>Ga0306920_100008598_pt1 | contig 13556 bp, 12 predicted proteins | sample flu12Cox44000170_FD_204666 | JGI IMG/M metagenome (GOLD analysis project Ga0306920, IMG submission 204666) | Lab enrichment of tropical soil microbial communities from Luquillo Experimental Forest, Puerto Rico - flux4day.12C.oxic.44.000.170 (v2)... | ecosystem: Environmental > Terrestrial >... | reverse complement strand
CGATAGAACTGGCCGATTTCTGGAACAGCAACATCGAGAACTGGACCTCGGTTTCCGGCACCTCGCTCGCTGAACAACTGCAAGTGTCGGGCTATTATGTCCGCGTCGCACCGCCGCAGATCGTCGAGGATCACGGGGAGCTGCGGCATGTCGTGCCGATCCGCAACCGGGTCGGGGAGATCGATATCGAGGCAGACGAGGAGATCGGTACCGAGTTTCTGCAGCTGGTCCGTTTCGGACTGCGCAGTCCCGAGGACCCGCTGATCCTCGATTCGATCCAAGTCGCCGACGCGCTACTCAAGACCGACACGCCCTGCGGCCCGGTGTGGCACCGCTATAACGGCGATGGCTATGGCGAGCACGATAACGGGCGCGCCTATGACGGCACGGGCCGTGGACGAGGTTGGCCGCTGTTGACTGGCGAGCGCGGCCACTACGAGCTCGCTGCCGGCCGTGATCCGATACCGTATCTCGAGGCGATGGCGGCGATGGCGAGCCCCGGCGGCATGCTGCCGGAGCAAGTTTGGGATGCCGATCCGATCCCGAACCGCCGGCTGGCGCCGGGGCGGCCGAGCGGGTCGGCGATGCCGCTGGTCTGGGCGCATGCGGAATTCATCAAACTGCTGGTCTCGCACCATCTCGGGCACCCGGTCGACCGGCCGCGCGCGGTATGGCGGCGCTACCGGGGACATCGGCCTGTCGCTCGCCATGCCTTCTGGTGGCCGCATGCGCCGATCAACGGCGTTCCCGTCGGCGCGCGGCTGGCGATCGCGCTGCCGAGCCCGGCGATCGTGCATTGGGGCAAAGACGGGTGGCAGAAGATTGCTGACGCGCCGACCCAGGATAGCGGCCTCGGCTTTCATGTCGCCGCATTCGATCTCGATGGCGCAGGCCCCGGAGCCCGCATCAATTTCACTTGGCGCCGGCAGGACAACGGCGTGTGGCTGGACCGCGACTACACGATCACGGTCGTGCCGCCCGATAGCGCTACATGACCGACATCGCTCGTTCGCTCACGCTGGTCGATTCCCTGGCGGTCGAGGTGCGGGATCGGCTCGTAGGATGCCTCTCGCCGAGGGTGTCGGGACTACCCGCCGGCGGTCAGCAGCGCCGTGAGCTCCTCGGGCATGCTGAGCATCGGATAGTGCCCAGTGTCGAGCTCGTGCCATTTGCCATTGAGCCGCTCGGCGGCACGGCGCTGGTGCGCCTCCCCCGGATTGACGGCGCGGCGGCACCAGATCACCGTCGCCGCCCACTGCTCGTTCCAGAAGCTGTCGAGCTTGACCGGGCTCTCGTAGATCCCGATCGGATGCAGCGTATAACGCTCCAGCGCCCAGGCGCGCGTCGCCGGGTCGAGATCGGCGAACAGCCGAGTCTCTGCATCTTCTCGCGTGGGGCCGGCGGCAAGCCCGCTGGGGACGGCGGTCGAGCGCCTGACGATGTCGCGAATTCGCTCACCGTCGAACAGTGCCAATGCATCGACTAAAACCACGCGGGCGATCCGGTCGCGCTGCAACTCGGCGGCGCGGCACAACACCATGCCGCCCGAGCTCGTGCCGACTATCACAACATCCTTCAAGTCTTCATAAAACAGCAGATCGGCGATTTCGGCGGCATGCGTTTCGGTCGTAATGCCGGAACGCAGCGAGTGCTTGCGCTCGGCGCAGCCATCTAAACTGGGGGCATAGACCACGTGCCCGCTCTCCCGCAATCGTTCCGCGACCCGCTGCCAAATCCAGCCGCCCTGATACGAGCCATGGATAAGAACGAATGTCGTCATTGTGTCAATTACCCCCCGTTACGTCGATCGTGACACCGGTTACGAAATCAGCGTCGCTCGAGGCGAGAAAACAGATGACTTTGGCTTGGTCGGCGGCCTCGGCGACACGGCGCAACGGTGTGCGCGCGATTTCTGCGGCCCGTGCCTCGGACGAGCGTCGATCCCAATGGGGACGGATGCGCTCGGTCAATGTCAGGCTCGGTGCAATGGCGTTAATCGTGACGCCGTAGGGTCCCAATTCAAAGGCCAGCTTACGTGTGAAAGCGATGATGCCGCCTTTGGCGGCGGCATAGGCGCTGCTGCTCGTCTCGCTCAAGCCGCGGCCGGCGATCGAGGCGAGGTTGACGATTTTGCCGCGCCGCTGCCGCTTCATGACCGGCACCACGGCGTGGGTGAACAGAAATGTCCCGTTGAGATTGAAGGCGAGAAGACGCTGCCAGTCATCAAAGGTCAGTTCGTCGACAACGGCGCCGGAGTTCGCGATGATCGTGCTGCCGCCTACGGCATTGACGAGAATGTCGACTCCGCCGAATTCCTGCTCGACCGCCGCGACTGTTGCCTCTACCTGCCCTGGGTCGAGAGCGTCGCAAACTCGGCCATGCGCGCGGCCACCGGCTCCGCGCAGCGCGGTCACTGCGGCCTCGAGACGATCCGGGTGATTGTCGACGCCGATGATGATCGCGCCCTCGCGCGCCATGATCTGGGCGGTCGCGCGACCGATGCCGTTGGCGAATGCGGTGATGATCGCGACCTTGTTCGTAAACCGCATGGGTCCCCCTTCCGTCTCCGCCATTGGCGGGGCATTCTCGCGCGAAGACGAGCACGGGAGAAGGGTCAATGCAACTGGGTATTCATCTGCCTCACGCCGGCGAGCAGGCGAGGCCGGAGCTGATCCGCCGTAGCGCGATCCGCGCCGAGGAGCTCGGTCTCGACGATGTCTGGGTCAGTGAGCACATCATCGTGCCGCGCGCGACTTTCCCGCGCTCGCCGCTGTTTTACGATCCGGTCCTGAGCCTCACTTGGACCGCAGCCGTGACCAAGCGGGTGCGGCTCGGCACCAGCGTGTTGGTGCTGCCGATGCGCCATCCGTTGCCGCTAGCCAAGGAGCTGGCGACATTGCAGAATTTCTCCGAGGGCCGGCTGATCCTCGGCGCCGGCGTCGGCTGGCTCGAGCCCGAATTTGCTGCCCTCGGCGTGCCGTTCCACGAGCGGGGTCGGCGCACAGATGAGGGAATTGCGATGATGCGCGCGGTGTGGACGCAGGATCCGGTGACATTCCGCAGCAGCTACATCCCGGCTGAAATCAGCGAGATGACGATGAGCCCGCCGCCGGTCCGCCCGATCCCGATCTGGTTTGGCGCGCGCTCGGAAGCGGCCTTCCGGCGCACGGTGCGTATCGGCGACGGCTGGCACGGCAGCCAGCTGACCCGGGATCAGGCTGCACCAATTGTCGCGCGTTTGCGCCGCGAACGCCCGGAGCCGCAGTTTACAATCTCGATGCGCACGCACTGGAACGGCAAGGACCAGGGCGAATTGCGCGAGCGGCTGGCCGCTTACGAGGCGGTCGTCCAGCACGTGATGGTTCACCCGCTCAACCGCGACATTGACGACTGGAACGAGGTCATCGAAGGTCTTGGCCGCGTTGCCGCCCGCATCTGAGGCGTGAAGCAGGGCGCGGGGCGCCTCAACGGCGCCCTTTGGTGCTCCGGCCTAGGATGATGGGGCCGCTGGCGGCGGCCCGCCCAACGTCACCTCAACCCTTTGATCCTGTCCTGGGCTCCCGCCACCGCTGGTTTCCCCCTCCCCGCTGACATTAAGGGAGCTGCGCGGCACCCCATCCTCTACCAGCGTCGCTGCTACGACGCTGGCACGCTTCAGCGAAAGCCGCTGGTTGTAGCGTGCCGTTCCCGGCGGGGAAGCATACCCGGTGACCTGAACCGACGCCGGATTTCCCGATTTGTAGGAATCGGCCGCTAGCCTGATGATCTCTCTGCCCGACGGGGTCAGCAGCGAGCTGTTGTAGTCGAAATAGACCGTGTAGACCGGCGGTGGAGGCGGCGGCGGAGGTGGCGGAGGGTTGGCGGCCACCGGCGGTGGAGGCGGCGGTTGCTGCGCGCATGCGGCAATCGCAAGCAAGGAGCCGACCACAAGAAGAGTCCGTCTCATCCGTTCCTCCCAACAGTTGAGTGTGGAGGTTTATAACGCGCTCGCCGAACGCGCTAGATGCAAACCGAATATTGTTCGCTGCAGTGGAACTCTCAGCAGCCGGCAGAGGGCACTGACAGCTCGACACGGCGGTTCTGCGCCCGGCCTCGTGCTGTGTCGTTGGAAGCGACGGGATTTGAGTCTCCAGATCCCTGGGCCGAGATGAGGTTCGGGTTGACGCCCTGCGATATTATGAATTCCATCACGTTTTCGGCACGTTTTTGCGACAGATCTTGATTTGAGGTAATGCCCTGCCGCTGCAGCGCCGGACCAATCGGAGCATTGTCGGTATAGCCACTCACTAGGATCTTGTTCTGCTGCGTCGGCGCCAACTTCGCCGCCATATTCCCGATAATTTGCTTGCCCCGATCGCTCATTTGATAGCCGCCCGACGGGAATAGCAAATCGCTGTTGACGGTATACTTGATTGCCCCCTGCAGCCGGCAGAGCTGTGCCTTATTCGCAGCGACCTGCTGTTGCAGCGCCGAGTTTTGTTGCTGAAGCTGCTGATTTTGCGCCTGGAGTTGATCATATGCGCTCTGCGAGACGCAGGCAGAGAGAAGCACGGATGCCGCGAGCGGCAACAGCGGGACGCCGTGTTTCAGATTGTAGGTCATTGCTTTGAGGTTCCCCTGTGGGTTGATTAGCACAGCCGGTAAAGCTCGCCGAAGTCTTAACACCCCGACCGTGCACCTGCAACAGTGGTCTGATGTAACCTCTCGTCAGCCGCCCGCTACGCCCTGGGTGTTGACGTAGACCGAATAGATCGATTGGCTGGCTGCCATGAAGAGGCGGTTGCGTTTGCGCCCGCCGAAGCAAAGGTTGGCGCAACGCTCGGGTAACGCGATATGGCCTATCATTGTGCCGTCGGAAGCAAAAACCGCGACGCCGTTGAGCTCCGAGGTCATCCCCCAGCCGCACCACAGATTGCCTTCGATATCACAACGAAAGCCGTCGGGTGTGCCGTCGCCGGGGCTGATAAAGACCCGGCCATTGGCGAGCTTGGTGCCGTCCTCGACCACATCGAAGACGCGAATGAGCCGCGGCCGCGAGCGTGATTCGACGATGTAGAGCTTGCTCTCGTCGGGCGAGAAGCACAGCCCATTAGGCCCATTGATGTCCGCGGTGACGACCGTTGCCATGCCGGTCCTGGGATCGACTCGGTAGACGTTTGTCGGTAGCTCGGGCTCCGCCTTGTCGCCTTCGTAATGTCCCAGGATCCCGAACGGCGGGTCGGTAAACCAAATCGAGCCGTCCGATTTGACAACGACGTCGTTCGGCGAATTGAGCCGTCTACCGTCGAAGCGGTCGAGTATCACCGTGATAGCACCGTCGTATTCGGTACGGGTTACCCGGCGCCCCTCATGCTCGCAGGTGACCAGCCGCCCCTGCGGGTCGCGGGTATTGCCGTTGGCGTGGTTCGAAGGCTTGCGGTAGACGCTGGTTGCGTCGGTCTCTTCGTCCCAGCGCATGATGCGGTTGTTCGGAATGTCGCTCCACAGGAGATAGCGGCCGTCGCCAAACCACACCGGACCCTCAGCCCAACGAAACCCGGTCGCCAGCCGCTCGACGGCGGCGTTGAAAGGCGGCTTGATGGCTTCGAAGCGCGGATCGAGCGTCCGGATCGCCGGGTCCGGGTACGCCATAGCCGGCTCCCAGCGCGGAGCCGGCGTAAAAGCCGTGGCCGCGCCTAGCGTCGGGGCAACAGTTGCGGTCATTGCTCTCGTCCCTGATGCCCCGCCACGAAACTCCTCGCCCCACCCAACCCTCCCCCGCGTGCGGGGAAGGGAACGGGAAGAGCCTTGGAAAAAGATATGGAAGAAGTCGGGGGTTAGATGATCTTTTCTTCGTGCAGCGCTGTCAGTTCTTGCTCCGAAAGGCCCAATAAGCGGCGATAAACCTCGTCGCTGTCGGCGCCGAGCAGCGGCGCGGCGGTAATCGGCACCTTCGAACCGCTCATCTTGACCGGCCAGCCCGGCATCTTGAAGTCGCCGCGCACCGGGTGCTTGACGGTGACGAAGATTTCCCGTCGGTTGAGGTCGGGATCGTTCGACAATTCCATCGTATCCATCACCGCGCCGGCGGGAATGCCCTGCTCGCCCAATCGGCGCATGACCTCGAGCTTGTCGTACTGAACGGTCCATTCAGAAAGCATTTCGTCGACCACATGGCGGTTCTTGAACCGTTCTTCCGGGCTGTCGAAACGCGGATCGCCAATCAGGTCCTCGCGCCCCATCATCTTTAGGATGCGCTCCCAATGCGCTTGGTTGGCACGCGACGTGTAGATATAGCAATAATCATTGGGCCCGCCGCCCTTGCACGGATAGGTCTCGCTCGGCGAATTGGTGCCCATGATGCTTTGGTTGCCCATGCGCGGCGCCGCATGGCCCCACAGATATTGGGCGGCATAGGAAATGCGGCCGTAATTGATGACGCAGTCCTGCATCGCACAGCGGATCAGTTGGCCCTCGCCGGTGAACTGGCGCTGATAGAGCGCGCCAAGGACGCCGATCGCAGCGTGGAGGCCGGTGCCGGTGTCGCCGATCGTCGGACCCGGCTTGATCGGACGTCCGTCCGGCTCGCCGGTAATCGACATGGCGCCGCCGGTCGCTTGGGCAATCATGTCAAAAGCCAGGTAATTCCTATAGGGGCCGTCGTCGCCGAAGCCCTTTACCGAGACATAGATGATGCGGGGGTTGATTTCGCGGACGACGTCGTAGCCAAAACCGAGCCGTTCGATCACGCCGGGGGCGAAATTCTCGGCAAAGACATCGGCCTTTTCGATCAGCCCGCGCAGAATAGCGCGCCCCTTGTCGGTCTTCAGATTGGCGGTGACGCTCTTTTTGTTGGCGTTGAGCAGCATGAAGTATTGGGAATCAACGCCCTTTTTGTCGGTGGACGCGCCGCGGCCCTGCTCGCCCCTGGTCGGCTCCTCGACCTTGATCACCTCGGCGCCGAGCCATCCCAGGGTCAGGGTGCAGGACGTCCCGGCCTCGAATTGGGTCAGGTCGACCACCCTGACGCCGTGTAAGGCGCCGAGTCGCGCGCTTGTGGCTTGGTCCACCGTACCGGGTGCCAGATCGTCAGGCATATGATTTCCTCCTCGTCACAGCTTTGCCCGACTGTCAGCCTTCTTTACCGCGGCGTCAACGCCTGATCCCGCACCCCGCGCATGCGTCGATCGAAGCTCAACGGCGCGCCATCAGCGCGGCGGTGGCCGGCAATGTGATCGAGTGCGGTCCGTACTTGCCTCCGACGGCCAGTATCCGGTTCAGCGTGCCGGTGATCGCGACACGCCGGCCCGCTTTCAACGCGCGATAGCCGAGTCGCGCGACTTCCGATGCGCTCATTGCCGGCTGCAGGGCGGTGTTCGAGCCGGCGACTTTAAAAAACTCGGTGGCGGTCGCGCCGGGGCATAGTGTCGTCACTGTGACGCCGGTCCCGCGCAACTCATAGGCGAGGGCTTCGCCGAGGCTCAGCACATAGGCCTTTGTCGCAAAGTAGACCGCCATCCGTGGTCCCGGCTGAAAGCCGGCAGTAGAGGCGACCAGCATGACCTTGCCGCGGCGGCGCGCCACCATGGCGGGCAGGAACAGCCTGGTGAGCTCGGTCAACGCCACGACATTGACGTGCAGCATTTCGCTGACCCGTCCCGGGTCCAGCTGGTCGAACCGGCCGATGCCCCCGAGACCGGCGTTGTTGACCAGCACATCGATCAGCAAGCCGCGGGTTTCGACCGCAGCTGCGAGCTCCGACGCCGCCTCCGGTTTGCTGAGATCGACTGGAATTACGACCGAATCGGCTCCGTGCGCGTCGAGCTCGGCGGCCAGCGCGTGCATCGGCGCCGCGCGCCGTGCGCTGAGCACCAAATCGTGCCCGTCTCGCGCGAGCTGCCGGGCCAGTTCGATCCCGATGCCGCTCGACGCGCCGGTCACCAATGCACGCGGGCGCGTGGAGCCATTCATCGTCCGATCTCTCTTGCGACCGCTCGCGCGCGGGCCGCGGCGTCGCGGGCCATTTCGGCGCAGAGGCCGGTATAGGCGGTCGGGTCGAGCAAGGCGGCGATCGTATCGCGGTCGAGATGCGCGCTCACACGCGGATCGGCGGCGAGCAGCTCGGCGAATGGTCGGCCCTCGACAAACGCGGCCTGCGCGGCGTCGTAGACAACATCGTGAGCATGCTGCCGGCCGATCTTCGCGCCGAGATCCAGCATCACCGCTTCGGCCATGATCAGCCCGCCGCCAAGATCGAGATTGCGGCGCATACGAGCCGGATCGAGCCTGAGCCCCTGCAACACCTCGACAAGGCGAGCGAGCGCATCGCCCAACGCGATTGCCGAGCGCGCCTCGGCTGCTTCCATGACGAGGCTCGTCGTGCGGTCGGCCTCGTGCTCGGTCTGCATCGCTTCCAACGCCAACGGCACGCTGGCGCGGACCTCAGCGGCAGCGGCGATAATATCCTGACAGAGCTTGGGATTGCGCTTTTGCGGCATCGTCGAGCTGCCGACCGTGCCGGGCGGCACCGGCTCCTCGACTTCGCCGAACTCAGTCTTCATCAAGGTGTAGATCTCGCGCGCGATCTTGGCCGAAGTCGCGGCAACCAGGCCCATCAGGCAGATGTTTTCGGCGAGGTGGTCGCCCAATGTGCGCGAGGGCACCCGCATCGGCTGCATGCCCAGATGCTTGCCGAGCGCCGCCTGGACGGCCGGACCTTGTGTGCCGAGCGACGCAAAGGTTCCGGCGCCGCCGCCCAGCATCGCAACGAAGAGGCGGGGCGCGATCTGGCGGAGTCGCTCGACGTGGCGGATCATCTCGTCGATCCACACCGCCGGCTTGTAACCGAAGGTCGCCGGCAACGCGTGCTGCCCGTGCGTGCGGCCGGCGATCGGCATCTCGGCGCCGCGCTCGGCGAGGTCGGCCATCGCCAAGAGCGCCTCGCCAATCAGCCCCAAAAAGGTCCGGTGCGCTTGGCGCAATACCAAAAGGTCGCCGGTCTGCGTGATGTTCTGCGTCGTTGCACCCCAATGCACCCAGCCGCCATAGGGTTCTCCGGTGACCCGGCTCAGCTCCCATACCAGCGGAACGATCGTGTGGCCGGTGCGCGCGAAGCCCTCGTCGATGCGCGCGCGGTCGAGCAATTCAAGATGCGCGGCGTGCCCAATCGCTGTGGCCGCGCCCTCGGGTATGATCCCCAGCTCCTCCTGCGCGCGGGCCAGCGCCGCCTCGACGTCGAGCCAAGCCTGCCAGCGGTTCTCGAGCTGGTACAACGAACGGATGCCGGGGTCGGAAATACGGGCGGCGGTCGGCAATTCGTCACTCATGGTCTCTCCTCCGAGCGTTGAACAGATCTTACCTGAAGTCTTCCCATCAAGTGACCTACCAATCGTTTGGTTGAGACTTGACGCGCACGAGGCGCGCGGTCAGTCTGCAGGCTCTCTACGAACGGAGCTGCGGCCATGAAGCTGATGTGGTTCCACCTGATGCCCTATACCGAATTGCCCGACGATTTCCGGGACAAGCATCCTTCGGTGTGGGTCGACATCCATTCCTCGCTGTTCGATCCGCGGCGCGCACATCTGATGTACAACGACTTCATGGACGAGCTCGAATTCGCTGCCGAATGCGGGTTCGACGCGGTCTGCGTCAACGAGCACCACTCCAACGGCTACGGGCTGATGCCGTCGCCCAATCTGATCGCCTCGGCGCTCTCCCGCCGCACCAGCGACACGGCACTTTGCGTTATGGGCAACTCCTTGGCGCTCTACAACCCGCCGACCCGGGTCGCTGAGGAATTCGCGATGATCGACTGCATCTCCGGCGGGCGGCTGATCGCCGGGTTTCCGGTCGGCACGCCGATGGACACCTGTTTTGCCTTTGGCCAGAACCCGTCGATGCTGCGCGAGCGCTACTACGAAGCGCACGACCTCGTTCTGCGGGCATGGACCGAGACCGACACCTTTGCCTGGAACGGGCGCTTCAACCAGCAGCGTTATGTGAACATCTGGCCGCGCCCGGTGCAAAAGCCGCATCCGCCGATCTGGATCCCCGGGGGCGGTTCGATCGAGACCTGGCGCTGGTGCGCCGATATGGACCACGTCTACGCCTATCTGTCCTATTTCGGCTACCAGGCCGGGCAGGCGACGATGGATGGGTTCTGGGCCGAGATGGACCGCCTCGGCAAAGATCGGAACCCGTACCGCGCAGGCTTTCTGCAATTTGTCGGCGTTGCGGAGAGCCGCGACGAGGCCTACCGGCTGTACAGCGAGCCGGCGGAATATTTCTATGGCCGCTGCCTGCATGTTGACCCACGTTTTGCCAATGCGCCAGGGTACACCAGCGAGGCGACACAACGCGCCGGGGTCGTCGGCCAGGTCGCTCAGGTCGCGAGGATGCGCCGGTTCGACACCTTGGCCCGTGAGATGGATGCGATCGTCGAGAAGGGTTACGTGATCATCGGCTCGCCGGACGAAGTCGCCTCGCAGCTCAAGGAAGTCGCGGTCAACCTCAATGTCGGCCATTTGATGCTGCTGATGCAGTTCGGCAACATGGGCAAAGACCTCGCCAAGTACAACACCAAGCTCTTTGCCGAAAAGGTCATGCCGCAGCTGACCGATGTGTTCGCCGAGTGGGAAGACCGCTGGTGGCCGCAGCCGATGGCGCGCGACGCTCGGGCGGCGTTGACGCCGTTCCAGCCATCGGCATTGGCCGCGGAGTAGGATCTGCATTGCGGTGGTGCGTGCTTCGAGACGCGCCTGACGGCGCTCCTCAGCATGAGGTGAGCCCTCGAGGCATCGAGAGAGCCCCTCATCCTGAGGAGGCCGCGAAAGCGGCCGTCTCGAAGGACGCACGCTGCCACTCTAAGTGTCGGGGACGGTCGTGAGCGAACCGGAAGAGCAGTCTGTCGAACTCAACGGTTTTTCGAGCCGCGTCTGGAAGAAGGGGCAGGGGCCCAAGCTTGGCTTTCTCGCCGGCTTTGGCGGGCTGCCGCGTTGGATCCCATTCCTCGATGCATTGGCGCGCGAACGCACGGTCATTGTGCCGTCATTGCCCGGCTTTCCCGGCGGCGAGCGTGGCCATACGGTGCTCGACAGCCATCTCGACTGGATGCTCGCGGTTCGCCACCTGCTGCAGAAGGCGGGGCTCGACGGTGCCGATCTGGCCGGCGGCTCGGTCGGCGGGTCGTTCGCCGTAGATATTGCCGCGATCTGGCCGGGCTCGGTCCGCCGGTTGGCATTGATCGCGCCGTGGGGCTTGTTCGACGAGAAGGACCCGGTGACCGATCCGTGGGCGCAGCGGGCCCCGGATGTCCCGGCGCTGCTCTGCGCCGACCCCGAGCGCTGGAACGAGCTGAAGGCCGAACCCGAGGGCGCCAATTCACCCGAATGGCCGATCGAGCAGGTGCGTGCCAATGAAGCCGCAGCGCGTGCCTTTTGGCCGCTCGGCAATACCAGGCTCGAAAAACGCTTGCCGCTGATTGCAGCGCCGACCCTGCTGATCTGGGGCGCCGAAGACCGCATCATGCCGCGCGGCTATGCCGACCGCTTTGCCACGGCGATTGCCGGCCGGACCGAGATCAGGACGATTGCCGGTGCCGGGCATCTGGCCGAGCTCGACAAGCCGGATGAGGTCGCCGCCGCGATCCTGGGCTGGACGAATTAAACCGGCGGGGCGACGACTTATGAGTTCGGATCGAGGACTCCACGCCTCAGCCGGACAGAAAGTTAGCGCCGATGCCTACGATCGCTATCTCGGCCGCTGGTCTCGGTTGTTCGTCCCGAGCCTATTAGCCGCCGCGGAAGTACGGGCTGGCGAGCGGGTACTCGACGTCGCTACGGGGACCGGCGAAGCGGCACTGCTGACCGTTCCTGAGGTTGGACGCACGGGAATGGTTGTCGGGACGGAAATTTCTACAGCGATGCTTGAGGCAGCTCGCGCCCGATTATCCGACTCCTTTCAGGCTGTAACGTCCGACGGTCAGCTGCTGGCGTTCCGCGATGCGAGCTTTGATGCAGTCATTTGCCAACTTGGCCTGATGTTCTTTCCAGAGCCGATCCGGGGCCTTGCCGAATTCCGGCGCGTGCTTCGTGACGAAGGGCATGCTGCGGTATGCGTGATCTCCACGCCAGACAAGGCCCCAATGTGGAGCCCTCTCGCCGACGCACTGGGACGCGTGCTCCCCGATCAGCAGGAGGAGTTCCGTCTCGGCTTCGGTTTGTCTGATGGCATCCGGCTCGAGCAAATGTTCGTGGCCGCAGGATTTCGTGATGTCCGAGTGACGCCGGAGACGCGGCACGGGACTGTCGCTTCGTTCGACGAGTACTGGGCCGCCGTCGAGGCCGGGACCGGGCAAATGCCGCTGGCTTACCTTACCCTATCGGAAGCCCAGCGGCTGGCAGTGCGCGAAGAAGTGCGAACCAGGCTGTTGCTGTATGTCTCGGAGGGGAGGCTGGAGATGAGTGTCGAGATGCTGATCGCGGTTGGCCGAGCATAGAGGAGTAACGAGATGATCAAACGTTTTCACATGCTCTATGTCGGCCAGATCGAGCTCGACAATATCGGGCTAAACGGGACGCCGGCGAACGACCGGCGCTACTCGAACGAGCGGTTCAGCGAAGTGTTCTGGACCGCGCGTGATGTCGCCCGGCTGATGGACGATCTCGGCTATTACTGCTTCTGGACCGCCGAGCATCATTTCCAGCGCGAAGGCTATGAGTGCCTGCCAAATCTGATCCAGCTCGGGCTGTGGCTCGCGACCCAGACCCGGCGGCTGAAATTCGGCTGCGCCTTCAACATACTGCCGATGTGGCACCCGATCCGGCTCGCCGAAGACTACGCAATGGCCGACATCGTCACCGACGGTCGGGTCATCATGGGCGTCGGCCGCGGCTACCACACCCGCGAGATGGAGACTCTCGGCGCGCCATTGTTCGACACGGACGCCAACCGCGCGATTTTCGAAGAAGGTCTCGACCTCCTGCTGAAGTGCTTTAACGAGGAGTCGTTTCGTCACAAGGGCCAATACTTCGAATGCCCGCCGCCGGTCCCCTATCGCGGCTACCACCTCGAAGAAATCACCATGGTGCCGCGCCCCAAGCACCTGCCGGTTGAGATCTGGATGCCGATTGCCAGCGGCAAGACCATCGATCTGATGGCGCAAAAGGGCCTTAAGGCGATGGTCACGTTGAATGGCGAGAAGATCCTCGACGACGTGGTCCGCGCCTATCACGCCGCCTGCGCCCGGCACGGCCGCCCAAAGCAGCTCGGCGAGGACATGATCTGGGGGGCGGGCCTCTATCTCGCGGATACGCAAGAAGAGGCGATACGGCGCGTCGAGCCGTCGCATGACGAGCGCTACAAATGGTTCGCACCATTCGGCTTTGTCCGCTACGCCGACGAAGAGGGCCGCACGTGGGGAACTCCCGGGGCGCCGTCGCGGGTGCCCTCGCTCGCCGATGGGGTAAAGCAAAAGGCGTGGTTCTGCGGTCCGCCGTCCCATGTCATCGACGGCATCAAGTCAATCGAGGCGAAATACCCGGGCCTCGAAGATTTTATGATCCACTGGGCCGAGGGGC
>Ga0306920_100008597_pt1 | contig 13557 bp, 9 predicted proteins | sample flu12Cox44000170_FD_204666 | JGI IMG/M metagenome (GOLD analysis project Ga0306920, IMG submission 204666) | Lab enrichment of tropical soil microbial communities from Luquillo Experimental Forest, Puerto Rico - flux4day.12C.oxic.44.000.170 (v2)... | ecosystem: Environmental > Terrestrial >... | reverse complement strand
GGGGGCGCTCGGCGATGCCGGCGACACGGCGAGCGTGCCGGCGCTCGCGGCGGCGTACGCGACGCGCGCGCAGGATGCGGATCCCGATGCGCGCATCTCGATGCACGACGCGCTCGTCCAACTCGCCGGCCGGGCGTTCGCCGACAGCGTGCAAAATGCGCACCCGCCCGCGGCGCCGCCGGCCGAAGCGTACGGCGACGACTTCGCGCAGCCGCCGGCGGCGCGCGGGGCGGTGCTGCACACGAGCGCGGGCGACATCGAGTGGGAGTTCTATCGCGCGGACGCGCCGCAGACCGTGAAGAACTTCGTGCGCCTCGCGGAGCGCGGCTACTTCGACGGCACGGCGCTCCATCGCGTGGTGCCGAACTTCGTGATCCAGGACGGCGACCCGAGCGGCACGGGTTCGGGCGGGCCCGGCTACACGATCCGCTGCGAGTACAACCACCTGCGCTACGACAGCGGCATGGTCGGGATGGCGCTCTCGGGCAAGGACACGGGCGGGAGCCAGTGGTTCATCACGCACTCGCCGCAGATGCACCTGAACGGCCGCTACACGATCTTCGCGCACGTCACGAAGGGCATGGACGTGGTGCGGCGCGCCGTGCAGGGCGACCGCGTGATCAAGGTGGACATCCTGCACTGACGCGGGCGGGCGGCGGGCGGCATGCGTCGTTCCAGGGCACGCTCGGCTCCGCATCCTGCTCCGCCTCGCTCGGGCTGAAGGCACGCTCCGCCGTCCTGGCTGTGCGCGCCTTCAGACCGGCCCTGGAACGACGCGTGCCGCCCGCCGCCCGCCCGCGTCAATCGGCGATGCGGCCGGAGCGCGCGAGCAGCGCCGGCAGCGCGAGCAGCAGCAGCGGTGCGGAGAGCACGAAGCCGCCCACCACCGCGATCGCGAGCGGCTGGAGCAGCGAGCCGCCGGAGCCGAATCCGAGCGCGAGCGGCGCGAGCGCGGCGACGCCGGCCGCGGTGGTCATCAGCACCGGGCGCGCGCGGCGGCGCGCGGCACGCTCCGCCGCCTCCGCGGGCGTGGCGCCCGCGGCGAGCTCCGCGCGGTGCTGCGCGACCAGGAAGAACGCGTTCTCGGCCACCACGCCGACCGTCATGATCGCGCCGACGAAGCTCGAGATGTTGAACGTGGCGCCGCCGATGTGCAGCGCCGCGAACACGCCGGCGAGCGACGCGCTCACCACGAGCATCACCGCGGCCGCGAGGCGTGTGGAGCGGAACGCGACGAGCAGGATCAGCAGCACCGCGGCGGCCGCGCCCGCGAGCACCGCGGCGAGACCTCGGAACGAGGACTGCTGCTCCGCCCACAATCCGCCGTAGCCGAGCGACATGCCGGGCGCGAGCGCGATCGTGCGGCGCAGCCGGGCCTGGATGTCGGCCATCGCGGAGCCGAGATCACGGTTCGAGAGTCGCGCGGTCACCGCCACCAGCGTGCGCAGGTTGTCGCGGCGGATCTCGGTCTCGCCTGGATCCACGCGCAGCGTCGCGAGGTCGCCGAGCGGCACCCAGTGCCCGGCGGTCACCGGAACGCGCAACGCCGCGAGCGCGTCGGCGCGCGCGGCGAGCTCGGGCGGCGGCAGGACGACGCGCACCGGCCATACGCGCGCGCCGCGCACGATCTGGCCGGCCTCGAGTCCGGCGACCGCGGGCTTCACCGCATCCGCGAGCGACTGCGCGTCGAGGCCGAGCCGCGCCGCGCCCTCGCCCGGCAGGATCGAGAGATTCGGGCCGCTCACGACGACGCCGTCCTTGACGTCGACCACGCCGGGGACGCGCCCGATCAGCGCCGCGATCTCGCGCGCCTTCTGCTCGTCGAGGCGGCGGTCCTCGCTGAAGACGCGCACCTCGATCGGCTGCGGATTCGTGGTGAGGTCGCCGATCACGTCCTCGACCAGCTGGCCGAACTCGATCTGGAGCGCGGGCGCGGCGGCCTCGATGCGCGCCCGCAGGTCGTCCGCCACGTCGTCGGCGCCGCGGTGGCGCTTCGCATGCAAGCGCAGCGTGTAGTCCCCGTTGTTCGGCTCGGTAATGAAGAAGCCGAGCTGGTCGCCGGTGCGCCTCGACCACGCGGCGACCTCGGGCGTGGCGTCGATCTCGTGCTCGACCGCGCCCAGCATGCGCGACGTTTCGCTCGCGGAGGTCCCGGGCGGCGCGACGTAGTCGAGGATCAGCGAGCCCTCGTCCATCTCGGGCAGGAAGCCGCTGCCGAGCGAGCGCTGGAGCGGGATCGCGAGCACGATGAGCCCGATCGCCGGGAGGATCGCGACCGACGGCCGCGCGAGCGCGAAGCGCAGCACGCCCGGGAAGAGCCGGCGCTCGCGCGCCGCACGCGCCGGCCGGTGTCGGAGCCGCCCGAACAGCGGCACGAGCGTGACGCACAGCAGCCACGAGCTCGAGAGCATCAGCGTCATCGAGAGCGCGAGGACCTTGAAGAATGCGCCGGCGACGCCGCCGAGCAGCATGAACGGCGCGAAGATCGCGATCGTGCAGAGGCTCGAGCCGATCAGGGACGGCAGGATCTCGGCCATCGCCGCGGCCGAATCGAACGATGCGCCGTCCCGGGCCGCACGATGCGCGAGGTGCTCGACCACCACGATCGCATCGTCCAGCACGAGCCCGACCGCGGCCGCGATGCCGCCCAGGCTCATCATGTTCAGCGACTGGCGCGCGAGCGCGAGCCCGAGCAGCGTGAGCGCGATGCTGCCCGGCAGCACGATCGCGCCGGCGAGCCCAAGCCTCAGGCTCCCGAGAAACAGGATCACGATGATCAGCGCCATCAGCGCGCCGACGAGCAGGCTGTCGCGCACGCCGCCGATGGATTCGCGCACGAGATCCGACTGGTCGTAGAACGTCTCGAGACGGACGCCGGGCGGCAGCGCGGCGGGATGCGTGGCGAACCAGCGATGCGCGGCGTCCGCGAGCGCGACCGTGCTCGCGTGCGGCTGGCGCATGAGATTGATCAGCACCGCCTCGCGGGACTGCGCGGCGTAGCGCGTGAACTCGGGCGCCTCCTCGAGGCTCACGCGCCCGAGCGCGCCGAGCACGACCGGCGGCCCGCCCGTGACCGGAATCGGCAGCGCCTCGAGCGCGGCGAGATCGGCCGGGCGCGCATCGCTGAGCCCGAGATAGAGCTGCCGGTTCGCATCCAGGAGCCCGACCGCCTCGAGCTCGCCCGCCGCGCGCAGCCGCGCCGCCACGGCCGCGGCGTCGAGCCCGCGCGACTCGAGCGCGGTGGGATCGAGCGTCACGCGTGCCTCGAAGCGCCGCCCGCCCTGCACCACGACTTCGGCCGCGCCCGGCAGGCGCGCGAGCTCGGGCTGAAGCCGCATCACGGCGAGGTCGCGCAGCTCGGCGAGGCTCAGCGTGCCCGAGGTCAGCGAGAAGCCGAGCACCGGAAACAGCGCGGGGTTCATGAGCCGCGCCTCCATGCTGGTGCCGGCCGGAACCCGATCGCGCGCCGCGTCGAGCGTGGCCTGCACGCGCTGGAGCGTCAGGTCCATCGGCGTGTTCCACTCGCAGTCGAGGTCGATCTCGCTCGAGCCGCGGCTCGTGGTCGAGCGGATCTCGCGCACGCCCGGCACGCGCCGCACGCCTTCCTCGATCGTGCGCGTCACGGCGCGCAGCATCTCTTCGCCCGGCCGCTCGCCGCTCTCCGCGATGATCGTGATGCGCGGGAACGTGACTTCGGGAAGGATCGCCATCGGCAGGCGTGCGCCGAGCGCGACGCCGAGCGCGGCGAGCGCGCCGAGCGCGAGCAAGAGCGCGCGGCGCTGCGCGCGCAGCCGGACGAACAGTCCGGTCACGAAGCCGGTTTCACGCGCGTGCTGTCGGGGAGCCCGCGCTGGCCCTCGACGATGACGTGCGTGCCGATCGGAAGCGCGGGCGAGGCGAGCTCGTGCCAGCCGTCGGCGCCCGCGCCCACCGTCACCACGCGCCAGTGCGCGCGGCCGTCCGCGCCGATCACGGCGATGCGCAGCGCGCCGGTGAGATCGTCCTCGACCAGCGCGGAATCCGGAACGCCGGGGCCGCGCCGCGGCGCGCCGACCGCGATCGCCGCCGAGCCGAAGCGTTCCAGCTCGGGCGTCGCGCCGAGCGAATCCGGGGCGAGCCACGCGAGCGCGGTCTGGTCCGCGGCGCTCGCCGCAGGCAGCAGGCGCTGCACGGTGGCGCGCCGCGGCGGGCGGCCGGGCGCGAGAATGCGCGCCGCCTGCCCGGGCCGGATGCGCGCGGCGTCGTGCGCCGGAACGTGCGCCTCGAACACCACCGCCTCGGACGCGACGGTGCAGAGGATCTCGGCGCCCTCCGCGACCTGCGCGCCGGGCTCGGCGCTGCGCCGCACCACTTCGCCCGATCGGCGCGCCTGGAGCGGCACGCGCACCAGGTCGCGCCGCGCGATCTCGAGCGCGCGCCGCGCCTCCGCGCGGCCCGCCTCGTCACGGGCCTCGCGCGCGAGCAGCTCCGCGCCGCGCAGCGCGGCCTCGGATTCGCGCGTCACGAGCCAGCCCACGGTCTGGCCCGCGGCGACGCGGTCGCCGATGCGGGGCCCGAGCGAATCCAGCGTCGCGCCGAACGGCGCGACGAGCACGTTCTCGCCGCCCGATCGCCACTGACCCGGCGCGGTGACGAGATCCTCGAACGTGCGCGATTCGATCGCGCGCGTCTCCACCGCGACCACCGGATCGGCCGCCGTCGTGCTCTCGTCCTCGCCGCCGGCGTGCCGGCCGCAGCCCGACAGCAGCACGGCGCAGCACGCCGCGGCGGCGCACGAGAAGCGCAGCGTCCGCGCGCTCATCGCCTGAGCTCCGCTTCGAGGCGCGCCGCGCGCAGCTCGAAGCGTCCGGTGGTGACGCGCTCGCGCGCGTCGTCGAGCGTACGACGCGCGTCCAGCAGCTCGAGCAGCGAGGTCGCGCCGGCCGCGTACAGCGAGCGCAGCCGCAGCAGGTTCTCGTCCGCGAGCCGCGCGGTGGAGTCGGCGGCCGCGAGCCGCCGCGCCGCGAGATTCCAGCGCGCGATGAGATCGAGGCTGATCCGGCGCTGCTCGGCCGTCGCCGCCTGCGCGCGCGCCTCGGCGGCGCGCTGGCCGGCGTCGCGCGCCGCGACGCCCGGACGCTGCGAGGGATCGAGCACCGGGAGCTTGAACGTCATGCTCACCGAGCCGCCGAAGTCGCCGCGCACGCGATCGAGGAACGTCGCATTCGGATCCTGGGCCTTCAGCGCCTCCGGCACCGCCGCGGTGAGGTCGGCGCCCGAGAGCCCGATGTCGGCGCCGAGATCCATGCGCAGCGCGTTCCTCTGGCGCGCCTCGTCGCGCGCCAGCCGCTCGCGCTCGGCGTCCGCGAGCGCCTCGCCGATCTCGGGTGCGCGCGTCGCGGCCTCGAGCGTCGCGAGCGAGTCCGAGGCGAGCGGCGCCGCGTCGTCCGCCGCCGCCTCGCGCACCCCGGGCGCGCGCTCTCCGGGGCGCCCGACCAGCTCCGCCAGCTCGCGCCCGCGCTCCTCCGCGAGCGAGCGCGACTGATCGAGCGCGGCGACCACCGCGTCGCGCTCGAGCGTGACCCGCAGCCGGTCCGAGGGCCCGCGCGCCCCGCCGCGCGCGCCGGCCTCGACGAGCGTGGCGAGCCGCTCGAGCCAGTCGATCGCGTCGCTCTGCGCGCGCTCGGTCTCGCGCAGGCGCAGGACATCGAGCGCCGCGACGCCGGCGCGCAGCGCCGCGTCACGGCCGACGCGCGCGAGCGCGAAGGAGGCCGACCGCGCGCCGACCGCGCCGCGCTCCTTCTCGCGCCGGAATCCGCCGCCATCCAGCAGCGGCCAGGCGATCCCCGCCTTGAGATCGTACTGGCCGTTGTTCGTGACCACCGGATCGTACGAGTCCTTCGGCACCACGAGCGCGTCGCCGAAGATCGAGAGCGATCCGCGCCGCCGCCGCGCCGCCGAAGTGGAATCGAGCGCGGCCGCGGCGCGGTCCTCGGCCCCGGCGCGTGCGTCGGGCGCGGCGCGGCGCGCGAGCTCCGCGAATTCCCCGGCCGAGAGCGAATCCGGCAGGCTCGCGCGCGCCGCCCCCGCTGCACGCGCCGGAGCGGGCCGGGCTCCGAGAACGGCGCAGGCGAGCAGAACCAGCCGCGCGCGCTGAAGCGGGGCCATCAGTAGCTCAGCTCCAGCATCGCGCCGAGCGCGTCGTCGATCCGGTGCGGGGTCGTGTCCTGCTCGCGCGACCACTCCGCCGCGATCCGCGCGTACGGCGTCACCGAGCGCGCCAGCGTGAGCACGCCCAGCCGGCGGTCGCTTTCGGCGTCGACCGCGTTCGCGACGCGGTAGTCGTACTCGCCCCGCGCGGTCACGGACCACAGCCGCCGCGTGTCGAGCTGCGTCACGGACTCGAGCATGAAGTAGTGGTGATGCTCGTGGATCCCGGCCGCCGGGCGGTCGTCGAAGCGATCGAGGATGTACGAGGGCGTCACGGTCCAGCGCGGCGGCCCGAGCCGCGCCGCGAGCCGCGCCTGGATGTGCTGGAGCCAGGTGTGCGTGATCATGTCGGAGTCCTGCTTGTCGAACAGCATCTGCGCCGCGACCGGGTTCCCGCCGACGTCGCGCGTGACCCGGTAATACGTGTCCTCGATCTGGTCGCCGATGCGCGCGGTCGTGTTCGGGCCGGTGACGTGCCGGTCGCTCTCGATCAGGCCCGCGGCGTAGGTCCACGCGGCGGCGGCGCCGTTCAGCTCGAAGCCGCGCGCCTGGAACGTCACCGGGGACAGGTAGTCGCGGATCGTCGTGCGCCGCTCGCTCGAGAGGAACGGCAGCTCGGCGTCGAACCGTCCGCCCCGGACATTGAGCCCGCCGTTCCGCAGCACGTCGTCGAACTGGGCGAACGCGACGTGGTTCACGATCTCCTCCTCGTGATGGACGGTGTCGAGATCGAAGTGGTAGCTGAGCCGCCCTGTCAGTGTGCCCGCGGCGTGGAGCGCGATCGAGGAGCCGGTGACGGATTCCGTCGTGATGTGCTCCGGCGCGCCCGCCACGAACGTGCGCGGCCGGGAGATCCCGGCGCCCGCGCTTCCCACGACGGAGATCGGCAGGTCGCGGAGGCTCCTCGGCAGGCCCGCGTGTTCGCCCGGCTCGCGGTAGCCGCGCTGCAGGAACGCGATCCCCGCGTCGTTGAGCTCGGGCGTCACGCCATGGCAGCGCGAGCACGCGGCGCCGGACCGGCCGCCGAACATCGGCAGGCCGCCCGCCACGCCCGCGATCCGGACCAGCGCGAGCGGAGTGATGAGAATGGCGAGCCCCAGGATGCGTCGTGCGCGCACGCGGGGAGCCTGCATGATCAGCCCTGCTCCGTCCATCGCGGAAGCGAGAACTCGAACCGCGCCCCGCCGAGATCGGACGCGAGCACGACGACGTCCCCGCCATGCGCCCGAGCGACGCGACGCAGGATCGGCATCCCGAGACCGAAGCCCTCGTGTTCCGCGCGCGCGTCGGGGCCGCGGAAGAATGGATCGAAGATCCGGTCACGGTCGCCGGCCGGGATCCCCGGGCCGCCATCCTCGACCACGATCACGCCCTGGCCGTCCCGCGAGCTCACGACGGCGCGGATGCGCTGGCCCTCGCGCGTGAACTTGAACGCATTGGACAGCAGGTTCCGGATCGCGGACTGGATGAGTGTCGCGTGCCCCTCGACCAGGACTTCGTCGTCGGCTTGGACCTCGATGTCGCTCGCGCGGCGCGGGTTCCGCTCCACGAGCTCCCTCGAGACGTCCTCCACGAGATCCCCGAGATTCACCGCCGCGAGCTCGTCCAGCCCGGGCGTGCGCTCCGCGCCCGCCTGGCGGAGCATCAGCAGCGCGTCGACGAGCTCGCGGATCTGCCGCACCTGTTCCGACGCGCTCGCGAGACTCTTGCGATGGCGGTCGGAGAGGGACGCGTCCGAGAGCGCGTACTCCAGCTCCCCGCTCAGCACCGTGATCGGGGTGCGCAGCTCATGGGCGGCATCCTCGGTGAAGTGCTGTTCCGCGCGCAGGCTCTCCTCGAGCCGCGACACGAGCCGGTTGAATGCGCTCGCGAGCGCGCGAACCTCCGACGGGTCGGTGGGCCGGCCGAGCGGCGGGACCACGCTCCGCAGCGGGGTGCGCTCCGCCTGCACGGTCATGCGCGACAGCGGCCGCAGCGCGCGTGACGCGATCGTGCGGCTCAGCACGATGACGAGCAGGAACAGCGGCACCGCGGTGATCGCGAGCACGACCACGATGGTCGAGAGCGCGCTCCGCATCGGGCGCGTGGGAACGGAGGCGATCACGGTCGCGCCGTTCGAGACCCGGATGCGCTGCTCGCGCGTGCCCGGCGCGTCCGGACGGTACGGCTTGCGCGACGTCGAGAGCACGAGCTGACCGCGCGGATCGAGGATGTCGATTCGCACGCCGGGCGGCGTGTCCTCCGCCAGCGTTTCCTTCGCCGCCCCCGCGAGATCCGGGTGCTCGTGCGATTCCCGCTCGAGGCTCTGCGCCACCAGGGACGCGGCCTCCGAGAGGAATCGCGCCTCGGCGCGCTCCAGCGCGTGCGCGGACAGCCACACGGCGGAGCCCGCGAACACCGCGATGATCACGGCGGCGAGCGCGACCTGCAGAAGGATCAGCCGCGCGAGCAGGGAGAGCGATTTCACGGCACCCTCTCGAACACGTATCCCTCGCCCCGCACCGTTCGAATCGCGCAGCCGAACGTGGGGGCGGAGAGCTTCCGCCGCAACCGGCCGAGGATCACGCCCAGGCTGTCCGAGCACGCGCTGCTGACCTCGTGCCACACCAGCTCGAGCAGCTCGTTCCGGCCCACGACCCGCCCGGCCTTGGACGCCAGGATCTCGAGCACCGCCCATTCGCGCGCCGTGAGCGGCACCTGTTTTCCGCCGCGCTCGAAACGCCGCGCCGTGAAGTCGATGCGCATCCGATCGGTCTCGACCACCGTGGGCGGGGCCTGGCCGCGGCGGCGCGCGAGCGCCGAGATCCGCGCCCGCAGCTCGGCGAGGGCGAAAGGTTTGCGCAGGTAATCATCGGCTCCGGCCTGGAGCCCCTGCACGCGGTCCGCAACCTCGCCGCGCGCGGAGAGGCACAGGATGGGTGTGACGATGCCCGCGGCCCGGATCTCGCGGCAGAGTTCCAGACCGTCGCCGTCGGGCAGCATGAGGTCGAGCACGATCACGTCGAAATCGCCCCCGAGCGCCTGGTCGATGCCGGTCGAGAGCCGGGTGGCGGTCACGATGGTCATGCCGAACTCTCCCAGCGCGCGCGTCAGCAGCTCGCGCGTTGGCGCGCTGTCCTCGACGATCAGCACTCTCATGTCGTCCTCTTCGAGCGGCCTGGATTCCCGCTCCGCCGGGCCGGTCACGGAGGGTTTCGGCGCTCCCCGGCGGAGCCTCACCCCTGGTCACAAACGGGAGCCAAACGGGCCGATTGGTGCCCGGCGCTTCGCCGTGCCACCGTGCGACCGTGTGCGGCATCGTCGGGGCCTTCCACTACCGCTCGGGGCATCCCTCACGGGAGCTCGTCGCGCGCCAGACCGAGCTGCTCCGGCACCGGGGCCCGGATGACGAAGGTTTCTGGTCCGACGGAGACGTGGCGTTTGGCCACCGCAGACTCTCGATCGTAGGCCCGGGAAGATCGGGACATCAACCCGTCCGCAACGAGGACGGATCCTGCTGGGCCGTGTTCAACGGCGAGCTGTACGGCTGGCGCGACGTGCGCCGCGCCCTCGTGTCCCGCGGCCACCGGCTGCGCTGCACCGGGGACGCCGAGCTGCTGCTCCATCTGTACGAGGACCACGGCGACGATTTCGTCGACCAGCTGCGCGGCGAGTTCGCGTTCGCGCTGTTCGACTGCCACCGCCGCCGCCTGCTCCTCGTCCGCGATCGCGTCGGGGTCAAGCCGCTCTACTATCACGACGACGGGAAGCGCGTGGCATTCGCGAGCGAGCTCAAGGCGCTGCTGCTCGACCCCTCCGTTCCGCGCGACGTGGACGAGCGCGCGATCCTCGACTACCTGACGTTTCAGTACGTGCCGGCGCCGCGCACCATCTGGCGCGGCGTGCGGAAGCTCCTGCCCGGCCACCGCCTGGTCTGCGACGCGCGGGGCGTCCACATCGAACCCTACTGGACGCTGCCGATCGAGCGGCAGATCGAGGCCTCGGACGACGCGATCGCGGAGCAGCTGCATTTTCTGCTCGAGGAGGCGGTGCGGCTCCGGCTCGATGCGCACACTCCGATCGGCGCCGCGCTGTCCGGCGGGATCGACTCCAGCGCCGTGGTCGCGCTGATGTCGTGCGTCGCCTCGGGTCCGGTCCGCACGTTTTCGATCGGCTTCGGCGAGCCGCGGTTCGACGAGCTCGAGCACGCCCGATTGATCGCGCGCCAGTTCGGAACCGATCATCACGAGCACGTGGTGGAGCCGCGCGCGCTCGATCTGCTCCCGCAACTGATCTGGGGGCTCGACGAGCCATTTGCGGATCCCTCGATCCTGCCCACCTACTGCCTCTCGCGACTGGCGAGCTCGAGCGTCAAGGCGATCCTGTCGGGCGACGGCGGGGACGAGGCATTCGCGGGCTACCGGACGTACGCCGCCGCGATCCGTCACGAGCGGCTGCTCCGCATGCCGGGCGCGGTGCGTCGAGCGATCGGGGCCGCTGCGTCAGGGCTCGGCCCCGATCACCCGCTGGGCCGCAGAATCCGGCGCATTCCCATGTCGGTCCTGGATCGCCACCTCGAGGCGATGTCCACGTTCCCGCCGCGCGAGCTCGAGTCGCTGCTCGGCCCGCGGCTGTTGGAGGTCCGGCGCATCGAGGATCCGCTCGCGGCCAGCCGGGAGCGCCACCGGCGCGCGGCCGCCGAGATCGGCGACGTGCCCGCGCTCCTGCACCTGGATACGCATACGTATCTGGCGGACGACGTGCTGAGGAAGGTGGAGTGCGCCTCGATGCTGAACTCGCTCGAGGTGCGGGTGCCGCTGCTCGATCATCGCGTGCTGGAATTCGTGTCGCGGCTTCCGTTCCGCTTCAAGCGGCGGGGCGAGACCAGCAAGTGGATCCTGAAGCGGGCGCTGAAGGATCTGCTCCCCTCCGCCACGCTGGCGCGCTCGAAGAAGGGATTCACGGTGCCGCTCGAACACTGGTTCGGCGGCCGGTTCGGTGAGCTCGCGCGCGCCACACTGCTCGATCCGCGCGCCCGGCGGCGCGGCTGGCTGGACCACGAGCAGCTCGAACGGCGCGTCCTCGCGGGCCCGGCCCGCGACGCGCAGCAGGTCTGGTCGCTGGTCTGCCTCGAGCTGTGGGCGCAATGCCACCTCGACGGCGAAGGAGCGCGCCTCGCCGCCTGAGCCCGGCCGGCGGAGGTTGCCCGCGCGGCCCTGCATCGCCTACGGTTCGCGGTCATGCACCCCGTCGCGCTGCTCGGGATCGGTCTCGCGCTCGGCATCCGCCACGCCGCCGATCCGGACCACGTCGTCGCGGTCACGGCCATCACCGCGCGCACGCGCGGCGTGCTCGGCGCGGCCTGGCTCGGTGTGGTGTGGGGGCTCGGCCACACGCTCACGCTGTTCGCGGTCGGCGCGGCGATCATCCTCTTCAACCTGGTCGTGCCGCCACGCGTCGGGCTCGCGCTCGAGCTCGCGGTCGCGCTCGCGCTCGTCACGGTCGGGCTCCTGAACCTGAACGCGCCACATCGCGCCGCGAGCCGCGAGCCGGGCGCGGCCGCCGCGCTGCCGGCCTGGCGCGCGTTCATCGTCGGGCTCGTGCACGGGCTCGCGGGGAGCGCCGCGGTCGCGCTGCTGGTGCTCGCGTCGGTGCGCGATCCGCGCTGGGCGACGCTCTATCTGCTGGTGTTCGGCGCGGGCACGCTGCTCGGCATGGCGCTCATCACGACGTCGATCGCGACGCCGCTCGCGGCCGCGACGCGGCGCTGGAGCGGCTTCGGACGCGCGGCCCGGCTCGCGACCGGGACGCTGTCGCTCCTGTTCGGCGCGTGGCTGATCTGGCAGATCGGCTGGCGCGACGGCCTGTTCCTCGCGACGCCGGTCTGGACCCCGCACTAGCCCTAGGGGAAGATCCCGCGCACCTTCGTCGCGTCCGCGACCCGCCCGACCGAGACGACGTACGCGCCGTCGCGCAGGCTCATCTTCCCGCGCGCCGCGGTCTCGGCGACCTGGCGGTAGGCCTTGACCATCGCGCGCTCGAGGCGCTTGTCGACTTCGTCCTCGTCCCAGAAATAGGACGAAAAGTCCTGCACCCACTCGAAGTAGGAGACCGTGACGCCGCCGGCGTTTGCGAGGATGTCCGGGATCACGGTCCGGCCGCGCTTGAACAGCGTGTCGTCCGCCATCGGCGTGGTGGGCCCGTTCGCGGCCTCGGCGACGATCTTCGCCTTGATCTTCGACGCGTTCGCCGCGGTGATCTGGTTCTCGAGCGCGGCCGGCACCAGGATGTCGACCGGCAGCTCGAGCAGCTGCGCGTTCGTGAGGCTCGTACCCGGCCGGAACGTCTTCAGGCTCTTGCCGCCCTTCTTGTGCTTGTGCAGCGCGTCGGGGTTCAGGCCCTTTGGCGCGTGCACGCCGCCGCCGGAATCCGACGCCGCCACGATCACGGCGCCGTCGTCGCGCAGCAGCGTCGCGAGCTCGCCGCCGGCGTTCCCGAAGCCCTGGATCGCGATCGTCGCGCCCTTGAGCTTGATCTCGCGATCGCGGCACGCCTCGCGCAGCGAGAACTGGACGCCGCGCGCCGTCGCCTTGTCGCGGCCCTTCGAGCCCCCGAGCGGGATCGGCTTGCCGGTGACGACGCCGAGCGTGGTCGCGCCCTTCGTCATGCTGTAGGTGTCCATGATCCACGCCATGGTCTGGGCGTCGGTGTAGACGTCGGGCGCCGGGATGTCCTGCTCCGGCCCGATCAGCGGCAGGATCTCGCTCGCGTAGCGGCGCGTGAGGCGCTCGCGCTCGCCGGGCGAGAGCCGATGCGGATCCACGACGATTCCGCCCTTGCCGCCGCCGAACGGCAGATCGAGGCACGCGCACTTCCAGGTCATCCACGACGCGAGCGCCTTCACCTCGTCGAGCGTCACGTCGGGATGGAAGCGGATCCCGCCCTTCGCGGGCCCGCGCGCCATGTTGTGCGCGACGCGATGGCCGATGAACACGCGAAATGCGCCGTCGTCCATGCGCACCGGGACCGAGACCGTGAGGCAGCGCTTCGGTGTCGAGAGGATCGCGCGCAGGCCGGCATCCAGTCCGAGGCGCGACGCGGCGCGCTCGAACTGCGACTGGGCGATCTTGAACGGGTTCAGGATCTCGCGAGGCATGCCACCTCCCATGCGTTCCGGAATGCTGCCGCGCGCGCCCGGATCAGGAACGCGCGGCCGGGACTCCCTCGTAGGCCAGCTGAATGTTCTCCAGGTGCGTCTCCCGCATCGGATGCTCGGGATGCCGCTCCACGTCGTCCATCTTCGACAGCTTCCCCTGCGCCTCGGCGAGCGAGGCGCCGCCCTCGCGCAGCCGCCGCACCTCGCGCTCGAGCGTCTCGAGATACGCGAGA
>Ga0306920_100008596_pt1 | contig 13557 bp, 10 predicted proteins | sample flu12Cox44000170_FD_204666 | JGI IMG/M metagenome (GOLD analysis project Ga0306920, IMG submission 204666) | Lab enrichment of tropical soil microbial communities from Luquillo Experimental Forest, Puerto Rico - flux4day.12C.oxic.44.000.170 (v2)... | ecosystem: Environmental > Terrestrial >... | reverse complement strand
CAACGTAGTTGCAATGCAGTTGCAACTGGGCTGAATCTATTAGGCGACTTGGTAAGCAAGAAGTCAATCTTGGACAGCAGATTTTGTTGCAACGACGTTGCAATTATATGCAACGTCGACCTGTTGCCTGGGCTGGATCGACGTATGCCTTTACCACAAACGGAAACGCCAGGCGCGTTGCAAACGGCATTACTGAGCCGCGGCATTCGCATGACGCGACAGCGCCGCATCATCCTGGAAATCATTGAAACCGCAAAGCAGCATCTTGACGCTGCGCAGATCCTGCGCAAGGCCGCTAAGATTGATCCCGACATTAATCGGGTAACGGTCTATCGCACTCTGGGGCTACTGAAGCGCCATGGACTGATCGACGAGCTCGACCTACTGCATGTCAAGGGGGAAGGACATTTTTATGAGCGCCGTCCACAGCGTGATCACATGCATATGACCTGCCTGCGTTGTGGGAAAGTACAGGAGTTCGAGAGCGACCTCTTCGACCGGGTGAAAGGACAGGTCGAGCGCGATTGCCAATTTCACATACTGATCGCGCGCTTTGAAATCGGCGGATACTGTCCCAATTGCAGAAAATAAGACCTGGCCTGCTCGAGCCAACCATGGCCGGACTTTCCTGCCGCTTTACTGCGGGTGTTTCATACGAAAGGGAATCTGCACCACGGCTTCGATGTCGACCGGCGCGCCGTTCTTGGTGCCCGGCTGGAAGTGCCAGCGTGACAGGGCGCGCATGGCGTTCTGATCGAGTCGGTCGTCCAGGCTGTCGAGCACTCGTATGTTGGTCACACTCCCATCGGTGTGAATAACTGCATAGAGGATGACAATTCCTTCCACGTGGTCGCGCAACACATCCGGCGGATAGGCAGGATCGACCTTGATCGTGGCGACGGGAGCGGTGAGCGTGGTCTTGTCCTTGTTCTGCTTCAACTCCGCGTAGCGAATGATCCAACTCCCCGTTGCCGAGGTGAGATTGGGCATGTTGAGGATGACAGAGTAGTAGGGCCTGTTGCCGAACACGCGTTGTTCAATACTGGGATCATCGATATTCGAGACCGGAGGCGGTGGCGGCGGCTGACTGTGGTTGACGTTGGGAAGCGTCGGATTCATGACAGCGGCGATGATCCGCTTGCGAGCTTCCGAATCAGCATTTGTTGTAGCGGGTGATTTGGGTGTGGTTCCAGCGATCCCCGAGGTTGTCGCACCTGGCGGAGGAGCTCCCACCATAATTCCCGGAGGCGCACCGTTCGCATTACCTTTGCCTCCACTCGCGTCGCTGGCATTCCCGCTGCCTACGATATTCGGCGTGCCGGAAGCATCGGGTGTGCCGCCTGGCGAGGCGTGAAATTCTCCGCTACGGCTGCCGTTTGGCGCCGAGATCGGTCCGCGCACATCAGCCGGATTGAGCCCGAGCGCGATCAGTTGACCCTGGCCGCGTGAGTTTCCAGCCAGGTTAGCGACGCTTGGCTGTGCAGGCGCATTCGGCGCAGTACCCTTGCCGGGCTGGGCGTTGGTGTCAGTCTGCCCGCTGGCTCGCTGCGGCTCGACCGGCAGCCTGGGTTCGGTCAACGTCGGCTGTAGTTGCGCCATGTTGATCTGTCCGCTCTTCAGTTTCAACTGGTCGGCTGACAGCGGTGGTTCCACCACCGACGGCTGCGGGAGCACCGGCAACGTCAACTTGGGCTGGACTTGCGAGACGTCTGCTGCCGGCTGCACCACCGTGGGTTGTAGTAGAGGTGCCTGCAGCTTGGCATGCACCTTCGACACGTCGGCAGCAGGCTCGACCACCGGCACTTCGAACTGCGGAATCGTCAGCTTGGACACCTGGCGGGCAGAAGCGGCGATCGGCTGCTGCGCCGGAACTGGCGTCCACGCCACGATATTGGGCAGGGCGACATCCTGCTGAAGCTTCACCTTCGGCGGAGTGATGATCGTCTGCCGCTTGTTGTCCGGCTCCGGCGGTACCGAGAGGATCTCTTGCTTGGCCATCTTCGGCTCGCCCTTGCGCGACTTCACCGCTTCACGCTTGCCTGTATTGATGGGGGGCAAATAGTCACTCAGCGGGTAATATTCGACCTTCGTATCCCGGAATGGCGACTGCAATGGGAGAGCGTGATGAAACGGCAGAGTCGACAGAAAATAGACGGCCGTCAGCACTGCCAGGTGGTAGGCGCCGGATTCGGCGAAGCGCCAGGAATCAATTCCGGTGCGAATGAACTTATCGGGGGCAACTGGAACAGGCTCCGCGGTGAGTTCCAGCGGCGGCGGCTCCCGTCGCAACATGAAATCGCCCAGATTGCGCAGGAAGGTTCGATGCCACGGCTCCAGCTCGCACAGCAGTCCAGGGGGATTCGTCGGGGTGAGATCAGGTTCCGACCGTACTGCTGCGCCTTCGGACATCGTCCTCTACTGGGGGAACAGGTACTTGGATTATAGCGGATTCCGCACCGCCGGTTGCTGCCGCATGCGGCCGATTCTACAACCTAACCGTTTATCATGTGGGCAGACAGGAGCTCTCATGGTTCGTACATGTTTTCTTGTAGTTGCAGCGAGTGTTTTCTTTCACACCTCGGTGCTGGGTCAACAGCTCTCCGGTTTTTCCCAAGGTGCACAGCGTTCAAGCAAGACGTCCGACGCGGTGAACGATCCTTCCGGCATGTACTCCTTTCTAAAGGAAGGCGAATTCGTGCAACTGAACATCGAGGATGGCAAGCTGACCGGCTACATCTCGCGCTTTGGCGATTCCGAAAGCGACAAGGGCGAATTTATCGATCAGTTCTTCGACAAGGCGAGCTATGAATCTGACCGCCTCACGTTCACCACCAAAGTGGTGCATGGCGTTTGGTATGAATTCAAGGGTACGCTGAGTGTCGCCACCGACAAGGCGCCAGGGAAAGAAGGCTATCGCGTGATTAAGGGAACGCTGACCCAGCACGTTACGGATCGCGGCTACGCTGACAAAGCTGCCCAGCGGCAGGTGGAGTTCAAGTCCTTCCCCGATGACGTGGGACGATAGCTTTGTTTGTGGTGGAGTCCGGCCCTAGATAGCCAAGGCTGCTTGTGAGAAAGTTCCTGACGAGCGTCCCAGTGCTGCTCTCCCCACAGTGAATGTTGGAAGGAGCAACACCTTTGTTCTGCGAGCGCCAGGAGTTGCAACCACAGGTTCGATCGGCCTTCATCGATGGTACGTGCGGATTGCACACGCACCGTCGGGAAGACGTTGAAGCACTGCGGGATGGCTCAGGATTGCTGGATCGGTTACCACGGCGGATGGTTAGAGCCGCGCGGGATTCGGCCGGCGGTGCAGTGACACTCGTGCTGGCTCGGCCATGAGCCGCTAGAGGGGAAACCGTTCTCTCTTGGCAGCCCGCGATGTCGGCCAGGGCGGAGAGCTGGTTTCGAATTGCGCGATGACAACGAGGCCTGCCTGGATCGAGGCCCCACGGTAGCGCTGTTTTTTACGGTAACGATCTGGCTGACTAGATTGCGGCGAAAGCCGGATTGTTCACAGTTATGGCGAAGCACAGAATGCCGTAGAACTGGCTAACACTCGATCACATTCAGCGCCAGTCCGGCCAGCGACGTCTCCTTGTAGCGCGATTGCATATCCAAGCCAGTCTGGTACATGGTGGCAATGACCTGGTCGAGCGAGACCTTATGCTCGTCCGTCTCCCGCATGGCAATGCGGGAGGCGTTAATCGCCTTCACCGCTCCCATGGCATTGCGTTCGATACATGGAATTTGAACCAGGCCGCCGATTGGATCACAAGTCATGCCGAGATTGTGCTCCATGCCGATCTCGGCGGCGTATTCAATCTGGCCATTCGTGCCGCCAAGCGCGGCGACCAACCCTCCCGCCGCCATGGAACACGCGACTCCGACTTCTCCCTGGCAGCCAACTTCTGCGCCCGAGATCGATGCATTCTCCTTGTAGAGAACGCCGATCGCTCCGGCCGTAAGAAAATACTGGAAGAGACCTTGGTCTGAAGCTGAAGGTACGAACCGAGAGTAGTAGTGCGCGACTGCCGGAATGATGCCCGCAGCTCCGTTGGTTGGCGCGGTCACCACGCGGCCGCCGGCGGCATTCTCTTCATTCACTGCCATAGCGAAGACATTCACCCAGTCCATGGCGTTGAGAGGGTCAGCTGTCTCTTGCTCCTCGAGCTTTCGCCTAAGCCGAGGTGCTCGTCGCCTTACATTCAGGCCGCCGGGCAAAACGCCTTCCAGATGCAGCCCGCGGTTTACGCACTCTTGCATCACCTGCCAAATTCGCTCGATGTAAGCACGAATTTCCCCCTCGGTATGCCACGTCTTCTCGTTCTCCAGCACGATCTGCCATATCGGCAGACCATGGCTTTCACCGAGTTGCAAAAGTTCGTCTGCGCTGGAGAAGGGACACGGGGGCACTGGCAATTCAAGGCTGGCAGCATCATCTCCCTCGCGAGCGATGAAGCCACCTCCGACTGAATAGAACATGACCGAGGTAATCTCGCTGCCCGCCGCATCGAACGCCGTGAAGCTTACCGTGTTGGAGTGACCGGGCATCACCTTGCCTTTGTGAAACAGAAGGTCAGAGCCTTCTTCGAACTTGATCTCGTGGCTGCCGAGGAGCCGCAGCGCGCGCTGCTCGCGGATCTCGTGGATTTTCGACTCAATCGTCCCGGGATCGATTTCATCTGGAGTCTCACCCGTGAGCCCGAGCAGGACTGCCCGATCTGTGGCATGTCCCTTGCCGGTCAGTGCCAAAGAGCCGAACAAATCCACGCGAATTCGAGCGACGCGGCGCAACCCTCCGCTGCTCTCCGTGTCCAGGGCAAACTGCTTCGCGGCCCGCATCGGTCCTACAGTGTGGGAGCTGGACGGACCGATGCCGATCTTGAAGATCTCGAAGATGCTCGTCTTCAACGAAGACCCCTTATGCCGGTCTCGACAAACAAACGCTCAGACAATATTAAGCCAGGACGGTTGGCAGCCAGTCGCCGTGCCGTCCTGCGAGCGATCATGTGGTGAGGCGGTCGTTCGAGATTGGCGCCATCGGCCATAGCCGGACGTCGTTAAGCGTACCCGAAATACGCACCGGCGTGTTCTGCGAGGTGCCATCGAGCGTATAGACCCGCAGCGTGTGTGCCTGGCGGTTGGCGACAAAAATTTCAATCACCGACCCGTCCATAAAGAGCTCGAGTTTGACCTTGGCACCTTGTGACGTCGATAGAGGTACACGTCTCTCGTTGATCGTGAGAGCCTGTCTTGCAGGCTCGTAGCTAATCTTGACATACGGCCTGACCTCCGGCCCCAGGCTCACCGCGAACCCCTTCGACGGCAAGAAGGTTGCCGCAAACTCGGCGCTGAAGTTGGGGAAGTATAGTGCATTGGGATCGGTACGCAGTTTGCCGCGCAAGCTGTTCAGTGCCGGCACAACCTGCATCTCCAGGTCCCCTGAGTCGCCTACCACGAGCACGCGCGGCAGGGCCATCACGCCAGCCCAGCCGGCCGCCTTGTATTCGACGAGCGGCCGCGTTTCGGGAATCCAGCCCCAAAGGATCCTGGTGCCATCGTGACCCAGCATGCTCTTGGGTGCGTAATAGTCACCGGAGTCCAAGAGACCCCGCGTCTGCGGATGAAATTTCAGCTCTTTTGCATCGTACTCACCCACCATCCAATACACCTTGCGCTCGGTGGAGTAGAACAGTACGTATTTATTGCCCAAGGGAAAAAAGTCCGGGCACTCCCACATCTCGCCGCTGTCCACCGGGTTAGGATTCGGCTTTCCGCTCCATTCGCCACTGTAAAGTGGATGCACAAAACTCCACCGCCGCAGGTCAGGCGAACGGTAGAGCAGGATCGCGCCGCCTTGCTGGGGGAATCCCGACCCCAGTGCCAGGTACCACAGATCGCCGTCCTTCCAAAGGCATGGATCTCGAAAGCCTGTAACCTTCAGCCCTGCTGGTGGCGCCTCGATGACCGGTTGTGGAAGTTTCTGCCAGGAGCGGAGCTCCGGATCGGTCGAGGTCGCCAGACATTGCGTTTCGCGAAACGTATGTTCGCCATCGACCAGGGTTGCCTTGTCGGGCGGGGCGGGCGAAACACCGGTGTACACGATCGTCGCCACATCGCGGTCGACCACCGCACTTCCACTGAAGCAACCATCCTGATCAGGACCCCCACGGGTTGGCGCAAGCGCGATGGGAAGATGCTTCCAATACACCATGTCCGGACTCATGGCGTGGGCCCAGTGCATGTCTCCCCAGAATGCCCCATTTGGGTTGTACTGGAAGAACACGTGATATTGGCCCTTCCAGTAGATAGGGCCATCGGGGTCGTTCATCCAGTTCGCCGCCGGAAGCAGATGATATTGCGGCCGTAAGATATCGTCGGCAAGCTGGCGGCTGGAGACGGAAAAGGGAAGTGCCAGTCCCCTCTTTCGAGCGGCCGCCACGGCAGCGCCTGCGGCGGTGATTAAGAATGAACGGCGCGTGAAAGGCATTGGACTCCTGAACGGTGTAGTAGCCAAGGTTCGATTACCGCATTCCAACCTGCCCGTGCACGCTATCGATCAGCTTGTGCGAATCGTAACCAATGCCGTCTTTGAATACTGTCTCCACATTCTCGATTTCGTCGATGTTCTTCGACGGATCGCCCTTGATCAGCACCATGTCGGCTTGCTTACCGGTACCGATTGTACCGATTTGATCCTGCTTGCCCAGGTAAATGGCACCATTCTCGGTCGCCACATGGATTGCCTCGACCGGCGTGAAGCCGGCTTCCACCAGCAATTCCACCTCGCGCTGGTCGCCAAAACCCGGTAGTACGCCTCCATTTCCGGTTGGATCAGGTCCCGCGAGCAGCAGGCCTCCAGCCTTGGCAAAGGCGAATTCGAACTCCAGCTCCTTCTTGAACAGGCCGCCCTGCGGCGAATCCATTGGAACCCGGGCCCGCGCGGTCAAATAGCTTTGTAAGGCCTCGGAGGTTACGGCATCGACGAACCGCGATTGCAGTTTCGGCCTGCCCGGCACACTCGCCTCAAAGACAGGCAGAGTCGAGGTGACCGCGACCTGGTGCGCGATCAGGTCGCGAATCAACCCCTCCGCCTGGGAGCCATTAATATTGAGGTTCATCCAGCTTTTCGTCCCGCCCTGCGGGCACACATCAGGTTTCTTGTCGGTGACGAAATCGGTGTCGCTGAAGACTGGTCCATGCTCCAGGTCGTCGATGCCCATCGCCGCCGCCTCGCGCCACGTTACCGAGCACAGGTGCCCGGTTAGTTTGAAATGATGGGCATGCGCCTGCTGGATGGCGGCCGTCAGCTCCTCACGCGTAATGTTCATGTATGCCTTGAAGGAAGTCATGCCCTCCGCAGCCCAGTAATCCACCAGGCGCCTGGCGTCGCCCGGTCCGGTCAGCTCGTGCATTTGAGCAAAGAGAGTCGGCTTGCCCTCCAGGTAGGGCGCAGTTAAATCAATCTTGGGACCAGGCATCAGGTTGTCATCGATGCGATGTTTGACCTTGAGATCGGTGTAGGGCTCCAGGCTTCCCGTTGTGCGCAAGGTCGTTACACCCGCGGCCAAATAAAGACGTGGAGCCGTGTAAGGCACTTCCATGACGAACAGACCGGGCTCGGCAAGCTTGCCATTCGCATTGCGTTGAAAGGCTGCTGAGTCGGTGTAGTACAGGTGATCGTGCATACCGACCAGGCCGGGAATTACGGTGTATCCCGTCCGGTCGATCGACTGGGCTCCGGTCGGCACTTGAGCGGATGGAGCCGGGCCGACTGACTGAATCTTTCCGTTCTCGATCACGATCGTCTGATCTTCCTTCGCTGGTGCACCGCTCCCGTCGATCACTCGCACGTGTGTAAGCGCGAACACCGGCGCCGTGACGGTGATAAACGGCGCCACATCGGGGCCGGCTGCTGTCTGCGCGCTAACCAACGCGGAGGCAAGAACCAACGAAAACGGGGTCAGTCTCATGCGTGTGAACGACGAAGTCGACTGCAGGCCAACTATAGCCGATGCCGCCTTGATGACGTAGCTCATGAACGAATTGTCTCCCGCTTACCCACGTGCGCGAACTGCTGCCGCAAGATCCCTCAGCAGCACGAGCGTTTCGTCCCATGCCATACAGGCATCCGTGATGCTCTGCCCGTAGACCAATGGCTGGCCCGGCACGAGCCTCTGCGCTCCGGCCACAAGATTGCTTTCCAGCATCACGCCGATAATTTTCTGCTCACCGCGCGAGACCTGCTCCGTCACATCGCGGCATACTACCGCCTGCTGCGCGTGATCCTTGTTGCTGTTGGCATGGCTGCAGTCAATCATGACGCGCCGAGGCAAGCCCGCCGCCTGCAACTCCCGGCAGACGCTGGCGACTGACGCGGCATCGTAGTTCACCATATTTCTTCCACCCCTCAGGATCACATGACAGTCAGGATTACCGGTGGTTACGAAAATCGCCGACTGCCCGTGCTTGGTGTGACCGAGGAAAGTGTGCGGTTGCGCGGCGGACACTACGGCTTCGATCGCGATCTGCGCGTCACCAGAGGTGGCATTCTTGAAGCCTACCGGGCAAGACACACCCGAGGCCAGTTGACGATGCACCTGGCTCTCCGTGGTGCGCGCACCAATGGCGCCCCAGCTCACCAGACCAGCGGTGTATTGCGGCGTGACCATGTCGAGGAATTCGGTGCCTGCCGGCACGCCCATCTCCGCCAGGTCCAGCAACAGATGTCGGGCCATGCGCAGGCCGTCGTTGATCTTGTAAGACTGGTCGAGATAAGGATCGTTGATCAACCCCTTCCAGCCGAGGGTGGTCCGCGGTTTTTCGAAGTACACGCGCATCACCAGGCAAAGCTCACGCGAAAGCTCATTGATCGCCTTCCTCAACAAGGCGCCGTATTCGCGGGCAGCCTTGGTGTCATGGATGGAGCAAGGGCCAACGACCACCAGCAACCGATGGCCTTCACCTCGCAAAATTTCGCAGATCTGCTTGCGTGCGTGAAAAACCGTCGCAGCGGCCTGTTCGGTGGTTGGTCGTTCTTCCTCCAGGAACACCGGAGGAAGCACAACCTTGGTCCACTTTATGCGAAGGTCATCGGTAGGATAGAACATGTCGCCTGTCTGGCAAATCGATCGATCTCTATCTAATGGAGCGATGAACCGCTGTCAATGTCTGTGAATAATCTAACAGCCCAGCTGGCCAGATGCTCTTGCGTGGGCCACGACGACTATGCGCTTGCTGCCTAGTCGGTGAAGACAGGAACGATATTACGCTCCTCCGGTTGACGCTTCGGCAGTGTACAGGGTAAGCATCTGGCTCACGATAAGGCCGCCGATGATTGCGATGCCAAGGGGTCGGCGTAACTCCGAGCCCATTCCATGGCCGATCGAAAGGGGCAGAGCCCCCAATAATGCGGCTGCTGTCCTCACCGCAAAGTCGATCATCATGATGGCGTTCTTCTTGACAATGCCGATCAGCAGGATAATCCCAACCAGCGAGATCACATCAGATCCATGCGGAGTCGTTGTCCACCTGAAACCGGCAACGACGTCTATAAATATCGCACTACGAGATAAATGCGAATGCCGGCCCGCAGACAGGAAATAGGGGGATGCACCAGGCGATGCAGCATCACGAATGCTGGCCGTCGGAGTCCGGTGCTCTCCCTAGCGGAGTGCGCAGTTCGGCGAAAAGGTGGTTTTCAAACGGGAACTGAATGCCGGCTGCAAGGCCGCAGGAAATGCCTGGTCTCAAAAAGTTCTATGTGGACCCGGCGATTGAGGTCTATCATCGTAAGATCTTTATCAATCCGCATCAAAAGGATGACGCCTGGCAGATGGCAACGTACAGGAGCACCACTTCGGATTGGTGTGTCGCATTGGCCATCCTGGTTGCTGGAATTACTTCGCCTGTGTGCGCTACCGCGCAAAACTCTGCCCTGAATCAACCGGTATCGTCGAACGAACAAGACGGCGCGCAGGCTACACCGAAACCAGCGGTCGTGCACCTGTTGTCACAGCGCTCGCTCTTTTTCCCCAGCCTGGCGTACAGCGAAAAGCCACTTACGCCGGCTGGGAAATTTGGTCTGGCGGTTTTGAACAGCACTTCTCCGGCAGCCTTTCTTGGGTCGGCGTTGGGAGCCGGCGTGGGCCAGGCGGCCGACAGTCCGGCAGGCTACGGTCAGGGAGCAGAAGGGTACTTCAAACGTTTTGGTGGGGCAATGGCGACCAATGCCTCAACCAACCTCTTCGGTACGTTTCTGCTCGCATCCCTGGCGCATCATGATCCGCGACACTTTGTCGAGGGAAACGGCAGCTTTCGTCAGAGCGTGAAGTACGGTCTGCGCCGTGTTGTATTTACCCGCACCGATGATGGACAGAAAGCTTTCAATTGGGATGGCTTGACCGCCCCCTTACTGGCGGTCTCGCTGGCCAACGCGTACAAGCCGGACGCGGACCGCACCGCCGCCAACACCTTTACCCGCTACGGAATAGCCATCGCCGTCACCGCGGGAGTCAACGTACTGAAAGAGTTCTGGCCAACGATCACCAAGAAAGTCCTGGTGCCAATCCACATGAACTGGTAGGTGGGGTGCAGCGCCCCTTGAGTTGTGCCGAGGAGGCCTGATTTCGAAAAAGTGGAGAGCCTCACCCCGCGCTGCACCGTGACGAACAGCAAAGCTGGCGCACAGGTTGGTCGCCGCCGCAACCCGCTATTCGAGTGTCAGGCTCCAGAGGTTGAAAATCGCCGGCTTCCGCTCTCTGTCGATACCTACAAAGGTGACCTGCGTGACGCCACCCCAATCCACCGGTATGCGAATCGGGGTGAGCCTCCACGCCAGTGGGTAACTTTTCGAACCGCCGAAACGATTCATGGTTGTAGCCATACAGGGTCAGAGTGGTGTGAGGCTGGCCGGCCACAGCCACGCCAAACATCTGAAAAGGTTGGTTAGGGTCCGCAGACAACATGGTCTGCGCGGTGGAAAAGAAGGACGGAACGGCTATGTTCCGCACGTCGCCTTTCAGCTGTTGGGTGATGTAGTTGAAGTTGCCCCCAGTTCATGCCAGCATAGCCATCTGGGACAGGTAATGGTTTATCCGTCCAAGGCAGAGAGCTAGAGTGAATGACCTTCTGGGCATGGTTCGAGCGAAAGAATTGATCAATCAAGCGCTGGCGATAAGCACGTGGCGAGCTGTAACAGCCGCCGGGACACTGGGCGTAGTTGGTGATATTACACATGCGCAGGAATTAGCGAACGCGCTCGATCACGACTCTCCTCGTCATACTCTCATACAAAATCGTGACCTTCCGACAATTCGCGTACTAATCCTGATACATGATCAACGGCCGCAAGAAGCAATCAAAATCTTGCAGACTGCGAAGGCATACAGACGTGGAGGTGCTGGTGACGGTGTTGGCCTTTATGCGGTCTACCTTCGCGGGCAGGCGTACCTCGGTTCGGGAAACGCGACCCAAGCCGCAGTCGAATTTCAAAGAGTTCTGGACGAGCGTGGCAGGGTTGGCTACTTTATTATCGGTGTTCTCGCTCACCTCCAGCTTGGCCGAGCGCAGGTGATTTTGGGCGACAAGGTGGCCGCGCGCAAGTCCTACAACGACTTTCTCACCCGCTGGAAAGATGCTGATCCCGACATCCCCATCTACATACAGGCCAAAGCAGAGTACGCGCGTCGGCCTCGCTGAGGTGGTCAGTTGCCCAGGCTACCCGCGACTATTGTGGAGCGCCAGAGGAGCACGATGAGAGCAAATTAATTAGCATCACGCAAAGCGCACATAGGCAGGCTCACGTGCCCGCAAAGCTCAATGGTTTCGCAGCCATGGTACTTTTGATGGAGCGGCTGAGGGAAGCGGCACAATTCGGGCTCGACCTGACACCACTCCCGAAAGCTGCTTGCTATTGATGAATTCCGTCGAATGTTCGAGCAGACGAACAGATTCTAGGGCGTTACTCCGCCTCCCCACTCGCCACGGTAATATTGGGCACGCCCTGCTTGCGCATTTGCTCGTTCAGCGCCGGAATCTCGGTGCGAATGACCTCCTGCCACGCTGCCAGCAGAGTCGTGAGTCGGCCATGCAGCTCGTCGAAGACTAGTAACTGCTGCTGCGTCGGCGCTCCATCCACACCCTGCACAATGCCGTTGAAGGTAGCATATTGCTCGTTGAGCATGTTGGGATAGCGCAGGTTGCCCTCCGAGCTCTTCATTTTCACCTGCATGAGCTGTGCTTCGACCGGAGACATCTTCTGGTCGAGCGATTTTGCCGCCTGGATCACTCCCTGGTTCGCAGCGCCGTCACCGACCCATTGCTGCAAGGTGTTCAGGTTCGTTCGAAGAGCACGGATCTGATTGATCGCCCGGTGTAGCGAGTCAATGTCTTGCCGAACTTTGAGCGCGAGGTCGATCTGTTTCTGCATGTCAGCCTCGCTGACCTGCAGTCGTGGATCCAACTTCACCTCCAGGGGAACTGTCTGGCTCTTGCCCTTCACCGTCAGCTTCACCTGGTAGGTGCCGGGAATCACCAGCGGACCCTGCGGCGGATTCCCTTCGTAGAAAGCGTTAGGAATCTGTACCGGTTCGTCGTAGCGGAAGTCCCATGCAAAGCGGTTCATGCCTGCTTCTGCGGAAAGTAAGTCGGCGGGCTTCTCCAGGTCGGGCCATTCGGGAGGCTGCTCCGACTTGTCTTGCTTGAGATTCGAAAGGCGGCGTACCCTCGTGCCTTTTGCGTCGGAGATCTCGATCGAAATCTCTTCCTTCTCGTCCGGCTTCGTCTTGAGGCAGTAGTCAAGGATTGCGCCGTTCGGAGGATTGTCGCCGACCGGACGCTTGCGCTCCACGATCTCAGGAAAGTGCAGACGGATCGCCGGCTGCGGCTGATAAAGATGAAAGGCTTGCTGCACAATCGACGCCGTAGCCTGCCGCAGGGGAGTCACATCGTCAAGGATCCAGAATGCGCGGCCATGGGTGGCGGCGATGAGGTCATCATCTTTCACCGCGAGATCGTGAATCGGGGTCATCGGCAGATTCAACTGCAGAGATTGCCAATGCGCCCCGTCGTCTGCCGAAAAATACACCCCGAGCTCTGTCCCCGCGTAGAGCAGTCCTTTCACCCTGGGATCTTCGCGCACCGAGCGTACGTAAGCTCCATCGGGAATGCCATTGGCGATGCGCGTCCATGTCTGGCCGTAATCATGGGTCTTGTAGATGAGAGGTTTGAAATCGTCGAGCTTGTGACGGTCGATCGCAGCGTAAGCCGTGGCCGCATCATGGTGCGAGGGATCAATGATGCTGACCATGCTCCACTCGGGCATGTCCTTGGGTGTAACGTTGCGCCAGCTCTTTCCGTCGTCGTGCGTCAGCTGGATCAAGCCGTCGTCGGTTCCCGCCCAAAGCATACCCTTTTCGAGTGGCGACTCGGCCAGTGCGAAGACCGTGTCGTAATACTCGACGCTAGTGATATCCAACGTGATTTCGCCGCCGGACGGCTTCTGCTTAGACTTGTCATTGCGAGTTAGGTCAGGGCTGATCGGGCTCCAGCTAC
>Ga0306920_100008594_pt1 | contig 13559 bp, 14 predicted proteins | sample flu12Cox44000170_FD_204666 | JGI IMG/M metagenome (GOLD analysis project Ga0306920, IMG submission 204666) | Lab enrichment of tropical soil microbial communities from Luquillo Experimental Forest, Puerto Rico - flux4day.12C.oxic.44.000.170 (v2)... | ecosystem: Environmental > Terrestrial >... | reverse complement strand
CCAGACATTGTCAGAACCTTGCCCCAGTTGAGATAGCCGACTTCGATCAGATTGCTACGGCCGGCGAAGTCCGCGCACTCCGCAGCATACGCATCCCAGCTGTCGATCGCGGAGAGGCGGTCCATCAGCTTTTCAGTGCTGGCCTTGCCGAGTTCGGCGGTGAGATCCTTTACCGTCTTCTCGAAGGGCTTGCTCGAAATCAGGTCCACATGCTCGGTCGTAATGGTCGTGGTTGTGCGCGTTGCGTGTTCCCGCCTACTGCCGCTCTCCGCTTTAATCTGACTGTCCAATACTTCTTGATCGATCATATTATCCTCCACTACTTGCTGGCGATGATCGCCATGGACCTTGACTGTCGAGACAACAATAACTAATTTACGACAATAATGGCAATTCACATTGTCGTTATTGTCTAATGTTCCGGGATGTGACCTGACAATGATGAAGACTGACCTGCTTAACCTGCTGCGGCGGCAGCCGCTCACCGTGAACGCGCTCTGCGATTCTCTGGGCGTCACTCGCAACGCCGTGAACGTCCAGCTCCGTCAGCTGGAGGCCGAAGGGCTGGTGCGCCGGGCCCGCACGCCGGTCCGAAACGGGCGTGGCAAGCCGGCTAACTTGTATGAGGCGGCACCTGGCAGCGAGGATCTGACGTCCAGTGCCTACCAGGTGGTGCTGGCGGCGCTGCTGGGCGAGCTTGGATCGCGGCTGCCTGCGGCGAAGCTCTCGGAGATCCTCGAACAGACTGGTCGACGACTGGCCCGTGAAGCCGGGCTGAATCCGACCGCCAGCTTCGATAAGGCGCTGCGCGCCGCGCTCGCCGCTGTCGAGCGACTGGGCGCCTCGACTGAAGTCGTTGAACAGCCTGGTGGCGTGCTGGTGCGGAACTACAGCTGCCCAGTCGCGAGCGCCGTGCGAACCGAGCCCTGTGTTTGCCGCGCCCTCGCTGCCTTCTTCTCCGAGGCTACCGGCCAGCCTGCGGTCGAGCAGTGCCTGCGCGACGACCGCCTCATCTGCCAATACTTGGTGCAGCGGCCGGCCAAAGGCACACGCAGGGCAAGGTCAGTCCCCTGAACACCGGATTCGCTTTTGCGCTGCATGATTGCTGCCTCACCTAGGCGCCCCAACGAGCTCGCCGATGCGGGAGAGAAGCACCTTTAGGATCGGGGATTTGTTCGCCTTGTGGAAGGCGACGATCAGATCAACCGTGGGCGCCTCTCCTTTCACAGGCCGGGTGGTTATCGACTCGGGCAGATACCGTCTTGTGTAAGCCGGCAGCATCATGACCGCACGCGTCGATGTGATCATTGATATGGCATGCACGACATTGTGCACTTCATGTTCCAGCTTGAGTTCGATACCGGCTCGGTTGAAATACTCCAAGACCGCGCGGCGCACCGCGGGGGCGGCGGCCTTGGAGGGAAAGTAGAACGTCTCATTGACGATATCTTCGGGCGCGACGGCAGCCTGCGGCGCCAGGCGATGGTCTCTGGGGAAAACAAAAACCAGAGGGTCCGCGCGCACGCGTCTGCCGGCCAGATCTCCCATGTTCTCTTCTGCTCGCATGAAAGCCGCATCGAGCTTGCGCCTCATCAAGGCTTTGGCGAGCACAGGGGAGTAATCGCTCGACAGGCGGATTTCGATGCCAGGAAATTTGTCGCGCAGGATGCGGCTGGCCTCGGGCAACAAATCGATTTCGGCCCCCGACAGAAAGCCAAGAGCAAATGTCGGTCGCGCCGGCTGAGCAGCGCGCAGCGCTGCTTCTTTTGCTGCCTCTGCTTGAAGCAGTGAGGCGCGTGCATGGTCCAGAAAGGCTTTGCCGGCAGGCGTCAGCTCAATGCCGTGAGCGCTACGAATCATCAGTTGAACGCCGACTTCCCGTTCGAGATCTCGGATTTGCCGGCTGAGAGATGGCTGGGACGTGTGGAGCTTTTGCTCGGCGGCAACAGTCAAACTTCCTGCATCGGCCACGGCGGTGAAGTAGCGAAGATGCCGGAGCTCCATCCTGGCCTCCCATATCTCGCGGGCATGGGCCCCAGCCGACAAAGTCTTTTTCGGCCCGCCCAGAATGTCCTATATGAGCATATGCCCACGCACTGGGCAACTGCTCAGATGACCCATTGTCGTCGACGTTGGAACGGCTCGTAGGGCCGACAGCGCCGAAATGGTCCTTAAACAGACAGTAATGAGCGCGCCATGTCCAAGCAGACCAAACCAAGCATTGTTTTCGCACATGGCCTCTGGGCCGATGGATCGTGCTTCAGCAAGCTGATCCCGACGCTGCAGGCCGAGGGCTATGAAGTGATGGCAAGCCAGCACGGCCTTGATTCACTCGCGACTGACGTCGCCGCCGTGAAGGCGTGTCTTGCTCGGGTAAGTAGCCCGGCGATCCTCGTCGGCCACTCCTATGGCGGCACGCTGATCACGTACGCCGGGACGGATCCACGGGTGGCCGGGCTCGTCTATATTGCCGCCCTCGCGCCTGACGCCGGCGAAACCTCGCAAAGTCAGATCGACAAATTCCCGACGACCCCGGTGTTTGGACACGTTGAGGTGACGGACGGTCGCATTTGGCTCAAAGGGAGCGGCGTCAATCACTTCGCGGGAGACCTGCCTGACGCGGAGCAGAAGCTGGTGTATGCAACGCAGGGAGTGCCGGTGGCGGACCTGTTCAACCAGAAGGTTAAAGGCACCGCTTGGAAGTCGAAGCCAACCTGGTACATCGTTGCCAACCAGGATCACACCGTACATCCCGAACTGCAACGTTTTGCTGCGAAGCGTATGGGAGCGACCACCTTCGAGACGAATAGCAGCCACGTCCCCATGCTTTCGCAGCCCGACTTCGTGCTCGATGTGATCCGCAAAGCCGCAAGCGCAGTGAAAGCAGCTAAGGCAGCGTAAACTGCCTCAGAATGTTGTCATCAAGCAATCAAACGAAGGCGAGCGGCATGGAAGCAGACGTCACGAAGATCAAGCAAGCGATGCTCGGCAACTGGGAGAGCGTCGCTCCGGAGGTGCGGCCGAGCGCGGCAAAGAACGCGGACGGTTCGCTTAAACCGTTCTACCTCAAGCGCTCCTTCAAATCTCTGCCGTCCGACCGGTTCGAGCTCGAAATCGTCAATTCGGCCGACCCCTACGGCGGGGTGCCGCTCGCGCGCATCAAGATCGGCGGGCACATGCGGTGGCAGGGCTCGCATCCGATCGCTCCGGGAGCACAGAAGGTCGACTTCGTAGCCGACGAAAGCTACGATGTTACTCCGCTTGCCCAGGGATTCGCTGATGTCCTCAACAAGATCGCCACGGATGGATATGACGCCTGGGCCGTCAACACCCCTCAGAGTATCTTCGGAAAAAACTTCGTTCCGTTCGGCCTGAAACAAGGAACGAATTTCATGGAGTACGACCTCGTCTATCTTAGCGGCGATCTTCTGTTCTGGGGCGCCCACAATATCGACGGCCGTCGCTTCGATACGGAGCAGAACCGCCCCACCAATTTGCAGATCCCGTTGATCCGGAAGTAAGCGTAAGGCTCGCGACGCCTTGAGCAGGTTGGTTCATGGCTGGTTTGACACGGAGCAAAATTCCTTCCCAACTCGGCAGAACGGCCGTTGTCACGGGAGCCACCAGCGGTCTCGGCTACGAGACGGCCCTGGCACTCGCCCGGGCCGGTGCGGACGTCATTCTAACCGGTCGCGACGACCGGAAGGGACAATCGGCGATCGAGAAGGTCGTCCGCGAAGTGAGCGGCGCCAGGGTGAGCTACGAAAGTCTCGATCTGGCGAGCCTCGCATCGATCGCCGACTTCGCACAGCGAATGGGCGGCCGGCAATCGCTGGATCTCCTGATCAACAATGCGGGAGTCATGGCGCCGCCCCGCCGCCAAACTACAGTGGACGGATTCGAGATGCAGTTCGGAACGAACCATCTGGGTCATTTCGCTCTCACGGCCCGGCTCATGCCGCTGTTGCGCCGGGCCAGCGGACCGCGGGTCGTCAGCCTCAGCAGCCTGGCGCACCGAACCGGGTTCATTGACTTCAATGACCTGCAGGGCGCACGGGTGTACTCGGCCTGGAAGGCCTATGGGCAATCGAAGCTCGCCTGCCTCATGTTCGCGCTCGAACTGCAACGGCGGAGCGACGCCGCGCGCTGGAATTTGATCAGCATCGCGGCCCATCCGGGATTTGCCCGGACCGATCTATTCGCGAGCGGTCCGGGCGGTCTCCTTTCTCTTGCGACCGATTTCGTCGTGCCATTCTTCGGCCATTCTGCGGCCGATGGCGCCCGACCGACCCTGTTCGCGGCAACGAGCCCTGAGGCGAGGCCGGGCGCCTACTACGGACCAGGAGGTATCGGCGAGCTGCGAGGAGCGCCAGCGCGCGCGCAGATCATGCCGCAGGCGCGAGACGCGGCAGCGGCCGCCAGACTCTGGGACGTTTCCGAAAAACTGACAGGTACATCGTTCGAATAGCGGGGGCCAATGCAACTGGCAAAGAACGTCATCGACATCAGACTTTCGACGAACAATCTGGAGCCAATGCTGCGGTTCTGGCAGCAGGATGTCGCTGTTCGCTTCGACCACGTGTTGCCGGTTCGCCGCGGACAGAAGCAGTACAGGCACGATGAGCAGGGCTCCGTCATCAAGCTCAACCATCATCCGGAGCGCTTGCCGGAGGCGGCACCGAGCGGTTACCGCGAACTGATGATCGCGAGGGATGGCCTGCAGAAACCGCTGCGAATGGTTGATCCCGATGGCAATCGTGTCCAGTTGGTGCCTCCGGGATTTGATGGCGTCATCCAGCTAGGTGTCGCCATGGGCGTCCGAAGCCTCCGTGAACATCGCAGATTCTATGGCGATATTCTCGGCTTCGCCGAGCAGTCCTGGTCGGGTGGTCCGGCCTTTCGCCTGGGAGAGAGCCTGCTTCTTCTCGAGGAAGACGGCGCTGCGACCGTTGATCCGGTTCGTCAGGCAACCGGATGGCGCTACATCACCCTGCAGGTCGCCGATATCGACGCCGTACACGGCGAGTTGCGAGATAAGGGCGTGCGCGAAGGTCTCGCACCGATCACGCTTGGAGATGTGGCGCGCATATCAATGATTCTCGATCCGGACGGCAACTGGATCGAGCTTTCCCGCCGGTCCTCGATCGTCGGTAGTCTGTCTTAAGCAACGCAGGAGACCCATTGCCATGGCCGCACCAACCAAACCGAGCAGCGAAGATCTGGTTGAAATCGTCCTGAACGCGTTCGATACCCTCTTCAACAAGCGCGACTATGCGTCGGCCGAGCGTTTGTGGTCTCCGCACTATATCCAGCACAGCGCACATATTCCGCCCGGCCGCGACGGGCTCTTTGGCCTGATCAAGAGCTTGCCCGCAACATTGCGCTACGAGAACCACATTGCGGCGACGACTGGTGATTTCGTCATTCTCCACGGGCGGTTTTCCGGTAACGGCCTGCCGGCAGCGTGGGTCGTCGCCGACATCGTGCGCATCGAGGACGGCGTCCTCGCGGAGCACTGGGACGTCATTCAGGACGAGGCCACGCGGCAGCAATCGCTGAGCGGTCTTCCAATGTTCGGCGACAACTTCCCGGCTTGATCGCTGACGGGTTCCGGAAAAGCCACTCAAAGAAAATAGCCCAATCATCCGGTGACCGAGATCGCGTTCAACTTGATTTGAATATGATGATTGACATCTCTTGGTAAGACTGGTCATCCCGCGCGATCGTCAGTCGCGTGGGGTCCGACAGCAGGAGGGAGAGGGCACATGGCATTTACCGTCAATATCAATGGAAGTCCGCGCAGCGTCGATGTCGACGGTGATACGCCGCTGCTCTGGGTGTTGCGCGATGTGCTCGGCATGACCGGCACGAAATTCGGTTGCGGCATGGCGCTGTGCGGTGCCTGCACCGTACATATCGACGGCAGCGCCACCCGTTCCTGCATCACGACCATCGACAGCATCGGCGACTCGAAGGTCACGACGATCGAGGCGATCGGTGCAACGCCGGCCGGCGCGAAGATCCAGCAGGCCTGGCTCGAGCATGAAGTGCCGCAGTGCGGCTACTGCCAGTCCGGGCAGATCATGTCGGCCTCTGCGCTGCTCGCCAGCAATGCCCATCCGACCGACTCGATATCGACGACGCCATGAGCGGCAATATCTGCCGCTGCGGGACCTATATGCGGATCCGCGAAGCGATCAAGCTCGCCGCGCAGACCACCGGAAAGGCAGGCTGACCATGATCATCGATCGCTTCGCATCCCACATATCCGACGCTAACCTGTCTCGGCGCAGCTTTCTTGCAACCAGCGCCGCCGTCGGCGGCGGTCTGGTGCTGAGCCTAAGCCTTCCGATTGGCCGTAGCGTCGCCGCCACCGAAGAGTTTGCGCCGAATGCGTTCATTCGCATCGGCAGCGACGGCCAAATCGTCCTCACCATGCCCTATGTCGAGATGGGGCAGGGCACCTATACCTCGATCCCGATGCTGATCGCCGAAGAGCTAAATGTCAGCCTGAAGCAAGTCAAGCTCGAGCACGCGCCGCCGAATGAGAAGTTATATGCCAATCCGCTGCTTGGCGTGCAGGCGACCGGTAATTCGAACGCGATGCGCGGTGCGTGGAAGCCGCTGCGCCAGGCCGGCGCGACCGCGCGGATCATGCTGGTCGAGGCTGCGGCGAAGCGTTGGGGTGTCGATGCAAAAACCTGTCGCGCTCAGGAGGGCGAGGTGATCCACGTGCCGACCGGCCGGAAGCTGAGATATGGCGAGCTGGCGGCCGAGGCAGCGAAGATGCCGGTGCCCGAAAACATCGTGCTGAAATCGCCTGATGAGTTCAAGCTGATCGGTACACCGGCCAAGCGGCTCGATACGCCTGCAAAGGTCAACGGGACTGCGGTCTATGGCATCGATGTACGCCCGGCAGGCGTGAAGATCGCAACACTTGCGCAATCGCCGGTGTCCGGCGGTCGCGTCAAGAGCGTCGACGACACTGCGGCGAAAGCCGTCAGGGGCGTGCGCCAGATCGTGCGGCTCGACGACGCCGTTGCGGTCGTGGCCGATCATATGGGAGCTGCGAAGAAGGGCTTAGAGGCGTTGAAGGTCGAGTGGGACGACGGTCCGAACGGCACGCTTGCGACCGCTGATATCGCAAAGGAGCTCGAACAGGCAACGCTCGGCGTGGGCGCCGTGGCGCAGAACATCGGCGATGCCGACAAGGCCATCGCCGGCGCCGCGACCAAGGTGGAGGCGGTATATCAGCTGCCGTTCCTGGCCCACGCCACCATGGAGCCGATGAACTGCACCGTGCATGTCCGCAAGGATGAATGCGAGATATGGATCGGGACCCAGGCGATCACGCGCGTGCAGGCGTTTGCCGCGAAGGCCGCCGGGCTGCCGTTGGAGAAGGTCATCGTCCACAATCATCTGATCGGCGGTGGCTTTGGCCGGCGGCTGGAGGCGGACGGTGCAGCTCGCGCAGTCGAGATCGCCAAGCAGGTCGATGGCCCCGTGAAAGTCGTGTGGACCCGTGAGGAAGACATCCAGCACGATGTCTACCGGCCTTTCTGGTTGGACCGCATCTCCGCGGGACTCGACAACCGGGGCAAGCCGATCGCCTGGAAAAATCATTTTGCCGGTTCCTCGGTGATGGCCCGCTGGGCACCGCCATTCTTCAAGAATGGCCTTGATCCGGATTCGACGGAGGGCGCAATCGACCTAGTCTACGATTTTCCGAATTTCCACGTCGAATTCACCCACGTGGAGCCCAAGGTGGTCGCAACCGGGTTCTGGCGCAGCGTTGGTCCCTCGCACAACGTCTTCGTGGTCGAGAGCTTCGTCGATGAAATGGCGGCCGCCGCGAAGCAGGACCCGGTCGCCTATCGTCGCGCGCTGCTCGAAAAATCGCCGCGCGCGAAGGCGGTGCTCGATCTCGCCGCGGAAAAGGCAGGCTGGGGACAGCCGCTGCCCAAGGGAAGCGGCCGTGGCGTCTCGCTGCAATTCGTGTTCGGCAGCTATCTTGCGCAAGTCGCCGAGGTCGAGGTTGCAAAGGACGGCTCGGTCCGCGTCCGCCGCGTGGTCTGCGCGATGGATTGCGGCACCGTCGTCAATCCCGACACTGTTCAGGCCCAGCTTATGAGCGGAATCACCTTTGGCGCGACCGCTGCGCTTTATGGCGAGATCACGTTGAAGAACGGCCGGGTCGAGCAGACCAATTTTGATAATTACCAGATGATTCGCATGAACGAGGCGCCGGCGATCGAGGTTCACGTTGTCAAAAGCTCGGAGCCGCCGGGCGGCATGGGCGAGACCGGGACCTCTGGCGTCGTTCCCGCCATCGCCAATGCGATCTTTGCGGCCACCGGAAAACGGCTGCACAAAATGCCGGTCGATGCCAGCGTATTGAAGCAGCCAAGCTGAGAAAAAAGGAAAGGAACGTCCCAACAAACCAGCAGCACTAACAATGAGCTAACCCTCTCACCACCAACTGATCTTCCCGATCGATACAGTCGCGGTGCGCCCGGCGACGAGAAGAAGGTCCGGCGGCACATTGTCGAGCTTGATGCGCACAGGGATGCGCTGCGCCAAGCGCACCCAGCTAAAGGTCGGATTGACGAACGCCAGCAGGTCGCTGCTGGTGCTGCGGTTCTGGTCCTCGATGCCGTAAGCGATGCTCTCGACGTGCCCTGATAGCACGCGCGCATCGCCGATAAGCTTTACAGTCGCCTCTTCGCCGATACGGATGCGCCGCAGCTTGGTTTCTTCGAAATAACCCTCGACGCGGAACGTGTCGGAATCGATCAGGGCAAAGACCGCTGCGCCGGCATTGACGTAGCGCCCGGGCAGGAGATCGAAATTGGTGACTATGCCATTGACTGGCGCCACGACCGTCGAGCGCTCGAGATTGAGTCTCGCGACTTCAAGCGCCGCGTTCGCCGCGTCGAGTTCAGCTTGATCGACGTCGACCGCTTGCTGCCTCTGCTCGACCTGTTGGACGGTAATCGCGGCGCTGCTTAGAGCCTTGCTGCGTTCGAGATCGCGCTTGGCCTGGTCGAGCGTAGCCTGTCGGCTCGCGACATCAGCTTTTGCTTGATCGAGCGCATATTGAAAGCGCCGCTGATCGATACGAAACAGCCGCTGGCCTTTGCTCACTTTTTCGTTGTCGTGAACAAAGACGTCGCTAATCAGGCCGGAAACGTCGGCGGCGACCGTGACCACGTCGGCGCGCACACGGCCGTCGCGCGTCCACGGCTCCAGCATGTAATAGCTCCATAGCTGCCAGCCGACGGCAATCGCTACCGCCACTACAAAGAGCGTGAGCAGCACGCGGCCGACGGAGGAAAAAAGGTTTTTCATTGCCATCACCCGGGATTTTACGTCCACGACTTATGCCAACGGCAGGATGCTTGCGCCCGCCGCCGTGATAACGCCAAGCAGAATGACGTACATGGCGAGATCAAACAGCGGGCGATGCCAAACCAAACGATAGAAACCATAGGCATCCAAAAGCCGCTTGATCACAACTTGAAGCAAAAAAGCGATTGCGGCAAAGACCGCGAAAGCCGGAAAGTACACGCCATAGATATCGAACTCGCCAATCATGATACGCTCCCATCATGTAACGCTGGCAGCGTCGCTCGGGCCAGGTAGCGCTGCATCAGCCTGCTCTATTTGTCTCGGCTGATACGCCGGCGCATCAGGGTAGAGCGTCTGGCGCAGGCCGACAACTGCGGCGACGCAAACACGTGTGGCTGCGGTGCAGGCCGCCAATTCGCTGATCGCAATGTCGATCTTTTGCAACAAATCGTCTCCAAGCTGCGCCAAGCGGCCGCGCGCCAAGGCACGGAAATGCACGGCGAGGCTTGCGAACATCGTCGCCAAAGCATCTTGCGCTGGCTTCGACGTGGCGGGCGCGATCGATTGCGTCTCGATCATATTGACGCCAAGTCGCAGATTTTCGAGCGCATCGGCGAATTCATGCCGCGGCCGCGGCTCGAAGCGCGGCTGCCGGTACAGCAACAGCGCGACGCGGTCCAACATACGGCTGGCCCATTGGTCGCGGGTCGGATGCGAGCGCCCAGAGGCAAGGTCGGCAAGGTCGCGATAGGTTGCCCGAATCAAGCGCTGGGCACTGGCCTGTGTTCCGATAACACGCATGAGCCGGGTCACAACCAGCGCCAGGACACCGCCGAGCACAAAAGCGCTGTTGGAATTCACGATGGCCGCGAGATCGGCGGTATAGCTCGTCTGGAGGCTCAGTTCGACACAGAAACCCAAGGCGAGCGCCAGACCGATCACTGCGTAGGCCGGGCTCGCCATCAATATGCCGGCCGGAATCAGCACAAAAGCGAGCACGGCGCAGAGCAAGACGAATCCGCCGATCGCTGGCAACACAAAAAATTGGTAGACGATTACAATCGGGATGCACAACGCCAAGAGGATCGCAAGGTTGCGAATGGTCGGTGTTGGATCATCTAGTGAGGCAAATAGCGTGCAGGCCACGGCGGCAAAGGCGATGGCGCCGGCGCCGTCCGGCCATGCGGTCGCGATCCAGAAGAACGCACATATGCCCATCGCGAGGGCGGCCGCGAGCCCTGACAGCAAGGCGATGCCCGGATCCGTATGCATCGGTTTGGGGCCGATCTGCGCGGCGGCTGCGCGAACGTCGTCGCTCGGCGTTTGCGCGGGGTCGGCGAGATAAGCCGCGAAGCCGAGACAAGCTTGCCATGAATCTACGAGCTCGATCAGGCGTACGGCAAGGTTGACCTTCACGAGATCGGTCCAGCTTGATTGTGGGCCGACCACGGGCGTCGCGACGACACAGGCTTCGTTAAGTTCGGCCGCGCGGCGTCGGTCACCCGGCGCTTGCACCTGTAGCCAGTCGTAAACGCCTGCCAGCGCCTGCGACAACTTTGTATCGAGCGGCCCCATACGGCGGAGCACCGTCAGCCGATCCTCAATCGCGCTCGCCAACGGCAAAAGCGCCACGATCTTGCGGTCGAAGGCGCGAATAGTGCTGATATCCGGTCGATGCGGCGAGGTGTCGAAGCGCAAGCTCGTGCCGAGCAAATATAGCTCGCTGACATCGGCGGCGATCCGGCGCCGCTCAGTCTCGGTTTCCGGTGTCGCCTGCTGGTTAAGGCTGTCGGCAAGCCAGCGGCGCGTATCTGCAATGACACTTCTCAACTTCTGTTCAAGGGCGGAAAATGCGCTTTTGGGAAAGATGAGTCCGTGAACAATGGCGGCGCAGATGACGCCGAGCGTGATCTCCTCGACGCGGGACACCGCGGTGTCGAACACCGTGCCAGGAGCAAGCACGCTTGGAAAGCCGATCAAGGCCGCGGTGTAGCCCGACAGCACGAACATGTACGATCGCGGCGTGCGGTCGAGCAGCGAAACGAAAACGCAGAGCGCCACCCAAAGTATAATCGCAAGCGTCGTCAGCTCGGGCGCGTCCACCAGATTGGGGACGATGGCGACCATGGCGGCGCCACCGACGAACGTGCCGATGACGCGATAAACGGCCTTGGCCCGCATCGCGCCGGAAAGCGGCTGGCTGGTCAGATAAACCGTGGTCATGGCCCAGCCCGGACTCTTTAGGTCCAGGCTGAAGGCGACGAACATCGTGAGGATCGTCGCGATGTAGCAGTTGACGGAGAATATGATCGGCCGAATGCTGATGTCCCTGATCATATCATACCCACTTCGTCTTCGTCACGCGCCAACAGCCAATGAGCTGAACGCCAGCGGAACCGAGCCGCGTCAGAAGCCGGAAACCATCGCAAAGGTCACTCGTCGAGCAGCTCCTATATCGCATATTTCAGAAGGATGTCGTCCCATGACGCTCATCTATGTAATTTCCTGATTTTCGGTCCTCGACTAGATGAGATTTCAAGACCGGAACAAAGGTGGTTTGGGCACCGACGATCGATCTAGATGCAATCCGCTCCGCTGGCTCTCCCCAAACCGTACTTCACCCGTGAAGGCTGCAGTCAGACCGCGAGCTCGCTTCATTAGTCGGTAGGATATTGCGCGGTGCCGATCCGCGCGAGCCTGTCGAACGGGCGACTCAACTTGAGTTGGTGATTAATCTCAAGACGGCGAGAGCGGTCGGCCTCAATGTCCCGCCTGCCCTTTCCCCCACGCCGACGAGCGCGCGGAAGGGCGCGGCCGGCATTGGCGAAGTGCGCAGGTAATGGCACATTGCGGCTACGTCCAATCGGAGGAGGAACATGGCTGGTGTGAAACAAGCGCGGGATGGTGCTGTCGGCATCCTCACGCTCAGCGAACCTGAAACCCTAAATGCGATGACACCGGACCTGCTCGGCGCGCTTGCAGCCGCCATCGGGGAAATGACGCGCAACGAAGGTATTCGGTCCCTGGTCTTGACGGGGGAGGGGCGCGGCTTCTGCTCGGGCCAGAATTTGAAAGCCTTTGAGGTTTTGGGCGACGACATCGCGGCTGGCGTGATGCGTTACTACTGGCCAGCCTTCAAGGCACTGCGCGAATGCCCTGTACCGGTGGTCGTGGCGGTCAACGGTGTCGCCGCCGGTGGCGGCTTCAGCCTCGCGATGGCCGGTGACATCATCGTTGCGGCGCGCTCGGCGAATTTCATCCAGGTATTCAGCCGCATCGGGCTTGTACCCGATCTCGGCTCTACTTGGCTGTTACCGCGGCTGATCGGTCGGCAGCGCGCGCTGGAATTAATGCTCCTAAACGAGCCGTTGTCGGCCGAGCGCGCCCATGAGATGGGGTTGGTCCGGCAGGTCGCGGACGATGTGAACCTAATGGAGGAAGCCTTGCAGCTAGCGCGCCGTCTGGCCGAAGGGCCAACTCGGGCGTTGGTCGCAACGCGCGCGCTCCTGGAGGAGAGCGAGCACGCGAGCTACCACGCCCAATTTCGCCGCGAGATCGAGGTACAGGCCGAGATCCGCAAGAGCTTGGATGCCATCGAGGGCCGCAAGGCCTTTGTGGAAAAGCGAAAGGCGCAGTTTACTGGGCGCTAGCGTCGCTCTGTAATTCCCTGTTCTCCTGAAAGAATTCCCTGTTCTTACGAATTTTTTCCCTGTTCCCTTGCTTAGGGAATTTTGAGAGAAATGGCTGCGGCACAGGCGTTTCTTGCAATGTAAATGGGTTTTGGGGGCCCTAAATTCGCGAAATTCCCTGTTAAATTCCCTGTTAGCAGGGAATTTTGCAGGAGACCGGCGCGATCAGCACTGCATCGCCAGCCACGCAGTCCCGCCTTTATGCCGATCTCCCGAGAGGTGCCAGAAAGGGCCGCCAACTGCGGCTTTTGCATTTGGCCGCCAGTCTCGAGACTCCCATTTCGCCTTTTTGGCGGGGCCAAATCGCCGAAAGTCTCCGGCCGTTTTCGAAAATATTCCCGTTTCCAGGAGACTACGGCCGGAGACTTGGTTCGAACGCCACTGCCGGGTGAGGGCGGCAGCAAGTTACGCCAATTCGACGGCGTCCACACCGGTGAGGTCGAAATGATGGGCGACGATGTGGGCGGCATCGCTGTGCACATCGCAGCACGGGTAGCCCAGCATGCGAAAGCGAGCGAAGTT
>Ga0306920_100008593_pt1 | contig 13560 bp, 11 predicted proteins | sample flu12Cox44000170_FD_204666 | JGI IMG/M metagenome (GOLD analysis project Ga0306920, IMG submission 204666) | Lab enrichment of tropical soil microbial communities from Luquillo Experimental Forest, Puerto Rico - flux4day.12C.oxic.44.000.170 (v2)... | ecosystem: Environmental > Terrestrial >... | reverse complement strand
TTGCGGAGCCCATGTCATGGGCCATCGGCATCGTCACGGTGCATCAAGGCCGACTGACGGACACAACCCTGCGGACGGCAGCCAATGGCAATTGCCGGAGTGGGATGTGGACCCCGTGTGCGGCAAGACGATGAACACGGCCACCGCCAAATCGACCGTCTATCGGGGACACGCATATCACTTCTGCTCGCAAGATTGCCGGGAGAAGTTCGAAACCGCCCCTGCCTCCTACGTCAAAACTGCAACTGGCGCTTTCCAAGGAAGGGAGCATCACCATGGCCACTACTGATCGCCACGCTGAGCGACCTCTAGGCGTTCCGCTGCCTACTTATGCCCAACGCACGATACCGGTGCTCGCGCTCGGGATGGCGCTGAGCCTTTTCCTCGTAATCTCCTACGTGCTGTGCGTCATCGGCTACCTGGTCTTCCCTGGTCTGCCGGTCAATCACGCGGCGCTCGCCATCTTCCTTCCAGGCTTCGAACTCTTGAGCTGGCCAACCTTCTTGCTCGGCCTCGTCGAGAGCTTCGCCTGGGGTTGGTACATCACGCTCATCTTCGGACCTCTCTACAACTTCTTCGCCACGCGGTGGCGATAGTCACGGGGCATTCCATGGATAATCACGTTCAGGCGCCCTGGTGGCGCACGCGAAGCGGGATGATCCTGATGGGCTTCCTCGCGATCACGGGCTTCTTCTTGATCATGGAGCATGCGGCGCATGTCCTCGGCGCCTTGCCATATCTCCTCCTGGCGGCCTGCCCGCTGATGCATCTATTCATGCATCACGGCCATGGGGAGCTTCGGCACGGCAGAGATCCCAAGGCGACAGGAGGCCGCGATGACGCATGAAGGCATGCCGGCCTACGGGCTGTGGAGTCTGGTGATCATCAATTCTCTGATCTTCATCATTTTCGCTTACAGCTTCTTCAAGCCACAGACGACGCGCGAGTGGCGCTCCTTCGGGGCCTTCAGCGCATTTCTGATCGCGCTGTTCACCGAGATGTACGGGTTCCCCCTGACGATCTATCTGCTGTCGGGCTGGCTTCAGTCACGCTATCCGAACGTGGATTGGTTTTCGCACGACGCGGGGCATCTCCTCGAAATGATGTTTGGTTGGAAAACCAATCCGCATGCAGGGCCGTTTCATGTTCTGAGCTTTGTCTTCATCGGCGGCGGTTTCATTCTGATCGCGAGCGGTTGGCGGGTCCTCTACGAGGCGCAGCGCAAGCATGCACTCGCGACAACCGGCGTCTACGCCTATGTCCGCCACCCTCAATATGTAGGTTTCATCCTCGTGATGTTCGGCTTTCTGTTGCAATGGCCGACCATCCTGACGCTGGCGATGTTTCCCTTCCTCGTCTGGATGTATGTGCGGCTTGCGCTCGCCGAGGAGCGGGAGGCGCTACGCGAGTTCGGCGACGCCTACACCCGATACGCGGCGAGGACGGCACGCTGGATTCCGCATTTCAACAGCAACCGGTGCGCTGGCGCTCACAGCGCCGACAATGAGGGCAGCACCTAAATATAGCGATTAGCAGGAGACCAAAATGCTGAAGGACACGGCGACTTCCTTGGGTGCTGCCGCTATCGAGGTGCATGGCGCGCGAGACCTCCGTGCTTCCGCCGACATGGACATGACGAAGCTTACGACGCCAATCCTACTCCATTTGTTGCGCAAGGAGCTTCGCTTTCCCCTGCTCTTCATGCTCCGATGCAAGTTCACAGTCGGCCGCTTCAGGAAGTCGATCGATAGACGCTTTCCAAAAGACCTCGTCGATCTAGCTGCACTCCCGCTCTGGGTTTACATCAATTTAAAGAGGCGCATCGGCCAGAAGAAGGCCTTCGAGATTATGCGCATTACGATATTGACGGGCGGAATCGCGAGCTTGAATTTCACCTATAAGGCTGCCGAAAGGGAACGAAACTTCAAGAATCCGTGTGATGCCGAGATCGAGGTGAACAAGGTTGGCTTCACGCGATGGAATACACTTGAGGTTATCGAGCGCACGGAAAGTCGCTTCGAGATCAATATAACGCGGTGTCTCTACCACGAGCTAATGACGAGCCTTGGCGTTCCCGAGCTTACACCAGTCGTCTGCCAGATCGACAATGCGGCATTCAACTCATATCTGCCTGACAAGATTGTGTTCAACCGTGGCGGTCCCGGTCATCGCATCGCTGACGGCGCGCGCGAATGCAAGTTCGTGTGGGAAGTGTGCGATTAGCACAATGCTCGTCGTTCGGCGCGTCAGCGGATTGACCTTTCCACGATAGGTAAGGTGCAAGCCGGCTGTTGCGGAGGGAGAGCTACAGTGGCCAAAACGAAGGCGGATGGTCAAAACCAAGGCTCCTTCGGCAGCGAACACGAACACGCGAGTCAGAAGCATGAGGATCACGCGCATTCGGACCCGCCAAACGCGGGGCCGGCTCGTACGGGCACGATCTATACGTGCCCGATGCACCCGCAGATCAGGCGATCCGAACCAGGGAATTGCCCGATCTGCGGTATGGCGCTGGAGCCGTTGAGCGGAACCGCGGAAACAGGCCCAAGTCCCGAACTGATCGACATGACCAGGCGCTTCTGGATCGGGGCGGCGCTCGCGGTGCCGACTGTGATCCTGGAGATGGCTGCGCATTTTCCCGGTCTGAGCCTGCACCACTACATCTCGCCACAGACCTCGGTGTGGCTTCAGTTCGCCCTCGGTACGCCCGTGGTGCTGTGGGCCGGCTGGCCTTTTTTCGTTCGCGGCTGGGCATCAGTGCGCAACCGGTCGCTCAACATGTTCAGCCTGATCGCGCTTGGCGTCGGCGCGGCCTATCTCTACAGCCTTGTCGCCACCTTTGCGGTGGGGCTCTTCCCCGAGGGATTGCGCCAGGAAGGTGGCATCGTCCCCGTCTATTACGAGGCTGCCGCCGTCATCACGGTGCTCGTGCTTCTCGGACAGGTGCTTGAGCTTCGGGCGCGGGAGCAGACGGGTAGCGCAATCCGCGCACTCTTGAACCTCGCTCCCAAGACGGCACGCCGGATTCGCGAGGACGGCGCTGACGAGGAAATCCCTTTGGAGCAGGTGCATATCGGCGACCGGCTGCGTGTCCGGCCCGGTGACAGCGTCCCCGTGGACGGCGTCGTCCTCAATGGCCGAAGCGCTGTCGACGAATCCATGGTGACCGGCGAGTCCATGCCGGTTGAGAAGGAGCAAGACGCCAAGCTGATCGGAGGAACGATCAACGGCACCGGCGCCCTGGTGATGCGGGCGGAGAAGGTCGGTTCGGACACCATGCTGGCACGGATTGTCCACATGGTCTCGGAGGCGCAGCGCAGTCGCGCTCCGATCCAGCGTCTCGCCGATGTCGTCTCGTCCTGGTTCGTGCCGGCAGTGATCCTGGTCGCGATCGGTGCCTTCATCGGCTGGATGATTTGGGGACCGCCGCCGGCCTTCGCCTACGCGCTGGTCGCCGCAGTGTCCGTTGTCATTATCGCCTGCCCCTGCGCCCTTGGGCTCGCGACACCGATGTCCATCATGGTCGGCGTCGGCAAAGGCGCAACGGCCGGCGTGTTGATCAAGAACGCCGAGGCGCTAGAGCGTTTCGAGAAGGTCGATACGCTTGTCGTCGATAAGACCGGCACGCTCACCGAAGGCAAGCCGCGCGTCGTCGCCGTCCTTCCGGCCGAAGGGTTTGACGAGGCCATGGTCTTGTCCCTGGGCGCCAACCTTGAGCGGTCGAGCGAGCATCCGCTCGCTGCCGCCATTGTCGCCTCGGCCAAGGCGCGCGGTGTCGATATGCAGGATGTCGCTGAGTTTGCCTCCGTGACCGGCAAGGGCGTGACAGGCCAAATCGGGGGAACCCGGGTTGCTGTCGGCAATGCAAAGCTCCTGCGGGACCTTGGTGTCGCCAGCGCCAACCTGGAGGCCCGCGCTGACGATCTTAGGCGCGACGGCGCCACAGCGATGTTCGTTGCCGTGGATACCCGTCCGGCCGGCATCATCGCCGTCGCCGATCCGATCAAGGCGACCACGCCTGCGGCGCTCGCGAGCCTGCGCGAGGACGGCATCCGCATCGTCATGCTGACTGGCGACAACCGCACGACCGCACAGGCTGTGGCGGCGAAGCTCGGCATCGCTGATATCGAAGCCGAAGTGCTGCCGGAGCAGAAGAACGCGATCGTCCGGCGTCTGCGTAGCGAGGGCCGAGCCGTGGCCATGGCTGGCGACGGCGTCAACGACGCCCCCGCCCTGGCCGAGGCCGATGTTGGTGTCGCCATGGGCACGGGTACCGACGTCGCAATGCAGAGCGCCGGGGTCACACTGGTCAAGGGCAATCTGGTGGGAATCGCCCGCGCCAGAAGGCTGAGTCGGGCCACGATGCGCAACATCCGGCAGAACCTGGTGCTCGCCTTTGTCTACAACGTGCTCGGCATCCCGCTGGCGGCAGGGGTGCTCTACCCTGCCTTCGGCCTGCTCCTGAGCCCGATCGTCGCAGCCGCCGCCATGAGCCTCAGCTCCGTCTCCGTGATCGGTAACGCGCTGCGCCTGCGGTTAACACGTCTCTAGCAATCAACATGGCGAGTTGACGCGAGCTATTGGCCGTTGCGCCGCGGCATGCTCTCAGTGAGGGCGCGGGCCTTCCGGCAATTTTGGTGAGCGTCAAAGTGTGGGGAGGGGCAAAGGCCGAGGTCATTCCGCTGATCGCTCCCTCCCCCCGGGGTGGTCGTGCTGTCGAGGGTGGTCGATTGATCGCGTTGCCACCACGGGTGTGGCTGGCTCTGTTGCTCGGTCGAAAGAGCTAATGTCGCGTGTGCGTCAGGCCAAGGATTCGAGCCCTCAAGCTGCAGTCCTAGCGACGGCAGATCGAGGGCGTATGTTTCTAAGTCTCGATTGGTAAAATCATTGGATCGGAAATCGCGCCGATTGCTTCCCCCGCGCTTCCCTGGCTCGGCGCCACTTCGCCCGGCCTGAGGAGCGGCCAAGAAATTAGTTGTCAGATCAATGAGTTAGATGGTGGGCGCGACAGGGATCGAACCTGTGACCCCTACGATGTCAACGTAGTGCTCTCCCGCTGAGCTACGCGCCCTTCGCCATCGATCGCCGCGGGCAGTGCCGCAGCGTGGGGCCTGTCCTATACGCGGCGTCGGCGCTGGAGGCAAGAGCGCCGACAGAGCGCCGACAGAGCGCCGGCAAGAGCGCCGGCAGGAGCAGCGCGCCAACAGCACGAAAAGGCCGGTATGCTCGCGAGATCGCAGGGGCTGCGCTAAGCTCGCCGCCGCATGCGGGCCGACACCTCCCTTTCTTACCGTCAACTCCTGGTCATCCCCGACCTTAAGGCGCTGCTGCTCGCCACTGGCCTGTCGCGGCTTGCGGCTCGCATGTTCACCCTGGTGATCGTGCTCTATGCGCTCGACCGCTTCGGCTCGCCCGCGATCGCGGGCTTCCTCTCCTTCGCGGCGGTGGCGCCCGGCCTCCTTGCCTCGCCCTTCGCGGGCGTGCTGCTCGATCGGATCGGAGCGCGGCGCTCGGTCATCCTCGACATGGCGGCGAGCGCCGTGTTCGTCATCGGGCTCGCGGCGGCCGATCGGCTGGCGCTCGCCTCCCTCCCAGTGCTCGCGGCGCTTGTGACGCTCTATTCGCTGACGAGCCCGCTCAGCGCCGCGGGCATCCGGACGCTCCTGCCGCGCCTCGTGCCGGAAGCGGCTCGCGATCGCGCCAATGCGCTCGACACGGCGCTATATGCTGCGACCGATGTCACGGGTCCGGCGCTCGCTGGCCTTCTGGTCGCGACAATGGGTCCGGTGATCGCGCTTCTCGCCATCGCGCTCGTTCTTGCTGCCGCGACCGCCCGCCTGCTGCGCCTGCACGATCGCGATGAAGAGCTGGCGTCTGCGCGCCCCGCAGGCTTCCTCGGCGATGCGCTCGAAGGCCTCATGCATGTGATCCGCAATGCCTCATTGCGCGGGCTCGCCATCTCCTATGCGCTCTATCAGGTCACCTGGGGCGCGCTCGTCGTCCTGGGGCCGGTCACGGTCGAGGATCTCGCGACCCCTCTCTCGCATGACGCCATGAGCGGCTTCGTCTTCGCCGCGGCTGCGACTGCCGGTGGGCTTGGCGCCATCGCGGCCGGCCAGTTCCGGCTTGTCGGTCGCGAGCTGTTGGCGATGACGCTCGGCATGCTGGTGACGGCCGCCGCCATCTGGCCGCTCGTGCCGCATTTCGGCCTCGCCGGCCTCGTCACCGGCGTCATGCTGGCTGGTTTTGCCGAGGGGCCGGTCGATGTCGGCCTGCTGACCTTGCGGCAGCAGCGCACCGAGCCGCGCAGGCTCGGCCGTGTGCTGTCGATCTCGATCAGCCTCAATGTTTCGGGCTTCCCGATCGGGGCGGCGCTTGCCGGCTGGCTTGCTTCGACCTCACTGCCGCTCGCCTATGGGGGCGCCGCTCTCGCATCGGCGCTAGGCGCGCTCGCGGCTCATGTGCTGATCCCAAAGAAGCACGAGGCGTAATTCCAAGGGGCGCCTCGGTTCGGCCGTGCATCAGGACGGGTGATGATCTTGATGCGTGCAGAGCTCGTGATCGGCCAAAACCTCGATCACCCGGCACTCATCGACGCGGCCATGGCGGCAGCCCTCGATCATCAGCTTCAACTCCGCCTTCAAGGCGGTAAGGCTCGCGATCCTCTGCTCGACATCGCGCAGGCGGGCCTGGGCGATGGCGTCGGCACGTGCACAGGACTGGTCGGGCTCGTCCTGCAATTCGAGCAGCGTGCGGATCGCCTCGATGTCGAAGCCAAGAGCCCGCGCATGGCGGATGAAGGCGAGGCGGGTCAGGCTTTCCTGCCCATAAAGGCGGCGATTGCCGTCGCCGCGCGGGGGTGCCGTCAACAGACCGATCTCCTCGTAATAGCGGATGGTCGGCACCTTCACGCCGCTTTCCTTCGCTGCAACGCCGATCGGCACAGCTTGTCGCATCTCGCCTTGTCGCATCATTTGGGGCTTGCTCCTCTAGTCGCTAGAGGATGTATGGATCACGGCGCATCGAGACAAGGATTGCCGTGATGAGCGCGCCGCTGACGCAAAGCCGCTACCGGGTCGACGGGATGGATTGCGCATCCTGCGCCACCAAGATCGCCACTGCGGCGAAGCGCCTGCCGGGTATTGCCTCCGCCTCGGTATCGGTGGCGACCGGCACCATGACGATCAGCCATGGCGGAGAGAGCGACCTCGCGCTTCTGAGAGCAGGATCGAGGGGCTACAAGCTGGCGCGGCTCGCAGCTGCGGGCGCCGCAGCGGCACCGGCGGCCTCGGATTTTTCCGAGCGTTGCGACCATGAACATGGACACCACCACCGACATGACCATGCTGCCGATTGCTGCAGCCATGATCATGGCCACGGCTCCCATGACCTTGCACATGGCGGCCATGAGCCCGCGCATGGCCTGCGTGCTCACCCGCATCCGCCTGCGGCCGCGAGCAACGCCGGTGGCCTCGTCGGTGAAGCCGCCGTCGGTCGCAGCGCCGCGGCGCCCGCCTGGTGGCGCTCGCGCAAGGCGCTGCCGATGCTCGCCAGCGCTGCAGCGCTTGCCGCCGCTTTCGTCATCGGCAAGCTCGTTCCGGCCGCCGAGAGCGCGGCCTTCGCGGTCGCCATGCTGATCGGCCTCTTGCCAATTGCGCGCCGCGCCGTCATGGCGGGCTTGGCCGACACGCCCTTCTCGATCGAGTCGTTGATGACGGTCGCGGCGTTCGGCGCATTAGCAATCGGCGCAGCCGAGGAAGGCGCGACCGTGGTCTTCCTCTTCCTAGTCGGCGAGCTGCTCGAAGGCTTCGCGGCCGCCAAGGCGCAACGGCTTCGCGACCTTGCGGAGCTCACCCCGCGGACGGCGCTGCGCGAGACGGAAAGCGGCGCAAGCGAGGTGCCGACCGAGGCCTTGCCGATTGGCGCCGTGATCCTGGTGCGCCCGGGCGAGCGCATCGCCGCGGATGGCGTCGTCATCGAGGGTGAGAGCGCGGTCGACGAGGCTCCCGTGACGGGGGAGAGCCGTTCCGTGCCGAAGAAGCTCAGCGCCGCGGTCGTCGCCGGCACGGTGAATGGCGAGGGCGTGCTGCGCATCCGGGTCACGGCCGTAGCCGCCGATAACACTATGGCGCGCATCGTCAGGCTGGTGGAGGAGGCGCAGCAATCGAAGGCGCCGACCGAGCGCTTCATCGACCGCTTCTCCACCTATTATACGCCGGCGATCGTGGTGCTCGCGGCGCTCGTCGCCCTCATCGGCCCCGTTGGCTTCGGCGAGCCCTGGACCCCGTGGATCTATAAGGGCCTTGCCATCCTGCTGATCGGCTGTCCCTGTGCGCTCGTCATCTCGACCCCTGCCGCCATCGCCGCGAGTCTGTCGGCCGGCGCCCGCCGCGGCTTGCTGCTGAAAGGCGGAGCGGTGCTGGAGAAGCTCGGTAGCGTCACGCTCGCCTGCTTCGACAAGACCGGCACCTTGACGCAGGGGAAGCCGGTGGTCACCGACGTCATCGGCATCGGCCGCTCGCAGAGCGATGTGCTGCGCCTCGCTGCCGCGCTCGAGACCGGCTCGAGCCATCCGCTCGCGGGCGCCATCCTGGCGAAGGCTGCCGATGACGCGATCGTCGCGCCGGCCGTCACCGCCGCCAGGGCGCTCGCCGGCAAGGGCATGACCGGACGTGTCGCTGGCGAGGAGCTGTTCCTCGGCTCGGCGCAGGCGGCCGACGGGCTCGCCGGCCTCGCGGCCGGGCACAAGGCCCACATCACGGCGCTGAGCCAGGAGGGCAAGAGCGTCTCGGTACTCTTGGTCGACGGCACGGTCGCCGGCCTTATCGCCATGCGCGACGAGCCCCGTCCCGACGCCAAATCCGGGCTCTGAGGCGCTCTCGCGAAAGGGTATCCGGACGATCTTGCTGACCGGTGACGACTGGCACAGCGCCAAGGCCATCGGAGCGCGGCTCGGGATCGAGGTGCGGGCAGGCTTGCTGCCTGAGGACAAACTGCGCCTCGTCAAGGAGTTCAGGCGCGAGGGCGATTTCGTCGCCAAGATCGGCGACGGCATCAACGATGCGCCGGCGCTCGCGGCGGCCGATATCGGCATTGCCATGGGCGGCGGCACCGATGTGGCGCTCGAGACAGCAGATGCCGCCGCGCTCGATGGGCGCGTCGGCGACGTCGCCGCCATGATCGAGCTGTCGCGGCGCACCATGGCCAATATCCGCCAGAATATCGGCATGGCGCTCGGCCTGAAGGCCCTCTTCCTCGTCACCACCATCATCGGCCTGACCGGATTGTGGCCGCCCATTCTCGCCGATACCGGGGCGACCGTGCTTGTCACCTTGAACGCGCTGCGGCTCCTGGGCGATCGCCGTCAGGCCGTGGCGCCCGGAGCCTGAGCCGCCAAGACGGTCGGAGGCTGCACCGCCCTTGCGCCGCAAGCCCTTTGTCGGGCAGAGGAAAACGGAGCGGAAGGGTCTCGTTCCGCTCCGCGCGGCGACGCGATATCGCTAGACGCCTGATCTTGCCTGCGTGCCACGAGCCGCGTCGGGCCACTCCACGGTGCTGCGAGCCGCATGTTCGACGCCTTTCTCGTGGTGCTGTCGGTCTTCGGCGTCATCGGCCTCGGCTATGTGGCGCGGCTCGCCCGCTACGTCACCGACCGCATGGGCGATGGCCTCTCCGAATATGTCAACGACATCGCCATCCCCTTCCTGATCTTCCAGACCCTGTCCTCGGCCAAGATCCCGGAGGCGCAGCCCTGGGGCTATTGGGCCTCCTATTTCGCCGGCGTTGCCATCGTCTGGTCAGTTGCCATGTGGATCGCCGGGCGCTTCTTCCATTACGGCCATCTGCCGCGCGTGGTCGCGGGATTCGCGGCCGGCCAGGCGAACACGGTGCTGGTCGGCATCCCCTTGATTCTCAAGGCCTTCGGCAAGGCGGGCGAGGTGCCCCTCTTCCTCCTGATCGCGATCCATCTCCCCATCACCATGACGGCCGCGACGGTGCTCGCGGAGGGCGGGCAGGTGCGGCCGATGGCCATCGTGTCGCGCCTCGCGCGCCATCCGATCCTGATCGCCCTGGCGCTCGGTGCCTTGGCGCGCCTCGTGCAACTGCCCGTCGCCGAGATGGGGCCGCTGCGGTCGGTGCTCGACATGGTGGCGGCCTCAGCCGCGCCTTGCGCGCTCCTGTCGATGGGGATCGCGATGCGCCGCTACGGCTTGCAGGCGGGCATCGCGCTGCCTGCTATCGTGACCACGCTGAAGATCGTCGTGCACCCGCTGATCGTCTATCTCCTCGCCGCGAAGCTCTTCGCCATCGACCCGGTCTGGGCAGGGGTCGCGACCCTGTTCGCGGCCTGCCCCTGCGGCATCAACGCCTATCTTTTTGCCCATAAATACAAGGAGGCGGCGGATTTCGCCGCGACCGCGATCGCGCTCTCGACGGCGGCTTCAGTGGTCACCGTCACCTTGTGGATCTGGTATCTCGCTCCGGCTCGTTGAAACTCAGGCGATATCGATCGGGCCACATATCAAGACTTTCGCAACCAGGCGCGTGCCTCTAGCGTCATCCTGTCGGGGAACGTTGCGGCGGGCCGCCTTCCTTGACTCGGCTGGATCGACGGGGGAGGTAAGGTCTGTTGCCGGGAGGTGTGGCGCGGCAGGGTGAAGCGTGGTGAGTTCGCGAACGGTCATGCAGGGCTTCGCCGCGGCGCTCGCGCCTCGCGGCAGGCGGCGGAAGGGCGGCATGGCGTCGATCGCGAACGGACACACATGGTCGGCGCGTTTTCTGCGTCGGGCCGGCGATCGTTTCGGCGGAAATTGCTTTCTGGGCCGATCCTCGACCTGGCGTCTCGGTAAGGGCACGGGATGAGCAAAATCCCGCGCCTCGTCGGATCGCTCATGCTTTGTGCCGCCATCGGCGGGGCGGTCGGCCTCTCCTGCGACAGCGCCGAGGCCTTCGACCTCTTTGGCCTCTTCGGCTCGGATGATACCCCCCCTCCGATATCGGCGCAGGCTCTGCCCTATGCGGTCGAGTTCGACGCGGGCGATGCCGATAAGGGCCTCAAGGCCAGCCTCAAGGACGCATCGAACCTCTATCGTTTGCGTCAGGACGCGCCTCCCGACGGTGATTCCCTTGCGAGGCGCGCCGTCAGCGATTTCGCCCCGCTCGTCGATACGCTGTGGGGGGCGGGCTATTACGACGCGACGGTTGAGATCGCCATCGGCACGACCGTGCTGCGCATCGGCCAGGACGAGACGGCGCCGCTGGCGCGCGCGGCCGAGACCTATCGCAACCGGGCCGTAGTGCCGATCAAGGTCAAGGTTGTGCCGGGGCCGCTCTTTACCCTTCGCGACGTCGCAGTGCTCGATGCGAGGAGCCGCGCCCCTTTCGCGGCGGACGAGCTCCCGCAGAAAGTGATCGGCCTCAAGCGAGGTGATCCTGCGAGCTCGAGCGACATCAAGGCTGCGCAAGCCCGGATGATCGATTATTTCCGGGCAAAGTCGCATCCCCTCGCCAAGGTCACGGCCGTCAAGCCGATCGTCGATCATGCGACGCATGAGATGGACCTGACGCTCGTGCTCAATCCAGGGCCGCGAGCCGGCTTCGGCGCGATCACCATCACCGGGCCGCAGGAATTTCCGTCGAGCGTCGTGCGCTCCTTCATCTATATCGAGGAAGGCGATCCCTACTCACCGAAACGCCTCACCGATGCGCGCGAATCGGTGCGGCAGATCCCGGCCCTCGGCTCGATCCGCATCCGCGAGGCGACCGAGCTCGACGCCAATGGCAACCTGCCGGTCTTCGTCGATGCCTCCGACCGGCTGCCCTATGTGGTCGGCGTCGCCGCCAAATACTCGACCACGGACGGCCCGGGCGGCCAGATCTATTGGCAGGACCGCAACCTCTTCGGCGGGGCGGAGAGCTTGCGGCTCGAGGGCGATCTCTTCGTCAATCCGCGCAATAACGGCACCAGGATCGCGAGCTTCCGCGACCTCAAATTCTCGGATCTCGGCGGCCGCTTCAAGGCGAGCTTCATGAAGCCAGCGCTCGCCGGCAGCCGCAACGACCTCCTGATCGACGCGCTTGCCGAGAATACGCGCACGGGCGGCGATCGCTTCGGCGGCTATTCGGGCCGGCTCGCGGATGGAACCGTCGCGATCCGTCACCGTTTCGACGACAGCTTCTCGATGCAGATCGGCGGCGAGGCGATGGTCGGCCACTCGACGGATGTGCTCGGCAAGGTCAATTATACCCTGATCGGCATCCCCATTGGCCTGATCTACGATACGACCGACAGTCGGCTTGATCCGACCCACGGTTTTCGCATCAATGCGACCTTCGTTCCCTATCCGAGCTTCCTCGGGTCGAGCCTCGATCTCGTCATGGCCAAGGCCCAGGCCTCGACCTATTACGCCCTCGACGAGGATGGCCGCTATGTGCTCGCGGCCCGTATCCATGTCGGCTCGCTCAGCGGCGCCTCCCTTGCCGACATCCCGGCCAATCTGCGCTTCTATGGCGGGGGCGGAGGCTCGGTGCGCGGCTATCGCTATCAAAGCCTCGGTCCGCGCGGCCCCTTCGGCTATGTGGTCGGCGGCCGCAGCCTGCTCGAAGTGTCCGGCGAGCTGCGCATCAAGGTCACCGACACCATCGGGGTCGTGCCTTTCTTCGATGCCGGCAATGCCTTCGTCTCGAGTGTGCCCAATCTTTCGGATAAGCTGCAGATGTCGGCAGGCCTCGGCCTGCGCTATTACACGGCGATCGGGCCGATCCGCCTCGACGTGGCGGCGCCCCTCAATCCGCGCAAAGGAGACAGGCCCGCGACCCTCTATGTCAGCATAGGACAATCCTTCTGATGGGCCGCGCCAGCATATCGCGCGCATCGCGCCTCATGCGCAGGAGCCGTGCCCTGGCGCATGGCGTCGCGGCGCTTCTCGTCGCGTCGGCGCTGATCCTGGCCTCTGTGCTCGTCTTCGGCGCGGCAGATCCGTCCTTCGCCGACGAGGCCGATAAGGGGGTGCTCGCCGATCTCATCTCGCGTGCGCTCTCCTCGGAGGCGACGCAGGTCTCGGTCGGCGCCGTCGATGGCCCGCTCTCCTCGAATGCGAGCATCAGCGACATCGTTCTGTCCGATCGTGACGGACCCTGGCTGAAGATCGACAGGGTGCGGCTGATGTGGCGGCGCCTGGCGTTGGTGCAGCGCCGGCTCGAGGTCGATCAGCTGCTGATTCACCGCGTCGAATTCCTGCGAAAGCCGCTGCCATCCGATCAGCCGGCGCCGGCGCAGGCCGCGGCCCCGATCCTTCCGGAGCTGCCGGTCAAGGTCGTGATCAAGGAATTCGCCATCGGCGAATTGGTGCTCGGCGAGCCGGTCATCGGGGTCGCGTCGCGCTTCTCGGTCGCGGGTGCTGCGACCCTCGGCGATCCGGCCGAGGGGCTCGATCTCCATCTTGACGCCAAGCGCCTGGACGCGAATGGCGCGCTGACGACGCGCCTGCAGCTCGTGCCGGACAGCAAGGCGCTCACACTTACGGCGAAGCTCGTCGAGCCGGAAGGCGGCGTGCTGGC
>Ga0306920_100008592_pt1 | contig 13560 bp, 12 predicted proteins | sample flu12Cox44000170_FD_204666 | JGI IMG/M metagenome (GOLD analysis project Ga0306920, IMG submission 204666) | Lab enrichment of tropical soil microbial communities from Luquillo Experimental Forest, Puerto Rico - flux4day.12C.oxic.44.000.170 (v2)... | ecosystem: Environmental > Terrestrial >... | reverse complement strand
ATGGGATCTGATCGCGTGTCCGCAGAGACATCTGATGCGATTTAGTTGTCGAGGTGCGCTGGTGAAGTTGTTGTCAGGCTGCTGCAACCAGCTTGTTAGTGCGCGGGATGCGGTGGCTTCGTCGTCGTGCTGGTGTGAACCCCGATCCTGGGCGTGATCGGCGATCTGTCCTGTTTGCATACGCTTAGCCACCCCTGGTGACAATCCGAACTTTTCCTTTTACGCCCCCGTATCTACCTGGTTCTTCCCTTGTGTCCGGATGTCTGGCGGAGTAATGTTCGCCTTCTCTCGAGCGTGATTCGTCACGTTGATATGGACTTGTGCTCGCGGGCCTGGCGCGCGCAAGGGGGGAGTTAGGGTGGGGCAGCAACGTGGCTGCCCGCGGGCGCTTCGCTCGGGCCGAGCGTGCGTGGGGCGGCATGATCCTCTGACGCATCCGCCGTGCACGCCGGGCGGCAAGGTTACGGCAGGCGTTTCTCAAGATCATGCGCTGTCATGGATCGCTCCTGCCGCGCGCGCCCCGCCGCACGGCCGGACGGGCCAGACGTGTCCCGCTGACGGCTGTGCAGCAAGCAACCTCGCGATGTATCGAGGGCGTGGCTCGTCGGCGGTGTTCCCGGCTGCGAGGCAGTCTGATCGCCAGTTAGCGAAGCACATCAGGCGGCGAGCCCGCAGGACCGGCATCGGGTAGTGAGCCGACGACACCGGTCCCAGTGGGCTCCCTGTTGCCTGGAAACGTTCCTCACGCAAGGACATTCCCCAAAGGAAGCATCATGAGCGTACCCGATACGCACGGCGACGGCGCGAGGCCGCCGGGCCGTGGTCGCCGATTCCTCAAGAGCAAGCGAACGGCGGGCGTGCTAGCCGGCGCCGTCGTGCTCGCCATCGGCATCGCTGTCCCCGCGATGGCCGTACTCAGCGGCAGCCCGAGCAACTTCGAGTCCAACGACGGAAACATGGTCGTTGACTCGGCGGGCCACAACGACTGGGCCAGCGTGACGGCCAACCCCAACTACGTGCATATCACGGACCCGGCCTCCACCAGCAGCGACGACTCGTTCATGCCCGGACAGAAGCAAGATACGGTCTGTCCTGTCATCGTCCAGAGCAAGAACCCGCCCAAGACCGACTTCACCGATGTCGCCTCGTTCAACGAGACGAACTTCGCCTCGGGTGACACGTTCCTGTACGGCGCTACGATCCGGTTCACAGCGAACGGGTCCGCGAGCGAGAACGTCGAGCTGAACCAGGGCAAGAACGGCAACTGCGGGACCGACCCTGTCACCGGTACCACTCTGCTCGCCCGCACAACTGGTGACAAGCTGATCGCCATCGACTACACGACCGGCGGCACAACCGTCACGTTCAGCGTGCTGACGTGGATCGATGGCACCGACTCAAGCAACCCGACGTGCTTCGTCAAGACGGACACGCCACCCTGCTGGGGCGCAAACGTCCAGACCCTGTCCTCGAACGCAGCCGAGGGCCTGACCAACCAGGCTGCGATCACTGCAGCGAACAACAGCATCAACGGCGCAGCCCTGGTGGCGAACCAGTTCGCGGAGTTCGGCGTCAACCTGACACTTGCTGGAATCGTTCCCGCCAACACGTGCGAGGCGTTCCCCCAGACCGTCTGGGAGTCCCGTACGTCAGGGAGCAGCTTCGTTTCCAGCACGACCGACATCGCCCTCGAACACCACCTCATCTCCAACTGTGGCACCCTGGTCGTGAAGAAGGTGACCGACCCGTCGCCGGACCCAACGAACACGGCGTTCGCGTTCTCGCTGAACGGTGACAATCCACCGAACACCAGCCTGCCGAAGCCGTTCAGCCTCACGAACGGGCAGAGCAACAGCACGCAGGTGTTCGCGGGCAACAACTTCAGCGTCGCGGAGACGGTCCCGGCCAACTGGGCCCTCACGAGCGCAACCTGCGACAACAGCACTGGAACACTCAGCGGCAGCACACTCAGCAAGATCGCGGTAGCTGCCAACTCGACAACAACGTGCACCTTCAACGACAAGTTGAACCTCGGCGCGATCAAGATCACCAAGGTGTCGAGCAAGGCGGCGGCAACACCGCTAGCCGGAGCCGTGTTCTCGATCAAGGACTCGGGCGGCAACGCCGTCACGGGCAGTCCAGCAACGACCGGCGCTGACGGCACCGTGTGTGTCGATCACCTGCCCTTCGGGACCTACTCAGTGCAGGAGACCAAGGCTCCGCCTGGATACTCGATCGACAACGGCGCGGCTCAGAACGTGACGGTCAACGCGGTCTCGACCTGCGGAGACGGTCACGAAGCCACCTTCAAGGCTACCGACACGCCACTCACCGACGTGACGGTCACCTCCACCTCTGAGGCACCCGGCGGGACCAAGTCCACAATCACCTGCACCGACTCCTCGAGCAGCAACATCGGGAACTCGCCTCAGGGACCGGTTGACCCCGCCAAGGTGACCGCCAACGGCCTCAAGCCAGGTACCTACACCTGCACGGTCGTGATCGACCCGTAACCTACAGGGAGAAAGGAGCTCACGCCAGGTGGCCCCCCTCTCCGGAGGGGGCCACCTGCGCTGCCATGCCGATCCGTAGAAGCCCAGGGATCGGCACTGATGCGGCAGCTCCCAGCCGGGCGGCGTTCGAAATAGCCCGGCCAGTGCCGTCGCCGCGGCGGCGACTTTGACGCGGTACTCGAGAGCATCGTCCGCCGACTTGACCGCTACCTACCGAAGGTCCCCAACACGTAGCCAGTCAGCGCGCCCGCTAGCAGGCGGCGCACGCCAACGGCTCCGGAGTCCGGCTGTCCGATTTAGCGAATTTTAGAACTCTGCCTGCTCGGACACGATCGCTCAGCTCACCGGCGGCCGGGATCATTCCGCGCATATTCCGGATTACGGATACGTCCGCCGTGACTGCCCGCACCTTGCAGGGGATGGCCCGCGTCCGGTCCGGACGGGCTCCAGCCTGGCCCTTGGTTCTGACCGGAGTGTCCATTAGGCCCCGCGGTCAAGAATCGCCGTGAGAATTTTCGGTCTGTGAAGAATTTCGGGTTGCGCGGTTCTTGACGGCCGAGGGGCGGACACGGACACTCGGCAGGCCATCCCCGGCTCCGGAGCCCCAGCCAGCGCTCTTGCACCTTGCCGACCGCCCGATCCCGGGCAGGCAGTGTGCCTGTGCCCCTGGGGCGACCGCGAATCACAAGGAGGAGGCTTGCTGAGCGCCTCACGCTCCGTCACAAACCTGGCGCGCACCTGACGTGCGCGGACCGCCGGTCAGCGCCGCTGACCGCTTCCTGGAGCTATCCAGCTGAGGTACGTAGATCGGGAAATTCTGCGTGCCGCCTCGGTCGTGCCAGACCACCAACGCTTGGCGCCGTTCCTCCGCGGGGACCCTCGCGGGGCTTCCACCTGGACGGGGCCTGCGCTGCGGCCGTCTGATAGAAATGGGAGAACCGAGGCCGGAGCGCGATCAGCTCAAAGCAGAGAGTGCCCACGGTTCCAGCGCAACCCCGGGTTTCCAGGATTTGCTCCTCGTGAAGGAGGGAACCATGGCTGCCACGCTCCGGCGGTTGTCCCTCTTGGCAGGATTGGCAGGATTGGCAGGATTGGCCGTCTTGGCCGGGATCTGTGCAGAGGTCATCGGGCACCGGGCGTTTGCCCGCCTGGTCCGGCGAGACGTCCAGGAGCTGCAGGCGCGGGCGTCCACGGGCCGGGCCGGAGCGGTCACCGAGGAGATGCTCACGGGCCTGCCCGAGCCGGTCTGCCGTTACCTTCGCTATACCGGGGTGGTCGGCAAGCCGGTCCCCGGCACGATCCGGCTGCACCAGGAGGGCAGGATGCGGCCGGGCCGGGCCAGCCGTGGCTGCCGCTGCAGGCCAAGGAGCACTACTCGGTGCAGCCGCCCGGTTTTGTGTGGGCCGGCACGGCGCGCCTGGGCCCTGTTGCGGTGGCACGGGCCCGCGACATGTACGCCGAGGGCCGCGGGCGGATGCTGGTCAAGGTCGCCTCCCTGTGGCCGGTGGCCGACGCCAGCGGCGAGCAGACCGACCAGGCCGCGATGATGCGCTATCTGAGCGAGATGATCTGGTTCCCCGCCGCCTTCCTGGCCGGCAACATTTCCTTCGAGGCGGTCGATGACAGCTCCGCCCGGGTCACCCTCGCCGACCACGGCCGGACCGCCACCGCGACCCTGTTCTTCGATCAGGAGGGACGGGTCACCGACTTCGTGGCCAAGCGCTACCGCACCACCGGCAGCAGCGACCCGGAGACCTGGTCCACCCCGGTCACCGGCTACGGCGAGTTCGAAGGGCTCCGGCTCCCTACCCGCGGCAAGGCGACCTGGAAGCTCCCCGGCGGGGACCTTGACTACATCGAGGTGACCATCACCGACCTGCACTACGACACCGCCCCGGGCCGCAACAGGTGGCCCGGTGACGGTGCTGGTCTGCGCGGCGAGCAAGCACGGGGCGACCAGCGAGATCGCCCAGGCGGTCGCGGACGTACTGGCCGAGCGCGGCTGCGAGGTTACGGTGCTCCCGCCGGAGAAGGCGGGTGCGGTCGAGGAGTTCGACGCGGTGGTACTGGGCAGCGCGGTGTACCTGGGCCAGTGGATGAAGCCCGCACGCGAGCTGGCAGAACGCTCCGCCGGCGCGATAGCCTCCCGGCCGGTCTGGCTGTTTTCCAGCGGCCCGATCGGCGAACCGGCCAAGCCCGCCGACAAACCGTAGACATCACCAAAATCCTCCAGGCCACCATGTCCCGCGACCACCAGATCTTCACCGGCAAGCTGGCCAACAAGCACCTCAACTTCCCCGACCGGGCCATGGCCTCAGCCATCCGCGCCCAAGAGGGCGACTTCCGCAACTGGGCACAGATCAAAGACTGGGCAACCAGCATCGCCGACGCCCTGCTTTCTTGACCTCGGCTCGGGGAACTGGTGGCATCGGCGGACTGCCGCCCCGGACCCGGGCGCGGCCCGTAAGAGCCGGCATCCGCACCCATCCCCGGTTGCAAAACCGTTCGAACTGGCCATTCTGTGCGGTCAGCCGCAGCGATCTTGCCATCTCTGAAAGAGCACCGATTCGGCGATCTGCTTGGACCCGCCGCCCGGTGGGCCGACCGAGCCGATCACGCTCCGCGACAAGCTGGCCTGCTTTTGAAGCAGCTTCTGGCTGCCCCGTCACAAATTAGCGTTGCCGTTGATCATGGATCTGTGACCAGATAATCGGGTCAATAACACCTGTCACCTAACTGAAAATCGCGTCATGGCCCGTTTCTCACGTATTCAGGTCTTACTACGGTGAGGGCGTCTAGTTCGGCGAGCAGGTCCGGGGCCTCGGCTGCCTCGGTCCGCTGGAATATCTCCAATGCCTGCCGCAGGAGGACCCCGGCCTGCGTGGCGTGGCCGGCGGCCAGGGCGCAGCGGCCCAGCCCGGCCAGCGCGTGCGCCTCATCCCAGGAGCTGGCGATGGCGCGGGCCAGCTTCAAGGCCCGCTGATGACACCCCTCCGCCTGTGCGATTTCACCGCTGACCCGGTGCAGCGTCGCTCTTTCGTTGAGCGTCTCGGCCTCACCACCCTGGTCGCCGATGTCGTGCAAGATGCTTAGGGACTGTTCCAGGGCCTGGGCCGCGCCCGGGTAATCACCGGTTAGCCGCCGCACGGCCCCGAGGTCGCCGAGGGCGCCGGCCTGGCCGCGCCGGGAGCCGAGGTCGCGGTAGATGCCCACGGCCTGCTCGAAGGCCTGGGCCGCGGCCGGGTAATCACCCGTTAGCCGCCGCACGGCCCCGAGGTCGTTGAGGGCGCCGGCCTGGCCGCGCCGGTAGCCGAGGTCGCGGTAGATGCCCAGGGCCTGTTCGAAGGCCTGGGCCGCAGCCGGATAATCACCCGTCATCCGCCCGACGTCCCCGAGGGAACGGAGGGCGGTGGCCTGGCCGCGCCGGTCGCCGAGGTCGCGGTAGATGCCCAGGGCCTGCTCCTGGGCCTGGGCCGCGGCCGGATAATCGCCCGTCGCCCATCGCACGTCCCCCAGGTTGTGGAGGGCGCCGGCCTGGCCGAGCCGGTCACCGAGGTCGCGGTAGATGCCCAGGGCCTGCTCGAAGGCCTGGGCCGCGGCCGGGTAATCACCCGTCGCCCACCGCACCTCCCCAAGATCGTTGAGGGCGCCGGCCTGGCCGAGCCGGTCACCGAGATGCCGCGCGGCCTGGATCGCGGCTGTGTGCCGGGTGATGGCCTCAGCCCAGGGGCCGTCGCGCCGCAGCAGCCCGGCCAGGCCGGCGGTCAGCGCGATGACCTGGGCGTGCTGGCCGGTCCCGGTGGCATGGTCCAGGCAGGCGAGCAGGCTGGCGCGCTCGGCGCGGGCCCAGGCCAGCGCCTGCTCCTGGCCGGCCAGGACGGGAACCGCGGCCGAGACCGCGCCGTCCACCCGGGCGGGGCCGGGGCGAGCCTGGCGGGCGATGAGGGCGTCGGCGCGGGCGGCGGTGTGCTGGTAGTAATCCAGCAGCCGGGTGGTGGCGCCGTCCCGGTCACCGTCCGGGTCAAGGCGGTCGGCCAGGGCGCGGGCGTGCTCGCGGATCAGGTCGTGCAGCCGGTACCGGCCCTGGGCCGGCTCGGCGAGCAGGTACTGGTCATACAGCGCCTCCAGGCCACGGCGGGCGGCCGCGAGATCGGTACCGTCCAGGGCGGCGGCGGCGTAGCCATCGATGTCGCCGCCGGGGTGCAGCCCGAGCCGCCGGAACAGCCGCTGCTGCTCCCCGGTCAGGTCGGCGTAGGACATGTTGAATGCGGCTGCCACCGACAGGTTCTCGGCGTGCAGCAGCGCCAGGCGGTCGCGGGCCGCGGCCAGGTCGGCGGCCAGCCGGGCCGCGGTCCAGGCGGGGTGGTGGCGCAGCTGGCTGGCGGCCATCCCGATGGCCAGCGGCAGGTACCCGCACAGCCGGGTGAGCTCCCCCACCGCGGCATCGCCGGCCCGGATCCCGGGGCGGGCGGCCAGCCGGGCCAGCAGCGCCGCGGCTTCCTCCACGGGGAGGGTGTCGAGGCTGATCACCGCGGCGTCCTGCAGCGCGGTGAGCCGGCGGCGGCTGGTGACCAGCACCAGGCTCCCGGCAGTGCCGGGCAGCAGCGGCGCAACCTGCTCATGCCCGGCCGCGTCATCCAGCACCAGCAAGATCTTCTTGCCCGCCACGTGGTCGCGCCACCGCCCGGCCCGGGCCGCCAGCCCGGGCGGGATCGCCGCGGCGGGCACCCCGGCGGTCAGCAGCAGACTGGCCAGCGCGTCCGCCGGGTCCACCGGCCGCTGCCCGGCGGTATGCGCGTGCAACGGCAAGAAGAACTGCCCGTCCGGAAACGTGGCGGTCAGCCGGTGCGCGGCGTGCACCGCAAACGCGGTCTTGCCGATCCCGGCCATCCCATCGATCGCGTGAATCCTCACCACCCCGCCACTAGTCGCCGTCTCCGCCAATGCCCCCATCAGCCGGGCGAGCTCGGCCTGCCGGCCGGTGAACGCGGCCAGGTCCCGGGGCAGCGCCCGGGTCGCCGCCGCCGCAAACGCCCCCGCCACTGCCCCGTCCCGGGCCGCGAGCACCCCGGCGGCCAGGGCCCGCCCGCGGGCCGCCGCCACGAACACCTCGCTGACCCGGCCGGCCAGGCCCAGTGCCCCGGCCAGCAACACGGCGGTGTCCTTGTGCGCGGTGCGGTTGATGCCCCGCTCCAAGTTGCTGACCGACCGCGGGGACACCCCCGCCGCCTCCGCCAGCTCCTCATGGGTCAGCCCGGCCTCGGCCCGCAACTGCCGCAACAGCCCAGCGAACGACATCTCCGGCTGCCCGGCCACCACCCCAGCGTCCCCTCCTGGCCCGTCCGCCGCGGCGACCCGGCACCGGGCGGAACCGATCTTGCTCCCACATTACGCAGCCCCGGCCGCCCCCGCCATCCACCGGCCACTCCGAGGCCAGCCTGCCTGCCGCGGCGCCGCGGCAGGCCGCCCGGGGCCTCACCCGATCCGGTCACCGCTGTCAACCGCTAGCGCGGTGAGCCGTCCGCCAGCACCCGGGCTCGCCACGCAGCCACCACCGGGCGGGCCCGGCGGGCGCATTTGTGCGGGTGATCTTGTGGGCGGTTCGGTGTGGTGCACGCCTTCATCCCCGGCCAACAGTGGAACCAGCCCGGCCAACCAGGCCAGTACCCGGCACTCACACAGGGATCGCCATGAACCCGGCCCGCACCATCGGCCGCCTCGCCCGCATCCTGGCCGCCGCCCCGGCCGCCGCTCTTGCCGGCGCCGCCGCGCCCGCGCGGGCGGCCACCCCACGGCCGCGGCCGCCTGGCTGGAACAAGCTTCCGCCGCTGCCCGCCGGCCCCCACCCCGCCCTCGGGTTCCCGCCCGGCTGGAACAAGCTCTCGCCGCTGCCCGCCCACGTCCACCCGCTGGCCGCCACCGCAATCCCCGGCTGGCAGCTCACCCTGATGGCGGTCACGGTCGTGCTGCTCGCCGCCACCTTGGTCGCGATCGCTTACCCGGGCCCAGGCCGCACCGCGGCGGGTGAGCGCGCGCATCGCCTCAGCGATGACCGCATACCGCGCCACGCCGATCCGCAGGGGCAGCCTGCCGCGCTGGCCAGGCCGGCCCCGGACCGCCGAAACCACCAAGCCGGTTGCCGGCCTTAGGAAAGGGATCATCATGTGCGGTATCCAGCGCATCCGCCGGCCAAGCCGCGATCGCTTCGCCGGACGGCTCATCCAGGACGTAGCAGCAGCGCGAGCGCGGCGGCAGGCCAGAACCGGGCCGCCCCCACGCCGACGATGCCCCGGCGGCGCATGATGCCCGCGCTGCGACCGCCGCAGGCCGTGCACACCGTCCAGCTGTGCATCCACTGCCGCCAGGACCCGGCCGGGTTCTTGGCCAGCCGCACCTGCGGCATGCCAGTACAGCGGCCATGGTGCCTGTCCTGCTGCCGGGGGCTGGACCCAGGCCGCTGCCACCGGATCCCGTTCGACGGCCACGGCGACATCAGGCGATGCCGGTGAACGCCAACGACGCCACCCTGACCGGGCTGGCCGCCGCCCAAACCGGCAGCATGGTCGCCGACACCACGCCCAACGCCCCCGCGAACGCCAGCTTCGACCTGATCCTGGTAGCGGCCGCGGGCAGCGCCCTGGGCAGCTCCGGCGCCTCCTACACCCTCACCATCAGCGCGATCGACCTGACCGCGGTCAGCCCGGCCTGGCCCGCCCAGACCATCCGCCAGGCCTTCGATGCGGCCAGCGGGTGGAAGCTCAGCGGCGCCGGCCCGGACTACCAGTGCACCCAGGCCTTCCCGGTTCCCGTTCCGGGCGGCGGCCCCGGCGGCCCCTTGGCCGGCCACGCCCTGCAATGCGTGGCCTCCCTGATCAGCCAGGGCGCCCAGATCGCCTCGATCATCCACAGCCAACCCTTCGTGCTTATCTAACCCGCACCGGCCGTGTCGGCGGTGCACCCCTCCACCCACACCGTCTGCCCAGCAGCTATCCCACGGAGGTGTCGTCTCCGGTCCGGGCACCGGCCGCCGAGCGTCATCCTGACAGGTTCCGGCGACAAGCGGGACAAAGTGGTCTAACAAGATCGAAACGGGCGCTCCAGAACTTCAGTCACAACATCAATTCAATGAACCTCGAAAGGAACAAAGGAAAATGAGAATTCCGCAGTTCAGAACCGTCATCGGGCTCATCAGCGCCCCAGCAATCATCGCCGGCGGCCTGCTCGCCGCCTTGCCAGGTGCCATACGCGCGGCGACGCCGCCGCTCACCGGCACCTGCATGCCGCGACACCCGAGAGCGACGAGGGCTGGCCTGCGGCGCCTAGCGAGGCGATTTTCGCCTTCTCTCCTCAGACCCGCGGTGTCGATGACCCGCTACCGGCTCGCTGCCGCGGCTTCTCTGAGCGCACTCACCCTGCTCGTAATGGCGGGTTGCAGCAGCGCCGCCAGCACATCAGCACCCGCGAAGGCATCGCCGTCATCGCCGGCGAAGGCATCGCCGGCATCGGCGACCGGCCAGACGTATGCGAGCAAAGCCTTCGTAGTGCCGCTCACCGTCACGGTCGATGCTTCACTCAGATCGCCGCCAAATCCCGACTCCCGCAACCTGCTGTCCTGGGATGCTGCACACGATCCGAGCGGCAAGGTCAGGTTCCTGGTGCCCGTCAGCCTGTACCGTCCCGGCAGCTCTGCCCCGCAAGCTCCTCCAAGGGACTACCTGGCGTACCTTCAGGGGCTCACCATCTACGGCGTCAAGTACTCGGATGTGACCAAGATAACCGTGGACGGGCATCCGGCGACGCTGATGTCCGTCACCTCGACCAATGATTCCGGCCTCCTCGATGGCTCCACCGGCTGCCCCAAGGTCGGCGCAGATCGGTCCGAGGGCTGCTTCGGATTTCAGCCCGGTCGAGGTATACGGATCGCTGTAATCCCGGTTGGGAATCGCACGCTGCTCGCCTGGGCGCGCACGAGTAAGGATTCTCCCGATACCGCCGCGTTCTTCGCCGTGTTTGAAAGGATGCTCAAGAGCATTCGATTCCGCTGATGAGCGCACTTCCCGTTTCTCAGCGGGGGCAGGCATCTGGATGAGATATATGACGTGGCCGCTATGAGTCGGTGAGGTTTGCCGCGCGCTTTTCGGGCCCGGCCTCCGGCCTGGCGCTCGCCGTCAGGCCCGCTGGGCTGGCAGGTCTCCAGGGATCGGGTAGGGGGCGGGGTCGCCCCACCCCCTCCCACACCACCGGACATGCGGGCCCGCATCCGGCGGTTCGTCAAGCCGTCCGATTGAGACGCTGCCAGGCCTGGCTGAGGGTCTTCAGGCCGAGGCGGGTCCAGTAGGAGTTGGGCAGGGACACCTGGAGGATCTTGGAACCCGCAACCCGCCAGTACCCCTTGCTGCTGCCGCCCCACTTCCGGGCGCTGCTCTCAGAGATACCGCGTATCCGCCTTGGTCTCCAGCAACGCGCGGATCAACGTGGCTCGCCCCAACTTGATCTTGTAGGCGTTACCGGCGCGGGCGCGGGCGCCGGCGAAGGCCGCGTCGGCGGCGAGCGCGGCGGACGCCGGGTCGAGCACCGCGCCCTCGAGCTGCGCCTCGGCCTCCCGGGCGCGCCACGGCCGGTACGCGACGCCGCCGAGCGCGACGCGCGCGGTCCGCACGCGCCCCTCGTCGTCGAGATCCAGCGCGACGGCAGCCGAGGCGAGCGCGAACTCATAAGACTGTCGGTCGCGGATCTTCAGTTACTTGGACCGGCGCGTCCATGGGCCGGCCAGCACCGCAAATTCGGTGATCACCTCGCCCGGCGCCAACGTGGTCTCCCGGTACGGTTTCTCAGAACCAGTGTGCAGCTCCGCGAACGGGAGCGTGCGCGCCTCGCCCCCTCGCAACGTGTGTACCATCGCGTCGAGCGCCACCAGCGCCTGCGCGAAGTCCCCCCGCATACGTCGCGATGCAGCCCTCGCCGGCGCCCTAGACGGCGTGCTGGCGGGTGTTGCCCTCGAGCGCGGCGCAGCCACTGCCGGGCGCGCGTTTGTTGCACGCCGGCCAGCGGGTGTCGCGGAAGTAGGCGCAGCGGGTCCGCTGCAGCACGTTGCCTCCCAGCGACGCCATGCGGCGCAGCTGCTGACTGGCCGCGAGCGTGAGGCTCTGCGCGATTACCGGATACTCGTCGTTGACGACCGGGTGCTCCGCCGCGTCGGCCATCCGGACCAGCGCGCCGAGCCGCAACCCGTCCGCGTTAATCCGAAGTTACCGGTCAGTTGAGCGTGTGATTCAGGATCTGACCTGGCGTGTTTTCCAGGCTGGCCTGGTCGCGTTCTGGCTACTTCACGGTGAGTAGGATCGGGACGCCGATCAGGTCGAAGGCCGCGCGTTGTGCGCTGGTGGGCTCGGTGAGCATGGGGACGTCGGCGGTGGCGCCGGCGAACCGGACCTGATTGCGGGTCAGGGTGGCCAGGTGCTCCAGCAGGCCGCGGAAGCTGCGGTAGGGGCGGCCGGCCGGGTCGTGCTGGTGTGAGGCCTTGGCCTGGGCGGCGGCGGAGCGGCGGGCGGGGCGACGGGGTTGCCTGGCGCGGGGCGGGTGCTCGTCCGTGAAGGTCAGCGGGGCCCAGGCTTCGCGGAGGTGCCAGGTGAGGTAGCAGGCGAGCACGCAGATCAGCACGTGCGCCTTGACACGTTCCTCCAGCCGGCGGGATACCGGCCGCAGGTCCAGGTCGTCGGATTTGATCGAGCGGAAGTCCCGATCAACGTGGCGGACGAGGCCATGCCTCACTGGCATGTGTCGCCAACCCGCAGCCGGCCGCCGCTGAATAGATAATCTGCGCGCCTCCACCACCGACATGCATCGGCCAGCTAGAAGCGAATAATCGGCGCTCGGTTCGTACACGCTTGGGAACGCCGGTCGCGCTGTGTGATGATCGCTGGCTACGCGCGTCCCTGCCGATCTGGCGCAGCTGTCTGTCGACCAGAGTGACTGATCACGGCGCCCAGATGTGGGTGAGCGGGTTCACGGCATCGTCTGCTCGGCCAGTGCGGGGCTGGCGCCCTCGGCCAGCTTGAGCCGGGTCCAGACATTCATGTTGATGACGATCCCGATGATCTCGAGGATCTCCTCCTGCGAGAAGTGCCCGGCGAGCGCATCGTGACGTGCACCGAAATCATCGGCGGCGGTTGCGTCGGCGACGCGAGTGAGCGCCTCGGTGTAGGCCAGGGCGGCGCGGGCGGCGGCGTCGTGGAATCCGGTCTCCCACCACGCGGTCAGGGTATCGATCACCGGCCGGGGGATGCCGGTGTCGCGTGCGGCCTCGTAGTGGAGGTTGAGGCAGTAGGTGCAGTTGTTGATCTGCGAGACCCGCAGGCGCAGGAGTTGGGCGAGCTTGCGGTCGATGCGCAGGTTGGCCTTGTAGCCGAAGGCGTCGGCGCCATGGCGGGCGAGCTGGGTCAGGTCCTGGTTGGCCGAGCTGTCGGCCCGGCGGTTGGTGATGGTCACGTCGGTCATGTGGTCGCTCCTGTCGGGGGTCCGAGGGTTCCGGGGCCGAAGCGGTCCCCCTCCGGCCGGGCGACGTGGCGGTTGCCCGGCACCCGCCGCACGGCAGTCATCAGGGGACGCCACCTCAACTTCTACGCGAACCGGGACAACCTGCGCCAACGGCCGCGCCGAGCTTGCGGGCTTCGCCGAACGGCGGGTCCGCGACGATATACGAACGCACGACCGTAAACGACTTCAGCACCAGGGGTTGGGCCAGGCGTGACGCCCGCCAAGCCACGGTCGCGTGCCGGTTCAGGCAGCCGAACGGTGCGTAGTACGCGACGACGCGACGGTCCTCGTGGCTGACGAACTCCGGCGTCCGGACATCATTGAGTGCCAACAGGCCAGACGCCAGCGCAGCAGACGCATCACGGAAGGCCGAAACTCCGCCATCAGGGACTCTGCCCATCCCGGGCGAGGGCTGGACAGTCATAACCGGCAAGGGGCCCACGGATCCCGCACCCAGACGTGAGCGCCGGCCCGGAGCCGGCTGGTAAACGTACCGAGTTCATGACCATCC
>Ga0306920_100008591_pt1 | contig 13561 bp, 13 predicted proteins | sample flu12Cox44000170_FD_204666 | JGI IMG/M metagenome (GOLD analysis project Ga0306920, IMG submission 204666) | Lab enrichment of tropical soil microbial communities from Luquillo Experimental Forest, Puerto Rico - flux4day.12C.oxic.44.000.170 (v2)... | ecosystem: Environmental > Terrestrial >... | reverse complement strand
GCGCCGAGCGATGCACTGCGAAAGGCTTTTCACGCAGAAAAGGTGGATTGGGCGGAGTTTGAAAAGAAGTATCGCGCCGAACTGAAAAAAAAGAAAGAAGTGCTTGACGAGATTCGCACACTCGAAAAGAAACATGGAACGGTGACGCTGGTTTATGGAAGAAACGACGAGAAGCAGAATCAGGCGGTCGTGCTGCTGAGCGTGCTAAAAGGCGCAAAGTGAACCCTGCGGACGCGCTGCTTGTGGTTCAGGAAGAGGTGGCCGATTGCAGGAAGTGTCCGCGGCTGGTGAAGTACCGGGAAAAAGTGGCATGTGTCAAACGGCGCGCGTTTCGCGAGTGGGAATATTGGGGGCGTGGCGTGCCGGGCTTTGGCGATCCGCGAGCGAAATTGTTCATTTTGGGACTGGCTCCAGCAGCACACGGCGGTAATCGCACCGGGAGAGTGTTCACCGGTGATCGCTCGGGCGATTTTTTGTTTGAGGCGCTGTACCAGGCGGGGTTTGCAAATCAGCGCGCCTCTCTGCACCGCGGTGACGGTTTGCGTCTAGAGAATGCTTACATCGCAGCAGCCGTGCGTTGTGCGCCTCCGGAAAACAAGCCGCTGCCGAGCGAGACTCTCCATTGCCGGGGGTATTTGGAACGGGAACTAGAGCTCCTGAGGCCCAAGGTTGTGCTGGCATTGGGGAAGATTGCGTGGGACGCGTATTTGGAAGTTTTGAAACAGCGAGGGCAGATTCTATCGCGGGCGACGTTTCGGTTTAGCCATGGAGCAGAGTGTATGTTTGAAGGCGATTTACCGAGGTTGTTCGGCGTGTATCACCCAAGCCAGCAGAATACACAGACGGGCCGCCTGACACAGACAATGTATGCGAACGCGTTAGAGCGAATCCGCAAGCTCTTGGCTTGAGCAATCAGGCTTGGGCTTTTTGGGGTTGTGACGAGACCCGAGCCGTTTTTGTGGCACCCGAACGAGGCCAGAATTTGTCGGCCACGCGCCAAAGCAAAAGGACCGCGACGATGGCACCGTAGATGAGCGGGCGGATGACGGCGGATTTGACGAGCCAGTAATAGTGGATCACGCCGAAGATCGCAATGAAGTAGATGGCACGGTGCAGCAACTGCCAATTTTTCCCGCCGATGCGGCGGATCCAGCCCGCCGTCGAGGTAGCTGCCAGCGGAATCATCAAAACGAATGCAGAGAAGCCGACCGTGATGTACGGGCGTTTGTAAACGTCAATCCACACGCCGTGGAGATCGAAGAACTTGTCGAGCCAGATGTAGGTGGTGAAGTGCAGGCAGCCGTAGAAGAAGGCAAACAGCCCGAGCATGCGTCGGAAGCGGATGAGATCGGGGAGGCCAAGGAGTCTGCGCAGTGGCGTGATCGAGAGGGTGATAACAACAAAACGGAGCGTCCAGTCGCCTGTGGCATGGGTAATAAATTCAATCGGATTTGCGGTTAGACCGTTGTGGAAAGCGCGCCACAGAAGAGAAGCAATGGGAAGAAGGCAGATCAAAGAGACAGCTGCTTTGCTCCATTTGCTGGTCAAAAAGGCTTTCATTGCCGATAGGCGGGCTTCAGTAATACTTCTTCAGGTCGAGCCCGTTGTAAAGGCTGGCGACCTGATCACCGTAGCCGTTGTACATCAGTGTATCGCGTTTGAAGAATTCGCCGAGTCGGCGCTCCTTGGCCTGACTCCAGCGCGGGTGATCCACCTTGGGATTCACGTTGGCGTAAAAGCCGTACTCGTTCGGGGCCATGCGGCTCCAGGTTGTGGACGGCTGGTCCTTGGTGAAGCGGATCTTCACAAGCGATTTGGCGCTCTTGAAGCCGTATTTCCACGGGATGGTAATGCGCACGGGCGCGCCATCCTGGTTCGGAAGAGTTTCGCCGTACATCCCTACACAGAGCAATGTGAGCGGATTCATGGCCTCATCAAGGCGCAGGCCTTCGACGTAGGGGAATTCGATGCCTGCATAAGAGGCCTGAGGCATCACTTTGCGATCGTAGAATGATTCGAAGGCCACATATTTCGCCTTCGGCGTGGGCTCTACGGTCTTGACGAGGTCGCTGAACGAGTAGCCGATCCAGGGCACGACGATGGACCAGGCTTCGACACAACGGTGGCGGTAGATGCGCTCCTCGAGCGGGGCGAGTTTCAGGATTTCATCTATGGTGATTTTGCGAGGCATTTTGACTTCGCCTTCAACCGAAACCGTCCAAGGTGTCGTGATCAGAGTGCCGGCATGCTTCGCAGGCTCGGTTTTGTCCACTCCGAATTCATAATAGTTGTTGTAGTGGGAGACATCGTCGTAGGTGTTCTGTTTCTCCGTGGTACTAAAAGGGCTCTTCGAAGCGACAGTGAGCTTGGTAGCTGCAAAGGCGCTGCTTGCAGGAGAAGCTAGTCGCAATAGACTACGGCCGGCAACCGCAGCTGCACCGAGCAGTCCCGCATCTTTCAAGAATTCGCGGCGGTCAAGATAGACCGCTTTAGGGGTGACATCCGCGCTGGTCAGATCTGGCTTCTTGCGGATAAGCATGCCTTTTCTCCTTGGTCGCGCTGGGGAGGAAACGAGCTTTCCCAACTAGTAAGAGTAGCAGGGGCAGCCCGGGTTACAGCTATGTTTGGCTTCAAGTCCCCCTTTGGAGTACGGGACCTTAGGCTGGTTTGGACTGCAAGGTTCGGCCGACAAGTTGCGGTGTAGGGCTGGCGGCGGCTGGCAGGAAAGAGTCAATGGACCGACTATCTGGCTTTAAATCAATAGAATAAGCGATTGAGCGGTAACCCGGCGTGGTTACCGGCCTGCCTTTCTTGCGATTGTGGCCAAGGAGGCATTTCGATGTCATTGCTAGGTCGGATCGCGGGAGCAGGGCTTTTCGTCGCAGGGCTATTTGTGGCTGCTGCGGCTGCGCAGGAGCAGCCGGGGCCAGTCATCAGCCGGGATGTGATCCCAGGGGAGGCGCAAGAGGCTTCCACGGAGGGCCAGGCCGTCGATGGCAGCCGGCATGGAGAGCCGATCGAGCGGTTCGCCGTGGTCCCGGGAACGAAATTCCTGGTACGGCTTGAGGGAGACATCAGCACGAAGAGGATGCGCAAGAACCAGGAATTTCGCGTGCGAACACTTGAGCCGCTCGAAGCCGGCCAGGGACGCTATTTGCCGGCAGGCGCGCTGATCGTGGGGCATGTAAGCCGTCTTGAGTCCGCTGGAACTACCGGGCGGGCAAAGATCTGGCTGACGTTCGACGAGGTCCAGACGCGCTTTGGGAAACTGCCGATCGTGGCGGAGGTCACGTCGGTTCCCGGGGATCACAGCATCAAGGCAGGGGCATTGCAGGAAGGCGTCATTGAAGGGCGCAGCAGCACGCAGAAAGACGCTGCACAAGCGGCGGCCGCTGGAGCAGCCATGGGGGCGATTCAAGGCGTAAAAGATCGCAACAAAAAGAAGATTGCGGAGGGTGCCGCGCTGGCGGCCCTCGAGGCGTATTTGACAGAAGCAGGGCGCGGGCAGGAGATTGAGTTGGCGCGAGGGACGAAGTTGGAATTGGAATTGGAGCGGTCGTTGTATTTGATTCGGGAATAGCAACCGGAGGAAAAAGAGAAACCAACGCTGAGACATAAAAGACGCCGACCAATCGCAGAGAATAGAGGGACTGCTTGGCATTCTGAATTGCGCTTGCTAGAGTCGTCTCACCCCACCCGAAGTGCGACAATAGAACGTGTTGTTGGGAGACGAGGCATACGCGCATGGGCGACGAAAGCAAGGCGGTACGCACGGTCGAGACCGGCGAGCGCAAGGACCGGATCCTCATCGTCGAGGATGAAGACAACGCGAGGAAGGGCTACGAACAGTTGTTGCAGCGCTGGGGCTACGAAGTACTCGGAGTGGGCACCGCTGAAGACGCGCTGGCAAAATTCTCCAATTTTCAGCCCGACACGCTGATCGCCGATGTGGAGCTGCCGGGCATGAATGGGCTGGACCTGCTCAAGCAACTCGGCGACGACCTGCAAGGCGTGCCCGCCATCATCATCACCGGAAAAGGAAGCGAAGAGCGCGCTGTCGCGGCCATCGAAGCGGGCGCGTTCTGGTACATCGAAAAGCCTTTGAAGGGGCCGGTGCTGCGCGCTCTGCTCGACCGCGCATTGAGCAAGGCGCGCGACGCGCACAATCTGGCGGTTTTACAACGGCAATTACGCGAGGCTGGACGGCTGGGCGACATTGTGGGCGCTTCAAAGCCGATGCAGGAAGTGATGCGCATCATCGAAATGGCTGCGCCGAGTTCAGCCTCGGTTTTGATCACTGGCGAAACTGGAGCGGGCAAAGAAATCGTGGCTCGCACGATTCACAAACTTTCGCCCCGGGCGGGCGGCCCGTTTGTGGCCATCAACTGCTCGGCGATTCCAGAAACGCTGATGGAGAGCGAAATTTTCGGGCACGAACGAGGCGCGTTTACCGGGGCGGCGGAGCGCCGCATTGGGTGTTTCGAATTGGCCGACGGTGGAACGCTGCTGCTGGATGAAATCGGTGAAATGCCGGCCCCGACGCAGGCAAAGCTCTTGCGTGTGCTGGAAGATCGCAAGGTACGGCGGTTGGGTAGCAAGACGGAAACGCCGGTGGATGTGCGCGTTATTGCGGCCACCAACAAGGATCCGGAAAAGGCCGTGGCGGATGGCGGGTTGCGACAGGATTTGTATTTCCGCTTAAACGTGTTCCACATTCACCTTCCGCCGCTGCGTGATCACAAGGACGACATTCCCCTGCTGGCCGAGCACATTCTGCGCGATATCAACGCCAAGCACGGGAAGAGCGTGCGCGGCATAGGCGCCGAAGTCCTGGACATCTTCATGAGCCACACGTGGCCCGGTAACATCCGCGAACTGCGCAACGTGCTGGAACGTGCGGCAATCATGAGCGAAAAAGATCTGATTTCGCGGAGTTCTTTGCCGGGCGAATTCGGCAAAGTGGCGACGAAGGGACCGAGCGACTTGTCATCGATCAAATTCCCGATCGGGACGACAGTGGATGCCATGGAGCGCGAGCTGATTGTGCAGACGTTGCACGCCACCGGCAACAACAAGACGCGAGCGGCGGAACTTCTGGGCGTGAGTTTAAAGACCCTTCACAATAAACTGAAAGAATACGGAAACGAAAAAGCGGAAACGGAGTCCTAGCCAGGTATGCAGCTCGGGCTGCGCGCCAAACTGACGATGGTAATGGCAGGGCTGGTGCTGCTGTCCACAGCCGTGCTGTCGCTGGTGTTTGCGGAATTGCTGATGCAGCAGGTGCTGCACGACACGGACAAGCGCGCGACAGAGCTCTCGCGAGAAACCTTCGATGCCGCAGTGCAAGCGGTAGAAGACGCGCGGGCCAAGGGGTTACGCCCCGCTTCCGAAGACGCGCAGGACACACGGGACTACCTGACGCAAGCGTTTGAGATGAGCGAAGGCTTGGAAGCACGGATGGGGTCGGCAAGCGATTCCCCCTGGATTTACGAAATCGCAATTGTGGATCGCAACGATGTGGTGCTGGCTTCCACGGATTCAAAGCTGGCGGGAAAAACGGCGCTCCGGCACCCTCCTTTTTCGCAACTGGTGCAGAGCTCGTTTGTGCGGCAGGTGCGGACGCTGCTCGAGCAGGCGCCCGTATATGAGGTGGATTTTCCGTTCAAGCTTCGCGGCGAGCCCTACGGAGATGTGCGGGTATCGGTTTCTACAAAATTGCTGCTGAACGACATCAAACCGCGGCTGAGGCATTGGGGCACCATCGCGCTGCTGGCACTGGTGCTGTCTACATTGCTGGCCGCGGTGGTAAGCGGGGCCGCATTGGCCCCGATTCACGACATCTTGCGGCAGCTGGAGCGCATTTCTGCTGGCGTGTACGATGCGCCGGCCACGCAGCAGAAAGAGCCGGGCGAAAGCGTCGACGAACTGGGGCAGATGCGGCAGAAGATTTCGCAGGTGGGGCAGCAATTGCGCGGAGTGCACGAAATTTTCAGTTCGCTGCGGGAAAACATGAACTCCGTGATGGCAGGACTGGAGGACGGGTTGTTGCTGTTCACCAAGGATGCTCGCGCAGTGATGGTGAGTCCGGCGGCGGAGAAATTCCTGGGTGCTCCGGCCGCGCAATTCCTTGGACGGAGGGTCACCGACATTTTTCCACCGGGTCATCCGCTGTTTGAGGCCTTGCGTCTGGACGGCGACCATTTGACTGAGGTGGCTTCCGAAACGGAGGTGGAGACGACGGAAGGACGAAAGCGCGTGGGCGTAAGCGTCCAGGAGATTCAGGGCGCGGGCGAACGTATGGGCGCGCTGGTCACGCTGCGGGATCTGGATTCACTCGAGAGCATCAACACGCAATTGCAGGTGAGCGAACGCCTGGCGGCTGTGGGGCGCATCACCGCGGGAGTTGCGCATGAGGTAAAAAATCCGCTGAATTCAATGCGGCTCTGGCTGGAAAATCTGAAAGAATCGCTCCCGCGGGATGCCGACGAAGCCGCCCAACAAGCTGTCAATGTGCTGGACGCCGAGATTGACCGCCTTGACGCGGTGGTCAAGAGATTCCTGGATTTTTCGCGGCCGATGGATGTGCGCCTGGAACCAACGCAGCTTGCCGACTTGCTGCGCGAGGTATTGGAGGTAGCGCAGCCGCAGCTTCAGAAAGCGAATGTGCAGGTAGCCCGGCTCTTGCCAATCGGGATACCGGAAGTCTTCGTAGACCGCGATCTGCTGAAGCAGGCGGTCTTAAACCTGGTGCTGAATGCGGTGGAAGCTATGCCGAATGGTGGGCAACTGCAATTGACGCTGAGCCGGCGTGGTGAGATGGCCGAGATCGCTGTCAGTGACACAGGTAAGGGGATTTCGCCGGAAAATCGGCAGAAAGTGTTTCAATTGTTTTTTACAACGCGGCCCGGAGGAAGTGGCATCGGACTTGCCAGCACCTTCCGGATCGTGCAACTGCACAATGGCTCGATAGACTTTACGTCGGAGGTCGGCCGCGGAACAACGTTTCGGATCGAGTTACCGCTCGCCGCGTGAGAATGCTGAATCTTTCAACGCCAGCTTTGACGAGCGCCCGCCCGGCAAAGGAGCTCGTTTTGCTGGCGTGCGCGTGCTCTCTTTTTTGCAGCGGATGCTTTACCAAGAAGCGGCCCGCGTTTGAAATGAGCAACATTGTGCTGGCGCGCCCGGTGGTTCCGTCGGCGGAAAACACGGCGCTGACAGACGCGCCGGATCTTTCTTTGGAGGAAGAGGCGCCGGTGCCCCCCCTGGTTGTCTTCCATGGTATACCCGCAAAGCCCAAGGTGGCGCCTCCACCGCCGCGCGAGGCTGCAACCGAGGTGAAACCCGTTGAACCCTTAATGGCACCGGAGCTGAGCGACGAGCAGGTGTCCTCGGCAAAATCCGCGACCGAGGAGAGCATCAACGCGGCGCAGAAGAATCTGAATTCGACGCGTGGCAAGACACTGAATGCAGCGCAACAGGACGTTGTTTCCAAGATCATGGGCTTTCTCGACAGCGCGCGCGAGGCGATGAAGAACAACGACTGGCAGCGCGCGCGGATTCAGGCCAAGAAGGCCGAAGTGCTCTCGCAGGAGTTTGCGCCGAATCCCTAGACCTGGATAAAAAAGTAAAAATTCCGTTTCGCCTCGAAAAGCAAATTTCCTGCTTCGTTCGACAAGGACAGGTGAGCTGCCTGCGCGGAGGCGAACGGTTCGGCTATCACATGGGCCGGGCAAGCGATGCGCTAGAATATCCGCATGAAAACTTACGATGTGACAGTGGCCGGAGGCGGGCTAATTGGAGCCTCCATTGCCCTGGAACTTGCTTGCGCGGGGCTGCAGGTGGCTGTTTTTGACGCGCAAAAGCCGGGACGGGAAGCTTCCTGGGCCAGTGCCGGGATGATTTCGCCATCGCCTGAGAGTGCGGCGATGGCTTCCCTTTTACCCATAAGCCTGGCGAGTGTGGCGATCTATCCCGCATTCATCCGGCGCGTTGAGGAGTTAAGTGGCCGGCCCGTGGGGTATCGCAAAGACGGGGGGCTCGATATCCTTTTGACCGAAGAAGAGATGAAAAAAGTGCCGGAGACGCTGGCGCTGCATGCCGCTTCCGGCTTGCAGGCAGAAGCGTTGAGCGGCGCGCAAGCTTATGAGCTCGAGCCCGGGCTAACGGCAGAGATCCGCGGGGCAATTTTGCGACGCGATGAGGCTTCGCTCGACAATCGTGCGTTCACCGCGGGGATGTTAGAAGCCGCACGACGAAAAGGCGTGGAGATTTATTCGAACAATGGCGCGAAGGCGTTGTGGATGGAGGGCCGTCGATGCAAGGGCCTGCGACTGGAGAACGGGCTTGTGGCAGCGCGCTGGACAGTGATTGCCGCGGGATGCTTCAGCGCACGAATTGACGGCGTGTTGACCTATGCACCGGTGGTTCCCGCAAAAGGGCAGATGGTTGCTCTGCGTTGCGAAGATGTGCAGATAAGTCACGATTTATGGTCGAACCACATGTACCTGGTTCCACGGAACGACGGGCGCATCATAGCAGGGGCAACCATCGAATATGAAGGGTTTGACCGCACCGTGACTGCTGCGGGAATGAAGAGTATTTTGACGGGAGCGGTGTCGCTGGTTCCGGCCCTTGCAAAGGCGCGAATTGAGGAAACCTGGGCGGGCTTGCGGCCGGATACGCCGGACCACTTGCCGATACTTGGCCCCACAGATCATGAAGGGCTGCTTGTGGCCACGGGACACTTCCGAAGCGGTATTTTGCTGGCTCCGATTACAGCGCAACTGATTCGGGAGTGGGTGACCACGCAGAAGGCGAGCGTGGATTGGACCCCATTCAGTCCGATGCGTTTTCACGAGAGGCGGCAATCAAGAACCGCATGACGAACGCAACGCCTTATTCATGCTGAATGGGCGCTGCGGCTACGGGACCCTGCTGGCCGACATTGGTGTAATGCACCTGGTCGGCATCGAGTTGCAAATCGCGTTCGAGAATCAGATCCATCGAAGAGCCGCGCGGAAGCTGCGCTTCCGGTCCGCGCGAGAGAAGAACCGCCGCAAGTCCGGCGACGCCGCCAATTCCCGCGCCAATGCCAGCCCCCTTGCCGCCGCCGGCGATGCCGCCTATGCCTGCGCCGGTGGCGGTGGTGGTTGCGATGGTTCCCACGTCCTTACCTTTGCCGCCTGGACCAGTGATCTTTCCTTCTGGATCTGTCTTGGTGCCACTGCCAGCGTCGGTGCTATGGGGTTCCGCGTTCAAATCCACGGTATAGCCGTTGGGCAGAATCAGTGTGTTGAGACGGATCCTTAATTCGCCTTTCCCTTTGACGCGGCCGGGCCGTTTCGATTCGGTGACTTCGCCACGCAGATAGGAGCCCACTGGTACGATGACTTTGTTGTTGATGGTGATCGGAAATGATGTACGGAAATAGATCGAGTCGCCCGGCTTTGCCGAGGCGGTGGAAATACCGTTTTCCAGAACGACAGCGACGTGCGTGCCGGAGGGAACGATGACGGTCTGGCCGCTTGAAGCACGGGAGGTTGGAGCAGGCGCGGAGAGCGTCGTTGCGGGTGCCGGCGGGTCCGCTTGAGGCCCGTCGGTGGCTTGCGCGTGAGCGACCACAGCAAGAACCAAGCTCAATCCGAATGCGCGCGTGAAATGACCAGCTTGAAATGCGGGAATCACCGTCACTCTCCTTTCTGTCTGCTCCGATGCGGCGGCCGAGGATACGGATGCCCAGGGCTGACCGGATCAGAAAATACCCTGCGGTTGGCATCCACGCGACTTTAAGACATTTCCCGCGTTGAGCTGCGGTTGGCCGGCACAGGTTTCCTACCAGTGTCAATTGTCACACTTGGCGAGGTTTAGGACAACAAGCGACGCAGAATCGGAAGCCGGACTGGTGGCAAAGGTGATACCCGGAGGCAAGGTCCGGAGGTTTGACCTGCGGTGCTGCCCGGCCTAGTCTGAGAAGGGATCTTGGGAGGAAGGGATGGCGAAACTGGCGTTGGTTTACGGAATGCGCTTGCTGCCGGTTGACGATTTAGGCGAGGTGAATGAAGCGACCGTGGTGCTCAAAAGCGGTAGGACCGCGCGAGTGGCGATGCACCTGATCGAAGGCAGCAAGGAAGAGATTGAAAAGACGTTCCGGCAGTCGATTGACGCGTTTTTTGAGATGTACCCGGAAATCTAATCGGCGGTCGGGCCAACCGATGGAAGCGATCAGCAGCCAATAATCGGTAATCCGCAATCAGCAAGAAAACATGGCGAAAGCTGGCAGAGAGCAGGTCTGGCCACTGCGCGCCAACCACAGTGAAAATGGGACTCTAGCGGATCAGGTAGTACTCCGTTTGCCGCGGGCGGAAGAATTGGTAGCCCTCGTCGGTCAAGTAGGCATCGTCTTCCATCATGACAAAGATCTTCTGGCCGCCCCATTCGGGGATTGCGGTTGCGGTATTGAGTTCGACCGAAAGGTATGTGCCTTTTACCAACGGTTTGTTCGCTGCCATCGAAGCACGTTCGCCGGCGCGGTAGTCGATCGAAGGACCAAGGCCATGGCCTTGCGCGCCAATGGGGTGGCTGTAAATTTTGGCTTCGATGCTTTTGGCCTGCATTTCGGCCATGGCCTGCTGGTAGACTTCCCCGGCGGTCTTGCCCGGGCGTGCGTCTCGAGTGACGGCGTCTTGCAAGGTATTGGTGTGGGCCATGGCGGCGATCAGGCCAGCGGGTGGAGCGGTTTCCCCCTTTCTTAAGACGTAAGCCATCTTCTGCCAGTCCGTATTGAGTCCCATATAGGTAATGCCGAAGTCGATGTGCAGGACGTCGCCGCGCTCGATTACCCAATCTTCGGGGGCGACGCCGAGGAACCCGCGTGACATTTGCGACGTTAAGCCTTGGCGTTGCAGCCGCACATCGGGCTGGAACCAGGTAGTGTAGCGGTTCTCCCAAAGTTGGTTGTAGAGCCAGCGGCGAAGATCACCCACGCGGGTTTTGCCGGGCGTGATGACTTCATTGGAGAGCGCTCGACGAGTGAGGATTTCGGTGGCCAGCACCATCTGTGTGTAGGTGTCGAATTCCTCGGGTATACGTGTCGAGAGATACTCTTCGATCAGATCAGCAGCGGGGACGAAGCGTTTTTCGGCTTCAGGGCCCATCGCTTCGGCGAGGAATTTGTAACTGCTGAGGGTCAGGCTGCGCGTGACGCCGCGGCTGCCATCAATGCCGAGAGCAATGGTTTTCGGCTGATATTTTTCAAAGAGCTCTTTCAATGCTTCCTTGGGAGGACGCGGATCATCCGGGGATTCGAAGAATTTCTTAACGGCTTCCTCGGCGTATCCGGTAACAGCGAATTTCTTGAGGCCTTGGTCGCCCGCGTCCACAAAGACAAAAATATCGCGGCTGCCCGTGTAGACGCGGGGCGGGGCGATGTATTCGGTGAGCGGGTCGTTGTGGAACTCCTCGTTGACGACTATCCACATTCCGACGTTGTGCTTGCGCATCATCGGCAGCAGCAACGCGTGGTGTGTTTCGAGCCAGCCTTCGCGGATGGCAATCTGCTGCGACCAGGGCAGCAGCGGGGGCATTCTTTCGGGTGTGGACTTTTGGGCAGCGAGAGAACCCGCGAATATGGCGAGAATCAAAAGGCAAAACCAGGGAGCACGCAGCGCGGTTTGCGTCATTTCTTCTCCAGGGTGAAGCTCACCGGGAAACGGGGCGGGAGGACATCTAGCATACTCTGACCATCCGGCAATGAGACTGGCGGAGTGGCCGGGAGTCGAGCCTGTCAGCGGTTGCCAAAGTTCTCGGGGTCAACGCTGGGGTCGCCGAGGTTGTCGTTGATGAGAACAGTAGACTGGCCGGTAAGTTCGAAGCGCTTGCGGCACTTGTAACAGGCGACTAGGTCATCCAGTCGGACCATGTAGGAAGCGGCTCTGGCAAATTTGCGGCGGTCTTCTTCACTCGCGCCGCGGGGGAGTTCCTTTTTCTTGCGGCAGACCTTCCAGCGCACCGGGGCTTCAAATTCGCCGCGACAGCTCGGGCATACGAGCTTGATCTTGCGCGTCTCCTCTTTTTCGGTGTAAAAGCTGCGTTCGTCCATCGGTCCTCGACAATCTCTATATTGTTTGGTCCATTGTAACAAAATCGAGGCCGAGGTCGCGCCAGCGGGGGAGCCAGTAGGCGAGGGCTTCGACGGTTGGCTGACGGTCGCCGTTCAGGTGGTGGTAGTCACCGTCATGGAGACAAATAACGTCGCCGGTGGTGTGTGTCCCCGACTTTGCTTTGGGAATATTTTGCTGCGCGGCCTGAGCGACAGGACGTAAACGCTCGACCAGCCATTGCGACGGTTTTGCGCGCCAGTCGCCGGGGAGGTGCGTCCACATGACCGAGCGCATGCCCTGACGCTGGACCGTGTCGCCGAGCCAAGGGCTGCGGAACCCGAAGGGAGGGCGGAACCAGCGGGGCGCGGCCCAGATGGCGCGATGGATCGCTTCCTGGCAGCGGACCAGTTCGTCCTTTGTTTCTTGCGGACTACAGAAGAAAAGATTCGGGTGCGTATCGGTGTGATTGCCGATAGCGTGGCCGCGCGCGCCGATCTCTTTTGTAAGTTCAGGACACTGGCGGACGAATTTGCCAACGAGGAAGAACGTGGCTTGGACGTTGTGCTCGGCAAACAAGTCGAGCAATTGCGGCGTAATTAAAGGATTCGGTCCGTCGTCAAAAGTGAGCGCCAATTTGCTCGCCGACGGTGTCCGGCAGATCGTCGATCCGAATAGCTGTGCGCGTGGATACACGGCGCCGTAGGCAGTAAGGCCGGCCAGCCCTACCGCAATCGCGGAAGGTACGCCAATCATCCACGGATTCATCACGATAATTCTTGCATGAACTCCTTGCCGACGCAGCAACCGCAAGATCTCAACGTTGCTCGCACTATGACTTGGCCGGTTCACTATGAGATGGCATCGCCTTGGGCTACTACTTGCACGAGGTATTCACGTCGGCTTCAAACCGGGAGGCCTTTGCGGGCCTTCAGGTCGTTGAGGAGACGCTCGACTTCGGAGTCTCGGTCGAGACGGTTGAGTTTCTCGGCAACGTCATCAGCCACCAGGTCGACTTCGGCTGAGGCGATGGCCTCGGTATGGTGGACGCGGTCCTTGAGGCGATCGAAGGCCCCACTCTTGGAATTTTCGCCAAGTGCGACCTGGGCCTTGGCGGCCTTATCGAGCGCGATGCTGCGGCGATGGCGCGCGAGTAGGACCTCACGCTTGGACTTGGCTTCGTCGAGTTTCTGTTCCAATTTCACAAGCGCGTTCTTCAAGGTCTCCACCTGGGCTTTCTGGTCGTTAACCTGTTCCTGGAAGCTCTGCATGAGGCGCTGCGCGGTCTGGTAACGGTCAAGGGCGGCGCGGGCAAGGTCGTCCTGGGATTTCTCAACGGCGAGTTCGGCTTTGCGCATCCAGTCCTTTGCGGTGTCTTCCTGCTCGCGTTGCTTCTTTTCGAGGATGTGTTGATCAGCGATGGAGACGGCGACCTGGGTTTTCACCTGCAGATATTGGTTCTCCAT
>Ga0306920_100008590_pt1 | contig 13562 bp, 7 predicted proteins | sample flu12Cox44000170_FD_204666 | JGI IMG/M metagenome (GOLD analysis project Ga0306920, IMG submission 204666) | Lab enrichment of tropical soil microbial communities from Luquillo Experimental Forest, Puerto Rico - flux4day.12C.oxic.44.000.170 (v2)... | ecosystem: Environmental > Terrestrial >... | reverse complement strand
TCTTCTTTCGCTCGGACGCGGCGAGGACGATGGGAACGTGAGTGAAACGGTGGTTCCAGAAACTGACCACCATGTTCGTCCTGCCGGCCATGCCGGCATGGACGGCGCAATGCCCGAGGAGCAGACAGAAAGCCGCGTCGTGCGCGGTTGCCGGAACGCTCCGGATCGCGTAGCTCGGGTCGATGTATTTCAGGTTGATCTGCGGACCGCGCCGCTTGAAATGATCGGCGATGGCGTCCCGTAGAAAGGTGCCGATGTCGCGGTACCTCACGTTCCCCGAAGCGTCGCGGTCGTCCGTGCGAGCGACCAGATCCTGACCGGCGCCCTCGGCCACGACGACCAGCGCGTGGCCCCTGCGTTCGATCCGCCGTTCCAGCTGGTCCACGAGTCTCTCGAGCGTGAACGGCACTTCCGGCACGAGGCAGATGTTCACGTGGCCGTCGACGAGCACGGCAAACGCGGCAATGAACCCTGAATCGCGGCCCATCAACTTGACGAGTCCGACCCCGTTGCGCGCCGACTCCGCTTCAGCATGCGCGGCGTACAGCGCGCGCCGCGCCTCGGTCACGGCGGTTTCGAATCCGAAGGTTTTCTGGACGAACGACACGTCGTTGTCAATCGTCTTGGGGATGCCGATGACGCCGAGCGTGACGCCCTGTCGCGCGGCCTCGTCGGCGATCGCCTGCGCGCCGCGGAGGGTTCCGTCGCCGCCGATGGCGAACAGAAGGCCGATCTTCAGCTCCTTGAGCGTCTCGAGCATTTCTGCCGGCTCCTGCGGTCCGCGCGAAGACCCGAGGAGCGATCCGCCGAATTCATGGATCCGGTTGACGGCGTGGGCCGCCAATTCGAGCGGAACGTGCGCGTACCGGCGGACGAGACCCTCGTAGCCGAAGCGAAAACCGTAGATCTTCTTCACGCCGTAGTGGTGGTGCAGGCTGAGGACAACCGATCGGATGACGTCGTTTACACCGGGGCAGAGCCCGCCGCACGTCACGATGCCGCATGCGAGCGTGGACGGATCGAAGAACAGCGTGCGCCTCGGTCCGGCGGTCTCCATCGAGGGTGGCTCGATGCCCTCGTCCAGCCACGGCTTCATCTCGGCGTAGCTGGCGTGAAAGAGGACACGCTCTTCGTCGGTGACGAAGCTGACACCACTTACAGGGGACGGGACACGGCACCCTCCGAGCTGCGCGATCGTGAAGTCGAGATCGGGGTCACGCATGGGGGAATCACGGCCCACTGAGGGCTCTCTCAAGATTTGGGAGACGTCCGTAGTACGCGGGCACTGTGATTCCATGCCGATGCAAAGGTCCTGCTCGCTCGATCGTGGTATCGCTCTTGCCCCCAAACGTCGCGGTCCCGTGGATACGCTCTATGAGCGTCACCTGACGTTCGATCACGTCACGCCGGTAGGCGCTGCCACGTCTCGCGACAAGTTCGAGGCGATCGCGCGCTCGATCCGTGACGTGTTGTCGCAGGACTGGCTGAGAACCGAACAAACCTACATCGAGAGAAACGTCAAGCGGGTGTACTACGTCTCTCTCGAGTTTCTCATCGGCCGTTCGCTGGCCAACAACGTCGCCAACCTGATGCTCGATCCCGTGTGGAAATCGTTTTGTACGAAGCACCGGATCGATCCTCGAGACATCCTGGACCAGGAACCAGACGCCGGTCTCGGCAACGGCGGTCTCGGCCGATTGGCGGCGTGTTTTCTGGATTCGATGGCGACGCTCGGCATTCCCGGAATCGGATCCGGTCTGCGGTACGAGTACGGCATCTTCAAACAGGTGATTCGCGACGGCTGGCAGCACGAGCTGCCCGATCACTGGCTGGCCCGGCCGGATCCGTGGGAAGTCGCGCGTCCCAACGATGCCGTCGAAGTGCGGCTCGCCTCTTCGTTCGACGTCCGCGGCGGATCGCTCCGAGCGATCCAGGGCCGGCCGTCCACGCTCATCGGCGTTCCGTACGACCGGCCCGTCATCGGCTATGGCGGGGCCACGATCAACACGCTTCGCCTGTGGTCAGCCGCGACGCCGGACTATTTCGACTTCCAACAGTTCAGCAGCGGTGACTTCGTGGGAGCGTTGGCGGAAACGCTCACGGCCGAGACGTTGACGCGCGTGCTGTATCCAGACGACTCGACCGCGGAAGGGAAAGGGCTCCGCTTCCTGCAGCAATACTTCCTCGTGGCGTGCACGCTGGCCGACGCGGTCCGCCGCTTCCGCGCCGGCGGCAACGAGTGGTCCGAACTGCCCGACAAAGTCGCGATACAACTCAACGACACCCACCCGGCCCTGGCCGTCCCTGAACTGATGCGAATCCTGCTGGACGACGCCTCGCTGGAGTGGGACGAAGCCTGGGACCTGACGACTCGCACGCTGGCGTACACGAATCACACGCTCTTGCCCGAGGCGCTCGAGAAGTGGCCGCTGGCGTGGTTCGAACTGCTGCTGCCGCGGCTTCTCGAAATCACCTACGAAATCAACAGGCGCCTGCTCGACACCGTCCACACGCGCTTTCCCGCCGATGCGGCGCGCGTGGCGCGCGTGAGCCTGATTGAAGAAGGGGACGCGAAGAAGGTGCGGATGGCGCACCTCGCGATTGTCGGTTCCCACAGCGTAAACGGTGTCGCAGCGATCCACTCCGAACTGCTGAAGCGGACCGTCGTGCCGGACTTTGCCGACCTGTTTCCGGAGCGATTCAACAACAAGACCAACGGCGTCACACAGCGCCGCTTCCTCCTGCTCGCGAACCCGGCGCTGGCCAACGTCATCTCCGATGCCATCGGCGATCGTTGGATCGTGGAGCTCGATCGGCTCGAAGAGCTCAAACCGCTGTCCGGCGATCCATCGTTTCGCGCTGCCCTGGCTCGAGCCAAACGGCAGGCCAAGACGATGTTCGCCGACTGGCTCGAGTCTGCGACCGGGTGGACGGTCGATCCGGATTCCATCTTCGATAGCCAGATCAAGCGCATCCACGAGTACAAGCGTCAGCTCCTCAACGCGCTCCACATCGTCGTCTTGTACCAGCGCCTCCGGGAGAACCCGAAGTCGCCCGAACCACCGCGGACGTTCTTCTTCGCGGGCAAAGCCGCCCCCGCGTATCGCTTCGCCAAGCTGATCATCAAGTTCATCAACAACATCGCGGTGACGATCGATGCCGACCCGGCGATGGAGGGCCGGCTCAAGGTCGTGTTCGTGCCGGATTACAACGTCACGATGGCCGAGCGCCTCATTCCCGCGAGCGACGTGTCGGAGCAGATCTCGACGGCGGGGTATGAAGCCAGCGGGACCGGCAACATGAAGTTCATGATGAACGGCGCGCTCACGATCGGCACGCGCGACGGGGCGACGATCGAGATGGCCGAGGCGGCGGGCGACGAGAATCTTTTTCTTTTCGGTTTGACCGCAGACGAAGTCGTCGCCAGACGTGGCCAGGATCCGCACCAGTACGTTGCCAACGACCCCGAGATCCGCGCGGCGCTCGATCTGATTGCCGGCGATTTCTTCAGCCCTCACGAACCGGGAGTGTTCACCCCGATTCTCGACGCGTTGCTTCGCCAGGGCGATCGCTACATGCACCTTGCCGATCTCGGAAGCTACACCAGAGCGCATTCACGACTCGGCCAGGTGTACGCGGACCGGGAAGACTGGCTGCGCAAGGTCATCTTCAACATCGCGGCGTCCGGACGTTTTTCGAGCGACCGCACGATTACGGACTACGCGCGCGAGATCTGGCACGTCGAGCCGTGCCGCGTGTAGCAGGAATCAGCGAAGCGCCATCCGGAAGTTCGCGCGCTCGTACGCGGCAGGATCGGGAATCCGCTCGAGGCTCATGTTGCCGCGCATCTCGGAGAGCGAGCTCCACTCGTGCTTCCGCATCCAGGATTCGACCTCACGGCGAACCGTCCGCAGGTGATGCGGTCCGTTGCGCAGCAGCGCCGACACGAGCTGCGTGGCATGCGCGCCCGCCATCGTCGCTTTGATGACGTCGAGGCCGGTGTGGACGCCGCCCGTGATCGCAATCGACGCCTTGACGCGCCCGGCGATTGCCGCGGCGCCGCGCAGGCGCATCGGCAGCTCGGACGAGTCGGACAGCGGCAGCCGGCGGATCACCTCGAGCTCTTCGACGTCGAGGTCGATACGGTGAAAGCGTGTGAAGAGCACCAGCGCGTCCGCGCCGGCCGTGTCGAGCGCTTTCGCGAAGTGCGCAAAGGCGGTGAGCAGCGGCGCGAGCTTGACGGCGACGGGGATGCGAAGGGTTCGTTTGACCTGCCGCACGATGTCGATCACGTTGCGTTCGACGTCGGCTGCGCTCGACGTCATGTCGCTGGCCGCATGGTAGATGTGCAGCTCGAGGCCGTCCGCACCCGCTTCTTCGAGGAGCTTTGCGTAACTCGTCCACCCGCCCGGCGTCACCCCGTTGAGCGAGGCCATCACCGGGATCGACACCGCCTCCTTGACCAGCCGGAGATGTTCCAGGTACTCGTCGGGTCCGAACGCCAGCAACGGTTCGGGCGCGAAGCTCCCGGCCTCGACGAACGACTCGCTGTGGCTCTCGGCGTTCATGAACGCGTCGATCTGTTCGCCGGTGATTTCCTCCTCGTACAACGATCGCAGGACGAGCATCGCCGCACCGGCATCCTCGAGCGCTTTGACCGTGCCGAGGTCGTCGCCGAGCGGCCCCGCGCCGACGATGAGCGGGTGGGGGAGGCGCCTGCCGAGATACGTCGTGCTGAGGTCCATCACGCCTCCTTGGAGTCCGGCTGGCCGGTCGCGTCGGGCGGCGTCTCGCGCGCGGGAACGGTGATGCCCGCGAGCTGCGAATACACCGCGTAGCGTCGCTCCGCCAACGCCTGCGATTCGGCGACGAACGCCTTGTAGCGCGCCGGGTCGGCGCGTTCCACCATCCGGAATCGCGATTCATTGCGCATGTAATCGCCGACGCGGGCCTTCGGCGGACCGTAGTCGAGACGGAGCGGCGGCTCGCCTGTGACGAGCCGCCGCGGATCGAAGCGATAGAGCGGCCACACGCCGGAGTCGACGGCCAGCTTCTGCTGCACGGCGCCATTCGCCATGTCGTACCCATGGGCGATGCACGGGCTATACGCGACGATGAGGGACGGCCCGGAGTACGCCTCGGCTTCGAGAAACGCCTGCGCCGTTTGGGCCATCTTCGCGCCGAACGCGACGCTCGCGACGTACACGTGTCCGTACATGTTCGCCAGCAGACCGAGATCTTTTTTTCCGATCGGTTTTCCTGCCGCCGCGAACTTCGCGGCAGCCCCGAGCGGCGTCGCTTTCGACTGCTGGCCGCCCGTGTTCGAATACACCTCGGTGTCGAGGACCAGGACGTTGATGTCGCGCCGGTTCGCCAGCACGTGATCGAGGCCGCCGTAGCCGATGTCGTACGCCCAGCCGTCCCCGCCGACGAGCCACACGCTCTTCTTCACGAGGTAGTCGGCCAGCGTCTCCAGCCGGCGCGCATCCTCGCTGGTCTGTGCCGCGAGCTGACGTCGCAGCTCGACGACGCGCTGGCGCTGCGCGGCGATGCCGGCCTCGTTCGACTGATCGGCGTCGAGCAACGCCGCGGCCAGACCGTCGCCGGCCTGCACGGCGAGCCGCTGCAGGAGGCCTCGCGCCGCGGCCACATGCGCGTCGAGACCGATGCGGAAGCCAAAACCAAATTCCGCGTTGTCTTCGAAGAGGGAATTCGACCAGGCCGGCCCACGGCCGTCGCGATTGGTCGTGTACGGCGTGGTCGGCAGGTTTCCGCCGTAAATCGACGAGCAGCCGGTCGCGTTCGCGATCAGCAACCGGTCGCCGAAGAGCTGGGTCAGCAGCTTGATGTACGGCGTCTCGCCGCAGCCGGCGCACGCGCCTGAATACTCGAAGAGCGGTTCGAGGAATTGCGAGCTCTTGTGGTCGATGCGCACCATCTCGGTGCGGTCGACTTCGGGAAGATCGAGGAAGAAGTCGTAGTTGGCGCGCTCCGCGTCCCGCAGCGGCGCCTGTGGATGCATGTTGATCGCCTTGTGTTTCGGGTTGGTGCGATCCTTGGCCGGGCAAACGTGGACGCACAGATTGCACCCGGTGCAGTCTTCGGGCGCCACCTGAATCGTATACAGCTTCCCCTTGTATTCGTTGCCTTTGTACGGCGTAGACTTGAACGTCGGCGGCGCGCCGGCGAGCACGCTGTCGTCGTAGACCTTTGCGCGGATTGCCGCGTGCGGACAGACGAGCGCGCATTGGTTGCACTGGATGCAGATCGCGGTGTCCCAGACCGGAATCTCGAGCGCGAGACTGCGCTTTTCCCACTTGGCGGTCGCCACCGGCCACGTGCCGTCGACCGGGAATGCACTCACCGGAAGCAGATCGCCCTTGCCCGCCAGCATCACCGCCGTGACCCGCTGCACGAAATCGGGCGCGCGCTCCGATACGATCGGCGGACGGTGGTGCCGCGCGCTCACCTCGGCCGGCACGCGGACTTCATGCAGATGCGCCAGCGCCTGATCGACGACTTCACGATTCCGCCGCACGACTTCCGGACCGCGCTTGCCGTAGGTCTTCTCGATTGATTTCTTGATCTGACTGATCGCCTCGTCGCGCGGCAAGAGGCCGGAGATCGCGAAGAAACACGTCTGCATGATCGTGTTGATGCGCGTCCCCATCCCGGCGCGCTTCGCCAGCGCGTACGCGTCGATCGCGAAGAGACGGATTCTCTTCTGGATCATCTGTTCTTGCATCTCGCGCGGCAACTGGTCCCAGACCTGGCCGGCCTCGAACGGCGCGTTCAGCAGGAATGTCGCGCCGCATCCGGCATGCTCGAGCACGTCGATCTTGTCCACGAATTCGAACTGATGACAGGCGACGAAACCGGCGCGATCCACGAGATACGCCGACCGGATCGGCCGCTTGCTCGTCCGCAGGTGCGACACGGTGATCGCACCCGATTTTTTCGAGTCATAGACGAAGTATCCCTGCGCGTAGAGGTTCGTTTCCTGGCCCACGATCTTGATCGAGTTCTTGTTGGCGCCGACGGTGCCGTCGGCGCCGAGACCGTAAAACACCGAGGCCGACACCTCCTCCGCTTCAGTGCGAAACGACGGATCCCACGGCAGCGACGTGTGCGTCACGTCGTCGACGATGCCGATCGTGAAGTGGCGCTTCGGCGTCGCCTTACCGATCTCGTCGAAGACCGCTTTCACCATGGCGGGCGTGAACTCTTTCGATGACAGCCCATAGCGGCCGGAGACGACTCGCGGCGGCGACGCGAACGGCGAACGGTCTTCCGCGTGGGCCTCGGCGAGCGCGGCGGTGACGTCCAGGTAGAGCGGATCGCCAACCGCGCCCGGTTCCTTCGTCCGATCGAGAACCGCCAGACTGCGGACGGTCGGGGGCAGCGCGCGGAGGAACGCCGCGGTCACGAAGGGTCTGTACAGGCGCACCTTGAGCACGCCCACCGCCTCGCCGCGAGCCGCCATGTAGTCGACGGTCTCGTGCGCGGTGTCGGCGCCCGATCCCATGATCACGATCACGCGTTCGGCGGCGGGATCCCCCGCGTATTCGAACAGGCCGTAGCGGCGGCCCGTCAGCTCGGCGAGCCGCTGCATCGTGCGTTCGACGATCGCGGGGCAGGCGTCGTAGTACCGATTCGCCGCTTCGCGCGCTTGAAAGAACACGTCAGGATTCTGGGCGGTCCCGCGGAGGACGGGACGGTCCGGCGTCAGACCGCGTTGCCGGTGCGCGTGGATCAGGCGTTCGTCGATCAACGCGCGGAGGTCGTCATCCGTCAGCGCGTCGATCTTCGCGACCTCGTGCGACGTTCTGAAACCATCGAAGAAATGCAGAAACGGGATGCGCGCCTCGAGCGTCGCCGCGTGCGCCACCGCGGCCAGATCGTGCGCGTCCTGCACCGAGTTCGAGCACAGGAGCGCGAAACCGGTCTGGCGGCACGCCATGACGTCGGAGTGATCGCCGAAGATCGACAGGGCGTGCGTGGCGATCGTGCGCGCCGCCACGTGCATCGTGAACGGCGTCAGCTCGCCGGCGATCTTGTACATGTTCGGGATCATCAGCAGCAGGCCCTGCGACGCCGTGAACGTCGTCGCGAGCGAGCCGGCCTGCAGCGCACCGTGTACCGCGCCGGCGGCGCCGGCCTCGGACTGCATTTCGGTCACGTCTGGGACGGCGCCCCACAGGTTCGGAATCTTCCGGCTCGACCACTCGTCGCACAGCTCGGCCATCGGGCTGCTCGGCGTGATCGGATAGATGGCGATCGTTTCGCTGGCGCGATACGCGACCGACGCGGCCGCTTCGTTTCCGTCCACCGTCATCCGGCTGCTCGCCATGCGTCAGGTCCCTTTCACGCTCGTGCCGTCGCTGGTACGGCTTCGAGAAGCCCGAGCATCGACACCGTGTGCCGGGCGATCATCAGCTCTTCGTTGGTCGGTATCACCCAGGTGGATATCCGGCTTCTCGGCGTCGAGATGCAGGGGCCGTTTCGCGCGTTGGCGTCGGCATCGAGCTCGACGCCGAGCCACGCCGAGGCCTCGCAGATCCGCGCGCGGATCTGCGCCGAGCGCTCGCCGATGCCGGCGGTGAAAACCAATCCGTCGATCCCGCCGAGGACCGATGCCAGCGATGCGATCTCTCTGGCGGCGCGATACACAAAGTAATCGACGGCGAGCCGGGCGCTGGGTTCGCGACTGTCGGCGAGGTCGCGCATGTCGCCGCTCAGGCCCGAAAGGCCGAGCAGGCCCGATTGCCTGTAGAGCATTGTCTCGACCTCGCTCGCCGAGAGGCCGAGCCCTTGAAAGAGATACAAAACCACACCCGGATCGAGAGAGCCCGGGCGCGTGCTCATGCAGAGGCCATCGAGCGCCGTGAAGCCGAGGCTGGTGTCGACGCTGCGGCCGTCCCGCATCGCGCACAGGCTCGCGCCGCTCCCGAGGTGCGCGGCGAGGACTCGCCCGTGTGCGATCTCCGGAGCCTGCTGCGGAAGCACCGCCGCGATGTATTCGTACGAGAGTCCGTGGAAACCGTATCGCTGGACGCCCGCCGCGCGGATCTTCTCCGGCAGCGGAATCAGATCGACGACGGGATCGTGGCCGCGGTGGAAGCTCGTGTCGAAGCATGCGACCTGCGGCACGCCAGGCAGCCGATCGGAAACGGCGTCGATCGCCGCAAGGTTGTGCGGCTGATGAAGCGGAGCCAGCGGCACCAGATTCCGCAATTCGTGCAGCACCTGCGCCGACACGACGATTGGCGCGGCATACCGCGGACCGCCGTGGACCACGCGGTGTCCGACGCCGACGACGCGCGTGCCATGAAAGCGGGCGCGCAGCCACCCCGCCAGCATGTCGAGCGCCGAGCGGTGATCGCCCACGCTGCCGTCGAGCTCCCGATCGTCCAGCCGGACGCCCGAGCCGTCCCTGGCGGAGAACCGCGGAGAGGTGCCGATGCTCTCGATTTGGCCGCGTGCCGTCACGAGCCTGGCGTCCACGGCTGCGCTGACTGAGAACTTGAGGCTCGACGATCCGGCGTTGAGCACGAGGACGACCTCGCGAACCCCCATGGCTAGGCCGCCTGAAGGGTCTTTCGCCGCCCGTGCGCGACGAGCGCCGCGACCGCGCAGCTCGCGATGCGTGCGCGGACCGAATCGGAGCGGCTCGTGAGGACGATCGGCACGCGCGCGCCGAGGACGAGGCCGGCGCTGTCGGCGTTGGCCAGGAAGGTCAGCTGCTTCGCGAGGATGTTGCCCGATTCGAGATCGGGGACGAGAAGCACGTCGGGATCGCCGGCCACTTCCGACGTGATGCCCTTGATGGCGGCCGCATCGGCGCTGATGGCGTTGTCGAACGCCAGCGGACCATCGAGCACTCCGCTGGTGATCTGTCCGCGTTCCGCCATCTTGCACAGCGCGGCGGCGTCGATCGTCGCCGGCATCCTGGAATTGATCGTTTCCACGGCCGCCAGGATTGCCACCTTCGGCCTCGTCACGTGGAGCGCCAAACACAGATCGATCGCGTTCTGACAGATGTCGGCCTTGTCCTCGAGGCTCGGCGCGATGTTGATGGCGGCATCGGTGACGACGAGCACTTTGTGATAGGTCGGTACGTCCATGAGGAAGACGTGGCTGATGCGCCGTCCTGTCCGCAGCCCCGCGTCTTTTGCGACCACCGCGCCCAGGAGTTCATCGGTGTGCAGGCTGCCCTTCATCAGGATTTCCGCCTGCCCCTCGCGAATCAGTCTGACGGCCGCCGTGGCGGCGGCATCGCCGCTGTCGGGCGCGTCGACGATCCGCATCCGTTCGAGATCCGCCGCGTGTTTCGCCGCGAGCGAGCGGATCTTTCCGGCCGGTCCGACGAGTATCGGCACGATCAATCCCTTCTGCGCGGCCTCGATTGCGCCGGCGAGCGCCGTCTCCTCGCACGGATACGCCACCGCGGTCGGGACAGGATCGAGACCGCGATACCTTTCCAGCAGACGTTCGTACTTGCCCGTTCCGCTCTCCTTGTGCATGACGCGCTCGTCAGCGCAACGCCGATGCCGCGTCGGGTTGAACGAATGTGCAGTCCCACGGGCGGATGCGAGGCGATGATGACGGCGAGCCGTGATCGCGTCTCCAAATTCCGTGGGAGCGCATCATCTGTCAACGCGATCACGGTTTTGCGAAATCAGCGCGGCACGAAGCCCGCTGGACGCGGGCGAACAACCTGATTGCGTCAGTTACAGCGATCACCGTATCGGTACTGTCTTTGCTGAGCTAGCTTTTCAGACGACCCAGCGAAGGACTGAGAAAACGTGCGCACCAACAACGCGAAAGGACCGCGGCGTTCGGTTCAATACCTGCTGTCCGTCGATCGCGCGCTCCGGAAGATCTCGCTCAAGCGGGTCTCGGGCAGGACGGCGCCGCCGATCCGCCGATCGCGTTCGCTTCGACCGAGAATTCAGACGAGGAAGAGCGGCGCGACGTGGATGCCGATCGTGGTCGTGTCGTTGGTCGTCCTGACGATGGCGGTAGTCATCGCGCAGCGAAGGGCCTCTTACACCCCCGCGCCGGCCGTCGCCGCGCCGCCGCACACGAGCCCGCCTCCGGACGTCGCGCCCGCGCCACCGATCAAAGTGCGCGCGATGAGGGTGTCGAAGGACGTCGTCGCGGCACCGGAGCCGGTGAAGCGGGAGGAAGTGCCGGCCGCGCCAAAGGCATCCGAACCAAAACCGGCTCCGAAACCGGAGCCCGAGGGCCCGCTGCCGGTAACGATTACAGGATGCCTCGAACGGGATCATGAGACGTTCTGGCTCAAGGATCCGTCCGGCGTGGATGTTCAGAAGGTGCGGAGCTGGAAATCAGGTTTCTTCAAGAAGCGAACCGCGCCGATCGCGTTGACGGATGCGGCGGACGCATCCGCGCTGCCGTCGTACATCGGACGGCGCGTGGCGGCAACGGGCATGCTCATCGACGGCCAGCTGCGGACGCGTGCCCTGCAGCAGATCGCGAATTCCTGCAACTGAGTGTTCAGGCCGCCGCGAGGAGGCGGGCGACGGCCGCGCTATCCTCCGGCGGCTCCACCGTCTCGACGAGATGACGGTCGTAGCTGCCTGCGCGATCGCGCGCGCGCGTGTCGATCGCCTCGCCCGCCGGCTCCAGGTTCTCAGATACCAGACGGACGATCGGATGAAGCGGGTCGTCGTCGTTGACACGGACGACCACGGCGAGCTCGCCGCGGCTCGTGCGGACGAGTGAGCCGATCGGAAAGAACGTGATCGCGTTGACGAACGCCTTGACGAGCGCCCCGTTCAGCTTCGTGCCGGCGAGACGCGCGAGCAGGAGGCACGCGCGCTCCGGCGGCGTGGGATCCTGGTACGACCGCGCGCCGGTGACGGCTTCGTAGATGTCGGCCACCGACACGATCTGGCTCATGACGTGCGGCACGACGCCCTCTCCGAGGTCGGGATAGCCGCCGCCGATCGCGGTGCGGTGGTGTTCGAGGGCCACGAGCGGGGTCAACGGATGGAGGCCGTCCATCTGTGCGAGCAGCTCCGCGCCGACCAGCGGATGCGCTTCCATGATCTTGCGCTCGCGACGATCGAGCGCGCCCGGCTTCTTCACCAGCTCGAGCGGAATTCGCGTCTTGCCGACGTCGTGCAGCACGGCGGCTTCGACGAGCGCGTCGAGCTGAGCGTCGCTCAGTCCGATCTTGCGCCCGATCATCAGGCTCAGGACCGCCACGTTCACCGAATGGATGTACGTCAGGTTCTCGAACCGCTTCACCGCCAGAATCTGCGCGACGGCCGCGTGGCTCGACACGACGCGGCCGATCAACAACTGCACGAGGTCCCGCACGGCCCGCAAGTCGATCCGGCGGCCGCTGGACAGATCGTCGAAGGCCTGGCGCGCCAACGCCAGCGACTCTTCGTAGTTCGGGTCGTAGATCTGATCCGGTTGATCTGCCCACTTCCGGGCGCGCCATCTCGTGTCCACTGGCACCAGACGGCCGACGGAAATGTGCTCGACGCCTCTGTCGGCGAGCCGGCGTTCGATGGACGTTCCGTCGCCCGGCGCGGAGGGGCGCAGCACGTCGGCGGCGGCGGCGATTTCGTCCGCCGTGACATCGGCGTGGACGTAGAGACTGTCGAAACCAAGCCCGGGCGGCGCCGGGGGACCCTCGGACGCGACGCCATCCACGTGCACCACGCCGTGGATGACGTCGAGTCGAATCCACCCCGTCGACGACAACTGCCGTACGGCGGTGCGAACCTCGTTGACGGTGTCGACGACGAGCGGATGACCCACGGGATACATCGCGGTCAGCGACTTGAGCGCGCCGAACGATTTCAGCACGCGATGCGGATCTGCGACAGTCGGTTGATCCATCACGTTCACATCAGCCCACGGGCGCGCGCGCCGACGCGCGCCAGCGCGGGATTCCAGAAGTGGAACCGCAGGGGCGCGAGTGCCTCCAGTACGGCATCGAGCTGCGAAGGCGTCGTCTGCGCGGCGCGTTCGAGCAGTCGCGACGCCACGTCGGGGTGGCGGGTCACGAACTCGCGCCGGGCGAGGAGTTCGCGCGCCTTCGCGAGCGCCACGCCGCCCGGGAGCCGCCACAGCGCTTCTTCGGCCGCGGCCTGGCTGCGGGTGCCGTGCTCGATGTGCCAGGTGACGAGCTCGGCCGACTTGGCGGACGCGATCCGCGCCAGCGCGCGGAGCCCTTCACGAATCAACGCATCGTCGTCTCCGGCGAGAGACGGCGCAATTCTGTCCTCGTATCCGGTACCCGCGAATCCCAGCACGGCGACGGCGACGATCGTCACGTCGGCGCGCATGCCGGGCAGGCGCGCGGCGAGCGCCGGGCCGATCTGCTGGGCGTGCTCGGACATCAACGGCCGCAGCCGGATCGCCGACTGTCGATCCGCCGATGCGGCCAGAGCCTCGAGCCACGCAGGGACGATCGCCGGGCCGGCGGCGGCGACGATCATCGCCGCGTAGACGCGCGCGGCGTCGACGGTGCAGAGCCTCCCCAGGCTGATCACCGTCTCGCGATCGCAAATCTGCTCCAG
>Ga0306920_100008589_pt1 | contig 13562 bp, 17 predicted proteins | sample flu12Cox44000170_FD_204666 | JGI IMG/M metagenome (GOLD analysis project Ga0306920, IMG submission 204666) | Lab enrichment of tropical soil microbial communities from Luquillo Experimental Forest, Puerto Rico - flux4day.12C.oxic.44.000.170 (v2)... | ecosystem: Environmental > Terrestrial >... | reverse complement strand
GTGAATTCGACCGGAATCTGCTCTAGGTCATTGGTATCAGCCATGGCGGCGTCCTCTGATTGATTTAGGGACGCTGGGACGCACGCCGAGACGTTGCTCGATGGGCTTTTTTGCGCTCTGGGTGCTTGGCGATGATCCGGCGTTGGTTAGGCCCGGCGCGGCTCGCCAGTCCTTTTTGATTTAGCGCAAGGTGATTACGTGTCGAACCATCCAAATGTGAAACCCCCTTCACTCAGGGAGGAGCGCTATGACTGGCAAACGAAACGAAACCCTCACCACAGGGAGGGATTTGAGATATCCAATGGTGGACTTGTTTACCGGCGGCACAGTGATGCCGTTGATGTTCGTAAACGCAGTGACGACATGGTACCTCTTGTCTCTTACTGCTCCGTGGGCACTCATGGAAGCATGGCTTAAAGCGCGTGAAAGCGAGCGTGCTTCATAATCAATCCGACTGTTCGTCACGGCGTCCCGCGAACCGGAACTATCGCGACGGCCAGGGATAGTTGGTCGCGGATGGTGCCATCTCCGTCAGGGTTGAGGGCGCCGAGGTAAGGGCAGGCGGAGACCGAGGCGCTGCTGAGGCCATGGGGGCCGCCGCCGCTGGACGGACCCCTGCGGCCACCACCAGTCTCTTTTTCTTCGCAGCCGGCTTCTTTGGCGGTCCCGCCGCCTGCAGGTCCACGTGAACCGAATTGGGCGCGGGGCGTGGAGCAGCAGTTGCGCCCTCCGCCTCCAGACGTACCGACACGGTCTGCGGCTGGTAGCCGCTCAGCGCAAACGTGACGGAGAATTCGCTACCGGGCTGGACTGAGAGCTGACAGGGCGTACGACAGCTCTGCCCCAACGAGGTCTTTGCTTCTGCCCCTGGCGGTTCAGACTCGATGGCCAGCGACTCGGCCTGCGGGGCCGACTTCATGAAATCCAGGCTTGGCATCGTCGTGGAACAGGCGGGCAGCATGAAGCCACATACCGTAACGGCAATGACTCGGCTCATGATCGGATCCCACCACGTAGGCGACATGGGGCCGCCTCTCCCCCAGAACACGACGATAGAAGCGCAGCAACCCTGAGGTCCCACCCGCTGCCTGGTATCGTTATCGCCCTAAGATGCCCCTAAGTGTGGCGCCGATGAGGTAAAAAACGCTCTCGGAAGCGATTTGTGCCGAAGCATCCGGTATCACAGCTGCCAATGACTGCTTCGGGTCAAAAGCGGGAAAACCCGATCTGAGCATTAGATGTCCGCTTTGCCCCCGAAAGCGGACCTCCCCAATTTTAGAATTACTCCTGCCGCCAGCTTCACGAGAATGCCGCCATCGCGGCCTCGCGCGACGGCTCGTAGCCTTTTGGCAATCATGAGGACCGCACGCCGACCCACGGGGTATGCCCCAGGCAATCTTGTCGAGTACGATCACATTCGCGCCCTGATGCATCGAGCGCAAAGCCTCGGCCGGGGCGCCGCGGTCGCATCCACCGAGGATCCTCCTGTGGCCGTTCTTCTCGTCGCGGCGGTCGGCTCGCGGTCACGCGGCGCTGTGACGATTCAGGAGTGATGATGCTGGAAACGCTCAGACTGGCCTTTCGAACACCCACACTTAAAAGCGCAGCCAGCTCTTCGTTGTACCTTACTCCTTGAGCAGCGTACCGCGCGCGTGCAAACGGTTTGGATGTCCTCGGGGGGCGCCATCGGGGCAAAACCCTAACCCCTGTCGAGAATGCCCTCGAATTTGAGGGCCAGCTCCGTTTAGGCGACCATCGCCTCGACATCAACACGTTTCACCTGCTTGCAGCAGGCGCGCGGCAAATAGGCAATCCGCCGGTCGTCGTCGAATCGCAGCCGCCGCTCTCCGCGCAAGTAGTTGAGGTAATCGCTGGCGATCTCCTCAAGCGCTTTCACGCTGGCGGCGGAACGACAGCCGAGGCATGGCAGGAGCCGGGAAGCGGAGCTTGGGGATTGCGTCGGCGCGGAAGGCATAGCCCAGCATAGGCGTCTTTCCGGGTTCAGCAAGTACACCCCAAGACCAAGAATCTGCAGCTGGCGGTGTCCGCGTCGGCCTGGGTGGCAATGATGTCGGGCGCTCGCGCTTGCCACGCGACTATGCAAATCGTTTTCGCTTGTTGGGGGTCGGGTTCGCTGCGTTCGTGCTCGGATGCGTGGGGTTCATGGGAAGTTTTACTCGGTTTTCGGGTCGGGTTTTTCTCAACTTGGGAAAATTTGCTGTCGAAAAATTTTTGTGAGTATGCATTATTTCGAGGGCCCTCCTTCTATGACGCACAAAGGCCGCCCGGGAGCCAACGCCGAGCGGCCTTTCATTTTTTTTGCCTTGCGGACTTGTCAATGGAAAACGAATGTGTAGTCGACAAGCTCCGCAGGAGCGAGCCCTCTTGTGTTCTTCATCACTTCGAACGGATCAACGACCTGACCTACCGAGGCTGACGAACCGGCGCACCCAACGGAGAGAGCCGCATCGGTCAATACGGCAGCAATTCGCATGGTCACCCCCCAACCTGCGTCACCGCACTGGTACGATGATTTCGTCAAAGATTCGAATAAATTCAGTTGTTTGTGGCGGAGGGAGTGGGATTCAAACCCACGGCAGAGCCGCCGTTGAGGGTCTTGCTCAATGACCCCCGAAATTTGGGAGGCGCCTCTCAAAAACGGCTTTCACGCCTTCCTTGAAGTCTTCTGTCTTGCGTAAGCGTGTTTGCTCCTCCAACTCATGATCGGTCGCCTTCCGCACCCGATCGGCTATATCGCCACGCATGGTCATACGCGTAGCGACAAGGCCGAGTGGTGAATTCTCGCTAATCTCGCTTGCGAGGTTGATCGCCGCATCGCGCACTTGTTGCTGCGGTACCAGCACATCCGCAAGGCCCATCGCGTAGGCTTCCTCACCGGTTACCCGGCGGCTGGTGTAGAACATCAGCGCCGCTTTGGTTTGGCCGACTACCGCTGGCAATGTGACCGTAAGGCCGAACCCGGGATGAAAACCCAGTCGCGTGAAGTTGGCGCAGAAGCGCGTCTCTGAGCAGGCCACGCGGAAGTCGGCCACCATAGCAAGGCCCAGGCCACCACCGACAGCTGCTCCATGTACCGCTGCGACAATTGGCTTTTTGGTACGAAACAGTCGGTTGCCCTCGACATAAAGTGGCGCGACGCCTGGACCTGGCTCGTTGGGACGACGGCCCTGCCCGTCGAGCGTTGAACCGTCGCTGAAATTGGCACCGGCGCAAAATGCTTTGCCTTGGGCTGCCAGCACGACGGCGCGAATATTGACATCTTCGTCGAAGCTCTCGAACGCCTCCGCAATTTCTTTGATCAAAGGTATATCAAAGAAATTGTGCGGCGGCCGCCGGATCTCGACCAGGGCCACGTGCCCACTCTTTTCGACACCTATGTCACTCATGATGTGTGTATCCTTATCCGGCTGCGGTGCGGCGCTCTGCCTGTTGCAGGGTGCGCTTGAGGATCAACGCGTCTGCTACGCTGACCCCATCGCCCTTGCCGTGCACGATGACGGGATTGAGATCGACCTCAGCGATGTCGTCCGCGTGATCGGATGCGAATTGTGAAAGTTTGACGATCAGATCGGCTAATGCCTCGATATCAGCGGGCTGCATACCACGATAAGGTCCAAACATAACGTTGCACTTAAGACGGGAAATTAGTGCGAGCGCAGCTTCATGATCGAGCGGCACTGGCGCGAGTACCGCATCATTCAGCGCCTCGACAAGGACACCGCCGAGACCAAGCATGAGCAGCGCGCCCCAGCATTTATCGCGGCTGATACCAAGAATTACCTCGCGCCCGGGTGGCGCCATCGGCTGCACTACGACGCCTTCAATCTTTGCGGCGGGCGCGAAGCGTTTCGCATTCTCAAGCACCCGCTCATATGCAGCCCGGGCGTTCTCAGGGCTGACGTTTAATGACACGGCACCAGCCTCGGTCTTATGTGGAATGTCGCCGGACTGCACTTTCACGGCCACGGCCCCGCCAAGCGCCTTAACGGCTGCTTCGACCTCTGCAGCTGAGCGTGCAAACGTGTACACATTCCCGCCTATGCCGTAGGCCTCGAGTAGTGGACGCGCTTGATACTCAGTGAGGACGGCGCCACTGGCCGCAAGTAGCGCATGGACTTTGGCGCGGGCTGGATGGGGTGTGCTGCGAGCTCGCGGCTTATTCAATGTTCGCTCGCGAAAAGCACGGTAATCGACCATGGCACGCATGGTACGGGCGCAACCAAATGATCCTGTAAAAAGTGGATAGCCAACCTCGTTGAGGATCTCCACGCTTCGCTCAGCCGGCAATGTATAAGTCCACATGAATATCGGCTTGCGAGAATCCTTTTTTAAGCTCTTGAGCTTCGGCAAATCGTGTTCAAGGAAGGCAGATCGCCGCGCAGTCACCACCACCGCGATTGCGTCGATCAGAGGAGATTGCGCGACGATGTGGGCGAAAGTCGCGTAGCCCATTTTGTGGACACCTTGCGCCGTACAATCGACTGGATTTTGTGACGTCCCGTACGAGGGAATGTACTCGTCGATTGACTTGCGCGTCGCGTCGTCCAGAACTGGGACCTCCAATCCTGCCGCAGCACATGCATCTGCCATCCACACCCCGGCGCCGCCCGAGGCGGTACAGATGCCGATGCGCTTGCCCGCCGGCATGCTGTCCCCACACGCGAGGAAGCCAACCGCAAGGTCAATCATGTCATCGAGCTCCTGCGCTTCGATCACCCCGTAGTAGTCGAAGATGGCACGATAGGCCGCGTTCGAACCGGCAAGTGCCGCGGTGTGAGAAGCGACCGCGCGTGATCCTGCTTCCGATCGGCCAATCTTGCCGACGATGATCGGTTTACCGGCGCGCAGTGCCTTTTCAGCAACACGCTTGAACGTTTCGGGTGACTTCACGTCCTCAAGCAGCAGCAGGAAAACGTCAGTCATACCTTCATCAAGCATGTAATCGATGAAGTCTGAAGCTTGCAGCGCGGCTTCGTTACCGGTGGTGACGATGTGCCGGAATTTGAGGTTGCGCGGGCGAGCACGATCGAAAACGGCGAAGCCTAAGCCGCCGCTCTGCGAAATCACCGAGACTTGGCCTGTACCGAGCGCGCGTGCAGGTTCGATCGGACCGGCACTCTTATCCATTGCCGGGCTAAAGGTCGGGCAGAGCGCCGCAGCGATATTGGCAAACCCTTCCGAATTGGGCCCACTCACTGCCATGTCGTAGCGGCGTGCAATGACAGCAATGTCATTCTGCATGCGCGCACCAGCTTCACCTTCCTCAGCAAACCCCGAGGATAGAATGACGGCCGCTTTAATGCGCCTGCGGCCGCAACGCTCTAGCTCCGATGCGATGTACTGCGCTGGGATGATCAGGATCGCGAGGTCGGCAGGTTCAGGCAGAACATCGACTGATGAATACGCTTTTAACGCCTGGACCTCATTCGCGCCGCGGCTCACCGGATAGATCTTGCCAGCAAAGGGATGACTCAAAATGGTTTCCAAAATTCGCCCGCGTAACCCTTGTACGTCCGAGGAGGCGCCGACGACCGCGATTGACTTCGGCCATAGCAATTTTCCAATGTCGGGCATTGGGATTACCTGAGGCCTAACCCGCGTGCGATAATGCCGCGCAGGATTTCAGTGGTGCCGCCCTGGATCGTGAGCTTCGGCGCAATGGTGGTGGCAAATGCAAGCTGTTCCTCCAGCGTCACACGATTGGCGATGTCCGACGCCAGAAAGGCGGTGAGTTCGCGCACCCGGTTGGGCAGCTTCTGCTCCCACACGGTGCCGAGGTCTTTCACGATCGCGGCCTCGACCACAGGCTCTTTGCCGGCCTGCAGCATGCCGGCCACGGAGACCGACATGCGACGCAATGTGTGGAGTTGCGCGACTAATCGGCCTAGACCATCGGCGCTGCGGACGTCCGGTTCTGGCCCAATGGCGCGAATAAGTTCAAGCAAGACATAGAACGTCTCAAGGAAGCGTTCCGGGCCGCTGCGCTCATAAGCCAGTTCACTGGCCGCTTGCTTCCAGGCGCCGTCGATCTCACCCAACACATGGTCATCAGGAACAAAAGCATCATCGAAAACGACTTCATTGAAATCATGCTGGCCGCTCATCTGATAGATCGGATTGACCTTGATGCCGTCGGTCTTCATGTCCACCAGAAATTGCGTAAGACCATGGCGCCGGTTCTCATTGGTCGGAGGCGACGTACGAAACAGTGCGATCATGTAATCGGCAATATGCGCATTACTTGTCCAGATCTTGCTGCCGTTAATACGCCAGCCTTTGTCGACCTTCGTTGCCTTGGTTTTGACCGCAAATAAGTCCGAGCCGGAGCCTGGTTCGCTCATGCCGATGACGAAGCACAATTCACCTCGACAGATACGGGGCAGAATGTTCGTTTTAACGTGCTCGGACGCATATTTGAGCAAAATAGGGCCGCTTTGACGATCAGCGACGAAATGTGACCGAACGGGCGCATTGGCGACTCGGAATTCTTCTGTCACCACGTAACGCTCGAGGAAACTGCGCTCGTGCCCGCCATATTTTTTTGGCCAGGTCATACCGATCCAGCCCTTGGCGCCAATACGCTTGCTGAAGGCGCGGTCGTGCGAGTCGCCATGCCCCGGACGGTGCGGATCAAAAGTGCCTTTGGCGATTTCGTCGGCGAGAAAGGCGCGCACCTCTTGCCGCAAGGCATCGCATTCGCGCGGCAGACGAATTTGATCGAATTGCAAATTCGTGCTCATCGCGACGCGACCATTGGCCAGAACTCGTCCGCACCCTGCTGAGCAACGTGCCTACCAAGCTCAGCGGCCCAATAGCTTTCGCTGCCAAAGTCGTCGCGCCAAGCTAGTATGCGCAGTGTGAAACGATGCAGGATATGTTCCTTGGTGAATCCGATCGCACCGAAGACCTGATGGGCGATAGCAGCGCCTTCGGTAGCAGCTTCGACACAGCGGATTTTTGCCGAAGCCCCTTCGAAAAATCCTGATTCATCAATATTGTCGCTCTGACCAATTGTACTGGCGGCCGAGCCCGACACGGCGAGCGCAGCTGCCGTTTCCCCAGCGAGCCGCGCGAGGTTGTGTTGGACTGCCTGGAATTTCCCAATTGGTCGTTCAAAGGCGACCCGCTCATTGGCATAAGAGACAGTCAACGACAAAATCGACTCAAGTGCGCCGGCAGTCTGAACGCTGCGGCTCACCGAGCCCATCAGCATCAAGGCTGTATGATCAAGACCGAACGGTGCTCGCGCATAACGCAAAGGCTTCACACGCTGAAAGCGCACGATGTTTGACGGATCACCTGCCAGAGTCTGCCCTTCACCAATCGTGCAGTCGCTTGCAGCGACCAGCGCAACGACAATTCTCCTGCCGTGCGCCAAGACAGCTATGTGTTGCGCCTCGGAAGCGAATGGAATCCCGATTGCGGAACCGCTCAGCGTGCCGTCCTCGTCTAAAATGATACGATCGGAAGGTCGGCTCGGGGCAATTGTCATGGACCCATTCGGTGCTGCCACTCCGGCGCGCGTCAGCAGCCAGCCTGCGAGCAGCGTCTCGGCGAGCGGAACGGCCAAAGCGAACCGCCCGGCAACACCTAGCACGGCGAAGCCCTCGGCAAGAGTAGCGCCAGCGCCGCCAAGCCGTTCCGGAACCCAAGCAAGTGGTAGGCCGGCATCACAAAGTGCCTGCCAAAATGGCGCCTTCCAAGCACCGTTATCGAGCCGGTTAATGGTCTGTGGGTCGGCGAGGTCTGCAAAAATTCGGGCCGCCGACTCGGTGACGATATGGTCGCTGTCGTTTGTCACGATGGTATTTTTCGTTTCCCTGCGACCATTCGCAAAGAGCCATGGTGGTGAAGCAGCAAGGATGGCAAGCCGAGTATATGGCTGATCTACCGCCCTTCATTGATAACATCAAAGCTCGTTTGAGGGGGTTCGGCAATCACGGAGGGTTCAATGTTATCGGGAGTTTTCCAATAAGGCGGCGGTCGTCACTGGTGGCAGTCGTGGCATCGGCCGCGAAATCGCGGCCGACTTCGCCCGGGCTGGCGCGCAGACGGTCATTGTGTCTTCGTTGGCTGAAAATTTCGCAGCGGCAAGCAGAACGATCGCAGCGGGCGGTCCCGTACCACTCGCCATTACCGCAGATTTTCGCACGCTCGATGGCTGTCAGCACGTGTTCGATAGCGTGAAGGATAGATTCAATCTGAAGTTTCCCGCTCGGGTAGCGCTGGCCGAGCAAACCAATATGTCGCAGCGTATGTGTCGGTTGTTTTGGCCAATGCTCAAGGCGGCCCAGGGTTGTGTCGTCAATATTGGCGGCTGGCGGCAAACCATTGGCCGTGGGTCGCGCGCGTGCCTCGTACGAGCATGCCGATGAGCGGCTGTTTCGCGGGCTGCTGCGCGCGCGCCGCGAGCGGCCACGCGGCCGCCGCGCCGCCGAGCAGCGTGATGAAATCGCGCCGTTTCATTCGATCACCTCGTCGGCGCGGGCCAGCACCGAGGACGGAATTTCGAGCCCAAGCGCCTTTGCGGTCTTGAGATTGATCACAAGCTCGTATTTTGTGGGAGCCTGCACCGGTAAGTCGGCGGGCTTCTCGCCTTTGAGAATGCGATCGACGTAGCCGGCCGCGCGCCGGTAGGGTTCGCTTGTATTGGGCCCGTAGGAGATCAGGCCACCAGCCGTGACGAAGAAACTGTAAGGGTAGATCGCCGGCAATCGGTGGCGGGCCGCCAGCGTGATGATGAGATCGCGATGAACCACCCCTGATGGAGCTCCAACGACGATCAGACCACAGTTCGGCTCGCGCGCGAACGCCAGGACGCCGCGCTCGATCTCGCCGGGATCGTGCAGGTCGATCGTACGCAACTCGATCCCGAGCGACGGCGCTAACGCCTGGATGATGGCATATTGACCGACCCCGGAGGCTACCGCGGCCTCCCGAAGGACCGCCGCCCGCGTCACGCTGGGCGCGATCTCTTTGAGTAGCTCCAGCCATTTGCCGCTGAGCCCGTATTCGAACAAGCTGAATCCGGTGACGTTGCCGCCCGGACGCGCCAGGCTCTTGACGAATCCCGCGCCGACCGGATCGATAATACTCACGAATACAATCGGCACCCCCGTGCGCATCTGTTGGAGCGCTCCCATCGCAGCGCTCGCGGAAGCAAGAATGACTTCAGGCGCGAGCGCGACAAGCTCCGTCGCGTAATGGCGGCTGCTGTCAGCATCGAATGCGCCCCAGCGAACGTCGACCCGCGCGTTGCGTCCGAGTGTCCATCCCCGCTCCTGTAATCCCTGATGGAACGCTGCGATGCGGGCTTGTCCTTCTGGATCGTCCGCAGTGGTGCTCATGAGAACGCCAATGCGCCGCCCCCGCTCGATCGTCGGCTGCGCGCGCGCCACAAGTGGCCATGCGGCCGCTATGCCGCCAAGTACAAGAACAAGTTCTCGCCGCCGAATGGGGATTGCCATGTGACCCTCTCGCGCATCTGGCTTCCCCTTTATTTGATCTTTTCCTAGCGAAACGCTGGGGCGTGCCTGTGCAACAGGGGGGACGATATTGCGCTGTGACCTGGAGAGCCACCTAAAGTTTGCGTAAATGACGCGCATGCAACCGCAGATCTGCTTAGGTCCGCATTGGGTCATTCACGTCATTCTCGCCATCGCGGCCTGTCCGGTTCGCCCCAAGAGCGGACTTCGGCTATGGTGTCGCCCCGCCCGGCAGGCGCACAGTGAATACCGAGCCCTTTCCCGGCTCGCTCGTTACCGTCACGTCGCCGCCCATCATGCGCGCGAGCTTGCGGGTGATGGCCAGACCGAGCCCGGTGCCGCCGAAGCGCTGAGCGGTCGTCGCATCGGCCTGGCTGAACTCCTCGAACAGCTTGGCCTGCTGCTCAGGTGTCATGCCGATGCCGGTGTCGGAGACGGCGAACTCGACGAAATGGCTGCCATTGCTCAGGACGCGTCATCCGCACCAAGCAGCCCGTTCAAATGCGTTTGGTGGCCGGGTCGGCTTTGATCCGTCGGGTCGCCTCCGCGCCATCCATATTAGGCAGGGTCAGGTCCATCAGGACGAGGTCGGGCTGTTCTGACGCCGCCATAGCAACGCCCTGGGCTCCGTCAGTCGCCACAACGACGGTGAAGCCGGCGCGCGTGAGCCGGTTTTTCAGCATGTAGACGTTGTCATCGTTGTCCTCGACGTAGAGCATCTTCATCAGACCCTCGTCGTCCGCTTTTTTTCGCACTTGCTGATCTCGCGACTGAGTTCACGCAGCATTTCGTCGCGATTGCTCTTTTAAATAATGCGCTCGATGCCGCCGTTGAGGCGCTCGCGATCCTCTTCGGTCAGGTCTTTTGCGGTGATGACCACGACCGGGATGTCCTGCCAGTCGGGCCGTCCGCGCAGTTGGTCCATGAACCCGAACCCATCCATCGTCGGCATCATCAGGTCGAGAATGACCACGTCGGGCCGCCCGGCGGTGAGCGACACGACCGCAACCCGGCCGTTCTCCGCCTCGGTCACCTTCCACCCGAGCGGCTCCAGTGCCTGCCGTACGCTGCGGCGCCCCATCTCGTCATCGTCGACTAGAATTTGGTGCGGTCTGTCCCGAACGTGGAGCCGGCGTCGCCCTCGTGCTGCCGACTTGCAACTGCGAAGCCATGCAGCTCCATCTCGACGAGATCGCAACCAAAGTCGCCCTCGGAGCGCTCGCCATTATCCTCCTTGATCAGGCCGGATGGCATGGCGCCAAAGCCCTGGTGGTTCCGAACAACATCTCACTCAGGTCCGGCCGAATCGAATGCGGCCGGGTGACCGGCGTTGTCGGATCTCACGCGGCGACAAGTGCAACGACCGCTCCGGCTGCTCCTTGTGCAAGCTGCTTCGCCGCATCCTGCAAGGTGTCTTGGATCAGCCCAGTGATGCCGTGTAGAAGAAGATCCGTGCCGTTCAGGTTGACGACGAATTTTCCTCCGTTCGACAGCGAGGCGAGCTCCGCGGCCAACCTCGCATTGTGCCCCGTGTTGGTGAAGTCGTCATTTCGCTGCGGCGTTCCGAACGGCAATCCGGCAACGGTGCCTTCGACGCGTCCTTGTTTCTGAAACGTGAACGCGACCTGCCCGCTCGGCGCTCTCAGGACCGCGGCCAGCGAATAATTGATGTTGTCGAAGCCGCTGTTGTGGGCATGCGACGTGAAGGTGAACTCGCCGTTCCGTCGCACCACCAGGTGGGCCGACCCTTGCAGCGTGAGGCCGCCGGGGACGTGGACGGCGCCGGAATCGAAGTTCATGACCTCCGGGGCCCCGAACCCGACGCTGTGCGGTAGCACGAAATTGAAGCCTTGCGCATGATGCCCGCTGCCGGCCGGACAGTGGCCCTTGTTGGCGAAGCCGTCGAAGAACATCGCGTGGCACTTGTCGCAGAAGCGCCAGTCCTTCTGCGCGGTGGGTGTCGGCGCGACGTCATGCGGCAGCACGAAATTGAAGCCTTGCGCATGATGCTGGCCGCCGGCCGGGCAGCGGCTGTTGGGCGCACCGTCGAAGAACATCGCGTGGCACTTGTCGCAGAAGCGCCAGTTATTCTGTGCGTTGGCTGTCGGCGGGACGTCGTGCGGCAGCGAGAAATCGAAACCTTGCGCCTCATGCCCGCCACCGGCTGGGCAGACCCCCTTGCTGGGAAAGCCGTCGAAGAACATCGCGTTGCACTTCTGGCAGAAACGCCAGTGATTCTGGTCCATTATTTTCTCCCTTAGCTAGTTGTTGATTCAATCGGACAAAGTTGAGGATGGTAAATCGGCGACGCGCTCGGCGCAGCCAAATCGCGGTCTGCCGTGATCGTTAGGATGGTCAACGCCATTGCAAGAACCATCCGAGCCTAGCTGGTTTTGGTTTCGGTGCCATGTTCCCCTCCTGGCGACCGGATAGATGTCGCTATGGCAGACTTTAGAGGGGCGAATTGGAAGAGATGTGTGAGCTACTTCACACTTCGCCAAAACCATTTCCCTGGTCTCACCGATTCAGGATCACGCCATCGGCGCTGTGAGATGCCTGACACTAGAGGCCACAGCGCCTAGCGCGGTCGGGCGTCAGCACATCATTGCCGACTATGAGTGCGTGATATTCGGCCCGATGCCGGAAGGGGTGCATATCGGCATGACCGAATTCAGCATCGCCAGCTGCATCGGCCCAGTCTGGATTAGCGCCTTTCTGCGGCGTGAGATCGGGGCACTGGGAGGCCCCACCGTGAAGACGTTTGTCGTCGCGCCGGCATTTCTCGCATTGATGAGGCTAACCAGCACCGCGGCACATGCCCAAACAGCAGCAAACTGGGCGCGCTGTTAGTTTGCGACCATCTCGTGTTTTGCGAGGTCAACCGTTTTGCGAAAATATCACACCACATCATTTTCAAGCCGTAACTATCAGAAAGCCATTCGATCGTGACGGGCAAGCGATTGACCAGGCCAAACCGGTACTCGACGGCAGCCACCATCAGGTCGCGCACGTCCTCGCCGGCGATGCCGCCGGTAGTGGCCAGGAAGCTCATGGCTTCCCGATCACAGCAGTCGAGCGCAAACGCAACCCGCACCCGCTCGCCGTTGTCGCAGCCGATCTCAAAGCCGTCGGAGCACCAACGCCGATTACGTTCATCCACCGCAACGCGGCCGTCATGGCGGCGCTCGTGCCCGCCAACGTGGCGATCGAGCAGTAGGCCGTGAACCTTCATGACCCGGTAGACTCGCTTGTGATTGGGCGGTTTTAGACCTGCAGCCAGCGCCTGCCGCTTGAGAACGGCGTGGACCCGCCGATAGCCGTAGGTCGCCAGCTCGGCGATGACCGCCTTGATCTTGGACACCAGTTCGTCGTCCGGTAGCGGGGGCCGACCGATCCGCTTCTTGCACCGTTCCTGGAGACGGTCCGCAAGATTGGAGCGGGAGACGCCGATTACCTCTGCCACGGTCTTCATCGGGAACTGTCCTTCGGCGGCGACGGCGGCAGCCGCAGTTGTTTTTTTGACCCTGTGGCGTGTTCGAGGGCCTCTTTGAGAATCTCCGCTTCCAGCGTCTTCTTGCCCAGGAGCCGATGAAGTTCGCGAACTTGGTTCTGCAAAGCCCGATAATCAGAAGCTGGCACGACCTCTTCCCCACTGCCGGCCGCGGTCAGGCTGCCTTGCGCCACCAGCCGACGCCAGGTGAACAACTGGTTCGGGGCGACGCCATGCCGACGAGCCACCAGGCTTACCGTCATACCCGGTTCGAAGGTCTCTTCGACCATGCGAACCTTCTCAGGGGCCGTCCAGCGCCGACGACGCTGAACCGACGTGATGATCTCAACGCGATTGGTAGAATTGGTCATAGACACGGTTGTATGCCTCACACTTGCCAAGTGGGAGACCGTGTCCGGTTAGTTCGGGGGCTATCTCAGTGTTGTTGCCTTCGTCACCGAGGTACGTCCGTGAGACGAGATGATCTTTGGAATAGCGGGCGTGATGGAAATTGATATGGTTGCGGAAGAACTTACCGCCGATTGGATGGTGGCCGAGCTTGTAAT
>Ga0306920_100008588_pt1 | contig 13563 bp, 8 predicted proteins | sample flu12Cox44000170_FD_204666 | JGI IMG/M metagenome (GOLD analysis project Ga0306920, IMG submission 204666) | Lab enrichment of tropical soil microbial communities from Luquillo Experimental Forest, Puerto Rico - flux4day.12C.oxic.44.000.170 (v2)... | ecosystem: Environmental > Terrestrial >... | reverse complement strand
GGCCACGCCATTGAAGCCGGCGTTGGGCCCGGCGGGGGCGGGCTTGAACGTGGGCACGATCCGCCACGTCCGGCCGTCCCACCGCTCGGCCAGCGTCCCCAGCGACTCGCCGGTGCCCGGGTTGAATTCGTTGCCGACCGCCATGCAGGACGACCGCGATGTGCAGGCCACGCTGTTCAGGAGCTTGACGCCGCGACCGGGCGGGTTGGGGGTGGGCTGGATGCTCCAGGTGTGGCCGTTCCACCGCTCGGCGAGGGTGGTCAGCCCGGGTCCCGTCGTTTGCGCCAGGCGGCCGCCGACCGCGGTGCACGCCGACGGCGAGGTGCACGACACGGAGAGCAGGAACCATCCGCCGCCCGGGGGATTCGGCGTGGGCAGGATGCGCCACCTCGTGCCGTTCCACTGCTCGGCCAGCGTGCCAGGCGGCACTTCCTCGAACGGGTTGCCGTGACCCCCGACCGCCAGGCAGGACGACCGCGACAGACACGAGACGCCGATCAGGTTGCCGCCGTCTGCGGGGCTCGGGGTGGGCTGGATGCTCCAGGTGTGGCCGTTCCACCGCTGTGCCGTGGTCAGCGAGGTGCCCCGGCTGTTGCTGGTGTTCCCGACCGCGATGCAGGCCGACTGGGATAGGCAGGACGCGGCGTTCAGGTTGCCAGCCGCCGCGCCGGGAGGGCTGGGGGCGTGCTGGTCTCGCCACGTGCTGCCGTTCCACCGCTCCGCCAGTGTGGCCGGGGACAGGTTGCTGAACAAGTTCGGGCTGGAGTACCCGACGGCGAGGCACCCAGTGGCCGAGGTGCAGGCGACGCCGATCAGCTCGCTCATCGCGCCGCCGGCCGGGCCGGGGGTGGGGAGGATGGCCCAGCTCGTGCCGTCCCACTGCTCTGCCAGGCCCTGGAACGCGCCCGAGGAGTCGATATAGGCCCCGACCGCGGTGCAGGCCGAGGCGGACGCGCAGGCCACCGCATTCAGGAACGTGAACTGCGCGCCGCTCGGGTTGGGGGTGGACTGGATCTGCCAGCTGCTGCCGTTCCATCGCTCGGCCAGGTTGCCTGCGTTGGAGATCCCGACCGCGGTGCACGCCGACGGCGAGGTACAGGCCAGCGAGAACAGGGCGCCGCCACCCTGCGACGGGTTGGGGATGGCCTGAGTGCTCCAGGTAGTGCCGTCCCAGCGCTCGGCAAGCGTCCCCGCGTTGGAGGCACCGACGGCGGTGCAGACGGTGGATGACGTGCACGCGACGCCGGACAGGAACGCGCCGGCCGGGCTTGGTGTCGACTGGATCTGCCAGCTGGTGCCGTTCCACCGCTCGGCCAGCGTCTTGCGGGGCGTGCCGTTCGGCGTCCCGCCGACCGCGGTGCACGCCGACGGCGACGTGCATGACACCCCGTTAAGTTGACCGCCGCCCGCGAGGCTCGGGGCGGCTTGGAGTTGCCAGCTGCTGCCGTTCCACCCCTCGGCCAGGGCCGTCAAGCGCCCCGAGCCGCTGGCCGTGATCCCGACCGCCTCGCAAGCCGACGGCGATGCGCAGGACACGCCGAGCAAGGCGCTCCACGCCGCCCCCGGTGGGCCGGGGACCGGCTGGATGCGCCACTTGCTGCCGTTCCATTGTTCGGCCAATGGGACCCCCGCGCCCGAGGCCTTGGTGTAGGTGCCGACGGCCATGCACGAGTTGGCGGCGGGACAAGACACCCAGAAGAGCTGGCCGGTCGGAATCAACGGGTTCGGGCTCGGCGTGACCGACCACCCCTGCGCCGGAACCGACGCGCTCGCCGGAATCGCGGCGGCCCCGGCCAGAACGACCGCCACCAGGAGGACGGACACTTTCGCCGCGATCCCCCTGATCCTGCCGTCCCGCGGGCTGCGCCGATCGAGGACAGGCCAAACAGAAGACACGGTTCCGGCGCGGCCGGCTGCGCGCGCGGCCGGAGCGGCGACGGCCGGCCGCCTTGTCCAGAATTTCATGGTCACTCCAATGCTTCAGTCGCGATTCGCGAGACCCCTGGGCCATGCCCGGCGGCCGGAAGGTGGAAAACGGGCGGTGCCTGTTCCTGAATGGGAAGGCCGGGGCCGAGCCAGGCCGCGTCCATGAGCCGTTCGCAGGGGATGCCGAGCCGGTCGCTGGCTTGGATGACGGCCGGCCGGGAGGGGCCCTGGAACAGGCACAGAACGAGGTCGTCGCCGGCGAACAGTAGCGAGCCGAGGTAGATGACGGTGTTGCTGCCCGAGGCTGGGCCGGCTCTACCGGCGCGTGCCGCGACCCGCTCGAGGTCGGTCTCGGCGACGCCGGGCCAGTAGCACTTGGCCGCGTACAGCATGAGCGCAAGCTTCGCCCGCAGGCCTTTCAAGAACCTTTCAATCCGCTAGCTGCGCGGAGAACTAGCCAAGGCCGCGTGACTTGGGGAAACTTCAGAGGGGGTGACGTGGGCAGTCGTGTGGAGTTTCGAATCCTCGGGCCGCTCGAGGTCCGGGTCAACGGCGCTGCGGTGCGGGTCGGCGGGCCGAAGCAGCGCGCCCTGCTCGCATTGTTGCTGTGCAATGCCAATCGCGTCGTATCCCGCGACCAACTGATCGACGAACTGCTCAGCGATCAGCCGGCCGGTTCGGCCGAACCGGTGCTGCACGTTCAGATCTCCCGCCTGCGCAAGGCGCTCGCCGACGGTGACCCTCAGCCGCGGCTGCTCGCCCGCCCGCCCGGGTACGTGCTCCGCATCCAGGACGGCGAACTGGACTTGCACGCGTTCGAGCAGCGGGTCGCTGACGGCCGTCACGCCCTGGAACAAGGTGATCCGGGCCAGGCCGCGGTGCTGCTGCGCGAGGCGGAGGCACTGTGGCACGGCCGGCCGCTGGCCGATCTAGAATTCGAACCATTCGCCCGGTTCGAGGCGCAACGCCTCGAAGCGTGCCGCCTGGCCGCGGTGGAGGACCGGATCGAGGCGGAGCTGGCGCTCGGCCGGCATGGCGCCCTCTGCCCCGAACTCGAGCCGCTGGTTGCCGAGCATCCCCTGCGCGAGCGGCTGCGCGGGCAGCTGATGCTCGCGCTCTACCGTTCCGGCCGCCAGGCCGAGGCGCTGGAAACCTACCGCGCCGGGCGTTCGCTGCTTGCGGAGGAGCTGGCGGTCGAGCCGGGCCCGCAGCTCAAGCAGCTCCAGCTGGCGATCCTCGGCCACGACACCGCCCTGCAGCTTCCGCCGCTCAGTGCTCAGCACGGTCCGGTGGGGACCCCGCCCGCACCTGCGGAGGAAGCCGCGGGTGAGCTCAGCCCTGCCCTGGGTGAACCCAGCCCTGCGGGGACGCCTGGCCGGTGGGCTGGGTACATGGCGGGGCCCGTGGCTTTTGTGGGCCGGGAGAGCGAGTTGTCCTGCCTGGCGGGAGCGCTGGGCGGGGATGCCCGGCTGGTGCTGGTGATCGGGGATGCAGGGGTGGGCAAAACCCGGTTTGCCGGGGAGGGCATGGCCCGGGCCGCGGCCGGAGGGATGGTGGTGGCGTGGGGTGAGTGCCTACCGCTGGCTCGTGCGCTGCCGCTGCTGCCGGTGATCTCGGCGCTGGATGGGCTGGCGAGGCTGGACAAGGGGAAGGTGCTGGCGGCCGGTCTGGATGCGGCGCCGGGGTTTGTGCGGGGGGAGGTGGGGCGGCTGCTGCCGCAACTGGGCCCGCAGGATGGGCCCGGCTTGGGTGGCCGGGACGGGGGGTGGGAGCAGGAGCGGCTGTTTGCGGGGGTGGCGGAACTGCTGAGCGCGGTGGCAGCGGGTTCGGGGGCGGGGATCGGGCTGGTGGTTGAAGATGTGCACTGGGCGGACACCGCGACCCTGGATTTGCTGACGTTCCTGGCGCGGCCCCGCCGCGGGGTACGGGTAGTGGTGACCTGCCGCAGTGACGAGGCGCCGCTGGCGGGCCCGGTGGCGAGCTGGCTGGCGCGGGTGCGCGGTGAGGCGGGGACGGCGGAGATTGCCTTGGGCCCGCTGTCGCGGGCGGAGGCCGCCGAGCAGGTCACCGCCTTGGCTGGCGGGCCGGTGCTGCCGGAAGTGGTGGATGAGCTGTTCGCGCGGGCGGAGGGGAACCCGTTTTTCACCGAGCAGCTGGTGGCCGCAATGCCCACTGGCCTGAAAGGCGGCACCTTGGCGTTGCCGCACGGGCTGCCGGCCCGGCTGGCCGGGGTGCTGGCGGCGCGGGCAGCCCGGTGCGCAGGGGATGCCCGCGCGGTGCTGGATGCGCTGGCGGTCGCAGCCCGACCGCTGGCTGAAGACCTGGTATGTGCGGTAACCGGTCTGGACGTCGCGGTGGTGCGGCTGGGGTTGCGGGAGCTGGCGGCCGCGCGGCTGCTCGCCGACGGCGCCGCCCCCGGCGGCGGGCATCGGCTGCGGCATGCACTGCTGGCCGAGGCGGTCGTCGGCCGACTGCTGCCCGGAGAGCGGGCCGACCTGCACGAGCGTACCGCCCGGGCGCTGGAGGCGGCCGGGGACGCGGCGCTAGCCGGGGAGGCAGCCGGGCATTGGCAGGCCGCGGGCCGCCCCGCCGGGGAGCTGTCGGCCCGGGTGGCGGCCGCAGCGGCCGCGGAGCGGGTATTCGGATACACGCAGGCGGCGGCGCATTGGCAGCGGGTCATCGAATTGTGGGCCGATGTACCCGCTGCCGCCACCGCAGTGGGGATCGAGCTGCCATACGTGTATGCACGGTCCATCGACGCGCTGGTCCTAGCTGGCGATGGCGTGCGGGCAGGCGTAGTCGCTGAGCAGGCCTACCGCCGGTTCGCCGATTACCCAGACCCGGCCGCCGCCGCGGTTGTCTGCCATCGGGCTGCGTTCCGCCGGTGGTTTGATGCGGCGCCGGCCCGGGGGCTCCCGCTGATCGAGGAGGCGTTGCGGCTGTTCGGGCAGGCGCCGCCATCGCCTGGCCACGCCGAGGCCTTGTTCGACTACGCCAACACCTTCCTGCGGTCAGCCGAGGGACGGGTGGAGGCTAGCGCCCCGGTGCTGAACCGGGCGCTGGCAATGGCAGAAGCGGTCGGGGCCAGTGCCCTGATCCCCCAAATCCTGTCCGTCCTCGCAGGTGAGGCGTTCGTGCGCGGGCGGGTTGAGGAGGGGTTCACGATCCTTCAGCGGTCATGGAATCTGGCTCAGGCGGCAGAGGATGGCCCAGCCCTTTTGTGGCTGGCAGTGCGCGAAAGCGACGCGCTGCTTAAGCTGGCCAAGTTCCAGGGCTCCGCCGATGTGGCGTTGCGCGGTCTTGAGGCAGCCCGCCGGGCTGGCCTAGGAGCCTCGTTCGGGGCCACTTTCCTGGCCTACAACGCCTTCGAAGCACTCCTAGCCCTGGGGAGTACGGCTCAGGCCGCGGCGCTGGTCGACCCGCTGACGACCGGGCTGCCGGACAGCGATCACTGGGTGATGCACGAGGCCCGCGCCGAGATCGACCTGCTTCGTGGGGACGTCAACGCCGCGGTCCGGCGGCACCAGCACGTCAGGGACATCATCGACCCTGTCAGCGATTTGCTCTACGCCCGCGAATCCGCGTGCCGTGGCACAGAGGTCGCGCTATGGGCCGGGCGGCCCGGCGACGCCCTGGACGAAGTCCGGCGGGTGTTCCCCCTGTTCAAGGCCCCGGACTTGACGATCTTGTGCAGTCGGCTGCTGGCGGCGGGCATGCGGGCGTGCGCCGACCTGGCAGAGCAGGCGCGGGCGCGTCACGACGCACCTGCCGCCGAGGACGCAGCGGCCGCGGCCGAGGGGCTGGCCGCCTGGGTAGAGCGGATGAGCGGCATCCCCTTCACCGACCACCCGTACATGGCCACGATCCCGGCCGAGCGGGCCACCTGGGAGGCGGAACGGGCCCGGCTGGGCGGCCCGAGTGACCCGGCCGCCTGGGAGGTGGCGGCCGAGGCGTGGCAGGACCTGGGCTGCCCGCACCGGGCCGGCTACGCCTGGTGGCGGCGGGCCCAAGCGCAACTGGACGCCGGGCAGCCCGCCGCGTCGGCGACCGCGGCGCTGCGCGGCGCCGCGGCGGCCGCGCACGGTCACCAGCCGCTGCTGGCCCAAGTCCGGGCGCTTGCCGAGAGTGCCCGGATCCCGCTCCACACCCCGGCAGCCCCCCACCACCGGCCGAGGCGCGTGTCCCGTATGGGCTGACCGGGCGGGAGCTGGCGGTAGTACAGCTGGTCGCCGCCGGGTGCAGCAACGCCCAGATCGGCGCGGAACTGTTCATCAGCGGCGGGACCGCCGCCGTACATGTGACCAATATCTTGCGCAAACTCGACGTGACCAACCGGGTGCAGGCCGCCCCCCCAGTCACATCCGTAGCGTCGTCGGACGTCGCTCAACCGGGCCGGATAGGCAGCGGAAACCGCGGCTCGCGTTAGCGGCCGCCTGCCGCGTGGTACTGCCCTACCACCCTGGCCGGGATCCGCCCGCGTTCACCGATCGCCAGGCCGCGCTCCTTCGCCCACGCCCGGATATCACCCGAACGCTGACGGTCGACCGCGGTGTGCCCCTTTCGGCGGGGCTGTGCCCGTCCAGCCTTGCGGGCGTGCTGAATGTAGGACGCGAGCTGCTTGTGGAACGCGGCGGCGTTCTTGGCGCTCAGGTCGATTTCGTAGTCCGTGCCCTCGAAGGCGAACCGCACGGTCTCATCCGCCGCGCCGCCGGTGAGGTCGTCCTCCAGTCCGGCGGTTATTTTTTGAGCCATCTTCAGCCTCCGACCCTGCGATCGTGCCTGCACCGTATCCAGCTCGGTGTCTTTCGCCCAGCCGCAGCGCCGCCAATCAGCGATAAACCCTAGGGGGGACCAGCCGACTATCCGGGCGGGTAGCCCCGGCGGCCGCCGCCGGGGCGGGACGGCACCTGGGCCGGTGGCGCGGCAGGAACACTCCCGTCTCGGGCAAAAGGTCGCGAGCACACACCTAGATCCCGGCGCCTATCGGGGTAAATTCGGGCCTGCTAGGCGTGTCCTGCAACATGGCCGGACCTGAAGGCGTAGCGTAGCCGCAGCCGTTTCGCCTGTACGCCCTTGTGCCGAACGGATCGAATTCGTGCTGAATGGATGCCATGGCTGGGGCGTCCGGCCAGGCAGGGCCCGTGCCCAGGTGCCCGGTTCGGCCGGGGTGTCCCTCATGCTTTTCGCCGTTGCCCTCGCGACGGCGTCGTGTGCTGGTGCCGCGGCGAAGCCGCCGCGGGCACCCGACCCGGTGGCGGCGCAGACCCGGCCGCCGCCGTCAGCCACGTCGGTGCTGGCCGGCCCGCCCGGCACGGTCAGTGTGGGCGTGGCGCGGGACTTGTTCGCGGCTGCGCCCGTCGTGGTTGTCGCCAGCGCGGGCCAACCTGCGGGACTGGGACCTGCCGTCATCCAGGCGGGGCGGGCGCACGCGCCGCTGCTTCTTATGCCGTCCCAGCTGCCCGCGGCCGCGGGCAGCGCGGCGGTGATCACCGAAATCCGCGCGCTGCATCCCCGGGCTGTCCTTGCTGTCGGGGTCGCGCCCGGCGCGCTCGCCGCGCAGCTGCACGGCATCCGGGTGGTCACTGGCCCGGCCAGGCTGCCGCCGACCCGCGCGCCGGCCCCGGTCGGCCGGGTCGTGCTTTTGGTGCACCAGGCTGACTCAAGCGCGGCGACCACGGCCGCGGTCGCCACCGCGCATGTGGCGGGCGCGCGGGTGATAACCGCCCAGCATTACGATCCCCGGGCCGATCCAGCAGCCATTACCGCCCTGGCAGCTGCCAAGCCGCGCCAGGTGGTCGCCGCCGGAGCCGGGTTCGGGCCGGTCCCCCAGTTGGCGTACCGCCTCGCCGTGGCCGAGACCGGGATGCAGCTGCCTGGCGGCGGCCAGTGCCTGTTTCCCATGCACCGGCTGGTCGCCATGTACGGGCATCCCGGTACTCCCGCGCTCGGGGTGCTGGGCGATCAGGATCTGTCCGCGAGTATCGCGCGGGCCAGAAGGCTCGCCCGGCCGTACCGGAGGCTGAGCAGCGTGCCGGTGATCCCGGCGTTCGAGATCATCGCGACCGTGGCGGAAGCGCACCCAGGCCCGGATGGCAGCTACTCGTACGAGTCGCCGCTGTCCTTGCTGCGCCCCTGGGTGAACAAGGCGACAGCGGCCGGGATGTACGTGGTCTTGGACCTGCAGGCAGGCCGGGCCAGCCTGCTCGGCCAGGCCAAGCGGTACGAACCGCTGCTCAGGCGGCCCAACGTCGGGCTGGCCCTGGACCCGGAGTGGAAGCTCGGCTCCCGGCAGCGTCCGCTCCGGCAGATCGGCAGCGTAAGCGCCGGTGAGATCAACGGCGTCAGCCGCTGGCTGGCCGCGCTGACTGCCCGGGACCACCTGCCGCAGAAGCTCCTGGTGCTGCACCAGTTCCGGCTTTCGATGATCACCAACGAACAACGGCTGGACACCAAGCACGGCGATCTTGCGATCGTCATCCACATGGACGGGCAGGGCACCTCGTACGACAAACAGCAGACCTGGCAAGCCGTCACCGCCACCGCCCCGCCAGACGTCTCCTTCGGGTGGAAGAACTTCTACACCAAAGACCACCCCATACTCAGCCCACGGCAAACAATGGCTAGGACCCCCGAACCAGTAATGATCTCGTATCAGTGACCACCGGCCACCCGGCGCGGTCATCGTCCCGGCCTAGGCCGTGCCGGGATGAACGAGGCCGCTCAGCCGAGTACGGAGTGGCTGCTGCCCTGATTTGGGGTGCGCCGCCGCGAGTAGTGCGCCAGATTCAAGATTGATCCGGTGTGCGGCGCCACCCACTGCACCGGGCGCGTGTCGTGGTCACCGCCGTCCAGCCAGTTCTGAATCAGCGCGAGCATGAGCAGGCCGATCACCGGCGCATTCTTGAACTGGTTGCCGCTCGTCCCGATCGCCACGAAGAAGCCGGGCAGGTCGGTGCCGTCGTAGATCGGGATCCAGTCGTCGGTCACGTCGTATAGGGCGGCAAGGCCGCGCGGGCGGGTGGGCACCTGGACGCTCGGGAAGCGGCGTGCGAGCCGCAGCGACTGCCGTTCGTAGACTGCGACGCTGGCCCGCTCGTCGAGGCGCTGCGGGTCGTCGAGCCAGTCGAGCGGATCGCATTCGGGTTCCATGCTGCCGACGAGCAACTGGCCGCCGGGCAGAAAGCGGAAGTACGCACCGAGATCGGCATCACTCACGGTGGGCCCGAGCTCTCCGGCGAGTTCCGGCGGCCCGTCCAGGACGTGTACCTCCTGGCGCAGTGGCCGGGTCGTGACCCCGAAGTCGGCCCCGACGCGTGCCATCCGATTCACCGCGGCAGAGTACGGCCCTGCCGCGTTGACCACTACACGCGCTGCGATACTACGACCGTCGTTGAGCGTGACGCCGCAGACGCCATTCGCGTCTCGGTTGACGGATATGACGGTGCGGCCGAACACCGACTCCGCTCCCAGCGCCGATGCCGCGGCCCAAAAGTTGTGCGTGGCAAGCGGCGGGTCGTCGACGAAGCCACCGTCGGGTGTGTAGAAGCCACCGAGCTCGCCGACCGGGTCGTTCCAGAACTGCGGATCGTCGGGCAGCCGGGGCGGGTAGAAGCGATCGGCCGACAGGTACGGGAAGCGGTCGCGCAGCTGCGCCGGGCCGAGCAGCTCGTACGGGATCCCGAGCTGGTCGTAGAGGGCCAGCGCGCGGGCACTGTCGAACGCCGGGCTGTCCAGGACGAGCGCGCCGGTCGGGACGTACCGTGCCATCCCGGTTGGGTCGACGTGGCCGAGGTGTTCGCCCCACTGCTCCCACATCTGCTTGGCTTCCCAGGCCAGGGCCACTCCCTCGAACGTCGAGTAATGCATGCGCACGATGGCCGCGGACGCGCTGGTTGAGCCCTGGCCGGGGCCGGAGGCTGCCTCGACCAGCGTGACCGGCAGACCGGCGCGGCTAGCGGCGAACGCGACGCTGCACCCCACCACGCCAGCACCGATGACGACGACTGGAACGGTCACATGACGAGTATGCCCGAGCGGGCTCCGTGACCTGGCACCGTCACCTCTTCGCCCTGTGCCAGCACGACGGCTACGAGGATCCTCGCAGGGCCCGCACCTTCCGCCTGGCCGTCTACGACCTGGGCTGGCTGGCGGCGGATAACCACCGCCGAGCCATCCCTGGTTGATCACGGACCGTAACGGTGTTCGCCGGGCCCGGGGCCGCCGCGGTCCGTACCCGGATGCGTTCTGCCGGGGGTGGTTGTCTTATCTGCGGGAAACCCGGCGCGCGGTGCGGCGTCCGGTGCGCCGTGCCACTCTGCGTGATCCGAACATCTCATTCCTCCTCGGCTGTTTGGGGTGGCCCTGGTCACTGTTTGGCTGCGGCGGCGGAGGTTTCCAGGTCGTGCAGTTCCTTGGCTTCCTCGGCCTGCATCAGGCCGATCTCGACCAGGTCCAGCGGGCTGATGAACCCATCAGCCAGGCGGAACCCGCCCGCGCGGGCGATCGCGTCGCGCAGCGGCACCGCCCAGTGGTGCTCCAGCAAGATCAGCGCGGCCGCGGAGTCGTTGGGGATGTCCGCCAGCACGTCCCATTCCTCGGCGCCGCCGAAGATGTTGATGCCCTCCGCCGCGGCCTCGGCCGCGCCGGCCTCGGCACCGGCCTCCGCGCCGTCTTCTCCTTCGAAGCCGAGGCCGATCAGCGCGCCGATCTTGCTGCCCACCTCGATGGCCTCCTGTTCGGAGAGGTTGGACAGGTGTTCGGCCTCCAGCTCGCCGTTGGCGTCCTTGTAGACCGCCAGCGCGTCGATGACGCGCACCGTGCCGCTGTCGTGCAGCCGCTCAAGTTCCTCGATGATCTCACCGTGGAAGTTGGGGTGGTTGAACCCCAGCACGATGAGCTGTACCGGTCCGATAGCCATCACGGCCCCCTTGCCTGATCCGCGGGCCAGCTTGGCGGGAGCTTCCTGGGTCCCTGCCGTAGCCGCCCATGCACTGCCGAGCCTCCATTCCAACCCCGTGCTGGGGTACGCTTCATCGCCCCGATGGGATGAAAGACGCGGGCTGCGTCACGGCAGGTCCGGCCGTCTCTGGCCGAATGGGATGACAGCGTGGCGCCTCTGCACGGCGTGCTTGGAGGCTACGGTCGGCGGAACTTGCTCTCTTGACCTAATTCCGGGTCCCGGCAGATGCTAGACCAGCAGGGAGTTAGTCGGGGGCACCGCGGGGGCATTGGGCGACAGCAAGGTACGCGAGCGAACGGGGCGGCCGCGGGGTGCGGGCGGGCCGGTGTTCGATCTTGTCGCGGCGAAGCTTCACGGTCCGCTGCTCCGGCCCGGGACGGTGTACCGTTCATCACTGATTGAACGGCTGGCGCGGGACGATCATCGTCCGATCGTTTCGGTGGCCGCGCCGGCCGGCTACGGCAAAACGACGTTCCTGGCGCAGTGGGCCGGACGCAACGGCCAGGCCTTCGCGTGGGTGTCGGTCGATGAAGCGGACAACGACCCAAAACTCCTGCTCACCTACATCGCGGAAGCGCTCAATGCGGTGGAGCCGGTCGGCGAGCGGGTGTTTGAAGCGCTGGCCTCTCCGGGGTCCTCGGTGCCCGGTTCGGTTGTGCCGCGGCTATGTACGGCTTTCTCGTCGATGACCTCGCCCGTGGTGCTGGTGCTGGACGACGTGCATGTGCTGCACAACTCCGAATGCCGGGCCGCGCTGTCAGTAGTGGCCGATCATGTGCCGGGCAGCTCGCGGCTGGTGCTGGCGGGGCGTGACCAGCCGCCGCTGCGGATCGCCCGCCTGCGCGCCGAAGGCAGGATTCTGGAGATCGGGCCAGGCGACCTGGCGCTCACCCGCGAGGAGGCGGCGGCGCTGCTGGGCGGCGCGGGCCTTGCCCTGGATGAAGAGGACCTGGCGGAGTTGCACCGGCGGACCGAGGGGTGGCCGGCCGGGCTGTACCTTGCAGCGCTCTACCTCAAGGAGGGAGGCTCGCTGGGGCACGCGGCCGCCTCCTTCGGCGGTGAGGACCGGCTGGTAAGCGAGTATGTGGAGTCGGAGTTCCTGGCGCGGATCTCCCGCCGGCAACGGGAGTTTTTGACCCGGACCGCGGTGCTGGAGCGCATCTGCGGGCCGCTGTGTGAGACAGTGCTTGACCTGCCCGGATCCGCCGCGACCCTGACGGGCCTGGCCCAGTCGAACTTGCTGCTGGTGCCGCTGGACCGGCGGGGGGAGTGGTACCGCTACCATCACCTGTTCCGCGACATGCTGCTGGCAGAACTGCACCGCAACGAGTCCGAGCTGATGTCCAGCCTCCAGCGGCGGGCTGCGGAGTGGTATGCGCGCAACGGGGAGCCTGAGGAGGCCCTGGAGTACTGGATGAAGGCCGGCGATGTGGCTGCCGCGGCCCCTCTTATCGGCGCGCTTGCCTTTGCTGCCTACCAGCGGGGCATGGTTGCGACGGCCGAACGGTGGCTGAGGTGGCTCGATGACCACGCAGCCATGGAGAAATATCCAGCGGTCGCGGTCCTGGCGGCGGCAATTTCCGCAGTCACCGGGAAGGCGGTGGACGCCGACCGGTGGGCCAAGACCGCCGAACGCGGAGCCGACGTCGCCCGGCTGCCGGATGGGAGCCCCTCGATCGAGCCGTGGCTCGCGCTGATACGGGCGCTGATATGCCACGACGGGCCAGAGCAGATGCGGGCCGACGCCGAACTCGCGGCCAGTACCATCGCCGCTGGGAGCTTCTGGCGAGCCACCCCCTACCCTGCTGCAGGGGATGGCGCACCTGATGGCCGGCACGGTGGACCGCGCCGATATGTTCTTCTACGACGCGGCCGCCGAGGCCCGCGCCGCGGGGGGAGCCACCGATGCCTGCGTCGCGCTCGCCGAACGTTCGCTGCTGGCGATGGCCAGCGGTATGTGGGACCTGGGCGAACAGTACTTTTCTGAGGCCCGGTCGGTGGCCCGGGAAGCCAACCTTGAGGACTACCCCCCGGTCACGATCATGTACGCGGCGGCCGCGCGATTGGCGTTGCACGACGCCGACCTCCCACGTGCCCGTCTGGAACTGCCCCGCGCGCAGCGGCTCCGGCCCGCCCTGACATACGCACTGCCGCACCTTGCCGTCCAGGCGCGGCTCGTGCTGGCGAGGTGTCATCTCGCCCTCGGAGACGCCGCCGCGGCGCGGATCCTGCTCCGGGAGATCGATGAGGTCCTCGTCCGGCGCCCTGGCCTGGGTGCCTTTGTCAGGAATGCTGAGGACCTGCGGGCTGAGCTTTCCCGCATCCGGGGCTCACACGCCGCCGGGGCATCGGCCCTGACCGCCGCCGAGCTGCGCCTGCTGCCGCTGCTTTCCACCCACCTCTCGTTCCCCGAGATCGCCGGGGAGTTGTTTCTCTCCCCCCACACCATCAAGTCACAGTCGAGGTCGATCTACCGGAAGCTGGGGACCTCCTCCCGCAGCCAGGCGGTCAGCCGGGCCCGTGAGCTGGCGCTCCTCGACAAGTAACGGGCCGGTCCTCTTCATCTCATCCTGTTGGACGTTGCGACCCAGGTGATGAGAGCGCGGATGACGACCTTTCTTTCATGCCATCAGGGGGATGGCATTCGTCCCGGTACGGAGTGGAATGGTGCCCAATGG
>Ga0306920_100008587_pt1 | contig 13563 bp, 12 predicted proteins | sample flu12Cox44000170_FD_204666 | JGI IMG/M metagenome (GOLD analysis project Ga0306920, IMG submission 204666) | Lab enrichment of tropical soil microbial communities from Luquillo Experimental Forest, Puerto Rico - flux4day.12C.oxic.44.000.170 (v2)... | ecosystem: Environmental > Terrestrial >... | reverse complement strand
ATATCGGCCTCGGGGATCGCATTTACGACGCATCACGCAATACGGGACATGCGATCGCACCCCGCTGCTTCCAGCTCCAGCTGCATATTAGAATAATTCAACTTCAAAGTCAAGTCGGCTGGTCCCTATGGCTGCTCTCGCGCGCGTAGGGGCTTAGCCGGCATACGAGCTCGCGCGTTGGATCATCGAGCAGTCCCAAAAGCCGCCGGGCCTCCGTGCGCGCCTCCAGAACGTCAGGTGGGGTCTCAGTTAGATCTTGGATACTGGGCTCTGGAAAGCCGATGTTCTCCAATGCAGCAACACGGGCGTGAACCAATTGTGGATGACCCTGCGTTTGTAACTCGATCAGAACAGACCATTGGTCCGCCAGCATGTCAGATCGACAACCTTGCAAAATGAGAAACTGCCCAATATCGCCTCGAGAAAACGCAGGTATTTATCCACTAACGGTTCGAGATGCCGTTTGACCACCATCTGGGCGATGCGATCAGCAACCGTGGGGATCCCCAACGGGCGCATCCTGCCATCGCTCTTCGGTATGTCGACCCGCCGCACCGGTGGCGGAAAGTAGATTTGTAGGCTATTGTCTGGAATCAATGCTAGAGCTAATTCCAGCCTTTGCGGCAAGATATTGTTGGAAGTGATGATAAAGTGGCCGCCGCGCTCCCGCAAAATATTCGTTATTTGGGTAAGAGGCACCTCGAGAGGCCGGGCGTCCGCAGGTACGTCGAGATCGTCCAAAACTATATTGGCGAGTCCCTCTTCGCTTATCAGCTCTGTAACGATCGTGGTGAGGCGCTGGGAAAGAGCTGCCCCTTTTATGCCCCGTACATCGACCCAACCCCAAGCCGTAGCGGCCGAGGCGACAAACTCGGCAGCCAACGAGGATTTCCCCGTGCCGGTCGCCCCGTACACCAGCACGATTGGGGACCTCGCCAAGCGAGTGCTGATCTCTGCTGCGACTATTGGCCGGGAAAAATGCCTTATCCGAAGTGAAGGCGGTCGGCCGACAACGCTAGCCAGCCCAAGAACCGATACGGGCCGCATTTCGCCGAGAGCGCGCCCTCCCGCGGTTTGAGTAACGACCGCAAGCAGTGCGGACAGGGCTGCCTCTGGCACGGATACCCGCGTTTTCTCGTCAAAAACCCGGAGCGCATCGGCTCGCACTAGCGAGCGATCGGTGTCGCGCGCTGTCGCGACCGACCAAGCTCTCTCGTATAAGTCCGCAACAACATTCTCGGCTGCTTCCGCGGAGACACCACGGGAATGACCCCACTCAACGAGCGTATCCTTAATATCTTGCACGACCTGCGGTGCTTCCGCCGCATCCGTGTCCCACTCGACGCGCGAAATAAGCCGTTCCCAGATACCGGCCGTATCCGTTGTGCGAAGGAAGGCCTGTACCGCAGCAGAAACGCGCTGTTCTTTGACCAAAAACGCCGTCAAGCGTTCAGTGTCGTCAAGTCTGGCGGCTTCGTCCCTCTCCGTGCGTGCTCGTTCCCATAACTCCAATCCTGCTACGCCGATACCTAGTGGATCACCTTGCTCCAACGTGATGCTCGCGTTAGTAAGAAAGCGGTATCGAACATCACGATCACGATTACGTTCCTCGTTCAACCAAGCATTGTCGATCGCCTCGACGACATCGGGTGACCGCAAAGTAATATTGGCTTTTGTGGCTTTTACCTGAATTGTTTCTGCTGTTTTGTCATGAATTAAATCGACATCTTCTGCTCCCTCCAGATACAGGCGCTCCTTATCGTCAAGGTGGATCCACATCAGAACGCTCCGCCAGATTTGGCTCGCGTAGCCGGACAACGATGCCGTTGCTTCACGAGCGGGATCGTTCTCGAGTGGTCGATTATTGCCGGCCGCGACGTCCCTTTCGGCCATAGCATGCCCGCTATCAGTTCCGGCCATGGATAATATCGAGGAAGCGCAGTTCTGCCACTGCGGTGTTTTGCCGGGTACATGTGTGCAGTAGAGCCGGCGCGTCGGGCTGAGCTCGCCGCCGAAGTCAAATATCTTTCCTTCGCCGCCCCCACATCAAGAGGAACCGAAAGTTCGTTGACTCTCCGCTTGAGGGAAATGGATTCGAACTTCCGGTGGAGGGTCAAGCCGCCAGCAACCCAGTCATTCTGCCATTTCGTCCGTTGTATTTGGGGACAAAACCGGGGACAATACGCCCTCTCTTAAACGGGGGTCGAGAGATGGCGAGACCAGCGAGCAATTTGCATCTTCAGCCGAAAAACGGGGGGTGGCGGGCACGGGTTTTGGTGCCGGTCGAGCTACAGGCCAAGCTTGGTCAAAAGATATTCTACACACCCGTTTGGCGGGTCTCAAAGTCGGAGGCAGCGGTACTGGCCTACCCGGAACTGCGGAAGTTCGAGGCGCTGATCGAGCGAGCCAAATCCGGGGAAAGCTACTGCGTAACGGTCGAGGTCGAGATGGAGGGGCCGTTCAAGCCCGTGATCTTTCCGAGAGTTCGGGGGGTCGTCAGCGCGGACACCGAAACCAGCTTCACGGCGCTGATCGCGGAATGGGCGAGGAAGAAGCGGATAAATAATCCGCAAACGAAACAGCAAAGGGAAACCCATTTCAAGAGCCTTGCCGATTTCCTCGGTCACGATGACGGGGCGAAGGTGACACCGCAAAATATCGTCAAGTTCGAGAAGCACTTGGCAACCACACCCGACCCGCGCACCGGCAAGCTGCGCCACCCGAATACGGTTCTTGGTTATCTGTCGAGCTTCAGGGGCGTCTTCACCGTCGCCGTGGAACAATTTCTGATCGACACGAACCCCATGGATAAGGTCGCGTTCGGCAGCAAGATCGAGAGCAAACGTCGGCCTTATTCGGTCGAGCAGGTGAGCCTGATCTTGACCCGCGCACAGGCGGAAACCGACGACATTTTTCTGCCGCTACTGGTGCAAGCATACACCGGTTGCCGGGTATCTGAGATCGTCGATTGCAGCACGCTCGATTTCAATTTCGTTCGCAATGGTGATCCCGAGAAAGTTATACCGGGCGAATGGTTCTTGTTCATCGGCGAGGATCACAGGGAGCCGGGCTGCACCACCAAGGGGCATACCAAGCGGTATACGCCGCTGCACCCTGAGATTGTGAAACGGCTGATCCCCTATATGGAGAGGGTACGGGCCGAACATGGTGACGGGCCGTTGTTCCGCCATCTGCCGAAAGACAAGAACGGGAAACGGTCAACCTATGTCGCCCGCAAAATCGATGAATGGATGGATGGCGTGATCAAAGATCCGAACCTCGCGCCGAACCATTCATTCCGGCACTATCTGAAATCAGAGCTACTGGCCCGCGATGTCCCCGAGCGGATTTCCGACGCGATCACCGGTCACAAGACTCCGGGCATCGGGCGCAAATACGAGCATCTCGAAATGTCGAAAAAGTTCGACGCGATCGGCAAGCTGCCGGTGATACCCCTCCAGGCGGCTTAGGAGCAAAAGACCGGGGCGATGGGATCAGCAGTCTCAGCCGGGCCGCAACTTCCTGAACGAACGAAAGCCTCAATCGACTGGTACCGGCGAACTAGTGGATCAAATCTGACGCTTGGGACCCGCTCCGAGGGTCGGCTCGGGGTGGAGGCTGTGTGTACAGTCGGTGTCGACCTGTCTCGGACGCATTTTCCGTCATTCCCGCGCAAGCAGGAATCCAGAGATTTCGATCGCTTGCGCTCGACCCCCGCTTTCGCGGGGGCGACGAAATTAAGCAGATGACGCGGTTTTCACACAGCCTCGGTGGTAAGCCGACCGTCGCCAATCCCGCGGCGAACGGCCAGTGGATAAAATCAGACGTTTTGATACCCTCGCTCGAAAACTAGCGATTAACCGAGAACAGAGGTTTATCTTAAGGCAGTCACATTCCTCTATCAATTACCATATAGCGTATTATTAACGGCGTCGTCTCGTTTATCAGCAAGCATTACTGCTGTGTCCAGTGTGATATCTTTCTTCTCTACGGATGGTTTCTCAGGTAGGCGAGAAGGCGCCTTCTCAATCGCTTGGCTAAGTTCGGCTAAAACTTCGGTGGGTTTTTGTCCAGCTAAAGCCGCCGCACCGGGCCCCAATTTAACCCAGACTTCGGATTTGCGATTGTCATCTGGGTTCATAATCACTACCGGGAAAAGCAAGGTGTCGTGTTCTCCTTCAGCGACAACTTCAATTTTTCCTGGGTCAACAGAGAAATACCTCGAATTAAAAGATTTATCCGAAAGGCACTTTCGGAATTTTTCGACGTTGGCGATCTTTGGGATCGGCTTCGCGAACGCGCCGTCTTCCTTCGCTTGGTTGCCACAATCAGCTTTATCGGCAGGTTGTGGGAAAAAAGCGAGGTGGTTAATGTCATCGAGGGTCACGTACAACTCGGCTTCCATCAATGGCCACTTCTTTAACATCGCCGGTTTTTGCTTCATATCTCCAAAGAAGGCGTTCTCGATGGCTCGTTCGAGAGGACCGCGATTTATTGGCTCTTGCGCCCCTTTCGCGGCGTACTCCTCTCTGCTGAGGTCGGTAGGATCAGATTTGCCGACATTGTTGGCGGTGATGAGGGCCACGGGGCGTTTCTCTTCCGTGAGTATCCGTACTACTCCCTCAGTGTGTCCTGCTCCAATTATTATAGCGAGAATGGGCACGTCATTCGCAATTTGACCTGCTGAATGGCTCATGGTGACTGTCGCAGCTTGGCGCGCGTGTAGATACCGCAAATAGTTGTTCATATCTTGCCTAGATTCCTGAACATTAGCCCCAACACTGCTGGCTTCGGTGTTGATTCTCTCGAACAATGCTATTTGAGTTTCTATATTCCAGTCTGCACGGCTTTTTAGCGACATCATTTGCTGGAGGCGGGGGAGCGATTGCACGACGAATGGATCCTGTCCTTCTACAAGTTGTTTTAGTTCATCATACTTGTGCTCCGATATAAGAGTCTCGGCTTGCTTCTCAACACCTGATGGCAAAGATCCTTCACGCCGTTTATCATTAAAACGCTTTAACGCAATTGCCGTTAAGTATGACCTGGCGGGGTCATATTGACCTGAATATTTTACATAGTCCGCGCTGTGTTCTATGGGGTGCACCACGACTCCATATCCCAAAGCCATGAATTCAGCGCTACTGATTTCTCCTTGTTTGATCAAAAATAGCGCTGACCTCGGGTCGGGCGTAAACCCTGTCGGCCACAAGGGCGCATCTTCCTGAAGGTATCCCTCCAGCCCAATATCATTTAAATGGTATTTCTCATGTAGTCGCATAAGCATCACAGCTTCTTGCAGGTTAGTTTTGTAAGACTGATGAAATTCCTCCAAAATAAAGACTGGCGCGCCCTGATCACCCTTGTAAAGCGTAGCCGTGCCATAACCTTTGGTTACATCTTCTGCTGCGCTAGGGAGGTCAAATGGCAGCGCTTCGCGGCTCGTTACACAGGCCAAAAGTAAGAGAGATCCGCACGAATTTACGAGCTTGAGCATAGTCTCCTCCAAGGTTCGTAGGTGCATCTTGTGAGTAGTTCGTCGATGCAGCTACTCCACGGTAAGCGTTGGATTAATCCCGAGCTGCTGTGCCGCAGCTTCGGCCCCTCTCCTTGCAAAAGGATCTTGGTCACGTAGTCCCCGGGAAACTGCGACTTCCGCTCGATCTCCTCCAATTTCACCCAGCGCAACGTAGAGCCAATACCGCTCGACTGCTGCGGCGCTACCGAGGAGAGATACTAGATGGACTACAATGCCGTCCGCATCGTTCGGTTCCTGACGGGCCATGACCACAAATAAACGAGCGCGCCGTGCGTTGAAAACTAGTAAACGGCTGTCGTGTCTTGTCACAGTGAATTCTGGTAGGAGAGAGCTTATTAATTCGGTCGGCATTACATAAGCGACTCGATTGCTTGGGTCTTCGTCGACTGCAACCGTCATCCCGATTATAACCTGACGATGAAGATCTAAGGCTGGTCCTCCGCTAAAGCCAGGCTGGACGAAAAAGCCCTTATTTGACTCACCGATAACTTCGAACCAGCCACGATGGGTGAGATTTCCGATGCGAGCGGTGCTGTTGGCGCCGAATGACGTTCCCGATTTAAATCCGTATCCAAGGAACAGTGATCCGGTCGCATCATCTGCGGGCATCACTGGCAACTCTTCGGCACCAAGGGGGAGCGGATCATCGAGAGTCAAGAGCGCGGCGTCACCACCAGAGGAGGTTATAGGCGCCCACGCTACGACGTGTGTTGAGAGTCGGCCAGACTGCAGAAACGGAAAGGCCACCAAAATCGTCCCCTTCGGTGGGGTTGTCGATTCTCTGAGGGAAGGGTCCCGTCCCAACGCATCCACTACTACATGTGCGTTGGTGCAGATCAGGCCGTTCTCAACGAGGAAAGCGCAACCGACGGTAATCGGTTCGATGGCGGACAAGTCGGGGTCGTTTTGCAAACTGTAAAAGACCTGCACAAAGCAGCTCTCTAACGGATGCTTCACTGTTTGCGCCCTAGCTCCGGATTTCATGCATCGGATTTAGGATTATCCCACGATAAGGTTACTTTACAATTTGCTTCCGCCTCGCCGCCGGCGATTACTACGTTTCCTTTTGCACTAAATTTGACACCAAACTCCAGAACTACTTTCTGAGGTGTGCGTTTCACTTCTCGAATCTGATCAAGCATAGCCTCCGCAGTCGGACCGATCGAGGCGAGAGCTTCCTTTAGAGTTTTTTCAGCACGAACAGGAAGACCGGACACTTCGACAAATCCTTTTGATCCCTCCGAGACGTTAGTTTCGACGAGGACAATCGGTCCATTTTCAGACAACCGCATTTCGACAAGTCTCGTGCTCATAAGGATCTCCTCAGCATCCAACTGGGAATGGGACGACAGATATGGCTCACCCGACGTTTCGGATGGCAGGTTGCCATTGGGATGATAATCTGATGGTTTGGTGCCGAATGTGATCTAGCTCACACTCGGAGAGATTAATCTGTGGGGCGGATGCAGCAGGCCACAAGGTCGACCAGTTTGCTTGCCTGCGTTGTTTCGGTGGAAGGTACGGCGCACGTTCGGCTCCCCGCAGTTTTTTGTAGCGGTGAGTATAACCCGAAATTGGCCGCTGTTGGTGGATATTTGCATATTTGCCAAAAAAAAGCGATGTCGGCGAACACGGCAAAAAGCCCAATGATTCCGTAGCGCATCAGGAACGCGATCCCAAACAGGGACAGCCGCGACTGGGACTGCTGTGGGGCATTCCGTACCGTTACGGTCGCTTGTGACGAGCGGCTGCTTAGGGTCGATACTGTTGAAAAACTCCCGCTTTCTGCAGTAAGCCGGCTTTGAGCGCGTGGAGCGGGTCCTGCCCAAAGAGCACAGTCGTAATATCAATGAGTTAGAGACATAGGCATCGACGAGAACAGCCAATCGGGCTACAAAAACTCGCGCGCATCGAGTTTTTCAAGAGTATCGGTTGCGAGGGGGCTCATGTCCTCCGGGTCGGCAAGCCCGTACCGCAGAATGGCCCGCCTCAGTTCCATTCGTGAGCGCTGTGCAAGGACGCGTACCTTATCGAGTGGCCGGGCGCTGGCTATTCGGGGGTTCTTCGGGACGAGGCTCGTAGCGAGATCTCGAAATCTCGAACAGTGCTCCTGGATACCTGGGTGTTCCTGGTGGCTATTATCCGTGGGCCTTCAGCCCACGAGGGCATAACCTGACCCCAAGGATTCTGCGCCTTTCACAACCCCGAGGAGGGTCAAAGTGGACTCCATACTGCACGGTTTTGGACTCCGGACAACAGACCCTTATTCGCGAGCGGCTAGAAGGAAGCACATCCGTACTAGTGGTACAAATCATACGGTTGGTAGCAAGTTCGGGGGCGGCTCTCGACCGAGGCTCACACGGCCTGGACCCAAAGCGGTCGCTCGTTCGGTCCCACGGAGCAGGCACTGTTGCCCCATTCCAGCCATTGGCGCGTGATCCGTTTGGTTCCCCCTACCGTGATGTGAATCGACCCTATTGCGAAGAAAGGTCGAGCCCGTCGCAAGTTTACATTAGAATTCGATTGCGGGATAGCTATCTGTCAAAAATGCCCAACTCTATTATTAACTTGGAAAGTTCCCTTTCATCGGTTTTGATGCGCGGGAAATGGATCGATTTACCCATAAGCTCTATTTTCGGTTGCTGCCATCCTCGCACCACGCGATGAGACCAGCTGTTGAGCAAATTCATCGCAGTTTGCGGAAACATGGTCAGAGGCGAAGTGGGCTCCTGGGCCATCACTTTTAGCGTCTCCCGGAGAAGAGGTACATTCAAAGGAATCACTCCACCAAGGGTAGACCATGAACGCCATGTACCCAGGCCTGATCGGCTGAGAATACCTGAAATCAAACTAGGGTTAGTCATTCGCCTCTGGAACACCCTTGAGCATAGACGGCTTAATCCGGTATTGCCCAGCTGCTCTAGTTTTTGGAGTTGTGTTATCGCACGCAAGGCATGGTCCTCTAGTTGCCTAGTCATTCGAGCATTTTGCGCAGGTATGGCTGCTTTTGCTTGTAATTGTAAAACAGCGTTGGATCGGGGGTCAAACGCCAGCAAGTCGATTTTGCCACGGCCCCAGCGCACGTTTCTCTTCACTAACCAATTCGGAACACGGGAAAATTCTGTGAGCGCGTCGTCCAATAACTTGGGTTCCAGGTGCCGGCTTACAATGTTGTTGAAGTGATCTCGATGTCGTTTATTCGTCACGTAAAGGAGATTACGCTCGTGCGTCATAAGCCGCACAACGTGCGGATTGAATAGGATGCTGTCTTGAAATAAAATTAGCGGAGGAAAATACCCATCCCCTGCGTTGTCAAAATCGCCTGCTGCTGCGTCAAGAACAAAATACGACAGCACAGTCTCGATCTTCGATTTTGGCAGCGCCGTTGTGCGAATGAGACAAGAGTAGACAAACGCCTTCGTGAGAATAGGGGTGTTCCACTCCAAAAACTCTGCCTGGTATTTCTGGATTACTCGTGGATCGCCAGATTGGTCTCGTTCCTTCGCTGCCGATAGATGCATTCCATTCGAGAAGCTGGCGAGGGCGAACAGGGCAGCGCGCACGCTGTTAAACTCATCCCGAGTGAAACCAAAAGCTGATTGGTAGGCGTCCAGACGCAATAGAGGTGGTTCATAGATGCGTTGTCGATGATGAGCGTACAGTTGATCGAAAGCAGCATTCACCACTCGTAAGTCCCACATCGGCCATTGCCGTACGAGCTGAGAGAATAATATAGAATGCATCTCCAAAGAACTACTGTCGGTAGCCTTCCCGACCTCGTGCAAAATAAAGTCATACCCCTCAGACCTGCGATATTCTTGTTCTTTATAAGCTAGACGAAATCCACGCTTTACGGCTTTTACATTGTAGTATCCTTGCCGCACCTCAGGCATCAGTTGGCAAAAGCGCGCATACACAGCTGCCTGTCGTAGAAGTTCAACCTCATGGTCTCCGACCACAGAGAGTGCGTCCTCAGCGCTGACCCCGATCTCGGGACTGCACCTCTGAAGGAATGGGCATAGGAGCGAAATGCCAGAGACTACAGACGCGGCTCCCTCAATATCGCCACGATGGACCAAACCGTCCACGAAGAGAAACAGAGCAGAAAGTGCGCTCCTGAGCGGCAGTTTCCAGACCGGGGAGGACGCGATCCTGCCGTCTAGGAGCCGCTCGAATGAGAAAAGTGATTCTTCCGTGGGGCCCATGAAGTTGGTCCTCGTCTGGAATGGGGCGACGGTTTCGGACGCACCAACACCAACCAGCGCGGATCGTACAAGACTCAGCGACTAGGGGAGCGGCTCCGGACCGAATACGGAGAGCTGATCAGGGTCGTCGCAAAGGCAGCTTACGGCGCAGCCCTGTTCATCATGGAGCGGCTGTCAAAGCTCCCGACGCGTCAGGAGTTGGCCCTACGACCGCTCCTCGTTATCGCCGGGAGCGCCGGGGTCGTCATCGCCTGGATCGAGTTGTTCCGGCGCGTTTGCCTGTGAGCCATCAGATCTTTTGGAGCTTGACGGTAATCATTTCTCTATTCGCCATCGTTTTCATTGCCACGCGGTGACCCTGAAGAGGCCCCGGATAATGCGTGCTGAACTCGTCTACTGCATCCGCTAATGACTTCTTGAGTGCAACATCGGCAACCGAGCACTGTTCACATGCGGTCACACGCGAGTTCCAACGCGGCCAACACGGGGATGTACGGTCACCAAGGGCTAAGCTGCATTCACCTTTGAAACCTTACCAAAACTGACCCCCTTGGAGTTTAACTCGTTCGCAAGCACCACTGCGCAGAATGCGGAAGGACGAGACCCGCCAAGGCCGGTCGGATGTAAAGCCAGTTTGAGACGGAGGTAGTGGTGGAAGCCAGGGGTAATTTTGCCGAGATGAAGAGGTATTTCGGCACCGCCAAACTGGCCAACCTTATCGCCGCCAAGACCCGTAAACTTGAGCCGAAGCGACGGAATCAATGCGAGGGCATCAACGGAAGACTCCCGCATACTCCCGTCGCCGACGAGACGCCATTGGGGTTTTGCCATAATCCGTGGAGATCGCGGCTCGACATCCTCGAAGATTGCCTTGCCAAATACAAGGAAGGCGATGGCCCTATTACGGTCCATGCACTCTATTACATCCCTAACCTTGATCGCTTTGAGCATGAATTCATTGCGGCTCACCTGCCGTGGGGAAGCAGCGGGAAAATCCTGTGCCAGCGGTGCGACAGGGAATGGACGGCGACGTGGCGGGCGGGACGGAACCGGGAGACAGCCCGAGGCATTTCGTCCACGACACATCCAAATCAGCCATTCACGAAAACAGTGGTTGTTACGCAGGCCGTGACGACCATCGAGCAGCTTACGGTCGAATTAATCTTTCAAGACCTCTCCAATTCGGAAGTCCTTGCCGGGATTCGGAAGGTGTTTCCGGGCCGAGCGAGCATGAACACCGTGGCGTGGTATCGCTCGCACATGATAGATCACCCCGTTTCGACAAGTTGCGTGCGGGTCGGATACTCCCTGCAACTCGCCGGTAAGCCGTCGATTATCTGACCTACGGCACGCGTCAAGGCCCCTCAACGATACAGTCGTAGCCGTGGCAAGAACATTGCCCGAACTATATCGCGTGCCCGATAGAAGTCCTCGTCTTTGCCGAGGAGCGCCGATACTCCTCAGCGCCGTCTCCTCGCACGCGGCGGGGTATAATGCTTGGGCGGCGGCGGCAGCGGCTCGCGTCCCGGCTCCGGTCTGATCTTCGCGCGGATCGCCTTCAAGGTTTTGATCCGCGGCGACCAGAAAATAGCGGTCGCCGTCGATGATATGGTCTAGCTCCCTGAGCAGGAATGCGGCTTCTTCTTCGGTCAGTTCAAGGTTCATGGCCGACAGATGGGGTCGATCACCGATGGCGGCGAGTCGCGCCGGGCGACCGCGAACGGAGGGCCCGCGACCGGTATGCGAGCCGCCCGATTTTCCCGCACCGATCGTGCTTGGCGACCACTATGGACCGGAAGTGCAGACCGTCCAGCTAAGGATTGCCCGTCGTCATCGACTTAATCCAGTCCTGCACATCGTCCAGATTAAATCCGTAGCCACGACCCGCATTACCGTGCCCCCCTACCAATCCATTGGTCTGAATATCGACGATTTGGTACCCGCCAAAGGTAATGTCATAGGGATCACGGGTTCGGCTTTTCATGAGGTAATACCCCATCCTTTGGAGTTGCCGCCGCAGCCGGTTTTCAAACGCCTTCTCCGCAGCAGTCATGGGGGTCGTGTCAGCCCTATGATATCTGGCTACCTTTTGCAGACGGGTCATTGCCTTCTCTCCTATACCCTCCGTTGAACTCGGCTTCATCCAACGCGGCCAGTGTCCGTCTTCTTCAAGCCCTTACTGCGGGTTATCGATTGGATCGGGAACGGCGGGAAAGACCTCTTCTGGTGCTAAATCCTTGCCGATTTGAACCCCTCCGCACTGTTGCAGGTGGAACAGGACGCTAAACTTGTCCCTACACTCAAACACAATGAGGATTTCCGGGAACATCGTTTCCTTGTGGACAAAAAGGGGCGACGGCACTTCAGCCGGATCGTCTCCCTCGGGGATCTCATCGGGATCGTTTGCGCGGATGAACCGGATAAAGGTGTTGGCGTCCACATCGATACGCTCCGGCAATGCCATCAGCAGCGCATGGGTGATCCGATTCAGCAAGTCGCGGTTCCCGCCGCGCTCGATCATCTCCGGGCTGTCGCGGTCGAGGCTTATCAGCCGGAACGGGCCGGCATTATCGTTCACAGATACAGACATTGTTACTCTCCAGTTAGGGGTTGGATGATCGCTCACTCCTGTGGGTGAGACGATACCGCCACCTACCACAACTTCACCTAGTGGTGGGTTACTCGACCGGTGAGTGTCCGGTGTGAGGCGTATAGGATGTCCTGACGACCCTCGCCTACGATCTCGATTTTGGGCGGTGCGGCGTTCGCTCCCGCGATTTGGTCAGCGAGATAACTCTCATAGTCCTGCGTTGCGAGTGTCCAGTCGCATTTGTCCGGTGTGACGTTGGTGATAACCAGTGTCAGATCAACTGGCCAAATCGGCATGTTCTTGATGCTCGGCCCGATTTCGCTGGTGAGCGCCAGACAGGCCACGTACAACAACACGTCTTCGCCAGTGCGGGGATCTTCGACATGGCGGTTCGCGAGCATCTTGTTGACGATAGAGACAATGATTTCGTCCCGGTTGCCGTTGAACGCTTCCACCCATTCGGTCGGTACTTCGACATTGCCTCGCAATGTCGCGCCTTGGTGGGTAGGGGTATCGATAACGACTGTCATCGATAATTCATATCGCATTGTCTCTACTCCTTCCGTCGCAGTCGCCAAGCCACGATCATCTAGCGGTGCGTGTTGAGGGTCTTCGATCCACCCAATCGTTCGATCGCGGCGATCGGTGCGCGCTTGATCCGCCTGCCGCAACGCTGAAGTTGTATGTCTGACACACCTTATGACGGCATCGTGTTGCCCGACTGCTATCGGTAAACGATCGCCCTAGTAATCCGAGGCTGACTGGTTGGCGATCTCCAATAACACGTCGGCATGGCACAGCAGATCGAGCGGGCACCAGCATGCCAAGTGGTGACCACGGAGGTCGCGGCGGATCTCTTCAAGCGACGGCCCCTCAGTTCGGTTCGGATCGAGCAACCACACGCGAAAAGCCGCAATGGCAGAGGCGCGATCGCAGTTCTCGTCGATCTTGAGGGGGTTTCCCCAGCGGCTCGGTCGACCGACGAAAATCACGCCCGCGGGTTTTCTCCAGCCTCTTTGGCGCGCCCGCCACTGGATTCGCATCAAGGTAATCGTCAACGGGGAAACTCCCGCCACAACCGCCCGTCCAAGGTGGCTCCACCTCTAGCGGCCCTGTCGAGTTCCTCGGCCCACGGCGTCGGATTATTCGACTTCTGTCCCCATTGCTTGAAGAAGAACGCGACGCCGGGATCGAGGCACAGATCGCGCAGCGCTCGCATCCAGGCCGGA
>Ga0306920_100008586_pt1 | contig 13565 bp, 12 predicted proteins | sample flu12Cox44000170_FD_204666 | JGI IMG/M metagenome (GOLD analysis project Ga0306920, IMG submission 204666) | Lab enrichment of tropical soil microbial communities from Luquillo Experimental Forest, Puerto Rico - flux4day.12C.oxic.44.000.170 (v2)... | ecosystem: Environmental > Terrestrial >... | reverse complement strand
GAGGTGCTGGAAGTACCGATCTTCATCTCGATCTGTTTGTTCAGCAGCAGCTTCACGATCGTTATGGGTGAGAGGGCAATTGATCGTGGCAATACGAAATTATTTGCGATGTGGCTGTTCGGCACCGTCTTTCTTGGCGCAATTTTTGTGGCCGGCAGCCTACGTGAATGGTATCGGCTAATTTACGAGCATGGCGTGACGATCAGTTCCAGCCTCTTCGGTACGACGTTCTATTCGTTAGTTGGACTGCACCTCTCGCACGTAATCGTTGGGCTCACGATGCTGAGCATCGTACTGATTTTTGCGCTGCTAGGTAAGGTAAAGCAGGAACACGCCGAGCGTATCGGCGTGTTGGCGTTGTACTGGCACTTTGTAGATACGGTTTGGGTGGTCGTGCTGTCGGTGGTGTACTTCATCGCGCGGTAGCTGGGAACGGAGTAGCGAGTTTGGACCAGGCACACAATACATCTGGACAGTCTGCATCAGTGGTGCTGCCCGCCCCTACCCCGTGGCCGTTCGTCTTCGCCGTTGGAGCGGCGCTGATCTTCAGCGGACTGCTCACGAACGTCTGGGTGAGCCTGTTGGGTTTCGTCCTCTGGATCTTCGGCGCGGTGGGCTGGTTCCGTCAGGTGCTTCCGCACGAACACCACGAAGAGGTTCCTGTTATCCCTGAAGAAGCAGCGCTGGCCGTTGAGCCGGCGCCTGAGGTTGTCCATCTTGAAGTTGCGGCGGACGTCAAGCGTGCCTGGCTGCCGCTCAAAGTCTATCCCGTTTCGGCGGGAGTGAAAGGTGGCCTCGCCGGCGGCGTGGCCATGGCCCTGCTTGCGATGCTCTATGGAGTGATCTCGCATCACAGCATTTGGTATCCGATCAACCTGATTGCCGGCAGTCTTTATGCCGCGCCCGCGATTCCCACGATGGATGCCCTGGTGAAGTTCAACGCCGGCTGGTTGCTGTTTGCCTTCGCCATGCACCTCACGATGTGCCTGCTGGTTGGCTTGCTCTACGGAGCGATGCTGCCGATGCTGCCCAAGCGTCCGATCGTTCTGGGTGGCGTGATTGCACCTCTGCTTTGGACAGGGCTGCTCTATCAAGTACTCGGCTTCGTGAATCCCTTGCTGGATGAAAAGATCGATTGGATCTGGTTCACCGCCTCGCAAATCGCATTCGGAGTTGTAGCGGGCCTTGTGGTCGTACGCCATAACAGGGTTTGGACGAGCGAGAACCTTCCGCTCGCAGTGCGTGCCGGACTCGAAGCGCCGGGCATCATGCGTGAGCAAGACGACAAGGGGACGAAGCCATGAGGGCGCGTGCGTCACTGCTGGTCGCTTCGCTGCTGGCTTCGGCGGTGCTCGCCAGTTGCTCACGTTTTCCCGGCAAGCCGGGACCTGGGCCGGAAGTTCCGCGGCCTGACTCGGTACTCGATCCGGTTGCACTGTTCAGCCAGAACTGTCAGGGGTGCCACGGCGCAGACGGTAAGAATGGTCCGGCAATGATGCTGTCCGATCCCGTGTATCTGGCACTTGCGGATGACGAGACGCTGCGAACGGTCATTTCCAAGGGCCGACCAGGTACAGCGATGTCAGCGTTTGCACAAAAGGAAGGCGGCATGCTGACCGATGAGCAGGTCAACGCGATTATTCGCGGTATTCGCGAACGCTGGAGCAAACCAAACGCCCTGGGTGGGGACGCCGCGCCGCCTTACGCAGCAAAATCCGCCGGCGATGCCGCGCGTGGTCAGGCGGTGTACGGAACTTATTGCGCTTCGTGCCATGGCGCCTATGGAAACGGCGGCCCGAAGGCTGGCTCGATTGTGAACCACGCCTATTTGAGTCTGATTACCGACCAGGGATTGCGCACCATCGTGATCGCCGGGCGTCCTGACTTCAACGCTCCTGATTGGCGAAATAATGTGCCGGGACATCCGATGAGTGACCAGGAAATTACCGACGTTGTGGCGTGGCTGGACTCACAACGGCCCAACCGTGCGGTCGGCGTCGCTGCGAATTCGGCTTCACCTACCGGAGGTGCTCAATGACGGACGAGCGTGAAGAGGTTCACGAAAAGCAGCAGACTGGCGGCCTCACGCGTCGTGCGTGGCTGACAAAGATCGGGTTGCTGCTAAACGGCGTGGCCGTCACATTGCTGGCTATGCCAATTATTGGATATCTGGTGTCTCCGCTTATCGGCGCCGACAAGGGTCAATACAAACGCTGGATTACGTTGGGTGATCTTGATGAATTTCCTCAGAACCAGACGCGGCTGGCGAAATTTGACAATCCCATTACGTCGTTCGGCGACGGCGACACAGACCATATCCCCTGTTGGGTTCGGCGAATGGAAGGCGAGAAGTTTCAGGTGTTCGCGGTGAATTGCGCGCACTTGGGATGTCCTGTGAGATGGTTTCCACAGTCGGGATTGTTCATGTGTCCCTGCCATGGCGGCGTGTATTACCAGGATGGCTCACGCGCATCTGGACCGCCTCCTCGTGGATTGTTTGAGTATCCGTACAAGGTGGAGAACGGCAGGTTGATGATTGAAACTGGACAGCTTCCCACGCTTTCGACGACTGCCAAACTGACGACCGGGAGCCGTAAATGTCAAGGCTGAAACAGATCGGCGAATGGTTCGACGCACGGCTTCAACTGAGCGGACCAATTCGCGAGGCGATGACACATCATGTGCCGCGCAGCTCGGCGAGCTGGTGGTACGTCTTCGGAAGTGCGGCGCTCACGATCTTCGCGCTTCAGGTTGTGACCGGCATACTGTTGGCCTTTACCTATGTGCCTTCGGCCGCGGAAGCCTGGAACAGCCTTCAGCACCTCAACCACGACGTCACGCTGGGGTGGTATCTGCGCGCCGTGCACGGCTGGGGTTCAGACTTTATGGTAGCGCTCGTGCTCATCCACTTCTGCCAGGTGTTCCTGTTCGGCGCATACAAATTTCCGCGGCAACTGACTTGGATTGTCGGCGTCTTTCTGCTGCTGATGACATTGGGCATGGCGTTTACCGGCCAGGTGATGCGCTTCGACCAGGATGCCTATTGGGGCCTCGGTATCGGAGCATCCATAGCAGCCCGCTTTCCTATCATTGGCGCTTCAGCGGTACACATGCTGCTAGGCGGCCCGATCATCGCCGGAGCTACGCTCTCCCGCTTCTTTGCCTTCCACGTGTTCCTGATTCCTGGACTGCTGATCGGACTTGTCGGTTTGCACTTACTTATGGTGCTGAAGCTGGGCGTCAATGAGTGGCCGATGCCGGGACGCGTGGTCCGCAAGGAGACTTACGAGAAGGAATATCACGAGCTGGTAAAAAAGGACGGCGTGCCATTCTGGCCGGCAGCAATCTGGAAGGACATGTTCTTCTCGGCCTCCATCATTCTTGCCGTCATGGCGTGTGCAGCTTATTTCGGTCCGTTCGGGCCGACCGGCTATCCCGATCCGACTATCATCCAGACCGTTCCCAAGCCGGATTTCTTCTTCCTGTGGTTGTACGCAATGCTCGCGCTAATGCCTCCACAGATGGAAACTGTTGCTCTGATCATCGGGCCGGTCATAGGAATCGGGTTTTTGATTCTGCTGCCATTCCTCTCGGGTGAAGGCGAGAAAAGCTGGAAGCGCCGTCCTGCCGCGGTTGTCACCTTGCTACTGGTTGCCGTTTCGCTGGCGGTATTCACGCACCTGGCAACGTACTCTCCATGGAGTCCGGTCATGAGCGCCTGGAGCGGCGACCCATTGCCGGTCTCATACCTGAACGGACTTTCTCCGCTACAGCGGCAAGGTGTGCTGGTTTTTCAGGACAAGCAATGCCACAACTGTCATGAGATCGGCGGCCTGGGCGGCAAGCGCGGCCCTGATCTCACGAGGATCGCTACCAGGATGACGCATGACCAGCTCGTGCGGCAAGTGATCCAGGGTGGGGGCAACATGCCTGCCTACGGCAAGAATCTGAATCCCGCTGAGGTCACCGCGCTGGTCTCGTTTCTTGAGACGCTGCACCCAGCCAACCAACCCAAGGCTCGGGACGCGGCTCAACAGGTAACACCGACCCAGTGACGATCAAGCATTGTCGGCGATGTCTTTGCCATCGATTTCGCCACATTGCTCGGGCAAGAACGAATTCAACTAGAAGGTGAAACCATGAATGCGACCAAAGCCCTCCATGATCTCGGCCAGAGCCTCTGGCTCGACAACATCACCCGCGACATCCTCGACAACGGAACACTGCAACGATACATCAACGAGCTGTCGGTCACCGGGCTAACGTCTAATCCAACGATTTTCGATCACGCTATCAAGAACAGTACCCACTATGACTCTGCCATTCGGGAGAAGCTCGTGCAGGGCAAGTCTGGGGAGGCCCTGTTTTTTGAACTTGCTCTGGAGGATTTGCGTCGTGCAGCTGACCTGTTCCGCCCAATTCATGAGAAGACGAAGGGAGTCGACGGTTGGGTATCGCTGGAGGTCTCACCGTTGTTGGCCTACGACGCCTCCACGACGATCGCCGCTGCCAAGGACCTTCACTTGCGCGCCGCGCGCCCCAACCTCTTCATCAAAATTCCTGGAACCCGACAAGGCCTGCCCGCCATTGAAGAAGCAATCTTCTCCGGCGTCTCGGTGAATGTCACGCTGTTGTTCTCACGAGAACACTATCTCGCTGCCGCCGACGCCTATATGCGGGGAATCGAACGCCGCATTGCCTCCGGACTGGACACGAACGTGGGATCGGTCGCCTCGGTCTTCATCAGTCGCTGGGACGTAGCCGTAGCGAACAAGGTTCCTGAGGATCTTCGGGACAAGCTTGGTATAGCTATCGGCCAGCGAATTTACAAAGCCTACCGAGACCAGTTGGCGTCGGCACGTTGGAGGAAGATCGCTGCTGCCGGGGCAAATCCGCAACGCTTGTTGCTGGCGAGCACGGGAACAAAAGACCCCAAAGCTTCAGACATCCTCTACATCAAAGCGCTGGCCGCTCCGGACACGATCAATACGATGCCCGAGGCCACGCTGTTGGATTTTGCTGACCACGGGGAAGTGGGAGCTCCGATGCCTGCAGACGGAGGCGATTGCGAGCAGATGCTTGCCCAGTTTGGCAAAGCCGGCATTGATATCGACGCTCTGGCAGCGCAACTGCAATCAGAAGGGGCAAGAGCCTTCGATGACTCCTGGAATGACCTGACGAAGGTGATTGCCTCGAAGAGCGCAGCTCTGCAAACCGCGTGACAAAAGGACTGGGAAGATTTCGAAATGAACGTGCTTGCGATTGATGTGGGCGGAACACACATAAAGATACTTGCCACCGGGGAGAAGACTTCGCGGAAGTTTGAGTCCGGACCCAAAATGACGGCAAAGCAGATGGTCCGCGGAGTCAAGAAACTGGCTGCTGATTGGAGTTACGACGCGGTCTCTATCGGCTACCCAGGCCCAGTGCTGCATGGGCGGATCCTGCACGAACCTCACAATCTGGGTCCCGGTTGGGTCGGGTTTGACTTCAAGAAGGCGTTCGGATGTCCGGTCAAGGTGATCAATGACGCCGCCATGCAGGCACTGGGCAGCTACAAGGGCGGCAGCATGCTCTTTCTTGGTTTTGGCACAGGCCTCGGCTCTGCCATGGTCGTGGACGGACTCCTGGAACCCATGGAACTGGGCCACCTTCCCTATCGCAAAGCTACCTATGAAGACTATGTCGGCATTGGCGGACTGAAACGCTACGGCAAAAAGAAGTGGCGCAAATACGTCCTCGACGTCGTGCAACGCCTGAATGCAGCCCTGGAGCCCGACGAGATCATTCTCGGTGGCGGTAATGTGAAGCTTCTCAAGAACCTGCCTAAGAAATGTTGCCAGGGGGAGAACGCCAATGCGTTTGTTGGGGGTTTTCAACTCTGGAGAAAAGGAGAGTCCGAATGAGCACTACCACGGAACCGGCCCAACCAATTCCACTTGTCGAACGGAGAACATGGAAGGAGCTCAAGTCTCATTACAAGAAAGCCCGCGCATTTAGCCTGCGAAAACTCTTCAAAGACGACCCTAAACGCGGCGAGCGGCTGACTTTGGAGGCTGTTGGACTCTTTCTGGACTACTCCCGTAAATGATAGCGCTTCGCAAGAAGGCGCAACACAAATCGAAGCACAGTCGGATGAGGAGACCGTAGCAAAGCGGCCGGCGGCTCCCATTATCGCGGAGCACGCAAACGCAGCTTTCGGTGCTCGTGGCAGCAGCCGACGCAAGAGTTGGAGCTGTCGCGTGAGAGTAGACATCGCAACCGATCACGGCCGGTTCACCCTCAGGAAGTGAGGCAATTCATTATGAGCAACGAAGATCTTCAGCCGTTATGCATCAACACCATCCGGACCCTTTCGATCGATGCGGTCCAGCAGGCGGAGTCCGGGCATCCTGGTACCCCGATGGCCCTGGCTCCGCTCGTTTACACCATCTGGAACCGGGTGATGAACTTCGATCCGCAGGATCCTATCTGGCCTAATCGGGACAGGTTCGTTCTATCGAACGGACATGCCTCTATGCTGCTGTGGTCGATCCTGCACCTCACGGGTGTACAGGCCGTGAACGCCGATTACGAGCGGCTCGGGCAACCATCGGTAACGCTCGATGACATCCGTCGCTTCCGGCAACTCTCCAGCAAAGCTCCGGGACATCCCGAATATCACTGGGTCTCGGGCGTCGAGACGACGACGGGTCCTTTGGGACAAGGGGTGGCCACGAGTGTAGGCATGGCAATCGCGCAGAAGTGGCTGGCTGCTCGCTATAACAAGCCGGGATTCGACGTTTTTAACTACAAAATCTATGCAGTGTGTGGCGACGGTTGCATGATGGAAGGCATATCGTCCGAGGCCGCTTCGCTTGCGGGCCACCTGGAACTCGACTGTCTCTGTTGGATCTGGGACAACAACCACATCACGATTGAAGGCAACACTAGCATTGCCTTCACGGAAGATGTCGCTGCGCGCTTCCTCGCCTATGGTTGGAATGTCCTGCGTGTCGGCGATGCCAATGATGTAGATCGCATTGAACACGCGCTCCGGGTATTCCAGCAGACGACCGGCCGCCCGACATTCATCGTGCTCGACAGTCACATCGGATATGGTTCTCCCCATAAACAGGACACATCAGCGGCGCACGGCGAACCGCTGGGGGATGATGAAGTCGCGTTGTGTAAGCGTGCCTACGGCTGGCCTGAAGACGCGAAATTCCTGGTTCCTGACGGTGTTCGCGAATACTTTACAAACGGCATCGGCAAGCGCGGAGTAGACTCTCGCGCTAGGTGGACAAAGCTCTTCGCTGACTATCGTGCCAAGTTCCCCGAACTGGCCACCGAAATCGACCAGATGCAGAAGCGCGAGCTGCCTGAGGGATGGGACCGTAACCTTCCCGTCTTTCCTGCAGACGCGAAAGGCATGGCAGGTCGAGACGCATCGGGCAAGGTCCTGAACGTGCTCTCGCAGAACATTCCATGGTTGGTCGGAGGGTCTGCGGATCTTGGTCCTTCCAACAAGACCGCTCTTACTTATCAAGGTGCAGAGGATTTCCAAGCAGGCACAGCGCAGGGCAAAAACATCCACTATGGCATTCGCGAGCACTCGATGGGCGCTATTGTAAACGGGCTGGCACTTTCTAAGCTCCGTTCCTACGGTGCCACATTCTTCATTTTCAGCGACTATGCCCGACCTACGATTCGCCTGGCCGCGTTGATGGAACTTCCAGTGTTCTACGTTTTCACCCACGATGCTATGGGCGATGGCGAAGACGGTCCAACCCATCAACCGGTTGAGCATCTGGCCTCTCTGCGAGCGATTCCGGGCTTAACAACCATCCGCCCCGCGGACGCCAACGAAGTTGTCGAAGCCTACCGCTACATCCTGAAATTGCGCCATAAGCCAGCGGTTCTGGCGCTGTCGCGCCAACCGCTGCCCACAATTGACCGCATTAAGTATGCACCGGCGACCGGCGTTGCTAAGGGTGCTTACGTGCTGGCCGATTCAACGGCAGGGAAACCAGAAGTAATCCTCATCGCTACAGGGAGCGAGGTCATTCTGGCCTTGCAAGCGCATGAACAACTACTGGCTGAAGGCATTCCTTCGCGGGTCGTCTCAATGCCGTCCTGGGACATCTTCGAGAGCCAGCTACAGGAGTACCGCGACAGCGTGCTCCTACCGGAGGTAAAGGCACGGGTAGCCATCGAGCAGGCATCTGCGTTTGGCTGGGAGCGTTACGTTGGGACCACCGGCAAGGTAATAGGCATGCACACCTTCGGGGCTTCCGCGCCGCTGAAAGAACTGCAAAGGAAGTATGGATTCGAACCTGGCCGAATTGTGACAGCCGCCAAGGAACAATTGGCGATTGCGCCATGACCATCTATGACACTCGCGAGGGTACCCGCCTCGTAATGAACCGGGAAAAGAGGGGTCATTGGAACAGGTGGGGGCCCTTTGTTGCCGAACGCGCATGGGGAACAGTGCGCGAAGATTACAGTGCCAACGGTGACGCATGGAGCTACTTTACGCATGACCAGGCACGCTCACGCGCCTACCGCTGGAATGAGGATGGCATTGCGGGTATATGCGATCGCCATCAGTACATGTGTTTCGCTCCAGCGCTGTGGAATGGGCAAGATCCGATACTGAAAGAACGGACCTTCGGGCTAACCCAGGGTGAAGGAAATCACGCCGAAGATATCAAAGAGTATTTCTTCTATCTGGACAATACGCCTTCGCACTCGTACATGAAGTACCTATACAAGTATCCACAGAGGGCCTTTCCCTACGACGAACTCTTATCCGAGAACGGGCGTCGTACGCGACATGATCGTGAGTACGAGTTGCTAGATACAGGCGCCTTCCAAGACAACAGGTACTTCGACGTGTTCGTGGAATACGCAAAGGTGCAAGCGGAAGATTTGATGATTCGGATTACCGCCAGCAACCGCGGTCCGGAAGCGGCACCTCTGCATCTTCTACCGACGCTGTGGTTTCGAAACACGTGGACATGGGGTCGCGATGCACGCCGCCCATCTCTGCGGCATGGACTCGAGCGGAAAGATGATGTTGTCACCATCATCGCCACGCATTGGGAACTGGGCGATTACATCCTGTACTGTGCTGGTGGCCAGAAACTTCTTTTTACCGAAAATGAAACCAACAACGAACGACTCTTCGGAACCGCCAATGCTTCGTCTTATGTGAAAGATGCGTTTCACGAATACGTCATCGGTAAGAAGCCCGAGGCGGTCAATCCGAATCGAGTCGGAACCAAGGCGGCAATCCATTGTGTTCACACAATACCCGCTGGAGAAACGATCACCATTAAGTTGCGGCTCGCAGCAATGATCGAAAAGCATCCCCTGGATGCACCGTTCGCCGATTTCGAAACGACATTTCGCCAGCGAATCGATGAAGCGGACGAGTTTTATAACGTTGTCTTTCCGGAGCGATTGTCACTCGAAGGACGTTCAATCGCTCGGCAAGCATTGGCCGGATTATTGTGGTCCAAGCAGTATTATCACTATGTCATTACCGACTGGCTAGAAGGCGATCCTTCGAAGCCTGCGCCGCCTCGTGAGCGCCTGAACGGGCGTAATCATGATTGGACGCACCTGTTTTCCCGCGACGTAATCTCCATGCCGGACAAATGGGAGTTTCCGTGGTTCGCCTCCTGGGACCTGGGATTTCACTGTATCGCGCTGGCGCATGTGGATCCGCAATTCGCCAAAGAACAGATCATTCTTATGTTACGCGAGTGGTACATGCACCCCAACGGTCAGATTCCGGCTTACGAGTGGGATTTTGGGGATGTGAACCCACCAGTGCTGCCGCTTGCTGCGCGGGCAGTTTTTGAAACCGAACACGCCGGCACAGGCGTGACCGACTACGACTTTCTCGAACGCATGTTTCAGAAGATGATGTTGAACTTCAGGGCGGTTTCCTGGGGATGGACAATATTGGAGTTTTCGACCGAGGGAAACTTCCCCCTGGGTATCTGTTGGGGCAAGCCGACGGCACGAGTTGGATGGCGACATTTGCACGCAGCATGATGGCGACAGCGTTACTTCTGGCCGAGCACGACCGCGTTTACGAGGACGTCGCCAGCAAATTCTGGGAACATTACGTGTTCATCGGGGATGCGATGAATAGTCTCACGGACCCAAATAGGTCACTGTGGGATGAGGAAGACGGCTTCTTCTATGACAAGCTGACGCTGCCGTCGGGCGAGCGCGCACCGATACGGGCGCGAACCATGGTGGGCTTCGTACCATTGTTCGGGACTTGGACGGTTCCAAATTCTATTTTCGACCGACATCCTGGTTTCAAAAGACGCAGGCAATGGTTCATCGAGCATCGTCCAGACCTGGTGGACAGCGCCGGTCCGATGGCTGTACCGGCAGAAAACGGCAATGTCATGGCGGCACTGGTGCGGGAAGACCAGCTTCGTCGGATGCTCACGTACATGCTGGACGAGAAAGAATTCCTCTCGCCCTTCGGGGTGCGCTCCGTGTCGAAGTATCACCAGGAACGCCCAGTGGTGCTTTATCTGGACGGCCAGGAATACCGACTCGATTATGAGCCAGGAGAGGCTATTTCCGACCTATATGGCGGAAACTCCAATTGGCGTGGGCCAATCTGGATGCCCATGAACTTTCTGATCATGCATGCCCTAGAGCAATACCATCATTATTTTGAGGATCGATTTCTCATCGAGTGTCCGACCGGCTCTGGAGTAAAGATGAACTTGATGCAGGTTGCTGGCGAGATAGCTCGGCGCCTGTCATGCATCTTCCTGCGCGATAAAGATGGCAAACGTCCGGTGTTCGGCTCTAGTCAGGTTTTCGATGATGATCCGTATTGGCGCGACCTTGTCCCGTTCCACGAGTACTTTCATGCTGACACCGGTCGAGGATGTGGCGCGAGTCATCAGACCGGCTGGACAGGTTTGATCGCGCGTATTCTCATTGCTATGACCAAGGAAGATACGTTCGGATTCACCGGACACAATTCCTGATTTCGACAAGCCTTTGGACTCTCGGGCTTGCACGAGTCCTTTCGTAACTTCTCAATGTCACAGATCGTCGCCGACATGAAAGACCTTGATATGAAGACGCCGAAGCCGACGGTGGCCCTCAATGTGATCCGCAGGAAACATCACAAGGCCGCTGAAGAATCGGGCAGGGAGATCACAAATGGTGACGGGAAGGACAAAAGATCCGACACCAAGAATGACACAAAAGGAGCTACAGATAAGGTCAAGAATACGTGGTTTGTGCCGGCGTGAAAATCAGAATGAAAAGTAACGCTTCCGTCGCCTCACATTTCGGCCTGTTCAAGGGAATTCTGCCAATTCAGCACAAGCAGACCCTGAAGGACGCAGCCGCCGGCTTTCAACTGGCCGCGATGAACATCCCGCAGGCACTGGGCTACACCAAGATTGCCGGAACTCCCGTTGTAACCGGGTTCTACACTTTGCTGCTGCCGCTGCTAGCATTCGCAGCGCTTGGTTCTTCGCGGTACCTTGTAGTAGCTGCTGATTCCGCTACGGCTGCAATCCTTGCCGGCGGGTTGTCACGGCTGGCTCCCGTTGCCAGCCCGCACTACATGGCGCTAGCGAGCATGGTGGCGCTGCTCACAGCCGGTCTCCTGCTATTAGCTCGTGTTTTCAAACTGGGCTTTTTTGCGGATTTTCTGTCGCAAACTGTACTTGTTGGTTTCCTTACGGGAGTCGGGTTCCAGGTCGGCATAGCGGTGTTGGGAGAAATGCTCGGTCTGCAGATTCAATCGCGACGCACCCTAATTCAACTGATCGAGGTGATTCGCGACCTACCTCAGGTGCACCTACTGACGGCAACAATCTCAATCGTTATCGTTTTAACCATGTTTGTGAGTGCGCGGTTCGCCCCCAATTTGCCTGGTCCGCTGATCGCCGTTGTTGCGGCCATTGCGGCAAGCGAAATATGGGACTTTGCCGCTCGAGGCGTTGTTATCGTGGGCCCGGTAGCCGGAGGACTGCCCCATATCGGGCTTCCTTACGTGCATGGGCACGAGATCCTCAGGTTGATTGGATTGTCTTTCTCTTGCTTTGTGATGATCGTAGCCCAGAGCGCAGCTACAGCACGTTTCTACGCTGCGCGTCACCAGCAGCCGTTAGATGAAGACAGCGATCTTGTCGGTCTTTCAGCCGCCAACGCAACCGCTGCTCTGAGTGGCACATTCGTCGTCAATGGCAGTCCGACCCAGACTGCCATGGTTGAGGCCTCAGGCGGGAGCAGCCAACTAGCGCAAGTCGCGACAGCCATCGTGGTCGCGGTCGTGCTCCTATTCCTGACGCACCCGCTTCAATATCTCCCGCGCTGCGTGCTCGGCTCCATCGTGTTCTTCATTGCCATTCGCTTGGTCGATATTCGCAGTCTCAAAGACATCGGTCGCGAAAGTCGGAGTGAATTTGCCCTAGCGCTGCTTACCGCCGCCATCGTGGTTTTCGTTGGAGTCGAAGAGGGCATTTTGGTGGCCATGGTGCTATCTCTCCGCGGAGTGGTGGAACACAGCTACCATCCTCACACCGGTGTGCTGGTTGCGGATGAGCACGAAACATGGCGGTTAAATCCACCTGTCGAAGGAAGTATTTCCCAGCCGGGCCTGGCTATCTATCGCTTTGGGGCTTCGCTTTTCTATGCTAACGCGGGTCGGTTCTCTCAGGAGGTTCGTCTGATCGCAGGGTCCTCGTCCTCAAACATCCGATGGCTTGTCGTGGATGCCGAAGCCACCACGAATGTCGACTACACTGCCGCCCGCATGCTAAGGCAGCTTCAACCTTATTTGTTGAGCCAAGGTGTCAGATTGGTTTTCGCAAGAGTGGATGCTTCACTGCAGGCCGACCTCGTTCGTCACCGCCTTCTGGATGTAATCGGCGCGCAATTCCTATTCTCGCGTCTACATGACGCTTTGGCGGCTTTTGCTCGAGAAGAAACGCCAGCAGAGCGCGCGGCACAGCAGTGATGTTAGCTGCGACTGAAAGCGCCACGCCTCTGAATCTGCATGGCGTTGAGGTCGCCGCACTATTCCGATTTTCGTCCAGGATTTCGTAAGGACTGACTAAACTGCCTGGGAAGCTGGGCTATTCGGCGACGGCAACCGGGTCATCCGCAAGGTATAAAGAGGATATAAGGGCAAAACAATAGCCACACTTTAGCCACAGCGCTTTGGGCAGGAGCGCAGACGGTGTCCCGCTGGCAGTTAGAGGTTGAAGAGCGGCGCTCGTAGACATCTTACGCGACCTCCTGCATGGTAGCAGCATCTTCGCTTCGTTTTCTTCCTAAGATCGCTTCCAGTTGCCAGATATCCTTCCAGCCCATAATGCGGCGGAAGTTTTTCTCCGTCGCCAGAAACGACGCTGCCGCCCAGCGTTCGACCATGGCGGCGTCGCGCCAACGGCAGACTCGCCGGGTTCGCATGCGCACGCCCGACTGCGGACTCTCGATCACGTTGGTCGTGGCCAGGCAGCGGTGCAGCGACGAGGGAATCCCCAAGCGGTTGATCGTGAAACATTCCTCCAGCCCTTCCCGCA
>Ga0306920_100008585_pt1 | contig 13566 bp, 12 predicted proteins | sample flu12Cox44000170_FD_204666 | JGI IMG/M metagenome (GOLD analysis project Ga0306920, IMG submission 204666) | Lab enrichment of tropical soil microbial communities from Luquillo Experimental Forest, Puerto Rico - flux4day.12C.oxic.44.000.170 (v2)... | ecosystem: Environmental > Terrestrial >... | reverse complement strand
AGCGTACTTGCCAAGCCCGAGCCCGCCGCTGCGCGCGAGGCCGCCAAGCAAAAGACGGAGGCCCGGGCGAAGGTCGGGACAAAGGAGTGATAGCGGCCGGAATGCGTTAGGCGACGCTCCGGCCCTCAGAAGCTTGCGGAATGCTCTATTTCGAGAATTGGAAAGTTGCGCTGATCTGCGCGGTGTGCGCCCTCGGCGTGCTTTTGTCGTTGCCGAACTTGGTCAGCCCATCGTTTCTCGCACAGCTGCCGAGTTGGCTGCCCCACAAGCAAATCGCGCTCGGGCTGGATCTGCGTGGCGGGTCGTACCTGCTGCTCGAAGTCGATGTCGCCGCGGCGCAGCGTGACCGGCTCAACTCCATCATTGACAACGTGCGCAATGCGTTGCGCGACGCAAATATCGGATATACCGGGCTCAATGTCGAAGGCGACGCGATCGTGTTCACGATCCGCGAGCCCGACCGCATCGATGCAGCGCGTCAGGCATTGCGCAAGATCGATCCGGATCTAACGGTCGACATCGCCCCGGATGGGTCGGGAACGATGCGGTTCAGCGCGGTGGCGACCGAAGCCCGGCGGCGGCAGGCGGTCGATCAGTCGATCGAAATCATCCGCCGGCGTATAGACGAGACGGGAACCAAAGAGCCGACAATTCAGCGCGAGGGATCCGACCGCATCCTCGTCCAACTGCCAGGGGTCGATAATCCCGAGCATGTCAAGGCCCTGCTGGGCCGAACCGCCAAGCTGACCTTTCAGCTCGTCGACACCACTGTCTCGCTGGAGGACGCGCGTCGCGGGCGGCTACCGCCCGGCGATGAAATCCTGCCGGCCGAGGAGGGGAGGGCAGGGCGCACGGGGCCGGCGGCTTATGTCGTGCGCAAGCGTGTGATGGTCGGCGGCGATACGCTGGTTGATGCGCAGCCGACCTTCCAGAACAGCGAGCCGGTGGTCAGCTTTCGCTTCGATTCGGCGGGGGCCAAACGCTTTGGCGATGCGACGCGCGAAAATGTCGGCAAACCCTTTGCGATTGTACTCGACAACAAAGTGATCAGCGCGCCAGTCATTCGCGAGCCGATCCTCGGCGGCAGCGGCATCATTTCGGGAAGCTTTACGGTTCAGTCAGCGAGCGATCTCGCGCTGCTGCTGCGGGCGGGCGCGCTGCCGGCGCCCATCACCATCCTCGAGGAGCGGACGGTGGGCCCCGATCTCGGCGCTGACTCGATCCACTCCGGCGCCCTCGCAAGCATCGTCGGGGTCATCCTGGTGGTCGTCTTTATGGTTCTGTTCTACGGTCTGTTTGGTGTGTTCGCTGACATCGCGCTGATTTTCAACCTTTGCCTGATGCTCGGTAGTCTCTCGCTGCTCGGCGCCACTTTGACCTTGCCCGGGATTGCCGGCATCGCACTGACGATGGGTATGGCGGTCGACGCGAATGTGCTGATCTACGAGCGCATCCGTGAAGAGGTCCGGGCGGGCCGCACGATGCTCTCGGCTCTTGACGCCGGATTCAAACGTGCTTTCGGCACGATCCTTGACAGCCACATCACCACCCTGGTGGCGGGCGCGCTGATGTTTTGGCTCGGCTCCGGACCGGTCAAAGGGTTCGCGGTGACGCTCAGCATCGGTGTCTTGACGTCGCTTTTCTCGGCGATCCTGGTGACCCGATTACTTATCGTTACATGGCTTCGGCAATGGAAGCCGAGGGCCATTCCGATTTAACCGCGAAGACAAAATGAAACCGCTGATTGTCATCAGGCGTACGCCGAAAATCGATTTCATGGCCTGGCACAAGGTCGGGTTCGCCCTCTCTCTGCTTCTGACCTTGTGCTCGATCGTGCTGTTTGCGACTGTAGGGCTCAACTACGGCATCGACTTCATCGGCGGCACCTTGATCGAGGTGCGCTCCACCACCGGCCCGGCGAACCTCGCCGATATGCGGCAAAAGCTCGATGCGCTTCACCTTGGCGAACCATCGCTGCAAGGCTTCGGTCCGCCGACCGACGTGCTGATCCGGCTGCCCCGTCAGCCGGGCGGCGATGCCGCGCAAGAAAAGGCGGTGCAAGAGGTGCGCCAGGCGCTCGGAACCGAGGTCGACTATCGCCGGGTCGAGGTGGTGGGCCCGAGTGTCGGCAGCGAGCTGATCCGCGCCGGGGTGATCGCTACCATTCTCGCTCTGCTTGCTATCGCGATCTATATCGCGTTCCGGTTCGAGTGGCAATTCGGCGTCGGCGGGATGGTTTCTACCCTCCACGATGTCCTCACCACCGTGGGTCTGTTCGCGCTGCTTCAGCTTGAGTTCAATCTGACCACCTTGGCCGCGATCCTGACGATCGCCGGTTATTCCGTGAACGACACCGTCGTGATCTACGACCGTATCCGCGAGTCGCTGCGCAAATACCCCAGGATGCCGTTCCGCGACCTGATCAACCTTGCGCTGAACGAGACCTTGTCGCGAACCATCCTGACCGTCAGCACGGTGGCGTTGGCGGTTCTCGCGCTATTGTTCCTCGGTGGCCCGGTGCTTAGAGGGTTCAGCATCGCGATGTTGTGGGGCATCGTCATCGGCACCTATTCGTCCCTCTTCATCGCGGCGCCGATCCTTTACTACGTCCGCCCGAACCGTGCCGCAATTGCCCGATCGGGGGAGACGGTGCCGGCTCGCGCTCCCGGAACGCGCTAAGCCCCCTTTCCCCGCGATGGACCTCACTCCAGTTGGCCCGGCCGGGCATCAGATCATCGAACGCTACGCGGCGAGCGGCTTTCGGGTGAGCGGGGTGATCCATCATGGCTCGGTGTTGGTTTTTCGGGATCGTACCGTGCCCTGGGAGACAACGGATGCCGCGGCGGTTACGCCGGAGAGCCTTGCCCCTGTTATCGAACATGGCGACGTCCAGATCCTGTTGCTCGGGCTCGGCCGGACGATGAGCCTCGTACCCGGCCCATTGCGCACGGCTCTGCGCGCTGCTGGGATCGTGGTCGAGCCTATGGATACCGGGGCGGCGTGCCGCACCTACAACGTGCTCGTCGCCGAGGGCCGGCACGTCGCAGCGGCGCTGATGCCGGCTCGATAAGCCGCTTGGCGGCAACGGTTCCCGTGTGTCGGGAACCGAATGCGTGCGTCGGCGTTCCCCAATTAGATCGTTGATGGAGACGAATTATGGCCTTTTGCGCACGAGCGCTCGGGGCGGGGGTGCTTGCCGTGAGCCTTGCGATGAGCCCTGCCGCTTACGCGGCACCCCACGGTGGCGGTTGGCATGGCGGCGGTTGGCATGGCGGACACCGCGGTGGCGGCGGGGGCGCCGCCGCCGGCATTATCGGCGGCCTTGTTGGCCTCGGTCTCGGCGCTGCAATAGCGTCGGGCGGCGCTTATCCGCCACCCCCCGTTTATTACGGAGGAGTGCCTCCCGGTTATTACGCGCCGCCGCCGCCCGTTTACTACGGCTACGGCTATTGAATGACAAACCTTTGCTTGGGACTACGCCGATGAAGATGCTTTCAAACCATCTCGCCGCCGCAACCTTTGCCGCCCTGCTGGCACTGCCTGGCGCCGCACTGGCGCAATCTGCGCAACCTTCGGCAACGCAGGTCACAACTCCGCCGCCGCCAGCCAACACGACTTCCCCAATGGCTGGTCGTCCCGTTGCCGGCAAGAATGCAGAGGAACGCGTCGAAAACCGCATCAAAGAGCTGCATGCGCAGTTGCACATTACTCCGGCCGAGGAGCCGCAATGGAACCAATTCGCGGAGGTAATGCGTGAGAACGCGCGCGAGATGGATCAGACGCTGATGCAACGGGGCCAGCAGTTTTCAACGATGAGCGCCGTGCAAAACCTGCAATCCTATGCCCAGCTGGCCGAAGCGCACGCACAGCGTGTTCAAAAGCTGATCCCGGCGTTTGAAAATCTGTACAACGCGATGCCGGAGCAACAGAAGCAGGTCGCCGACCAGGTATTCCGCGGCAATGCGGAGAAGCACATAGGCGCCGCGCAATCGCATCGCGGCCGCACCGGGTGATCTGGATTACTCGCAGTTCACGTTAAGCTAGGCCCCGCGTAAAGCGGGGGCCCTGGCTCGCTTCTTGCACGGTCTTGACCGGCACTAAGCGAGCCGAAAGATGGCGGATTTTGTTCCTCCCGGGCATCGGCCACAATCGCGGCCCGGCACTCGATTCCGGAGCCGATTGGCGCAGGTTCTGTTGGAAGAAAGCTCATGCAAAGGCGTGGAAGACGCCACCGCGAGAGATTGCAATCGCTCGATTGGCTCGAGCCCAGACGCTGGGCATCACTTATCGCGAATATACAGCGGTGCTGCTTGACAAAGGTGTGCACTTGTGAAAAAGCCCCGCTTCCGCAGGGCTTTTTTGTGTGGTTTATGATTGCGCTCTAGCGAGCCTTCGCCAGGTTCTGCGCGACGAAATCCCAATTGATCAAGTGATCAAGGAAGGTCTGCACGAAGTCGGGCCGGCGGTTTTGGTAATCGAGGTAGTAGGCGTGCTCCCAGACATCGCAGGTCAGGAGGGCGGTTTGGCCTTCCGCGAGCGGATTGACTGCGTTCGGCGTCGCGGTGATCTTCAGCTTACCTCCCTCGGCAACAAGCCAGCCCCAGCCGCTGCCGAACTGGCCGACCGCGGCCGCCTTGAACTGCTCCTTGAACTTGTCGAGACCACCACAGTCCCGATCGATCGCTTGCGCGACCTGACCTGTCGGCGACCCGCCGCCCCTCGGTTTCATGCTGTTCCAGAAGAACGTGTGGTTCCACACTTGGGCGGCGTTATTAAAAACGCCGATCTTCGACGAGTCCTTGTAAGTGGCCTTAATGATGTCCTCGAGCGATTGGTTCTCGGCTGGCGAGCCCTTGACGAGGTTGTTGAGGTTCGTGACATAGGCTTGGTGATGCCTGCCGTGATGGAAGTCCATCGTCCGCTCGGAGATATGCGGTTCGAGGGCGTTTTTCGGGTAGGGCAGGGGCGGCAGTTCGAAAGCCATGGCGACCATCCCGGGTTATGTGAAAGAGGTCCGTCGAAAAACACCGGTCCCGGAGCGACGTTCCACTAATGCGGACCGCCTGTCACCGGTTGCGGCGCTGGTGCGACGCCACGACCGCGACCGGTTTCAAACCGTGCTGTTTGCTCCGGTCGCGCGTCAAGAGGCGCTGTTCGCGCTTTACGCCTTCAATTACGAGATTGCAAGGGCGCGCGAGAGCGTCACGCAGCCGATGCTCGGGCAGATCCGGCTCCAATGGTGGCGCGAGAACATCGCCGCCGCCTTTGAGGGCGGGGGCATCCGTCAGCATCCGGTTGTAGAAGCCATCACCGCAACGATCCGCGAATTCGGATTGACCCGCGACCATTTCGATCGGCTGATCGATGCGCGCGAAACCGACCTCGCGGACGAACCGCCGGCGAGCCTTGCTGCCCTTGAGGAGTACGCAGAGGCAACCTCTGCAAGGCTCCTTTATCTCGCGCTGGAGGTTCTCGGGGTGCACAACTCGTCGGCGGGAGAAGCGGCACGCAATATCGGGATAGCCTATGCGCTCGCCGGCCTCATGCGGCTTCTACCATTCCGCTCGCGCCCGATAATCCCGGCAGACGTTCCCGTCCAAAAAGCCGTAACCGAACTCGCAGCTGCGGCCTCTCGGCAGCTCAATGCGGCCCGGTTCCATCGCAAAGCGATCCCGCGCGCAGCGTTTCCCGCGCTGCTACCTGCAATAATCGCGCAGCGGTTTCTGACCCGATTGAAACGGGCCGGTTACGACGCCTTCGACCCGGCTCTGGTGAAACCCGACCCGCTGCAGAGCTGGCGACTTGCGGCAGGGGCGCTGTTGCACCTGTTCTAATCTTATCGACCCTGGAAATTTGGGAGGCGGCGATCGGCCATAGCTTTGATCCCCTCCTTGAAGTCCTCGGTGCGGCGCAGCCAATCCTGTTCGACGAGCTCGCGCTCGGTCGCGGCTTCGATCGCGTCGCACAGCCCGCGGCGCATCGTCTCGCGCGTTGACGTAACCGCGAGGGGGGCCGATTGCGCGATTTCGAGGGCCAAACCCTGCGCGGCGCTGCGCACTTCGGTGAGCGGCACCAGCAGATCGGCCAAGCCGATCCGCACCGCCTCGTCTCCGGGAATCCGCCGGCCTGTGTAGAACAGGAGCGCGGCCTGCTGGGCGCCGACCAAGCGCGGCAAGGTGGCCGTCAGCCCGAACCCGGGGTGAAAGCCGAGGCGGTTGAAATTGGCGCTGAAACGCGCTTCCTGGCAGGTCACGCGGAAATCGGCAACCAGCGCGAGACCGAGACCGCCGCCGACCGCGGCGCCGTGTACTGCGGCGATGATCGGCTTGCGGGTGGAGAAGAGGCGGATCGCCTCCTTGTAGAGGTGTCGGCCGGCGCCGCTGCGGCTGCCTTCGGAGACGGTCCCTGTCTCCATGCGCTTCGAGAAATCGGCCCCAGCGCAGAAGGAGCGGCCCTCGGCGGTCAGCACGATCGCCCGGCAACTCGGATCGGCGTCGAGCCTTTCGAAAGTTTCGCCGATCTCGGCGATCAATTCGCTGTCGAAAAAGTTGTGCGGCGGGCGGCGCATCTCGACCGTCGCGACGAAGCCATCCTGGCTGACATGGGTGTCGCTCATTTGCGGATCTCCTCGGGGCTCCGTTTGACGATCAGCGCGTCGACCACCGTCAGACCCTGACCTTGCGGGTGGACGATGACCGGGTTGAGGTCGATTTCCTCGATCAGCTCGGCATGGTCGGCAGCGAAACGCGACAAATTCGCGATCAGCTCGGCAAGCGCTTCACGGTCGGCCGGCGGCCCCCCTCGAATAGCGCCAAGGAGCGGCGCGCCTTTCAGCTGGTCGAGCAGAGTGAGTGCCTGCTCCTTCCCGATCGGCACCGGGGAAAAAGCGATATCGCGCAACACCTCGACATGAATGCCGCCCAGCCCGATCATCAGCATCGGGCCGAAGACCGCGTCCCGCGTGACGCCCAGGATGATTTCGCGCCCCGGCGGCGCCATCGCCTGCACTAGAACGCCATCGATAACCGCATTTGGGGACGCCCTTCGCGCGCTCCTTAGCACCCGCTCATAGGCCTCGCTCGCGGCCGTTTCGCCGAGGATGCCGAGCGCGATGCCGCCGGCCTCGGTCTTGTGAGTGATGTCGGGCGATTGCACCTTGAGCGCGACGGGGCCGCCGATGCGTGCGGCAGCTTTCGCCGCCTGGTCGGCGCTCGTCGCCAGCATTTCCTGTGGGCGTGGCACGCCGTATCGCGCGAGCAACAACTTGGCGTCGACCTCGGTGAGCACTGGGCCCGAGGCCCCCAGGGCGCGGCCGATTTCGTCGCGCTCTCCCGGCGGGGTCACAGAGATTGACGTAGGCTGTCGCCGCCGTTCTTGGAACCCGGCATATTCGACGAGCGCACGGATCGCACGCGCGCAGCTCGGCATCGAGGTGTAGCACGGGATCCCGGCCTCGGCGAATCGCGCCATCGCCCCGGCTGACGCGGTCGTATAGGTCGACAACAGGATCGGCTGCTGGGTCGAGGCGGTAATCTCGGCAAGTTGCTCGGCGTGTTTGGCAGCGGTCGCCTCGTTTGCTAGCGAGCCGATCAGCAGGATCGTATCGATCCTCTTAGACTCGCGCACGATCTCGACGAGCCGGGTATAGCCGACCTCGTGGATGGCCTGCGCCGTGGCGTCGACCGGGTTCTGCGCCGATGCGTATGATGGCAGGAGTGCCAGGATGCGCTGCTGGATCTCGTCCTCTAGCACGGGCAGTTCGAGTCCGTGCGCCGACAGAATGTCGGCCATCCACACCGCGCTGCCGCCCGACCCGGTGATCACCGCGACGCGGTTGCCGCGCGGCAATCGACAGAACGAGAAGGCAGCGGCGATGTCGAGCATATGGTCGAGATCCTCGCCTCGGATAACGCCGTGGTGGCGGAACATCGCGTCGTCGATATCGCCGGCCTGCGCCATCGCGCCGGTGTGCGAGGCGGCAGCCCGGCGGCCAGCGGCCGATCGGCCAACCTTGGCGACGATCAGCGGCTTGCCGGCCGCGGCGGCCTTGTCCGCGACGGCGCGAAAACGGTCGGGACAGCGAATGCCCTCGAGGTAGAGCAGGAAGATATCGGCGCTGCCTTCGTCGAGCCACCAATCCGCGTAATCATGGGCTTCCAACACGGTCTGGTTGCCGGCGCTCACCTGATGCGTGAAGCGCAATTGCTTGTCGCGTCCGCGGCTCAGAAACGAGAAGGTCAGAGCGCCGCTCTGGCAGCTGACTGCGATCGGCCGCGCCTTGCTTGCTGTGGGGAGCAGACTTCGGCTGGGATCGTGGAAAACCGGGCTGAAGGTCGCGACGAGCGGCCGGAGCGGATTGACAATCCCTTCGGAATTGGGGCCGCAGACGACGATGCCGTGGCGCTCGGCGATCCTGCCGAGCTCAATGTCGCGGGCACGTGCCTCCTCGTTGCTCTCTTCCGCAAAGCCGGAGCTGATCACTACAGCCGCGCGAACCCCGCGAGCCCCGCACTGCTCCAGCGTGTCGACGACATGCGCGGCCGGCACCAGGATCACCGCGAGGTCTACCGCCTCGGGCAGCGTGGCCACGGTGGGGTAGGCGCGCAACCCGAGCACCTCGGTTTGGCTGCGGGTGACGGGAAAGACCCTGCCATCGTAACCATGACCGATCAGCGCATGTGTGAGCCGGCCGCGCAGAGTCTCGGTATCGGCCGAAGCGCCGACAACGGCAACGCTCTCCGGCGAAAGGAGCGGCTTGAGGTCGGGCATTGTGCTCAGCGAAGGCCGAGGCCGCGAGCGATAATGCCGCGCAGGACCTCGCGCGTGCCGCCTTGGATCGTCAGCTTTGGTGCGATCAGCGTGGCGTAGCGCAATGCCTCCTCGAACCGGTCGTCGTTGCTGTCCGGCGAAGCGTCGCCCGAGGGCGGCGCCAGCAGGCGAACCTTGTCCGGCAGAGCCTGCTCGAAATTCGTGCCGAGGTCCTTGACGACGGCGGCCTCGACCGACGGTGTCTTGCCGGCTTGCAGCATGCCCGCGACCGAAAGCGACATCCGCCGCAATGTGGCCAGATGCGCCACTTCGCGGCCGATGCCTTCGGCAAGGCGCTCGCTCGGGTCCTCGCCAGCCCGGCGCACTAGCTCGACGAGCGCAGGGAAGGTCTCGATCCACCGGTCGGGCCCGCTGCGCTCGTAGGCAAGTTCGTCGGTGGCCTGCTTCCAGGCCATGTCGACCTCGCCGATGAGATGGGAACCCGGCACAAACGCGTCGTCGAACACGACCTCGTTAAAGTCGTGCGAGCCTGTGAGGTTGATGATCGGCCGGGTAGTGATCCCCCGGGTTTTCATCTCGACCAAAAATTGGGTCAGGCCGTGCCGCCGGTTTTCCTTGGTCGGCGGCGAGGTGCGCAACAAGGCGATCATGTAATCCGCCTGATGCGCACCACTCGTCCAGATCTTGCGGCCATTGACCAGCCAACCGCCGTCGGTCTTGGTCGCCCGGGTCGAGGCGGCGAACACGTCGGAGCCTGAATTGGGCTCACTGAGCCCGATGCAGAAACAGAGCTCGCCGCGCGCGATGCGCGGCAAGATCTTCTCTTTTATCTCGTCCTGGCCGTAGCGCAGGATGACCGGACCGCTCTGCCGATCGGCAGTGGAATGCGCCCGCGTCGGAGCACGGGCGGCCAGCATTTCCTCGGTCACGACGTAGCGCTCCAGATGCGAGCGCTCGTGGCCGCCGTACTTCTTCGGCCAGGTCATGCCGATCCAACCCTTGGCCCCGACCTTGCGGCTGAACTCGCGCGAGAACGAGCCTTTGCCGCCGTCGGGCGAAAAGGTGCCGGCCTCGACCTCCTGGCGCAGAAATGCGCGCACCTCTCGCCGTAATTCCTTGGCTTCGGAGGGCAGTTCTACCGGATCGAAACGAAAGCTGAAGTTCATCGATGGCTCACGATCCTGCGGCGATGAAGGGCCAGAGCTCGTCGGCGCCACGCTGCGCGACCATCCGCCCGAGGCGAGCGGCCCACACCGCCTCGTTGCCGAATTCCTCGCGCCAGGACCAGAGCCGGCGCGTCGCGTGATGTAGGGAGTGCTCGTAGGTGAAGCCCATCGCGCCGTGCACCTGATGCGCGATCGCAGCACCGGTTCCGGCGGCCTCACCGCCGCGCACTTTGGCGATCGCGATCTCGCCGACAGCGATTGTCGGAAGGGCGCACGCCTCCGCGGCGCCGTCCGCGGCCGCGCTCGCCGCCGCGACCTCTCCGGCGAGCATCGCAAGATTGTGCTGTACCGCCTGGAATTTCGCGATCGGCCGGCCGAACTGAGAGCGGTCGAGCGCATACTGGACCGACTGTTCGAGGATCCGTTCCAGCGCCCCCGCCATCTGCTGCAAACGCACCGCCGCGCCAAACGAAACGAGCAGATCCTGATCGACCGGCGCGGGCGATATCGCCTCGGGGATTGCCCTGTCTAACGTAACGTCATCGCGCGGTTCGCCGGCCAGGCTTGCTGATTGGCTGATTGGCAAACCCCGTGCCGCAACCAGCGCCACCACCGTCTCGGTGCCGCGACGCGCAAGCACGGCGATGTGTTCCGCATTGCGCGCGAACGGGACCCGCCGTGCCCGCCCGCTCAGCGCGCCATCCGGGGTAAGCTCGATCCGGCCATCGCCATGGACCGGGGCGATCGTCAGCGGCCCGCCCGGCACGGTCATCCCCGCCTGTGTCAGCAACCAGCCTGCCATCAATGTCTCGGCGAGTGGGATTGGGGCGGCAAAGCGACCAGCCGCCCGGAGCACGGCGAAGCCGTCGGCGAGCGCCGCCCCGGCGCCGCCAAGCTCTTCCGGAACCCAGGTCAATGTCAGCCCGGACTCCGCCAAGGCATCCCATAATGCTTTGGGCCACGTCCCCTGCTCGGCGTCGTTGACGGTGTTGGGCTCGCAGAGATCCTGGAAGATCCGGGTCGCGGTATCGACGATGATGTTGTCGGTGTTATCGTTCATCTCGGCTGCGCTCCGGCGCTTGTCGGATGGATCGTAGAGCAGTGGCGCCGAGACGGAAAGGCCGCGAGCTGTGCGCGACCGGCTTCAGCCGGTGCCGGCATCAAGACCCGCCACCGGCGGGGCGGCCGAGATCTCCGAGCCCTCGATCAGCAAAACGCGGCCATGCGCCGCCGATAGGCGCACCTTCAACGCCGCCTGATACTCGTCCGAGCCGTACCATCTTCGGGCCGCATCGGTCGTCGGAAATTCTATGATGAAGATCCGCTCCGGCATCGGCCCGCCTTCCAGCAGATCAACCTTTCCGCCGCCGGCGATGATGCGCCCGCCAAACCGGGCGATCGTCGCCAAGGCGCTCGCAACATGCGTCTGAAACACGACGGGGTCGGTTATCTGGATATCGCCGACGACGTAGGTAGCCATGGCACTCTCCAAGCGCTGACGGGGGAGTCTGTCGCAACCCGCCGCGGCGCTGCAACCGGGTTCGCCGCCCCAGCAGATGACTCTGCAGCGCCCGAGCCTCCTGATATTGCTGGGCGGAAACAGGTGGTCGGCCTTGCCGCGCAACTCGTTCGCTTGGGTTTTCTGCTTTTCTTCATCTGTGTAACACCGCTCCAACCAACTCGACATTACCACTCCATTGCGGCGGTTTTCGGGTCCGCGGCTTTGTCTCACTGCGCCGTCGGTGATAACGCTAGCTTGGAGGTATCCAAATGCGCGAAGTGGGAGCGGAGGCCGCCGCTCCGGGCCTTGCATTGAGGGAGGTTGACCAGCCACAGGCTTCTTGAAACAAGAAAGTGGAGCGCCCCGGGCTATCTAAGTTAATCTCAACGGCTGCAGAGCGCTCCGTCAGCAATCATGGCCGTCACCCGCCGTCTCGCCGCCATCCTCGCCGCCGATGTGGCGGGTTATTCACGCCTGATGGGAGAGGATGAAGAGGGCACCCACGATGCACTGAAAGAGCTGCGGCGTGAGGTCGTAGATCCCAAAATAGACGAGCATCGCGGGCGCATCGTCAAAACGACCGGCGACGGACTGCTCGTCGAGTTCGCCAGCGTTGTCGATGCGGTGCGCTGTGCCGTGGCGATCCAGCGGCGCATGGCGGAGCGCAACACTACCATCGCCGTCGGGCGCCAGATTGCGTTCCGCATCGGCATCAATCTCGGCGACGTAATCATCGACGAAGGTGACATCTACGGCGACGGCGTCAATGTCGCCGCTCGTCTCGAAGCACTTGCCGAACCGGGCGGGATCTGCGTCAGCCGCGTCGTGCATGAGCAAGTCGGCCACAAGCTCGATGTGGCGTTTCAGGATATGGGCGAGCAGCAGGTGAAGAACATCGCCCGGCCTGTGCACGTCCATCGCGTCGCTATCGCAGCAAATGAGCCCGCCAAGCCGCTGCCTTTGCCTGACAAGCCCTCGATCGCGGTATTGCCGTTCGAGAATATGAGCGGCGACCCGGAGCAGGAATACTTTGCCGACGGCATGGTCGAGGAAATCATCACCGCGCTCTCCCGCATCCGTTGGCTCTTCGTCATCGCTCGCAATTCCAGCTTTACGTACAAGGGCCAAGCGGTCGACATGAAGCAGGTCGGAAGCGACCTGGGTGTCCGCTATGTGCTCGAAGGGTCAGTCCGCAAGGCCCGCGACCGCGTCCGCATCACTGCGCAATTGATCGATGCGACGACCGGCGCACATCTATGGGCCGACCGCTACGACCGCGGTCTCGGCGACATCTTCGCGCTGCAGGACGAGATAACCGAGCGGGTTGTTGCCGCGATCGAGCCCGAGCTTTACGCCGCTGAGCACATCCGCAGCCAGCGCAAGCCACAGCAAAGCCTAGACGCCTGGGAATGTATCATCCGCGCGCTCGCCTATGTTGGGCAAGCAACCCGCGCCGGAGGTGAAGAAGCCGAGGCCCTGTGCCGACGTGCCATTGCGATCGCACCCGATTATGGTCAAGCCCATAGCCTGCTCGCGTGGGTGATCCTGCGGCGCACCACGCTGTCGCAACTCGACGCCGTTCTACCCGAGGCTAGCGCCGAGGCCCGTACCGCGCTTCATCTCGATGAGCGCGATCCCTGGGCGCATATTGTCCAAGGGGCAGTGCTGTTCCGCATGCGCCGCCACGAAGAGGCAGAGCGCTCGTACAGGCGAGCGTTGGAGTGCAATCCGAACTCCGCTCTCGCCCATGCGGCTCTGGGATACGCGCTTGCGGGCCAGGGAAAGTATGAAGAAGCGATCGGGAGCGCCGAGCGGGCCTTGCGCTTGAGCCCGGGTAACTCCTTTGCGGGAGCTCAAGCCGCGCATGTGATCGTATTTGCCCGCTTTGGCATCGGCCAATACCTGGCCGCGGAAACCGCCGCCCGCGAGATGTTGGAGCGATATCCGGAATATCTTCCGGCCTACTATGTGCTGATCCCCGCGTCGGCGCTGCAGGGGAAGCTGGATGCGGCCACGATGGCGCTGGCCGATGTGCTGCGGTTGCAGCCGGATCTCTCGCTGGCATGGTTTCATAAGAACATGCCGTGGGTCGGCGAGATCGGTGAACGTCTATTCCAAGGCTGGCGCGCG
>Ga0306920_100008583_pt1 | contig 13567 bp, 12 predicted proteins | sample flu12Cox44000170_FD_204666 | JGI IMG/M metagenome (GOLD analysis project Ga0306920, IMG submission 204666) | Lab enrichment of tropical soil microbial communities from Luquillo Experimental Forest, Puerto Rico - flux4day.12C.oxic.44.000.170 (v2)... | ecosystem: Environmental > Terrestrial >... | reverse complement strand
CCCCGAGCCCTTGCCAAAGGGCGATCGACCGCTCTCGGGCATTCGCGTTCTCGATCTCACGCGCGTGCTTGCGGGGCCCACCTGCGCGCGCACGCTTGCCGAACATGGCGCCGAGGTGATGAAGATCACGGCCGCGCACCTGCCCAATCTCGGATACCAGGAATGGGATACTGGCCATGGCAAACTCTCCGCCGAGCTCGATCTGCGCTCGGCCAGCGATGCCGAAATCCTGCGCGGACTGGTTCGCGAGGCAGATGTATTCTCGCAAGGCTATCGTCCCGGCACCTTGGCCGCCCGCGGCCTGTCGCCCCAGGAGCTAGCCGAAATCCGGCCGGGGCTCGTCTACGTTTCGCTCTCAGCCTTCGGCCATAGCGGCCCATGGGCGGCGCGGCGCGGTTTTGACACCGTGGTGCAGACCGTCAGCGGCATCACCATCCGTCAGGCGGAGTGCGTGCCGGCGAATACCCCGGGCCCGCGCTTTTATCCCGTGTCGGCCATCGATTATTGCACCGGCTATCTGATGGCCTTTGGCGCGATGATCGCCCTGCTGCACCGCGCGCGGGAGGGCGGCAGCTGGCTCGTGCGCATCTCTCTCGCCCAAGTCGGCAAGTGGATCGTCGATCTGGGCGAAGTGCCGGCCTCGGCGCTCCAGGATGTGCCAAGCGAGTTCGGTCAGGCGGAGCTTGAGCGTTGGTCGATGCTGAGCCAGACACCGTCAGCTCCGCTGCGCCACCTCAAACCCGTCGTGCAGCTGTCGGAAACGCCGCCCTATTGGGCGAGGCCCTCGGTCCCGCTTGGCTATCATCGCCCGGTCTGGCCCGCCTTGCCGTAGCGTGGGGATTGGGGCGCGCACACCGCGGGCGCCTTCGTGACGCTGGGGCCTCAATAGCGCGCGCCCGTCGGTAGCGACCATCGTCGGCCGCCTGCGCAGGCGTTCACTCTGCCGCCCTAACGCGGCGGTATAGACTAAGGTGGCGCAAGCGTTGCCAAGGCGTGCGGGGAGACCCTGCCGTGATCCGGTTCGAGGGCTTGAGCAAAGAGTACGGGTCGTTTGTCGCCGTTCGCGGCCTCGCCTTCTCGGTGCAGCAGGGCGAGGTGTTCGGTTTCCTCGGACCCAATGGCGCCGGCAAGACCACCACCATTCGCATGCTGATGGGCATTCTGGTGCCGAGCGCGGGGCACGCCAGCATCGCCGGCCTTGATTGCCAGCGCGATCGGATCGAGGTGAAGCGCCGCGTTGGGTACCTGCCGGACGCGCCGATCTATTACGACTTCCTGCGCGGGCGCGAGATCCTGCAGTTCGTGGGTGAAATGCACGGCCAGTTGCCGGCATTGGCCGCCGGCAACGCCGAGCGGCTGCTCGAGGAACTGGCGCTTTCCGACGCCGCGGAAGAGTACGCCATCAACTACTCGACCGGCATGAAGAAGAAGCTGGGATTGGCCTGTGCCCTCATTCATGATCCAGCTGTCCTCATCCTGGATGAGCCCACCAACGGTCTTGATCCGCGCGCTGCCCGCGAGGTGCAGGACCGGTTGCGCAAGAGCAGCGCCGAGGGCAAGACCATCTTTCTCTCCACCCATTTGCTCGACATGGCCGAGCGGCTCTGCTCGCGCGTGGGCATCATTCACCAGGGCGAGCTGGTGGCGGAGGGAGCACTCCCGGAGCTGCGGGCACGGATCGTGCCGGGCGGCTCGCTCGAGGAAGTGTTCCTCAAGGTGACGCAGCCCGAAGATGCTGCCGTCCCAGGAGGTGCCGCGTGAGCTCGAGCGCGCCAACGAGCGCGCTCGGCGCAGCGCGGCTCATTCTGCGGCTTCGCGTCCGGCGTCTCCTCAACCAGGTGACCTCCAGCTTCCAGCGCTTGCGGCGCCAGCCGATCACCGGCAAGCGAACTGCAACGCCAGCCAAGAGCAAGCTCGGCTGGTTCGTGGGTTCCCTGGTGGCCCTGTCGATGGTGTTCTCGCTCACGAACCTCGCGCGTCAGGCCATGGCAAACATAAAGGAGCGGCTCGGCTCGGCGACGGTGAGCCTCACCACGGCGCCCCCCGAAACGGGCCCACCCCAGGGCTGGCTCGGAGCCCAGCTCAGCAACCTGACCAAGGGGGAAGCGCGAGCGCTCGGATGGGAGGAGGCAAAGGGCGCCAAGGTGACCGGAACCATCGCGGCAAGCCCTGCGGCCAAGGTGGGCCTGCTGGCCGGCGACATCATCGTCGCCCTGGATGGGCACGACATCGGCAATGCCGCGGATTTGGGCCGCATCGTGGCGGGCCAAGCCCCCGGCACGAGTGTGGAGCTCATCTTGTTGCGCGGCGGCAAGGAGGAGCGCCTGCGCGTCCAGTTGGGCCGGCGGCCAACTCCAGCGGCAAGCCGGCAAAGGAAAGGGGTGCTGCTGCCGGCCACCCCGGGCTATCGGGTTTCTCGCGAAGTTCTGCAAGGCTGCCTCTTCGAAACCTGCATCCTCATGCTGGCGACGCTGTTGACGTCGCTGACCAGTCGCCAAATCGCCGTAACCGATTGGGACCTTGAATGGCTGGTCACCTTTCCGGTGTCGCTCACCACCCTCTTCAGCGTGCGCATCCTCGAGCGGACGCTCGTCAATCCGACGGGCCTCTTTACGCTGTGGCCCTTTCTATCGGTGGTCGCTTGGGAGGCCGGCCATCGGCTCGCCGCCCCGCTCTTGGGTCTTGCCGTCAGCCTGCTGTTGCTCGGCATCATCACGACCATCTGGACCGTGTGCGATACGGGCCTGCGCCTGCGCGTGAGCCCACCGAAGTTGCGCAATCTGCAGGCCCTCATCTCCATCACGGCCGTGGGGTGTCTCTATCTGGCGATGTCGGTGGGGATATCTGCCGACAGCTACGTTCTGCGCTGGGCGCCCTCGCTTCCGTCGGTCTTCTTCTGGTTGCCGCCGGGCCTGGCCATCGGCGCGCTGGCGAGCGCCACGCCGACCGGAACGGGGCTGGCGCTGCTGGCCTTGACGGCAGAGGCATTGATCGGCGCGTTCCTCTGTTTTGCGATCCTGACCTTTCAGCTGCGATTGGGGGTCGTCGGCAGTTCCGGCCGCGAAAGCGGGCGGGCCGTGCGCAAAATGCCGCGGGCAACGCGGCATGCCGCCCGCCGCATGCCGCTGTCGCCCATCCAGGCGCGCGAGCTCAAACTGTTGGGCCGCGACCGTACCTTCCTGGTGCAGACCCTCATCCTCCCGGTGATGATCATGGGCGCGCAGGTCTTCTTCAATGCGCCGGGCCGCGCCTTTGCCGCCGGTCTCGGCAACCCCGAGCACGTGGCCGCCGCGGCGTTTGCCGTTGCCGCCTATGCGCTGATGTTCTCCGCCTTCCAGACGCTCAATAGCGAGGGGCAAGCGCTGTGGATCCTCTACACCCTGCCGCATTCCCTGGAGGCCGTCCTGCGCGAGAAGGCGGTCCTGTGGGGGACCGTGTGCCTCGCCTACGCGGTCGCGGTGATCGGGCTGGGGCTTGCCTTCAACCCGGTCTTGTCGCTGCAGCAGGTCGAGTTGATCGCCATCGTCCTCTGCGGCGTGCCCATCTTTGCCATCATCAGCACGGCGCTTGGCGTATTTGCCTGTGACCCTCTCGCCCAACTGGTGCAGCGGCGCGTGCGGCCGAGCTATCTCTATCTCTACATGCTGTTGGCCTCGCTCTATGTGATTGCCGTCTACGCAAGCAGCATCTGGCAGCGCCTAGGCGTCATCGTGCTCACGGGGCTGCTCGGCCTTGCCCTCTGGCAGAAGGCCCGTGACCACCTTCCCTATTTGCTCGATCCCGACGCCTCGCCGCCCGCGCGCGTATCGGTGGCCGATGGCCTGATGGCCGCGCTCATGTTCTTCGTGCTGCAGGCCCTCGTCGCCTTCCCACTGAGCTCCGGCGAGCCAAAGCTCACCGGGCAGGCCACCGTGATAGCCTTCGCGGTGGCGGGCGCGACGACCTATGCGGTCATGCGCTTTGCCTATTGGCGACTGAAGACCGAGGGCGTGCCGCGCCTGTTGGGGCCCGGGCCAGTGCCGGGCATCGCTTGGGGCGTCCTCGGCGGGTCGCTCGCCGCGCTCGCAGGCATTGCCTATCTGAGCCTTGCCGCCCACACGCCACTCTTGGAGACAGGGCGCGAAAGCCTGTTTGCCGACGGCGATAACCTGCCGTGGCTCGCGCTGCTCGCCGTCGGTGCCGCGCCGATCTTCGAGGAATTCATCTTCCGCGGCTTGATCTTCGGCGGACTGCGGCGCTCGCTCGGCGTCGGGCCTGCGGTGCTGATGAGCGCCGCCATCTTCGCCATCGTCCACCCGGCGCCATCGGTGATCCCCGTGTTCGGTCTCGGCATCGCCGCGGCACTCGTCTACGAGCGCACGCGCTTTTTGCTGGGCCCCATGGTGGTGCACGGCGTCTACAATGCGACCATTGTCGGCTATCAGGCATTATCTTGATGTCGCTGATGAGCAGGCATCGGTTACGCCCGCCGCAACAGATGTGAGGCCCTAGCAAGACAGGATTTCTTCATGATCTCGAGCGCACCGACGCTGGCCCACAAACGCCCGTGGTACAGCCCGAAGGCGATCGCACGGTCGATCGCCATTCGCCCTCGCCTCTACTATTCGACGCTCGCCGGTCTTTCAGCGCTCCTGCTGCTCCCCGATAGCTGGCCTGCGGCCCTGCGCGGGGCGCTGGCTTGGGATTTGAGCGCCGCGATCTATCTGGGACTAGCCTTCAGGGTCATGCTGACCTGCAAAGGCGACAGCATCCGCACCCGGGCCGCGCGCCAGGACGACAGCCGGGTTGTGATCCTGATCATCATCCTGCTGGCGATTACGGCAAGCTTTGTCGCCATCGCCGGATTGCTGGCCGAGGCCAAGGCCGCATCCCACAAGATGGCGAACCTTTCGCTTGCCGCGGTCACGATCCTCCTCTCGTGGACGATCACGCAGGTGGTCTTCACCCTGCACTATGCCCATGAATACTATCGACCGAGCCCCGGTCCCCACACGTTTGCGGAGGGACTAGACTTCCGCGGCGACCACAATCCGGACTACTGGGACTTCTTCTATTTCGCGACCTCGTTCGGAGCAGCCTCCCAGACCTCGGATGTGTCGATCCTGACCAAGCCGCTGCGGCGTCTGGCAACGCTGCATGCCATCATTGCGTTCTTCTTCAACACGGCCGTGCTGGCGCTCACCATCAACCTGGCGGCATCGATGATCTAAGGATGGCAAAATGCACGGGCCAGGCGCGGAATATGTGACGCAGCTGATCGCGACCTACGGCTTGATCGTCGTTGCAGTGATCGTTGGTCTCGAAAGCATGGGTCTGCCGCTGCCCGGCGAGAGCGTGCTGGTGGCGGCGGCCCTCTACACTAGCCAGCATGAACACAACATCGCCGGCGTGGTGGCCGCAGCAGCGATGGGGGCCATCGTCGGCGACAACATCGGCTACTGGATCGGCCGGGAGTTCGGATATCGATTGCTGTTGCGCTACGGCGCCGCCATTGGTCTGTCAGCGAGCAAGATCAAGCTCGGGCAGTACCTGTTCCTGCGCCTTGGCGGCAAGGTCGCGTTCTTTGGCCGCCTGGTGGCCGTCCTGCGCATGCTGGCGGCGCTCCTGGCGGGCGTGAACCGCATGGATTGGGGCCGCTTCCTCCTCGCCAATGCGGCGGGCAGCATGCTGTGGGCAAGCGTGGTCGGCTTTGGCGCCTATGCCTTCGGCAGAACCGTCCTCGGGGTCAGCGGCCCGATCGGCATCGCCTTGCTTGCCATCAGCCTCGTCGTGATCATTGCCGGTTTGCTGTTCGTGCGCTCGCATGAAGCGGAGTTCGAGGCAAGAGCGCAAGAGGCCCTGCCCGGCCCCTTGCGTCCGGCCGATCGAATAGGGTCGCGGCACCAACGGGTATCATGAGCGGTGGACGCAGGCGCCCTCCGCACGCAAGCCGCCCCTTTGCGCAAGGTGATGGCACCAGCTCGAGCCCTCAGCCCCCTCCTTGAGCGGGCTCGGGCGCGGCTTGAGGAAACGATTGCGCGGCCCTGGGCCGCCCGATAGAACGGTCGAACCCGATTCTTGAAGAACATCCGATCGAAGGCGCGTTGCAGGTGGCGCAAGCCGACGAACCGATCCGCTACATCGAGCGCACGCGCCGATATTACCGCGCTCTGGGGTACCCGAGCGACTATAGCTGGGCCGCGTTCGATCACGTGCCATTTCGGCGGCTTGCAAAGCCGCTCGACCTCGCACGCATTGCCCTCATCACGACCGCAAGTCCTGTCGGCTTGGGCAATCGCGATGCGAGGGGCGTGAAGCATGTGTGGTCGGCGCCGGTGACCCCGCCGCCGGCGCTGACCGCCGACCACCTTGCCTGGGACAGGGAGTCGACCCACACCGACGATCGAGAGAGCTATCTGCCGATCGAGGCAGCCTTGAAGCTCGCATCGGCGGGGGTCATCGCCGGATTGACGGCCCGCATTCACGGCGTCCCCACCGAATACAGCCAGCGCAAGACCGCGGCCGAGGATGCTCCCGAAGTGCTCCGTCGCTTGCGCGGCGATGGAGCCGACGGCGCCATACTGTGCCCCATATGACCCGTCTGCCACCAAACCGTGAGTTTGGTCGCCCGACAGCTGGAAGCCAGCGGCATTGCGACCGTCATCATCGGTTCGGCTCTGGACATCGTCGAGCACTGCGGCGTGCCACGCTTCGTGTTCACTGATTTTCCTCTCGGCAATTCATGCGGGCCCCCGTGGCGCCGCGACATCCAGGACGGCATCATCGCCCTTGCCTTGCGCGCGCTCGACACCGCCGCGCAAGCAAGGAGCACAATCAGGGCACCCTTTGCGTGGATGAACGATCCCGGCTGGCGCGACCGTTACGGCCGGGTCGACCCTGCCGAGCGGGAGCGACTTCTGGCCCTTGGCCAAGCTCGCCGTAAGCGTCAGGCGGCCGCCGCGCGGCTGAAGATGATCCGCGGACTGTGACCGTGTGCCGGCGTTGTGTGACGTTGGGAAGGTGACGCGCCAGCGACGCGGCGGGCGATCTTGCCAGCCCAAGGCAAAGCCTGGGCCCGCAAATGGGTTGAAGGCGTCCTCGAGAAAGCGACGGGAGCCGCGTCAGAAATCTTGGCGCCCCCCAGTCGCTGCGGATGCGCTTCTGGGAGCAGCGGGCCAACCGGTGAGGGCGCCGCCAAACCCGCGAGCTCGTGCTCGCACCGCTTCCACACCCAGTGCTGGACCTCGGCCAACGCGCGCCCGCAGCGCATTAGAAGCTTGGACTGCCTAAAGACGGCCCAGCAGCAGATTGGCTTTGCAACCTTAGGTTTAGGGCGTAAGCTCGGTTGTGGTCTTTGGGGAGCCCTTGGCCCAAGCCCATCCCACGCGACGCGAGCCAAAAATCCCGGGCCTTGGCAGCGCATGTGCGAGCCCTCCACTGTTGGGTGGGCTAAGGGGTGGGCTAAGCTCGCACGGGGGGCGAGAATGGCTTTCGCGTTCTCGCCTTCTTTGCTTTCATTGGGAGGTGTCCCCGTGCCGCGAGCCCTGAGCATCGGGGCTCAGGCCTAGAGGCCCCACCGACAGAGGAACGCAAGCTGAATGCGCGGGTTCTAGTCAGATGAACAAGGCATTCGTGCGCGATGGCGATGCGGAGCGGGCAAGCAACGCGCTTCCCGATCGGCCCATCCCGCCTGGCCCAAATCTCGTGACGCCTGAGGGGCTCGCGCATTTGGAGCACATGGTGGCCGCCACGGAAGAGCAGCATCGGGCCGCCGTGGCAGCGGACGACGCCAACGAGATCGCCAGGACGGAAAGGGACCTCAGGTATTGGACGGCGCAGCGCGCGACGGCGCAGCTGGTCGAATCTTCCGGTTCGGACGAAGTGGTGGAATTCGGCTCCACGGTGACCATCAAGCGAGATGGTGGGCAAGAGCGCACCTATCGCATCGTCGGCGTCGACGAGGCCGATCCCTCGCGGGGAACCCTGTCCCACATCTCGCCGCTTGCCAAGGCGCTGCTGGGCAAGAGCAAGGGAGATACCGTCACCATCGGCGCGGCCGAAGCTGAAATCCTCAAGATCAGCTAAGGCGCATCGCCGGGCAAGGCGACGCTGGGTCTGCGCCAGGGCTTGTCAGGGCTTATGCGGGCGGCGGCGCTGGGCCGCCGATGTCGCGCCAGCGCACACAGGCAACTTCGTGCTCGGGACCGGCGCGCTCCAAGGCGGGCAGCGTTTGCGCGCAGCCAACAACCGCATGCCGGCAACGGGTTCGGAAGGCGCAGCCCGACGGCAGGCTGCGCGGGTTCGGTGGCTCGCCTTCGAGCGAGCCGTCGAGCCGCGGGCGTCCGCCCGCGTCGAGCCGCGGTGCGGCCGCCAACAATGCGTGCGTGTAGGGATGTCGCGGCATGTCAAAGATCGCGGCCGTGGGCCCGCTCTCGACGATGCGGCCAAGGTACATGACGGCGATGCGATCGCACATGCGCTTGATCACGGAGAGGTCGTGCGAGATCAACAGATAGGTGAGGCCCAGCCGCGCCTTGAGGTCGGCGATGAGGCGCAGCACCGTCGCCTGGACGGAGAGATCCAGACCCGCGGTCGGCTCGTCCAAGATGACGATGCGCGGCTCCAAAAGCAGGATACGCGCGAGCACCACCCGGCGCAGCTGACCGCCTGAAAGCTCGTGCACATAGCGCGAGGTAAAGGAACGATCGAGGCCGACGGCGGAGAGCATGCCTTCGATCTGCCCGTGCCGCGCTTGCGCCGGGTGCCCTCCGTGAATGATGAGCCCCTCTTCCAGGATGCGGCCGATGCTCCACCAAGGATCGAGGGCGGCTGCGGCATCCTGGTGCACGTACTGAATGGCGCGGCGCTTGCGCCGGGCGATGGCCGGTTGAACGCCGCTGACGACAGTGCCATAGAGCTCGATCGTGCCTGCCCACTCGCGCTCGATGCCAAGCAGGGTCCGCCCGAGCGTGGTCTTGCCGCAGCCGGATTCCCCAACCAGGCCCAGGGTTTCTCCCGCCCGCAAGCACAAGGACACGCCCGCCACGGCCGCAACCGGCGGCACGGCGGGCCTCAGCCACCGCCGCTGGCCACCCAACGAAACCTTTATGTCGCGCGCCTCGAGCGCCGGCCTATCTGCGTTCATATCTGCGCTCACGGCCGGCCTCGCTGCCGCTCGTCGGCAAGCCGGCAGTTGACGAAATGTCCCGGCGTGTCGGCGATGAGCCTTGGGGTGCGTCGGCTGCATTGCGCCTCAGCGAAGCTGCAGCGGGGCGTAAAGCGGCACCCGGGCGGCGGCGCCAGGGGCGAGGGGACAAGACCCTGAATGCCGATGAGCGCCCCGGAGCGGTCGGGATGGCAGGCGAGCAGCGCCTCGGTATAGGGATGCTTGGGACCCGCCAACACCCCGCGGGTTGCGCCCGCCTCGACCGTCTGGCCCGCATACATCACGGTGATGGCATCGCAAAGCTCGGCCACGACGCCGAAGTCGTGCGTCACAAACAGCATGGCGATGTTCAATTCCTGCGTGAGCGACCTCAGCAGCCTCAGGATCTGCAGCTGGGTCGTCACATCGAGCGCCGTGGTGGGCTCGTCGGCCACGACCAGAGCCGGACTGGAGGCGAGCGCGCCGGCGATCATGAGGCGCTGGCGCTGGCCGCCGGAGAACTGGTGCGGGTAGCGCTCGAGCACCGCCTCCGGCTCCGGGATTTGTACGCGCTTGAGCAGCGACACGATGCGACGCCGGCGGAGGGCTTCGGTGTTGAGCTCTGCTGGCGCGTGCCAGCGCAACATCGAGAGCAGCTGCGAGCCGACCTTGAACACGGGATTGAGCGCCAGATAGGGGTCCTGCGGGATGAAGCCGATGCGCTGACCGCGAATGCGCCGGGTCATTTCGCGGTCGCTGAGACGGAGAAGATCTTCGCCTTCGAACCAGATCTCGCCGCTCTCGAGGATGGCGCTGTTGGGCATGATGCCGATGACCGCACGCGCCAAGGTGGACTTGCCGCAGCCCGATTCGCCCACCACACCGAGGATCTGGCCACGCGGCAGCTCCAACTCCACGTGATCGAGGATCTGCGCGACACCTTCGTCCGTCCTGACCGACAGGCGCAGGTTCTTCACCGCCAGCAACAGATTGCCGCTCATCGCGATCGCCTCAGCCGCGGATCGACGATGTCCCTGAGGCCGTCGCCCAACAGATTGAACCCCAGCACCGTGATGAAGATGGCAAGCCCCGGGAAGGTCGAGAACCACCAGGCGTCCGGCAGATATTGCCGGCTCTCCGAGATGGCCAGTCCCCAATCGGGGTCGGGCGGCGTGGCGCCCATGCCGAGGAAGCCCAGGACCGCGGCCACCAGAATGGTGAAACCCATGCCGATGGTGGCGCGCACGATGATGGGGGAAATTGAGTTGGGCAGGATGTGCAGGAACAGAATGCGCGCCTTTCCGGCACCGATGCACTCCAAGGCGTCGATGAACAGCGCAACCTTGAGGCGGCGCGCCTCGCCGAAAACGATGCGCGTGAAGAAAGGCCAATAGGTGAGCGTCAATGCCAGCATTGCGCTCTCAAGGCTCGGGCTCATCAGCTGGGCCAGCGCCAGGGCCAAGATCAGCTGCGGCACGGCAAGAAAAACATCGGTGATGCGCATGATCGTTTCCGACAGCCAGCCCGGATGGTAGCCGGCGATCAGCCCGAGCGGCACGCCGATGAGCATGGCAATGCCGACCACCATCAGCGCGATCAACAGGGCGCCGCGGCTGCCCAGGATGATGCGCGAGAGGATGTCGCGCCCCAGATTGTCCGTGCCGAAGGGATGCTCGAAGCTCGGCGCCTTGAGCCGGCTTGTGAGGTGCGAGGCCGCGACGTCGCCGGGGTAGGGAGCAAGCAGCGGTGCCAAGACGGCGACGATCACGACACCCAGCACGATGAGCGCGCCAAGAACCGCCGCTTTGTCCTTGCCAAACTTTGCCAGGATGAGCATGCCGCTCAATCCTCCTCGCGCAAGCGCGGATCGAGCAGGCCATGTACGACGTCGACGACGATATTGACGAGTGCGTATATGACCCCGATCAGCAGCGTGACCGCCAGCATCACCTTGTAGTCGGCGGTGAGGATCGCCTGCACCGTATAAAAGCCGATGCCCGGCCAATCGAAGATCGTCTCGACCACCACCGCGCCGGCGATCAGACCGCCAAACAACAAGCCGATCTGGGTGACGGCGGCCACGACCGAGTTGCGCAGCACGAATTTCCAGATCAGCGCCCGCCGCGGGAAGCCCTGCGCGCGCTCGTAGGTGACGAAGTCCTTCTGCAGGGTCTCGAGCACGCCGGCGCGCGTGAAACGGGTAATGGTGGCAAGCGCACCGAGCGAGAGCGTGAAGGCCGGCAAAATGAGGTGCGAGAGCGCATCGGCGAAGGCCTCGCCGCGATCCGCTAGCAGGCTGTCGATAAGATAGAAGCCTGTGACTGTCGGCGGCGCCGTGAGCCCAGGGCTAAGACGCCCCCGCAGCGGCAGCCAATCCAGCTGCATCGCAAACAAGAGCTGCAGCTCGATGGCAAACCAGAACGCGGCGATGGCGATGCCGCCGACCGACAGGATGCGCAGGAGCACGTCCGGCCAGCGGTTGTGATGGACCGCGGCAACGGTGCCGAGCGGAATGCCGAGGAGGGTGGCAAACAGCAGTGCGGCGATGGTGAGCTCCAAGGTCGCGGGCAGGCGCTCCTTGATGTCGAGCGCCACGGGGCGGCGCGAATAGGCGCTTTCGCCGAAGTCGAGCCGCGCGACCTGACCGAGGTAGACGGCAAACTGCACGTAGAGGGGTTGGTCGAGGCCGTACTGGCGGCGGATCTCGGCGACCTGGGCGAGCGTGGCGTTCTCGCCAGCCAGTGCCGCTGCTGGATCGGCCGGCACCACCCGGATCAGGAAGAACGTGAGGATCAGCAAGCCGACGAGCGAGGGGATCACCAGGAGCAGGCGCCGCAAAATGAAGCCCAACATGGATGTCCCAGCTCGTATCGCCGCGTTCGCTCACCGCCCTGCGATGGGAGCGCGAGCCCCGCGTGGCCGCAAAGCCCCATGCCGCCCAATCAGGGTGCCAGCGCGATCCAGCGCATCTCGCCGCCCGAACCAACCGGCGAGAACCGGAAGCCCTTCACACGGTCGGCGACGCCGCGGATCTCGACCGTGTTGTAGACCCAGATGTCGGGGCTGTCGGCGACGACGAGCCGGACCGCCTCCTCGTAGAGCGGCCGGCGCTCGGCCTCGGCGAGCCTGGTGCGCGCTTTGCGCAGCAAATCGTCGACCTGCGGGTTTTGGTACCAGGCCGACGCCTTCCAGGTGCCCTGGAACTGGCTGTCGTACATCTGGCCTACCCAGTTCTCGGGGTCGACGAAGTAGGTCGAGACCCAGTGCACCCACAGGTCGGGGGTCGACTCGGGTCTGGCGGTATTGGTGGTGATGTTGGCCCAGGTATCGGCGATGATCTTGAGGTTGACGCCGATTTGCGCAAGATCGCTCTGGAACAGCTGCGCCGCCTGATTAGTTTGCTCCAGCTGTGACTGGGTGTGGATTTCGATGGGCCGGTTGATCGGCGCACCTTCTGCCTTGGCCTTGTCGCAGAAGGCCTTCGCCTTCTTCAAATCGTAGTCGTAGCCCGCCACGTCCTTGGGATAGCCCCAGAGGTTGTTTGGCAAAGGCGCTGGGTTGCGTTCGGCGTACCCCTTCAGGATCTCCTTGATGAAGCCGTCGTAGTTGAAGGCGTGGGCCAGGCACTTGCGCGCATTGATATTGTCGAGCGGCGGCTTCTTGTTGTTCATGCGCAGGACGAAGATGCGCATGGAGGTGTCCTTCTGGATGTGCACGCCCTTCGACTTTTCGATGCGCTCGACCTGATCGGTCGGCAAATAGCTGTCGGTCAGATCAACCGAGCCCTTGAGCAGCGCCAGCACGCGTGTGGAGGTCTCGCGCGTGGGCAAAATCTGGATCTGGTCGGGCGCCTTGGGGTTGTCCGCCCAGCCGAAAAAATGGCCGTCGAATTTCTTGAGGTCGGCGCGCTCGAGCGGACGGTAGGTCGCGGCATCGAACCGGTAGGCGCCGGAACCCGCTTCATTGGCAGCAAGCCATGCCGCGCCCCAATCAGCGTTTGCCTCGTGCTCTTTGACGACGCGCGGATTGACGATCATGACGATCGGAATTGCCGCCAGGAACGGGGCATAGGGCTTGTCGAGAACGAAGCGCACGGTCGACTTGTCCGGCGCCGTAATGTTGTCGGGCCTCAGCACCGGCTTGAAGGCGCCGGCAGGTGCCTTGCCGATCGCCAGCACGCGCTTGAAGCTCCAGACGACGTCCTCGGCGCTCATTTCACTGCCGTCGTGGAATTTGACGCCAGGGCGCAGCGTGAATTCCCAGGTCAAGCCGTCGCCGCTGACGGTGTGCGACCTAGCCAGCCACGGCTCGAGCTTCGGCGGATTGCCCTGGTAGCGATAGAGATTGTCATAGGTGTTGAGGCTGTAGAACTGCATGGGCACGTCGAAAATCTGATGCGGGTCGACGTTGGCCGGCAGGTTGTCTCCCGATACCAGGACCCCC
>Ga0306920_100008581_pt1 | contig 13569 bp, 10 predicted proteins | sample flu12Cox44000170_FD_204666 | JGI IMG/M metagenome (GOLD analysis project Ga0306920, IMG submission 204666) | Lab enrichment of tropical soil microbial communities from Luquillo Experimental Forest, Puerto Rico - flux4day.12C.oxic.44.000.170 (v2)... | ecosystem: Environmental > Terrestrial >... | reverse complement strand
CACGACCCTGTCCTCCACCTCCCGGCTCGGTGAGACCCCCGGCTTCAGCGAGATATAGATCTCCGGCGCGCGGCCCTTCAGCTCATCGACCACAGGAACGACCGCCGCCTCCGCGATCTCCGGTACCGTTAGGGCGGCCGACTCGAGCTCTTTGGTGCCCAGCCGGTGTCCGGCGACATTGATCACGTCGTCCACGCGGCCGAGGATGCGGAAGTAGCCGTCGGCGGCCTGCGTGGCACCGTCCCCGGCGAAGTACGGCCAATCGCGCCAGTCCGTGCTCTTGGGGTTCTTGCAGTATTTCGCGTAGTACACTTGGACGAACCGATCGCGGTCCCCCCAGATGGTCTGCATGATCCCCGGCCAGGGGTTGCGGATGCAGATGTTTCCCGCCTTCTGCGATCCGCGCGGGATCTCGTGACCCTCCTCGTCATAGATCACAGGGTGGATCCCCGGCACGCCGGGGCCGGCGCTGCCGGGCTTCATGGGATCCAGTGCCGGCTTGGTGCTGCAGAGAAAGCCGCCGTTCTCCGTCTGCCACCAGGTGTCCACGATCACCGCCCGTCCCTTGCCCACGACCTCGTGATACCATCGCCAGACCTCCGGCTCGATGGGCTCGCCCACCGTCGTCATGTGCTTGAAGCGGTACCGGTACTTCCCGGGCTCGTCGGGGCCGGCCTTGCGCAGCATGCGGATCGTGGTCGGTGAAGTATGGAAGATATTGACATCGAGGCGCTCCGCGATGCGCCACGGACGGCCCGCATCCGGATACGCCGGCACCCCCTCATAGATCACGCTCGTCGCCGCCACAGCCAGGGGACCGTAGACGATGTAAGAATGGCCGGTGATCCAACCGATGTCCGCGAAGCACCAGTAGACGTCCGTGGGGTGGATGTCCTGGATGTACTTCGATGTGCCGGCGACGTAAGCCAGATAGCCGCCCGTGCGGTGCTGGCAGCCCTTCGGCCGGCCCGTCGTCCCGCTGGTGTACATGAGAAAGAGCGGCGCTTCCGCGTCCATGGAGACGGGCTCGACCACCCGGCCGGTGTAATCCCGCAGCAGGTCGTCCATCAGGTAGTCTCGGCCCTCGACCATCGGCGTGGCCGACGCGGGCTTCTCCCGAAACCGCCGCCAGATGAGGACCTTGTCCACCTTCTGGCCTTCCTTTTCGGCCGCGCCCACGGCGATGTCCGCGTTCGCCTTGTGATCGAGCAGCTTGCCGTTGCGGTAGTAGCCGTCCATCGTGATCAGCACGCGGCTGCCTGAGTCGGCGATGCGGATCCCGCATGCTTCTCCGCTAAAGCCGCCGAAGACGACGGAGTGGACCACCCCCAGGCGCGCGCATGCCAGCATCGTGATTGGAAGCTCCGGGGTCATGGGCAAGTGCAGCGTGACGCGATCGCCGGCCCGCAGCCCGGCGAACTCCCGGAGGACCGCGGCCACCTCGTTCACGCGCGTGTACAGCTCCTGGTAGGTGATCGCAACGTGCGGCTCAGCCTCCGGCTCCGGAACGAAGATCAGGGCGGCCTTGTTCTTGTGGAGCGCGAGATGGCGGTCCACGCAGTTGGCGCACGCGTTGAGCTTGCCGCCGACGAACCATTTCCAGAACGGGGGGGTGGTCGTGTCCAGCGTCGTGTGCCAGTACTGATCCCAAGTGAGAAGGTCGGCGTACTCCCGGAAGCATTCCGGAAAACGCTCCAGGCTGAACCGCTGGTTGACCGAAGGATCGACGAGATTGGCTTGGCCGATAAACTCGGCGGGAGGGTAGATGTATTCTTCCTCTCTCCAATGGACCGCGATCTCGGCCTCGCTGACCTCGACCTCCGGTTGCGTCCTTTGCGCGCGAGCCATGGGTTCGTCCTCCTCCATGCAAGACCACCGGCGTCGCCTCGTGCCGCGGCGCCACTGCGGTGAACGGGCGTGTCCGTGTTGCATCTTGTTCTGGTCGGCGCGCGCTCGCTCCTGCGGCGGTGCAGGATGGGGCGCCTGCAGCCGGCCTCGCGCTCTCACCGCACGCGGCGATCGGCCGGGCGATCGCTCACTGGCGGGGCAAGCTCGCTTGAATGATGCGCACGGAGACCTCCTGCCGCGCTGCACGCGAGACTAGTCCCGCCCATTCACCTACCGCAGCAGCCGTCTCAACGTCTTTCCCGCCACCGTCCGGGGAATCCGCTCGCAAAACTCCACTGCCTGCGGCACATGGGTCGCCGGCAGACGTTCGCGACAGTGACGTATGATTTGGTCTCCTGTGATTCCCTCTGCCACCACGACGGCCTTCACTCGGCCGTTGCCGGCCTGGTCTGCGATCCCGACAACCGCGGCGTCCTTGATACCCGGGATACCGGTGATGACGGCTTCGACCACAGCGGGGTCGACCACCACGTCGGCCACGTGGACAAGGCTGCTCTTCCGGCCAACGAGGAACAGGTGCCCGGTTTCATCTGCCCAGCCCAAGTCACCGGTACAGAAGCGGTTCGGGTCGATCGGCAGCAGGCTCGATCGGTCGCCCAAATACCCGCGCGCTAACGCGGGAGAAGCGACGACGACCTCTCCCACGGCCCCCGGCTCGAGCTTTTTGCCCTGCGGCCCAACCACGGCGACCTCGCGGCCTCGAACCGGCCGGCCCACGGAGTCCCGCAGATACGGGCTCCATGTCAGCCGGAGCGTGATGACCCCGGCCTCGGTCGAGCCGTAGTCCTGACAGATCCGGCGTCCGAAGCGCCGTGCGAACGAATCGTCCAGGTCATGCGGCAACGGCGCACCGGCACTGAAGCACAGCCGAAGGGGCAACAGCGCGTCCCCTTCGCATGCGGGGGTGTGAAGGAGCCCTCGGTACATAGCTGGGACGGCGAACAGAATGGTCGGTCGCTCTTGCCGGAGGGCCTGAAGCACCACGTGGGGGTCGAATCCATCCTCGAGGATGACACGGCCACCACGGCATAACGGGGCAAGCGTGCCGCCGATCAGCCCGTAGGAGTGGGAGATCGAGGACAGCACCAAAGTGGTGTCGGTTTCGAGGAGTTGGATTTCCTCGGCGAAGCAAGCGATCTCGTTCCAGACGGCGTCGTGGGTGCGGACGGCAAGCTTTGACGGCTGGTCGGCCCCGGATGTGAGTTGAATGATCCAATCGCCCCGCGCAAGGCCGGCCGCGGAGGGCGCCGGGAACGTGAACCGGCGCAGCGTCTGGAAGCCGCCGGGACACGTGCTACCGCCCGCCTCCAGGACGAGGGTTTGGTGCGCGACACTTGTCAGGATGAGCCGGGTGCCCGCGATCTCGCCGTACCGCCGCAGATCCGGCGCGGGGAGAGAGGGAGGAAAGAGCACAGCGACGGCGTCCACCCGGGCGATGCCGAGAAGAATCGGCACAAACTGCCTGCGGTTCGGCAGGACGAGGCCGACGGCATCGCCTGCTCGCACGCCGTGTCGGGTGAGCAGCGGCGCCCAGGAGCCGCTGTCGCGCCATAGCCGTCCAAACGTGATCGTTCCGTCACGATCCGTGACGGCAGGACGGTCGGGCGCATCGGTTGCCCACTTCGCAATGTGCGCGACAACGCGCGGAATAGACGTTCCCATCAGAGGAGGCGGCATCGCCCCCTATTTCTCGATGAGGCCCCGGCACCCCCGTTTTGCACGCCATGGGCGATCTCGAGCCGGCAGAGCGATGCCTCCGATTCCTACGGTATCCTACAGAACGGGTGGCGTTCCGGTCACACCGAGGGTTGGTTTACAAGTCTTCCGCCGTCTTGCCGGGCGCGGTGAACATCACGCTCACCGTCAACGGGCAGCCGCACTCGGTGACGGTCGACCCGCGAGTGACGCTGCTCGACGCGCTGCGCGAACGCCTCCAATTGACGGGGACGAAAAAGGGCTGCGATCGGGGCGAGTGCGGAGCCTGCACGGTGCACATCAGCGGCCGGCGGATCCTCTCCTGCATGACGCTCGCCGTGATGCACACCGGCGGCGAGATCACCACGATCGAGGGCATCGCCCAGGGCGAGCATTTGCACCCGGTCCAAGCGGCGTTCATCGACCACGATGGGGCTCGGCTCGGCCGTGGCCGACGCGGCGGTGAAGCTTCGCCTGACCTTACTGCGGATGGCGATCGCGGACCGCGCCTCGCCGCTCTACGAGGCGCGGCTCGAGGACCTCCAGCCGGGCGGCGATGGCGCCATCATCCCCAAGGGCAGCCCGACCCGAACCGACACGCTGGCGGCGATCGTGCGCAGGAGCGGTCAGGAGGCGATCGCTGCCGACGGGGCGTGGTCGCCCGGCGGGGGCCTCTTTGGCGTTCAGTCCTATGCGATGTACACGTTCGGTGCCGTCTTCGTCGAAGTGCGGGTCGACGCCGAGCTGGCCATCCCGCGCGTGACGCGGTGTGTGGGCGCGTACAGCGCCGGCCGGATCATCAATCCCAAAACGGCGCGCAGTCAGATGACCGGCGGCATGATTTGGGGGATCGGGCAGGCGCTGCTTGAACGATCGGAGACCGACGGCGAGCTGGGGCGTTTCCTCTCCAAGAACCTCGCCGGCTACCTCGTGCCGGTGAACGCGGACATCGGGCAACTCGAGGCGTATTTCGTCGACGAGGTCGATTGGCACGCCAGCGACTGGGGGCCAAGGGGATCGGTGAGCTGGGTGCGACGGGCGTCGCGGCGGCGGTGGCGAATGCCGTCTTCCACGCCACGGGTGTCCGCGTGCGCGATCTCCCGCACGCTGCCAGGCCGTCCACGCCCGTGACGGTGCGCTACTCGGACGGGTCGGGCGTGCCGACTATCCCCGACAACGACCCGGCGCGATCTGGCCCCCGGGGGATGGCATCCGCTTCCATCTGGCGGAGCACGTCCACACCGATATTGTCGCCCACTCCGTCAACGGCTTCCCGGTCCGCACCAGCGAGGAATTCCTAGAGCTGCAGCGCGCGGCGGCAGCCGCCGGGGCGGGCCATCCCGAGGCACTCGGGTCGTTCCTCGCGGCGCACCCGAACGCGAAGCGGTTTGTCGAAACGCCTAAGCCGATCCCCACGAGTTTCACGCGGGAGGCGTTCTTCGCCGTCACGTCGTTCAAGTTCACCAATGCCCGCGGCGTGAGCCGTCACGGGCGGTTTCGCATCCGACCGGAGGCGGGGACCGAGTACCTCTCCGACGCGGCCGCGGCCGCGAAGTCCGAGAATTTTCTGTTCGACGAGATCGGCCCACGGCTGGCCAAGGAGCCGGTCAGGCTCGGCGTGTTCGTGCAAATGGCGGGGCCGGGCGATGATGTCGCCGACGCCAGCGTGACGTGGCCGGACAATCGCACCGACATCGGTTTTGGCACCATCACACTGACCGCCCGTGTGGATGACCAGGCGCCGGACCGGCGGAAAATCATCTTCGACCCCCTTCCTCGGGTTGACGGCATCGATTCATCGGGCGATCCGCTCACGGAAGTGCGCGCGGACGTCTACCTGCTGAGCGGTCGCAGGCGGCGGGCCGTCGGCGACGGCAGGCCTTAAAACCTATCCCAAAACTGCGCGCTCAGCCGGTTATACGCGACGTCCCGTAAGTTTTGGGATGGGTTTTTAATGGATCTCGGCGCGCTCGGGTAGCGGCCGGGTCGCGGGGTCGAGGCCGCGGTTACGCGTGCTGCAACGTTTGTTCCACAACCTCACGGGCACGCGCGATATCTATCTGCGCTTCCGTAACCGCACTCGGGAACAGCCCCTCAGCCCGGACGTATTCCGGCAGAGCACAGACGGCCTCCGCAAGATCGGCGTCGTTCAATCCGATCTGGACAGGTTGTGCCCCGAGCCCGGCGTTGCGAACCACCCGGATCGCATAATCAGCGGCGTTGCCCTGCAGGGCAGCCATCAAGATGGTGCACAGACAGATGAGCTCGCCGTGCACGAACCCCCTCCCCAGGCGATGCTCGACGCAGTAGGCTAAGTAATGCTCGGTGCCTTCCTCCGGACGGCTGTGGCCTGCGCGCAGGCAAAGCTCAGTCTCGGCCGTGAACAGGTCCACGAGCTCACGCATGCCCGTCTCGGTCACGGCTCGGATGTCGGGCAGCGATGCTTGGAGGCGGTCCAGCAACCGCCGGGCCTCGTCTGCGATCGCGGCGTTCCACGCAGGACCGCCGAGGCCGGCGCCGGAGCGCCAGTCCTCCAGGGCGGTATGGATGGACAAGATGTCGCCGATGCCGGCCCGGTTCAAGTGGGGCGGCGCTCGACGCAGCAGGTCGTAGTCGACGAGAACTTCTTCGGCCGTGATGTCCCCCACGTAGCGCACTCGATCATTCACCCTCACCGCGGCCGCGGTGGTGACGCACGCGTCTACGGACAGGATGGTCGGAACGAGCAGCAGGCGGCTGCCGCGCGTCCCTGCGATGTATTTGGCCGCATCGAGGCTTGATCCGCCGCCGACTCCGATGACGCCCTCGGCCGGCGGCAGCTGCCCTTCCAACGCACTCAACGATGCTTCGTCTGTTCCTGTGAGGAATCCGACCTGCCGCACGGCGCCGCCGAGCGATTCGCCCACCAGCGCCCACGGCTCGGTCATCGTGACCACCACGCATGATCGGAAACGGTCCGCGGCACCGGAGGCGGCGCCACGCCTGAAGGTCACGCGTGGAATTCCAGGCATCGGTTCATCCCAAGGCGCGCAGCCCGGAAATCATGGCGTCCCGGAGCTTCTCTCCCGCCCCCGGCTCGAGGGGGGTGGCCTCGATCTCGAACCCCCCTTCCTGAAAGCACGAGCGTGGAGGAATGTAGCCGACCGAGTCATTGGCCAACCCGACGAGGACCGTGTGCGCAAACGGTGAGGAGGCCCGAACCTGCTGCCCGAGCTCCGTGAAGAGCTCGCCCGCGACAGACGCCAGCACGGCATCGTCGATCGCGATGCACTGGACTTCGGCGCTGGCCGCGGTGCCGAAACTCCGGCGCCGAAGGTGCCGCAACTGAGCGGTCGTCCACGACATTTCCTCGTCGAGGACCGCGTCAGGCGATAGAGATGCGCGGAGTGTCCGGCACCGAGCCTCCCACGCGGCCAGCAGGCGTGCCTCCTCCTCCAGGGGCGGCGCACCGGCGACGGGCAGGCTAACGGCGCGGTGGGTGGCGGTGACGCGCTGCACGGGCCGGGGCGTGACCTGCTCGGCCACCTTCACCACCTCGGCGCCCAGGATACATCCGAGCCGGTCCGCCTCGGTGAATGGACCGGGATGCACGATCGGGTTGAGGTCCCCCTCCGCGCCATTCGTGAACAAGGCGAGCGTGCCCGCTCCGAAGTACGCCTCTACGAAGCGCTGCGTCGCGCCGGGGTAATCCGCGGAAACCTCGACGTTGGGCCCGAGCACCACCGCGTGGCAGGGATAGTTGATCAGCATCGCGCGCGATGCATCATCACGTTCGAACCGCAGCACCGTGACGGTATGGTCCACCGGTCCCTCGAAGTTCTGCCCCAGGAATGGCAGGCCGAACCAGGATCCGTCGGGGCGCCGCTTCCGGCGGTTGACATTGATCGCGCAGGTGCCGGTCCCGACCGCGAACCGCGCCGGCCGCATCTCCCGGACGGCCGCGGCAACGAGGCCAGCGATCTGGGGGGCCAGCGCGTCGATGTACCCGAGGTGCACGCGGCCGGCGAGGAGGTCAGCCCGCAGCGGCGGGCTCAAGGCCGGCCCGGAATGATTGTGCGACGCCGTGATCATCACGCAGTGATCGGGGATGCCCGTCTGCTCTTTCACGATCGCGCGCACGGTAGATGTCAGGTCCGGGGGGACCGCGATCAAATCACTCGTGATGACGGCAGCGGTGATCCCGTCGTGCTCGAAGACCAGCGCCTTGGCGTGCAGGTCGTCGTGAGTCGAGCGCGCGCCTGAACGGCGGCCTTCCGCGACGTAGTACCCGGCCAGGGCCGTCCCGAGCGGCGGGGTCACCGGCCGCCTCGCCAAACCTACTCGCACGGTCGCGCCGTTCCCCTCACCCGAGATGATCCGCCGAGTTCGATGCGGGTCGTAGCGCTTGAGCGTCGTAGCGCTTGCGTGTCGTAGCACTTGCGTGTCGTAGCACTTGCGTTGACTTCCAACCGGTTGGACTGTAGCATGGTGAGGGCACGTCGTCAAACGTCTCATCGTCGTTGTCGGACAACACTGACCGTGCGACTCTCGGGAAGAACAGCGTAGACGATGCCGGCCGCCATCTCCGGAGCCGAGAAGACGAAGGATCTGATCCTGGCGATGCTCAAGGAGAGCCGGCGTCAGCCCGGGGACCGCGTGCCGTCTGAAGAGGAACTCAGCCGCCGGTTCAGAGCGAGCCGGCCGACGATCCGGGAGGCGCTGCGGCAACTCGAACACGAGCGCGTCCTGTACTGTGTCCATGGACGGGGGCGGTTCGTCGCCGGAAGCCCCCAAGTGTACCTCGACTCCATCGCCCGCCTGCGCAGCGTCACAGAACTCGCCGCCAACCTCGGCTTCACCTTATCCACCAGCGTTCACGCCGTCCGCAAGCGCCCGCCCACCAGGCAGGAGGGACAGGCTCTGCGCCTTGGGCCTGAGGACATGGTGATCGAGCTGGAACGGACACGATCCGCGGAGAGCGAACCGGTCATCTATGCCGTGGACATCTTTCCTGAGCGCCTCGTTGTTGGGGTGCCCGACGAGCATGCCTGGAGCGGCTCATTGCTCGAGCTGATGGAGACCTCCTGGGGGGTCACCATCACCCACGCCGAGGCGACCATTCGGGCGGTGAGGCTGAGCGCCAAGCTGGCGAGCCGCATCAGGGTGCCATCGAGTCTGCCGTGGATCATGCTGGAGCAGACGAACTTCGATGCGCATCGCCGTCCCGTGCTCTACTCGCAAGATTACCATCGAGGAGACAAGTTCACGTTTCGTCTGCTTCGCAGCCGCAGCAGTGCCGTCGCATCATGATATATCGCCTATTCCTTGGTACCCAGAGCTTAGGAAGGCCAGGGCTCCGCCGGGGTCCCCGACAGATTGCACCTTTCTCAGCAATCTGGTGGGGTGGAACATATTACATCTCCGCAGCAATTTGTTGGGATGGCAGCAGAGCACCGGAGGGCTCGCCGTGAGGGTCAGCGCGCAGCGCATCCCGAATGATGATTTGACTCGCCAGTACCGAGACATCGGGGCCGATATCCTGTCCGCGATTCAAGAAGTGCTGCCGACGGGACGCTATACCCTCGGCCCGAACGTCCAGCAGTTCGAGCGAGACTGGGCCGATTACTGCGGCACCCGCTTCAGCCTGGGGATCAGCAACGGCACCGAGGCCCTGCACCTCGCCTTGCTGGCCTGCGGGGTTGGTCCGGGCGACGAGGTGGTGACGGCCTGCAATACCTACAGCGCGACGGCCTTCGCCATCTCCTACGTCGGCGCCACGCCCGTCTTCGTGGATGTCGATCCCCTCACGTACACGCTCGGCCGCGCCGGCGTCGAGGCCGCGATCACCACCAGAACCCGCGCCGTCATCCCGGTGCACCTCTACGGCCAGACCGTGGACATGGATCCTCTCCTGGAGATGGCCCGCCGGCGCCGCCTGTGGATCATCGAGGACGCGGCCCATGCGCACGGGGCGACGTACAAGGACCGCCGCACGGGCGCCCTGGGGGACATTGGCTGCTTCAGCTTCTATCCCACGAAAGTCCTGGGTTGCTTCGGCGACGGCGGGGCGGCGACCACGAGCGATGAGTCCCTCTACCAGGCGCTTCGCCGCCTGCGATACATGGGGCAGCGAACCAAGCACGTGCATGAGATCATCGGATACCAGCAACGCCTTGACGAGATCCAGGCGGCAATTCTCCGCGTCAAGCTTCAGCACCTCGATACGCACATCGCACGGCGGCGGCAGTGGGCCGCATTGTACGATGAACTGCTCGCCGACCTGCCGGTCGCGCGGCCGGCCCAGGCGCCCTACTCCACGCACGTCTACTACCTGTACGCCGTCCGGGCGCGGGAGCGCGATCGGCTTGCCGCCTACCTCGACGACCGCGGCATCGGCACGCAGATCATCTATCCCGCCCTGGTCCCCTTCCAGGAGGCTTACGCCCACCTCCGGTATCAACGCGGCGCCTTCCCCGTGGCGGAACGCGCGACGGAGGAGATCCTCTGCCTGCCGATGTTTCCGGAGCTGACGGAAGACGAGGTCCAGTACGTGGCCGAGGCCGTGCGCGCATTTTATACGCACTGATGATCACGCTGGCCGTGTTTGGAGGGAGCAGCGTCGCGACGCCGGAACTGATCGACGCGCTGCGCGAGGATCCGGAGCTCGACGTGGAGGTCGTGCTCCATGGCCGGAGCGCGGACAAGCTGCGCGTGGTCGCCGCGGTATGCGAGGGGATCGCCGGCACCGGCGTCCGCGTCCGGGCCACCACGGATCTGGAAGCGGCGTTGGCCGGAGCCCACATCGTGCTCAACCAGATCCGCGCCGGCGGATTCCGTGCCCGGCTGTTCGACGAGACCTTTCCAAGAGAGTTTGGCCTGCCCGGTGAAGAGACGATGGGCCCGGGAGGCTTTGCCAACGCGTGGCGCACGGTGCCGGCCGTGCTCGACCTTGCCCGCGCCGTGGAGCGGATCGCGCCCCAGGCGTGGGTCGTCAACCTCACCAATCCAAGCAGCCTGGTGCAGCTGGCGCTGCACCGGGCGACGCGCCTTCGGGTGCTGGGCGTGTGCGATTCACCCGCGGCCATGGTCGAGCACATCGCGACCCTGCTGCACCTTCCGCCCCACCAGATCGCCGTGGAGTACGTGGGGATGCATCACTTCGGGTGGATCACCCACGTCCATCACGGCGGTCGCGATCGCATGGCGGACGTGCTGGTTCAGGCGGCGGCGATCCCCTGGATCCTGGCACCCCCCGAACTGGTGCAGGCGATTGGTGCGGTTCCCCACCCCTACCTGAACTACGTGCTCGTCCCGCGGATCATGCTCGAGCGCCAACGGGGGCAGCGCCCGCGAGCCGAGGCCCTGCTGGAGTTGGAAGAGACGCTGATGAAGGAGTACCGGAGCTACGCGGCCGAAGGCCGTTCCGGATTTCCCGAGGCGGCGAAGCAGCGACACGCCGTCTGGTACCGCAAGATCATCATCCCGGTCATCCGCGCCTTGACGGTCGGGCCGCCCGGGACGCACATCGTCAACTTTCGCAACGGGGCCGTCGTCCCCTGGCTGCCTCCCGACGCCGTCATCGAGGGGTGCGCGCGGGTCTCACGCGAGGGTCCTCAGCCGGTGGGCCCGCGCGGGCCTGTGCCGGCCGATGTCGTCGCCCAGATCCAGCGCAATTCGGCTTACGAGTCACTCCTGGTCGATGCCATCTCCGAGCGTTCCTTCTCGTCCGCCTGGCGGGCCATGAGCTTGAATCCGCTGGTGCGCGACGCCGCGGAAGCCCGCGCCCTCGTCGAATGCATTTGGGGAGGTCCTCACTGAACGGCAGAGCCGCGGAATAAGCAGCCGGAGGTCAAGATGAAGAGAGGAGGGGTAGGTGTGCCGAGGGGTCCGTTCTTCCGTGGTGCCCAGGTTCTCGTCGCGGCCGGAATGCTCGTCCTTGCGGGGGTCATCTCGCCGACGCTGTCCGCTCCACAATCGGGAGGAGCGATCGTTGCCGCCATCTGGCAAGAGCCCGACTTCCTCAGCTGGGTCGTCGGGGATCCGTGCTACTCCTGCGCTTCCATAATGCAGGCGTTGTTTGAACCACCCCTGCAGATCGATAACGCCGGGAATCTGGTGCCGTCGCTCCTGGAGACGGTACCGACCCCGCAGAACGGGGGCATTTCGGCCGACGGAAAAACGATCAAAATCAAGCTGAAGCAGGGGGTCAAATGGTCCGACGGCCAGCCGATAACCGTCAAAGACTTCATCTACACGTGGAAGCTGGTCACCGATAAGGAGACCGGCGCGGTCTTCGATCAAGGCTGGAGCGACATCGCGTCGATTACCCCACAAGGAGACCTCCAAGCGACGATCCAGCTCAAGCAGGTGTTCGCGCCGTTTGTCTACAAAACGCTCGCGGATCACTATGCCCCCTGGATGCCCGAACATGCCGTCGCGGGCAAGAAGTTCAGGGACTGGGCGCGAGCGCCCAGCGTGGTGAGCGGTCCGTTTAAGTTCGTCGAGTTCGTCTCCGGGGACCACATCACGGTCGAGCGCAACCCTTACTTCATGCCCCGCGCGTACCTCGATCGGATCACGTTCAAGCTGGTCACCGACCGCAGCGCGATGATCGCTCAGCTCAAAGCCGGGGGGTTGGACGCCGGGATCGTGCTCAGCGAGCCCGACGTGATCTCGGTGAAGGGCGATCCCAGCCTCGTCGCCTACGCCGAACCGGGGAACAACGTCGAACTCTGGCTCCTCAACCAGCGCGACCCTCAGGACCTCTCCAAGCCCCATCCCATCCTCACCGACCGCCGAGTCCGCCAGGCCCTGCTGTACGGGGTGAACCGGCAGGCGATCGCCACAAATATGCTGGGAGGGATCGCCAAAGTTGCGGTGACCATCCTGGATAATTCGTCGTGGTTCAACACCGCCCTCACACCGGTGCCGTCCGATCCGGCCAAGGCCGGATCGCTCCTGGACGAGGCGGGGTGGAAGATGGGGGCCGGCGGAATCCGCATGAAGGATGGGAAACCTCTGCAGCTGACGCACAGCACGACAAGCGGGAACCAGCTCCGCGAGCAGATGCAGGTCGTGGTGCAGCAGCAGCTGAAGCAAATCGGCGTCGACCTGGTCATCAAGGATTACCGCCCCGCGGAGCTGTTCGGGAGCTGGGCAAACAACGGCGTGCAGTTCCGGGGCCGGTTCGACATCATCCAGCTCGGAGACTCCATCATCGGGGCGGACCCCGACTTCTCACACTTCTTCTTCACCAGCCAGATCACGAGCGCGAACAACCCGAGCGGGTACAACGCTTCCGGCGTATCCGACCCTCAGCTCGATCAGGCGTTCACGTGCGAGCTGTCAACGTCGGATGTCGCCAAGCGCAAAGCATGCCTGAACACGGCCCAAAAGATCGTTTACGATCAGGTATACCAGATCTATCTCTATGACCGGACCGACATCCTGATCGCCAATAAAAAATTGCACGGCATTAAGCATCAGGCGAATCCGGTAGCGATGTGGCTGGGGAACACCGGGCAGTGGTGGGTCGAGAAGTAGGCCTCCGTCAAAGCCGGACGGTGCGCCGGCGCCGATGAGGCGATTCATCTTTCGGCGCACCGTCCAATTTGTTCCCCTGCTGTTCATCATCAGCCTGGTGGGCTTCGCCGCCGTGCGGTTCACGGGAGACCCCCTCGCCGTCTACCTTCAAGGCGGCCGAGTCTCGCCGGAGGTGCTCGCCGCCCTGCGGGCGCGCTTCGGTCTGGACCGGCCGCCCTTCCTTCAATACGTCTACTGGCTCGTCGCATTCGTGCGGGGCGACTGGGGAGTTTCGTTCGTGACCGGCCAGGGAGTCCTGGCGATGATCGCGCAACGTCTCCCGAACTCTTTGGTGCTCCTGGCGTCGGTGACCGTCACCACCCTCGTCCTGGCCGTGCCCGTCGGGATCTACGCGGCGGTCAGACCTCAGTCGCGGCTCGCCAATGTTCTCGACGCGGTCGCGTT
>Ga0306920_100008579_pt1 | contig 13570 bp, 10 predicted proteins | sample flu12Cox44000170_FD_204666 | JGI IMG/M metagenome (GOLD analysis project Ga0306920, IMG submission 204666) | Lab enrichment of tropical soil microbial communities from Luquillo Experimental Forest, Puerto Rico - flux4day.12C.oxic.44.000.170 (v2)... | ecosystem: Environmental > Terrestrial >... | reverse complement strand
CATGTGGTGGAGGCCCGAACCGTCATCGGTATCGCCGATGTACATGCCCGGGCGCTTGCGCACCGCATCGAGGCCCTTGAGGACCTTGATCGATTCCGCGTCGTAGTCGGAGGGCGTCGGCCGGGGCAGTTTTTGGCGGGCGGGTTCGGCCATGGGGCGTTCGAATCAGTTGCGCGATTTGCTTGGTTAGCAGGCTTGGTGTGACACGAAAATCCGGGGTCGTACAGCGCAAAGTGGACGGGCGTAAATGGCTGTTTTTACTTGACTTTTCGCTTAAGCCCGGCCGCCGGAAACGGAACCTTTTCGGCACCCTGAATATAGGGTCGCGAGCGCGCTATTGCCACGGCTCGACGCGCCCCGAGCTCACGGAAAATACCTCCGCTTGCGCGCTCATCTCGGCAAATGCCGCGGGGTCGGCGCCGCTCAAGAAGACCTGGCCGCCGAGCGCGCCGAGCGCCTCGAACAGTGCTGAGCGCCGCGCCGGATCGAGATGGGCGATCACCTCGTCGAGCAGCAGCACCGGCGCATAGCCGGTCATGTGCGCAATCAGACCGGAATGCGCGAGCACGAGATCGATCAGCAACGCCTTCTGCTCGCCGGTCGAAGTCTCGCCGGCCGCAATCGCCTTGGGGCCGTGCACGACGTGAAGGTCGCTCAGATGCGGGCCCTCGAGCGTGCGGCCCGCCGCGGCATCGCGGGAGCGGCCTTCCTTGAGCGAGGCGCGATAGCGATCCTCGGCCTCGCTCGCGGCACGGAGTTCGAGTGCATTCTCGATCGCTCCGACGAGCGAGATCTGCGCCCATGGGAACGCCGAGGATCGATCACGCCGCGCGGCAAGCGCCGCGCCGAGACGGCGTACGGTCTCGACGCGCGCGGCCGCAACGGCGACCGCGAGCTCGGCGGTCTCGCGCTCGACCGCATCGAGCCAATGTGGGTCCGGGCTGCTATCCTCGAGCAAGCGATTGCGCGAGCGCAGCGAGCGCTCGAGTGCGGCGACCCGGCTGCCGTGGCCGGCATCGACCGCGAGCACCAGCCGGTCGAGAAACCGCCGCCGTTCGGAGGCCGGCCCGGCGAACAGCTGATCCATGGCCGGCACCAGCCACACGACGCGCAGGTGGTCGGCAAAGGCGGCCGCGGATGCGACTGGCTCGCGATCGATCCGGCATTGGCGGACTCGCGACTGGTTTTCCGCGGCGGGAGGCTCGACACCGGTGCCGAGCGTCGTGAGCCCGAGCGCGCCCTCGACTTCCGCCGACACCGCCCACGAACCGTCGCCTTCCGAGAACGCCACGTCCTCGAGCGTCGCGCGGCGCAGCCCACGGCCCGGGGAGAAGAACGAGATCGCCTCGAGCAGATTGGTTTTCCCCGCGCCGTTCGGCCCGACGAGCACAACGGGCGCGCCTTCGAGCGAAATCTGCGCGGCGCGGTAGTTGCGGAAATTGCTGAGCGTCAGGCGGCGAACGCGCGCGGCCCGAGGCTGCCCGAGAACTGAATCTCTCGAATCTCCCGCTCGAACTCGCGTCGGGTCCCCAGCCTCTCCCCCCGGGAAACTACCCTCTCCCCTTGTGGGCGAGGGGACTGGAGCGAGCGGCTCGTTTTGGCGCATCACATAATCTTGCGACGGTGCTAAGACTCAAAGGACGTTGCTCCGTCCTCTGTTCTCCGTCCTCCGAGACTCACACCCGCATCGGCATCAGCACATAGAGCGCGTCCTTGGCGTCGCGATCCTCGATCAGGGTCGGCGATCCCGGATCGGCGAGCTTGAGCACCGCGGATTCGCCTTCGATCTGGCCGGCGATGTCGAGCAGATAGCGGGAGTTGAAGCCGATATCGAGCGGCTCGGCATCGTACTCGACCTCGAGCTCCTCGGTGGCGCTGCCGGAATCCGGGTTGGTCACCGAGAGCACGAGCTTGCTGCCCGATAGCGCGAGCTTCACGGCGCGGCCGCGCTCGCTCGACACCGTCGAGACGCGATCGACCGCGGCGGAGAAATCCGCCTTGTCGATCGTGAGCTTCTTGTCGTTGCCGAGTGGGATGACGCGGGCGTAATCGGGGAACGTGCCGTCGATCAGCTTCGAGGTCAGCACGACGTCGCCCAGCGTGAAGCGCACCTTCGTCGCCGAGAGTTCGATGCCGATCTGGGCTTCGCCGTCCTCGATCAGCCGCTGCACCTCGCCGACCGTTTTTCGCGGCACGATGACGCCCGGCATTCCGGTGGCGCCCTGCGGGGCTGCAAGATCGATCTGCGCAAGGCGATGGCCGTCGGTCGCAACCGCGCGCAGCGCGCTCGCCTGCCCGTTGCCGGCGGTGTGCAGATAGATGCCGTTGAGATAATAGCGCGTCTCCTCGGTCGAAATCGCGAACTGGGTCTTGTCGATCAGGCGTTTGAGGTCCTTGGCGGCGAGCGAAAATTTGTGCGTCATCTCGCCGGCTGCGAGATCGGGAAAATCGCTCTCCGGCAGCGTCTGCAGCGAGAAGCGCGAGCGTCCGGCGCGCAGCGCAAGCGTCGCACGATCGCCGGACGCCTCGAGCAGGATCTGCGTTCCCTCCGGGAGCTTGCGCACGATGTCGTAGAACATATGCGCCGGCACCGTCGTGGCGCCGCCGGGGCCGACCTCGGCCGGAATCGTCTCGATGACCTCGAGGTCGAGGTCGGTGGCTTTGAGCGCGAGCTTCCCCTCCTCCGCGCGGATCAGCACGTTGGCGAGAATCGGAATGGTGTTGCGCCGCTCGACGACCCGGTGCACGTGGCCCAGGGATCGCAACAGCGCGGCACGCTCGACGGTGACTTTCATGGCGGGACCCCGTTTGGGCGTGATTCTTGGGCGCGTGAGGCGCCGCAGCCCCGGCCCTTGCCGGGCCGGGGCTTGAAAGTGGCGTGACTACGCGGCTTAGGCAAGGGCGGCCGCCCCCGAGGCGGCCCCAGGTCCCAGGTTTTTCGCAGGCCTTCGCTACTCCTGCAGCAGGCGCTTGAGCAGTTCGATCTCGTCGGCCGTCGCGCTGTCGTTGCCGACCAGCGTCTCGATCTTGCGCACCGCGTGCAGCACCGTGGTGTGGTCGCGGCCCCCGAACCGCCTGCCGATCTCCGGCAACGAGCGCAACGTCAGGGTCTTGGCGAGGTACATGGCGATCTGGCGCGGGCGCACCACGTTGGCGGTGCGGCGCGAGGACAAGAGATCGGCGCGGCTGACGTTGTACTGGCGCGCGACGGTGCGCTGGATGTCCTCGATGCGCACGCGCTTTGGATCCTGCGGCCGCACCAGGTCGCGCACGGCGCATTCCGCCATTTCGAGCGTCACCGCGTGACCGGTGAGCTTGTTGTGGGCGAGCAGGCGGTTGAGCGCGCCGTCGAGATCGCGCCCGTTGTGGGTGATGGTCTTGGCCACGAACGCCAGCACCGGGGCCGGCACGTCGAAGCCCGGATGATGCAGCCGCGCGAGCGCGACGCGCGCTTTGAGGATCTCGAGTCTGAGCTCCTCCTCATGCGAGCTCATCTCCACCACGAGGCCACCGGCGAGCCGCGAGCGGACGCGGTCGTCGAGGCTTTCGAGATCGGACGGCGGTCGATCGGCGGCGACCACCACCTGCCGGCCGGCGTCGATCAGCGCGTTGAGCGTGTGACAGAACTCGGCCTGGGTGGATTTGCCCTGCAGGAATTGCAGATCATCGATCACCAGTACGTCGATGGCGCGCAACGCTTCCTTGAATGCGATCGCGGTCTGCGTTTTGAGCGCGGAGACGAAGCCGTACATGAAGCGTTCGGCGGTGAGATAGAGCACCTTGCGGCCGCTTCCCGCGTTCCCACCCCAGGCGATCGCCTGCAAAAGATGCGTCTTGCCGAGCCCGACTCCGGCATGGATGTAGAGTGGATTGAACATCACCGCTTCGCCGCGTCGGGCATTGGCGACCTGCTTCGCGGCGGCGTGGGCGAGCGTATTGGAACGCCCGACCACGAACAGATCGAAGGTCAGGCGCGGATCGAGCGGCGAACCGCCGAGCGCCTCGTGCTGGGTCGCGGCCGGCACGATGAAGTGGCGATCGGCGGATTCCATCGGATATTCCCTGCCGTCGCGCGCGGATTCGCCGCGCTCGGATTTCGGCTTGGTGCAATTGTTGCGCAGCACGGCGGAGCGGACGCTGACCTCGATGCGCCGCACCAGCGGCTCCTCGGATCGCCAGCAGGCGAGCACGCGATCGGCGTAATGCGCCTGGATCCAGCTCTTGAGGAACCGGGTGGGCACCGAGAGCCGCACGAGGTCCTCATCGATCGCGTCGAGGTCCATGCGCGCAAACCAGCTGGAGAAGATGTCGTCGCCCACTTCGGCCCGGAGCCGCTGCTTGACCCGCGACCATCGCTCCAGGTCGGTGCTCGTCATTGCAGGGGTCTTTCGCGGGGGTTGGGGTGGGACCGCTAGCGTTCCAGGAAAGGGAAGAACGGCCGGCACCGGATCAGGCGGTTTCAGCATTCACGTGCTCCGCAGATCCTCGCCCGGCATCGACCCGAGCTCGTGATCCAAATCGTGATGAAAAGCGGGTGAGACGAACGCCCGAGAACGGCCTCAACGCCCCGGCGGAGGCGTGGCTCTTGAAGCCGCGTCGTGACGCGGAGCGTCGCCGCGAAACAGCGTGCGCAATCTCGGCGCGCGCAACGTGCTATGAAATCGACTCCGGGAAAGCCAGCCGACCGGTTCGACCGATCCTTGCCACGTCGTTCTCATGATGCCCCCTGATCACCGCGGCCGCCTCCCGCGATGTCTAGCGCTTTGTTTTTGACTTTCTGCCAGATCTACTTCGCGACACCACGCATGAGAACAACGAAGTCGCAAAGCTCAGTCAAAGTCCGCGACGCCAGCGAGCCTACGCCTACTCGTGGATGCGCTCATCTTCGGGCAAAACACTCCCGTTCTCACAATTGATGAGCGCGAACACCGGACTTTGTTTGAAGCCGCTGGAACCGCGGAGGTGATTGGACATTACACAGGCCCCTTAAGCCCCGCAAGAACCTTTTGCGACATCGCTGTCACGACCGCGGCCGCGGTGGTGGCGGCGCGCGCGGAGGCATAATGCAAATCCTTGAATCCTTGTGCGGAATCTGCGGCGCCGTGCGACGCGATCTCGCGCCCAACGCTCGGCGTGCGGTATACGGCGCGGCTGCGGCCGTCGCGGCCTCATAGGCGGGATTTCGGCGAATGTTTGGAACTATCCAAACAAGTCCTTGCGAATCAGCGAGTTTTCCTGAGCGGGTCAAAATCAGCCGCAAAGGCGGAAAAGAAACGCGAGCCGCCATCGAAAGCCGCCTCCATTCCCACTGGTGACGTTTTTGAGTCATATGTGGCATTCGCGCAACAAGCGGATGACACCGCATAGAGAGCACGCTCTATTCGCGCGAATATCCGCATGCACGAACTTTAAAGCGGACAATCGCGTCGAAATCTCCTTCAATCTGCGCGCCTGCAAGTCGGCGCCAAAAAAAGGCCCCTCGCGGGGCCAGTTACAAGGGAGGAAGAGGCAGCGAAGAATCGCCGCCGAAGGGATCAACCCTCGGGACGCTGGAACCCTGCGAACAAGGCGGCCACATTGTGCTCGATCCGGCGGCTCGCGTCGGCAATTGACCGCGATGATGAATGTCCTGATCCTTCTTGCGCGATTGATGGGTGCGGCGGGCGTCGTGCTCGCCGCGGCCGCCGCGCACGGCGAGCGCGCGATCCGGCTCGATGCCGCCGGCTATCTGCTGCTGCTGCATGCTTGCGCGGTCGTGGCCGGCGTTGCCGTGCTCGACCACGGCCTCGTCTCCTGGCCGCTCGGCATCGCAGCGCTTGGTGCCTTCGTGCTGGGCTCGGCGCTGTTTGCGGGCGATCTGTCGCTGCGGGCTTTTGCCGGGCATCGCTTGTTCGCGATGGCGGCGCCGAGCGGAGGCGCCCTCCTGATCGCGGGCTGGCTGCTGCTCGCGGCCGCGGCGCTTCGGTCTTGATTGCGCAGACGGCTCAGGCGCCGAGCTTGGCGATCCGGGCAACCAGCCGCGATACCTTGCGGCTCGCGCTGTTCTTGTGCAGCACGCCTTTCTGGGCCGCGCGCATGATCTGCGGTTCGGCCTCCTTCATCACCGCGAGCGCGCGATTGCGGTCGCCGGAGGCGATCGCCTCCTCGACCCTGCGCACGTAATTGCGCACGCGCGAGCGGCGCGATTTGTTGACGATCGTGCGCCGCCCGATCTTGCGGGCGGCTTTCTTGGCGGATTTGGTATTGGCCATGTGGAAACGAGTTCCGCGTCGACGCCGCTGCGGGCATCCTTGGGTTTTCAGAAGACCGCAGGCGACGAGGCGTCCCGAGGCGCGCCGCTTATAGTCAGAGCCGTCGAGGGCGTCAACGCCGGGGGCGTCGATGAAAATTTCAGGCGACCCGCCGGGCCCGCAGGGAATCGTAGCCGGAGACCGCGAGAGCGCGGTCTCCGGCCGAGAACGCGGTCAGCGGCGGCATCACTCGCGCCCACGCCGGCTCCCCATGGATGTGCGCAAGCAATGCCTTGACGCCGGCGACGAGCGGCTTGCCGTCGAACAGCCGGCGGATGTTCACCGCGGTCTCGAGCGCAGCTGCATCGCCGCCTCGATAGGCGCGCGCGCACAGATCCGCATTGAGATTGACGGTCGCCGAGATGCAGCCGGCGAACGAGCCGCCGCGCGCTTCCATGAGTGCCGCCTCGTTCGAGGGGAACACGGCAAAGCCCGGCGCCACCGCGGCGGCGGCGCGCGAGAAAGCGAGGTCGCCCGAGGAATCCTTCAGGCCCGCGATCCGGCGCCCGAAGCGCGAAAGGATACGGCCGAGGAGCGCGACGTGCCAGGGAACGCCGGACAGCGCCGGGAAATGATAGAGGTAGATCGGGATCGGCTTTGCTTCGGTCGCCGCAACGATCGCTTCGAGGTAGGCCACGAGCCCGTCATCGGCGACGCCTTTATAGTAGAACGGCGGCAGGACGAGCGCGGCCGCGAATCCGAGTTCGGCCGCAAGCCGCGTCAGCTCGACCGCATCGGCGGGCGCCGCCGCTCCGGTCCCGACCATCAGGCGCTCCATCGGCAGCCCCGCCTCGCGGTAGGCGTTCATGACTTTGCGCCGCTGTGCGATCGAGAACGAGGTCGCCTCGCCGGTTGTGCCCAGCACGTTGAGCGCATCGCAGCCGTGATCGAGCAGAAAACGCGCGAGCGCGGTCGAGCGCGCGCAATCGGGCTCGCCGGTCTCCTCGACGGCGGTGGCGATCGCTGCGATTACGCCGGACAGGCGGGTCTCGGTCATGGTCCCTCCGGGGATTCAGAAGTCAGAGATCAGAGGTCAGGCTTTTCTGATTTCTGACTTCTGATTTCTGTCCCCTATCATCCGCTTACATTGTAGGCGGCGAGTGCCGCCATATTGACGAGATCGGAATCGGTGGTCGCGAGCTGCACGATCTGCACCGGCATGTCGAGGCCGACGAGCAGCGGCCCGATCACGGTCGCGCCGCCGAGCTCCTGGAGCATCTTGGTCGAGATCGAGGCGGAGTGGAACGCCGGCATGATCAGCACGTTCGCGGGGCCCGAGAGGCGGCAGAACGGATAGACCGCCATCTTCTCGCGATTGAGCGCGACGTCGGGCGACATCTCGCCGTCGTATTCGAAGTCGACGCGCCGGTGATCGAGAATTTGCACCGCCTTCTGGATGCGCTCGGAGCGCTCGCCCGGCGGCTGGCCGAAATTGGAGAACGCAAGCAATGCAAGTCGCGGCTCGTAGCCGAGCTTGCGCGCCACCCCGGCGGCCTCGATGGCGATCTCGGCGAGGTCCTCCGCATCCGGCATCTCGGTCACCGCGGTGTCGGCGACCACGACGGTGCGCCCGCGTGCGAGCACGAGCGAGACCCCCATCACCCGATGCCCGGGCTTGACGTCGATGCAGTGCCGCACGTCCTCGAGCGCAACGGAGAAATTGCGCGTCACCCCGGTCACCATGGCGTCGGCATCGCCCAGCGCCACCATGGCGGCAGCGAAATGATTGCGGTCCTGGTTGATCAGCCGCTGGCAGTCGCGGAACAGATATCCCTGGCGTTGCAGCCGCTCGTAGAGAAAGGCGGCGTAGGCCGAATTGCGGCGCGAAAGCCGCGCGTTGAAGATCTCGATTCCCTCGGCGAGCTCGATCCCCGCCTGTTTTGCGGTCTCGCGCACGCGCTCCTCGCGGCCGACGAGCTGCGCGGTTCCCAATCCCTGATGCACGAACAATGTCGCCGCGCGGATGACCTGCTCTTCCTCGCCTTCGGCGAACACCACGCGCTTGGGCTGCCGCCGCAACCGCTCGAACACGCGCGCGAGCACGCCGGCGACCGGATCGAGCCGCGTGCGCAATTGGTGCCGATAGCCGTCCATGTCGACCAAAGGCTTGCGCGCGACGCCGGTGTCCATCGCGGCGCGGGCCACCGCCGGTGGCACCGCGGAGATCAGGCGCGGATCGAACGGCACCGGGATGATGTATTCGGGACCGTATTTCGGGCGCGCCCCGTATGCAGCCGCGACCTCGTCGGGCACGTCCTCGCGCGCGAGCTGCGCCAGCGCTTTCGCGGCCGCGATCTTCATCTCCATGTTGATGCTGGTCGCCTGCACGTCGAGCGCGCCGCGGAAGATGTAGGGAAAGCCAAGCACGTTGTTGATCTGGTTCGGGTAGTCGGACCGGCCCGTCGCCATGATGGCGTCGTCGCGCACCGCGGCGACCTCCTCGGGCGTGACCTCGGGATCCGGATTGGCCATCGCGAAGATGATGGGCTTCGCCCCCATTGTCTTGACCATCTCGGGCGTGACCGCGCCTTTGACCGACAGCCCGAAAAAGACGTCGGCGCCTTGGAGCGCCTCGGCGAGGCTGCGCGCCTTGGTGTCGATCGCGTGCGCCGATTTCCACTGGTTCATGCCCTGCTGGCGGCCGCGGTAGATCACGCCCTTGGTGTCGCACAGGGTCACGTTCTGCGGCGCAAAGCCGATCGCCTTGAGCAGCTCAAGACAGGCGATGCCCGCGGCGCCGGCGCCGTTGCACACGAGCTTGGTCGAGGCGATCTCGCGCCCGGTGAGGTCGAGCGCATTGAGCAGCCCGGCCGCCGCGATGATCGCGGTGCCGTGCTGGTCGTCGTGGAATACTGGCACGTCGAGGAGCTCGCGCAGCCGCTCCTCGATCAAGAAACACTCCGGCGCCTTGATGTCCTCGAGGTTGATGCCGCCGAAAGTCTGGCCGAGATAGCGCACGCAATTGATGAACGCGTCGGGATCCTCGGTCGAGACTTCGAGGTCGATCGAATCGACGTCGGCGAAGCGCTTGAACAGTACCGCCTTGCCTTCCATGACGGGCTTTGCCGCGAGCGCGCCGAGGTTGCCGAGCCCCAGGATGGCGGTGCCATTGGTGATCACCGCGACGAAATTACCTTTGGCGGTGTAATCGTAGGCGCGGTCGGGATTGTCCGCGATCGCCTTGACCGGGACCGCGACGCCCGGCGAGTAGGCCAGCGACAGATCGCGCTGGGTCGCCATCGGCTTGGTCGCCACCACCTCGATCTTGCCGGGCCGGCCCTGCTGATGGAATTGCAGCGCTTCCTGGTCGGTGAAGGTCGGCCGCCCCCGGCGGCCGCCGGACTCGGCGGAAACGTCCATTCGACCCTCCCGGGCGGTGTTCGTGTGATTGGCCCGACGTTAGCGGAAGCGGGGCTCTTTACTCAAGGACAGCGCCGCGCGCGCTCGGCTTCCTGCTGTGGGCGGGCCCGATGCGCGTCATGAAATGCCGGGCGCCATCTGCTAGCGTCCTTGCCATGGACCTCAAGTTGCCGCGCGAGCCGAACGCCGCGGAGCCCGCGCCCGACCAGACGCGCGGATTGCGCGCCGGGGGAGAGGACCGCGTCACGCCCATGATGGCGCAGTACCTCGAGATCAAGGCGGCCAATCCGGATTGCCTGCTGTTCTACCGGATGGGGGACTTTTACGAATTGTTCTTCGATGACGCCGAGGTCGCGAGCCGCGCGCTCGGTATCGTGCTCACCAAGCGCGGCAAGCATCTCGACCGCGACATCCCGATGTGCGGCGTACCGGTCGAGCGCGCCGAGGAATATCTGCACCGCCTCATCGCGCTCGGCCATCGCGTCGCGGTCTGCGAGCAGCTCGAGGATCCCGCCGAAGCCAAACGGCGCGGCGGGAAGAGCGTCGTCAAGCGCGACGTCGTGCGCCTGGTCACGCCCGGAACGCTGACCGAGGATTCACTGCTCGATGCGCGGCGCAACAATTACCTCGCGGCCATCGCGCGCGCCCGCAGCTCCTCCGCCGGGGAGCAGAGTCGTTTCGCCATCGCCTCGCTCGACATATCGACCGGCGAGTTCCGCGTCACCGAGTGCGCGCGGGATACGCTCGCGGCCGAGATCGCGCGGCTCGAGCCCGGCGAGATTCTCGTGTCCGACCCGCTTTACGAGGACGTCGAACTCGCGCCGTTCTGGCGCTCGCTGCCCGCGGTGACGCCGCTCACCCGCGACGTCTTCGACGGCGCGAGCGCGGAGCGGCGGCTTGCGGCCTATTTCGCGGTCGCGACCACGGAGGCATTCGGCGCGTTCTCGCGTCTCGAGCTGACCGCGGCGGCCGCCTGCGTCACCTATCTCGAGCGCACGCAGCGCACCGGCAAGCCGCTGCTCGCGCCGCCGTCGCGGGAGACGAGCGGCTCGAGCCTGCTGATCGATGCGGCGACCCGCGCCAACCTCGAGCTTGCGCGGACGCTGGGCGGCGAGCGCCGCGGCTCGCTCCTCTCGGCCATTGACCGTACCGTGACCGCCGCAGGCTCGCGGCTGCTCGCCCAGCGTCTCGCCGCGCCGCTCACCGCGCCCGCCGCGATCGGCGAGCGCCTCGATGCGGTTGCGGCCCTGGTCGCGGCGCCCGGCGCGCGATCGGAGCTCGTGGCGCACCTCAAGGCGGCGCCCGATCTCGCGCGGTCGCTCGCGCGCCTCGTGGTCGGGCGGGGCGGGCCGCGCGATCTCGCCGCGGTTCGCGATGGCCTCGCCGCGGCCCGAACGCTCGCCGACGCCTGCGGGGCGCTCGATCCTTGCCCGGCGGAAATTGCTGCCGCCGCGGCGGCGCTGCGCCACCCCGATCCGGCAATCGCGACCGAGCTTGCGGCGGCGCTCGCCGACGAGCTGCCGGCGTTGAAGCGCGACGGCGGTTTCGTGCGCGCCGGCTACAGCGCGGCGCTCGACGAAACGCGGGCACTGCGCGACGAATCCCGCCGCGTGCTCGCGGTGCTGCAGGCCCGTTATGCCGAGGACACCGGCATCCGCGCGCTGAAGATCAAGCACAACCACGTGCTCGGCTATTTCATCGAGACCGCTGCGCAGCACGGCGAGAAGCTGCTCGCAGAGCCGTTCAAGCGGACATTCATTCACCGCCAGACGCTCGCCGGTCAGATCAGATTCACCACCAACGAGCTTGCGGATCTGGAATCGAAGATCGCGAGCGCCGCCGACCGCGCGCTGGCGCTCGAGCTCGAGATCTTCGATCGACTTTCGGCGAACATCGTCGCCGCGCGGGCGGCGATTCCGGCGGCCGCGCAGGCGCTCGCGATGATCGACGTCGTCGTGGGCCTCGCGAATCTCGCGGTCGAGCAGGATTACGTGCGGCCCGAGATCCTCGACAGTCTCGATTTCGTCGTCGAGGGCGGGCGCCATCCGGTGGTCGAGCAGGCGCTCGTGCGCGAGGGCGGCCCGTTCGTCGCCAACGATTGCGACCTCTCGCCTCCGCCGGACGAGAGCGCGGGGCGCATCTGGCTCGTGACCGGGCCCAACATGGCCGGCAAGTCGACCTTCCTGCGCCAGAACGCGCTGATCGTCGTGCTGGCGCAGATGGGAAGCTTCGTGCCGGCGCGTCGCGCGCGCATCGGCGTCGTCGATCGGCTGTTCTCGCGGGTCGGCGCCGCCGACGATCTCGCCCGCGGCCGCTCGACCTTCATGGTGGAGATGGTCGAGACCGCCGCGATCCTCAATCAGGCGAGCCCGCGCTCGCTCGTGATCCTCGACGAAATCGGCCGCGGCACCGCGACCTTCGACGGACTGTCGATCGCCTGGGCGACGATCGAACACCTGCACGAGGAGAACCGCTGCCGTGCCCTGTTCGCCACCCATTTCCACGAGCTGACCGGGCTCGCCGCCAAGCTGCCGCGGCTGTTCAACGCGACGGTGCGGGTCAAGGAATGGCACGGCGAGGTCGTGTTCCTGCACGAGGTGGTGCCCGGCGCGGCCGATCGCTCCTACGGCATCCAGGTCGCGAAGCTCGCGGGGCTGCCGTCCGCCGTGATCGAGCGGGCGAAGCTCGTGCTCGCCGAGCTCGAGGCCCAGGATCGCATCTCCCCGGCCCGCAAGCTCGTCGACGATCTGCCGCTGTTTGCCTCAGCGCGGCGCGCCGCTTCCGCGGCGCCTTCCTCGCGCGAGAGCGCCTACGAGGCGTTGCTCGCCGAGATCGGCGCGCTCGATCCGGACGAGCTTTCGCCGCGCGCGGCGCTCGAGGCGCTCTACGCGCTCAAGCGCAAGGCCGCGAAGCGCGAGTGATCTCACCAGCCGCGGTGGCGGTTCGCCCAGAGCGTCAGGTTCCAGACGATCGAGATCAGGAGACCGAGCACGAGTGCCGCGGGTTTTCCGAGCGGCACGGCGGCCAGATGCAACGCGAGCACCGCGACCGCGAAACCGACGAGGCCGGGCAGCGTATTGGCGAGGATCGCGGCGGTCGCCGGCCCGCCGATCCGCGGATGAAAGATCAGGATGAGGCTCGTGAGCACCACCGGAAACACGGCGAGCATTCCGGTCAGCGTCGGCCCGACTCGTGTGCTCAAGCCGACCACGATCGCGACCAGCACCGCGACGAGCGTGGCGCGCAGCGGCACGTCGAACCAGCGCCGCCGCGGCGGCCGAAACTGGGCGCTGCGGAATCGGCGTGCGATCGGCACCGCGACCGCGTAGCTCGCCGCATTGAGTGCGAGCGCGCCGGGAAGCGTCCATGAAAAGCTGCGCACCAGGAAGATCGCGGCAAGCCAGAAGCCGAGCGTGAGCGCAAGGCTCGCAAGGGCGCCGCGGACCTGCGCGACCAGGATATAGACGAGCGCGAAGAGCCCGGTGACCGCGTTGGCCGCAAGGCTCGCGAGCGCGCTCGCGGAAATGAATTGCGCATCGTGGTCGAGCGACAGGAAGAGATAGACGGGCCCTGCTGAGATCGGCAGCGTCGCGACTAGCCCGCCCAAAAACGGTCCGGCGCGCTCGGCAACCGCGGTCGCGGCGACGAGAAACGCCGCGGTGACCGCCATGCGGGTCGCAAGCTCGATGAAGAACATCCCGTCCGTCGACATGCCGGGCACTGAGGGTAGTGTCAGCCGGAAAGGCAAGTGTCGGCGTGGCGTCTAGGGGAACATGGCGCGGCAGTGAGCGCTTGGCTTCCCCTCCCCCCGCGAGCGCAGCGAGTGACGGGGAGGGGTTAGGGGTTGGGGGCGGTTCTTGCCGGCCGGATGGTGTCGGCCCCCCCCCCCCCCGGGGGGGCCCCCCCCCCCCCCCCCCCCC
>Ga0306920_100008578_pt1 | contig 13571 bp, 9 predicted proteins | sample flu12Cox44000170_FD_204666 | JGI IMG/M metagenome (GOLD analysis project Ga0306920, IMG submission 204666) | Lab enrichment of tropical soil microbial communities from Luquillo Experimental Forest, Puerto Rico - flux4day.12C.oxic.44.000.170 (v2)... | ecosystem: Environmental > Terrestrial >... | reverse complement strand
GTTCTCCGACAAGATGGCCGCTTACGGCATTCAGCCGATCATCGGCTGTGAACTTGTCGTCGATTTCGGCGATCAGGACCCCAACGCGCGCAGCCCGCATGGCGCCAATCCAGCGCGGATCGTGCTGCTTGCCGCCCGCGAGGCTGGCTATCGCAGCCTGATGCGGCTGAACTCGCGCGCGTTCCTCGAGACGCCGCTGCACCAGGCACCGCACATCAAGTTGGATTGGCTGAAGGAGGATGCTGAGGGCCTGATCGCGCTGACGGGCGGGCCCGACGGACCGATCTCGCTTGCGATCGAGGCCGATCATGCTGGCCTTGCGGCCGCCCGCTGCGAGCGCCTGGCGCACCTGTTCGGCGATCGCCTCTATGTCGAGCTACAGCGCCATGGCACCAAGCGGGAACGCCGCGTCGAGGGCTCTCTAATCGACCTAGCCTACGCCAAGGGCCTGCCTCTGGTCGCGACAAACGAGCCGTATTTTGCGAGCTCGGAGGACTACGAAGCCCACGACGCGCTCATGTGTATCGCCGGCGGACGGCTCATCGCTGAGACCGATCGCGAGCACCTCTCGCCCGATCACCGCTACAAGACCCGCGCGGAAATGGCGGTGTTGTTTGCCGACATTCCGGAGGCGCTCGCATCCACGGTGGAGATCGCCGAGCGCTGCTCGTTCCGGCCGACGACCCGCAAGCCAATCCTGCCCCGTTTTGCGGTGGGCGCGCCATCGGACGCCGCAAGCGACGAGGCCGCGGAGCTGAAACGTCAGGCCGAGGAGGGGCTCGCCAGCCGTCTCAAGGTGCACGGTCTCTCGCAGGGAGTAACCGAACAGGACTACAGGGCGCGGCTTGCCTTCGAAATCGATGTCATCACCCGGATGAACTATTCGGGCTACTTCCTGATCGTGTCGGATTTCATCAAATGGGCGAAGGCGCACGACATTCCCGTTGGTCCGGGCCGCGGCTCGGGTGCGGGCTCGCTGGTAGCCTGGGCGCTGACCATTACCGATCTCGATCCGATCCGCTTCGGTCTCCTGTTCGAGCGCTTCCTCAACCCGGAGCGCGTGTCGATGCCCGACTTCGACATCGATTTCTGTCAGGACCGGCGCGGTGAAGTGATCGACTATGTGCAGAAACGCTACGGCCGCGATCAGGTCGCCCAGATCATCACCTTTGGCACGCTGCAAGCGCGCGGCGTGTTGCGCGATGTCGGCCGCGTTCTTCAGATGCCATATGGGCAAGTCGACAAGCTGACCAAGCTTGTGCCGCAGAACCCCGCGGCTCCCGTCACCCTTGCGGCTGCCATCGCCGGCGAACCCAAGCTGCAGGCGCTCCGCGACGAGGACCCCGTGGTGGCGCGCGCCTTCGACATCGCCCAGCGCCTGGAAGGCCTGACGCGGCACGCATCCACCCATGCAGCCGGCATCGTGATCGGCGACCGCGCGTTGAGCGAGCTGGTGCCGCTTTATCGTGATCCGAAGTCCGACATGCCGGTCACTCAGTTCAACATGAAGTGGGTTGAGCCCGCAGGCCTCGTCAAATTCGACTTTCTCGGGCTGAAGACGCTCACCGTGCTCGACGTCGCGGTCAAGCTCTTGAAGAGGCGTGGAATCGATGTCGATCTGGCAACGCTGCCGCTGGATGACGCCGCAAGTTACCAGATGCTCGCCCGCGGCGATGTGGTCGGCGTGTTTCAGGTGGAAAGCCAAGGCATGCGGCGCGCGCTGGTCGACATGCGGCCGGACCGCTTCGAGGACATCATTGCGCTGGTCGCGCTGTACCGGCCCGGTCCAATGGCAAACATTCCGACCTACTGCGCCCGCAAACACGGCGACGAGCAGCCGGAATACCTGCATCCCCTGCTCGAACCGATCCTGAAGGAGACGTTCGGCGTCATCATCTACCAGGAGCAGGTGATGCAGATCGCGCAGGTCATGGCCGGCTATTCGCTCGGCGAAGCCGATCTGCTCCGCCGCGCGATGGGCAAGAAAATCCGTGCCGAGATGGAGAAGCAGCGCGAGCGCTTTGTCGCGGGTTCGGTGCAGAACGGTGTATCCAGGGGGCAGGCGGAGACGATCTTCGAATTGCTCGCCAAATTCGCCGACTACGGCTTCAACAAGAGTCATGCCGCAGCCTACGCCCTGGTCTCCTATCACACCGCCTACATGAAGGCGCACTATCCGGTCGAATTCCTGGCGGCCTCGATGACGCTGGATCTGAACAACACCGACAAGCTCAGCGAATTTCGCAGCGAGGCACAGCGGCTGGGTATCAGGGTCGAGGCGCCCTCGATCAACCGCTCTGGCGCTTCATTCGAGGTTGCTGACGGTACCATCTACTACGCGCTCGCCGCACTCAAGGGCGTCGGTCCGCAGGCGATCGAATTGATCGTCGAAGCCCGCAAGAAAGGCCTCTTTACCTCGCTCGCCGATTTTGCCGGCCGGGTGAATCCTCGCGCTGTCAACAAGCGCGTGATCGAAAGTCTTGCGGCCGCCGGTGCCTTCGACGCGCTGGAATCCAACCGCGCCCGCGTCTTTGCCGGCGCCGAAGCAATTCTGGCGGCCTGTCAGCGAAGCCACGAGGCTCAAAGCATTGGCCAGAACGACATGTTCGGCAATGCGGCCGATGCCCCGACGATCATGCTGCCGCAAAGCGAGCCGTGGCTGCCGGCCGAACGGCTACGCCGCGAATATGATGCGATCGGCTTCTTCCTGTCGGGCCACCCGCTCGATGATTATGCGACGGTGCTGAAGCGGCTGCGGGTGCAAAGCTGGGCGGAATTTTCCCGCGCAGTAAAAACCGGCGCCACGGCCGGAAGGGTCGCGGCGACGGTTGTCTCCCGCATGGAGCGGCGCACCAGAACCGGCAACAAGATGGGTATCATGGGCTTGTCGGATTCGACCGGGCATTTCGAGGCCGTGCTGTTCTCGGAGGGGCTCGCTCAATATCGCGAGATTTTGGAGCCGGGTGCTGCGGTGCTGCTGCAACTGGGCGCCGAACTGCAGGGAGAGGATGTGCGCGCACGCGTGCTGCATGCCGAACCGCTCGACGAAGCCGCTGCCAAGACCCAGAAGGGCCTGCGCATTTTCTTGCGCGATACCAGGCCCCTGGATTCGATTGCGAGACGGCTGCAAATGCCTGATGTGGCAGGGGGTGGTTCCGCGCGCGGGGCTCCGGCGAAGTCTGCCGCCGGCGCAGACGGCGACGTGTCGCTGGTCCTGATGCTTGACCTTGAAACCGAGGTCGAAATGAGGTTGCCCGGCCGTTTCAAGGTCTCGCCGCAGATCGCAGGCGCCATCAAGGCGGTGGCCGGTGTGGTAGACGTGCAGACGCTTTAGGATACGCCGCCATGCGCGCGCCTTGTTTGCAGCGCAATTCGTTCAAGCAATGTTCAGATCGACCCGGCTTTAATGCGCGGGAACTTCTCAAAGATGGGCGGAAAATCATGCCACTCGCCAAATCCTTCGCGTTTTCTGCGCTATGTCTGCTTCTGACGGCGGTATTTTCGGGTTTTGCTGATCCCGCCCTCGCGCAACAACAGGAAAAACGCATCGCGCTCGTGGTAGGGGACGGCGCCTATGCCAAGGCGCCGCTTGCGACTGCCGCCAACGATGCCGGCCTGATCGCGCAGAACTTGCAGGCGGCGGGCTTCGATGTGATCGGAGCGCGCGACCTCGACGCCGACTCGTTGCGGAAGAGCTTCCGCGATTTCATGCAGAAGGCGCAGGCTTCGCCATCCGACACGGTCGCGATGGTTTATCTCGCCGGTTACGGGGTTCAGCTTGCCGGCGAAAACTACTTCATTCCGGTCGACGCGACCGTCAGCCGCGATACGGATATTCCGATCGAGGGTTTACGGATGAGCGACTACATGCGCGAGCTCGCCTCGGTTCCATTGAAGGCCAGCATCATTGTCCTAGATGCCGCAAGAGAGCAGCCCTTCATCGAAGGCGGACAACCGATCGCCGGTGGTCTTGCCCTCGTCGATCCCACAGAGAACATGCTGATTGCCTTCAACGCGGCGCCGGGGACTGTGGTCGCCAGCGAGCCCGGCCCATATGGCGCTTACGCCCAAGCCTTGGCCGAAATGATCCGCACCGGCGGCTTGCCGTTGCCGGAGGTGTTCGATCGTGTGCGGCTGCGCGTCAGCGAGACGACCAAGGGCGCCCAGGTGCCGTGGGATGCGCAGAAGATCCAGGCGCCGTTCAGCTTCTTCGATCGCGCCCCCGACGCGCCGCCGTTGCAGGGGCCGGCCGATCAGGTCGCGGCGATTCGCGAGCGGCCCATTCGCGACCTGTCCGCGCATGATGCCTTCACCGCTGCGCTCGCACGCGACACGATGCAGGGTTATGAGGATTTTCTGGGCGCCTATGCCAGCGATCCCCTGGCACCGCGCGTGAGGGCCATTGTGGCCGCGCGGCGCGAAGCGATCATCTGGCGCCGAACCTATCTGGCCGACACGCCTGAGGCTTATTGGACCTATTTGCGGCGCTATCCGCGCGGGCCCCACGCCTGGGATGCCCGCCGTCGTCTTACCATCCTGACGGCTGCGCTGGAGCCGCCGCCGGCGTTCGCGGCGATCGACTATGGTCTGCCGCCGCCGCCGCCCGAAGAAGTGGTCTTTGTCGATCGCCCCTACTTTTATTTCGGCGATCCGGTGTTCGGCTTTGTGGCACCGCCACCGCCGCCGGTTTACTTCCTGGCACCGCCGCCGCCGGATTTTATCATTCTGGCTCCGCCGATCGTCGCGGTCGGGTTGTTTATCCTGCCGCGGCCGTACTTCGTGCCCATCCCTGCCTTTGTCAGGCCGCCCCTCTACGTCGCGGCGCCGGCGAACAACGTCATCTTCAACAACATCCACAACACGACCGTCATCAATACGGTCATCAACAACCCCGCGCCGGCCGCTGCCGCTGGTGCCCAGCACGGGGCCGTGGGCCCGGCACTGCCGGCTGCCGTCTCGCAGCGCGCCACGCTGATCCAGCAAGGCAAGCTGCCGACGCCGCCAAGCGCCTCGATCAACGTAAACGCAAAGGCGGGAAGTGCGGCAACCACGCCGGCCAACTTAAATCCCAGCGCGACGCCTCAGGGTTCGACCATTCCCAAGCAGAATGCTTTGCCTAGCGGCACCGCGCTCCCGCAAGCGAGCAAGGGGTCGGCGGCGGTTGGGACGACCTCGCCAACAAGTACCCCCAACGCGAAGCAGACGCCACCAACGAGCACGCTCAACGCGAAGCAGACGCCGGCAACGACACCGCCAACGAGCACGCTCAACGCAAAGCAGACGCCGGCAACGACACCGCCAACGGGCACGCTCAACGCCAAGCAGACGCCGGCAACGACACCGCCAACGGGCACGCTCAACGCGAAGCAGACGCCGACAACGACGTCACCCAACACCACGCTGCAGAATCGGGGTAATTTGTCGTCGCCATCGCCATCGCCGTCGCCATCACCATCAAGGCCCGCGGCCGCGTTGACAAAGCCCACACCGCCACCACCGCCACCGCCAAAGCCCGCGCCGCCCGCACCTGCGTTGGCACGGCCTACGCCACCGCCGCCGCCAAAGCCCACGCCGCCGCCCCCGCCCCCGCGTGCTTCGTTCCAGCAGCAGCAACGTCTGTCGGGACCGCCGCCATCGGCGCCCAGGGCTGCTCCAGCGGCCGCTGGGAAGAAATGCGGGCCCAACGGGCATTGCTGACGATCAAATCCTGCGCTTCGGCTCTCCTTCATGCGGAGCCGAAGCGACTCAGTGGGGGATCTCGAATGTGTGGACAGTGTCAGCAAGGCTCGCCTCGTGCGCATCATCCAACGCGGCGGAGTCTTCTGCTGGCGGCCTCGGCGGTCGGACCGTTTCTGGCATTTCCGGCTCTGGCCAAGGAGAGCAAGAAGAAGCCAGCTCCCAAGCCCGAGAACGTGTTGTCGCCGGACGCGGCCCTAAAGAGGTTGAAGAAGGGAAATGAACGCTATGTCGACGGGGTCGCGCGCCGCCACGACTTCAAACACGAGCGCGAAGCGCTGGTCGGGGGTCAGAATCCCTTTGCCGCTATCCTAAGCTGCGCGGATTCGCGCATCGCACCGGAATATGCCTTCGACACCGGGCGAGGGGACCTCTTCGTCTGCCGTGTCGCAGGAAATTTTGCCAATGACGATACCATTGCCAGCCTGGAATATGCCGTCGCGGAGCTGAAGGTACCCCTGATCCTCGTGTTGGGCCACGACGCCTGCGGCGCGGTGGATGCAACCATCAAGTCATTGAAGGATGGCACGACATTGCCGGGCCACATCCCTGCGCTGGTAACTGCCATTGCTCCCGCGGTGAAGGCGGTATCGGAGCAGTCGGGAAATACGCTCGAAAAGGCCATCCGGCAAAATGTAATCGACAACGTCGCCAAATTGAAAGCAGCGGGCCCGATCCTCAGCGCGGCGGTGGACCAGAAAAAGCTAAGGGTGGTCGGCGGCATCTACCGGCTCGAGGACGGTGAGGTCGAGATGGTTGTGTGAAGGCCGATTGGCGGTGATTTGGTGCTCCAATTGACCCGAAAACGGCCCGTTAATTCCTTGCTTCTGGCGAAAATCCCGCTATATAGCGCGCCATCTCACACGGAAACCTGGCTGAAAAGGCCGTCCGGTGGCATCCGGGCCATAAGGCTTGTTTGCTCACACGTTTCCGGAGGAACCAACCGGAGAACCAAAACATGGCGCTACCCGATTTTTCGATGCGTCAGCTGCTCGAGGCTGGCGTCCACTTCGGTCACCAATCACACCGCTGGAATCCGAAAATGTCGGAATACATTTTCGGCACCCGGAACAACATTCACATCATCGACCTCGCCCAGACCGTGCCAATGCTGCATCGTGCACTGCAGGCCGTCAGCGACACCGTCGCCAAGGGTGGGCGTATCCTGTTCGTCGGTACCAAACGGCAGGCACAGGATGGCGTCTCGGAGGCGGCCAAGCGCTCCGCGCAATACTTTGTCAATTCCAGATGGCTCGGTGGCACGCTGACCAACTGGAAGACCATTTCCGCATCCATCAAGCGCTTGCGGCATCTCGATGAGGTCCTCGCTTCCGGGGAGGCGAGTTCCTATACCAAGAAGGAGCGCCTGACCCTGCAGCGCGAGCGCGACAAGCTCGACCGTTCGCTGGGTGGCATCAAGGAGATGGGCGGTCTTCCCGACATGATCTTCGTGATCGACACCAACAAGGAAGACATCGCAATCCAGGAAGCCCAGCGGCTCAATATTCCGGTTGCGGCGATCGTCGACACCAATTCCGATCCGAAGGGCATTACCTTTGTGGTGCCGGGGAACGACGATGCCGGCCGCGCAATTTCGCTGTACTGCGATCTCGTTGCTCGCGCGGCGATCGACGGTATTTCTCGCGCGCAGGGCGATGCCGGGATCGACGTCGGTGCTTCGGTTCAACCGGCGGGCGAGGAAATTTCCGGCGTCCAGCAATCAGGCTTCCAGGGTCTTGCGGGTCCGCGCGGCGCCGCCGACGATCTCAAGAAACTCCCTGGCGTGTCCGGCGCGATCGAGAAGAAATTCAACGATCTCGGTATCTTCCACTATTGGCAGCTGGCTGAGCTCGATCACGACACGGCCCACAAGATCGGCGAAGAGGTCGGACTTCCGAGCCGCGCAGACGCTTGGGTTGCAAAGGCCAAGGCGCTTACCGCAGAGGCCGAATAACAGTCATATGGCCGGACCGCCGGCCACCAATCTCGATCTTACCGGTAGCTGAAGGCGGATGGCTGGCGTTGCGTTTCGATCCGACGCGGCGGTCCATCCGGACAGGCAAAAGGACGCTCAGCAATGGCTACAATCACCGCCGCGATGGTCAAGGATCTGCGTGAGTCAACTGGCGCGGGCATGATGGACTGCAAGGCCGCTCTCACCGAGACGGCTGGCGATATGGAAGCGGCCCAGGACTGGTTGCGCAAGAAAGGCCTGTCCAAGGCTGCCAAGAAGGCCGGCCGCGTCGCTGCCGAAGGCCTGATCGGCGTGCTCACCGCGCCCACCAAAGGCGTCGTGGTCGAGGTCAACTCGGAGACTGATTTCGTCGCGCGCAACGAGCAGTTCCAGGGCCTCGTCAAGATGATTGCGCAAGTTGCGCTCGATGTCGGTGCCGATGTCGAAAAGATCAAGGCGAGGAACGTCGGCAACGTGACGGTGGAAACCGCAATCGCCGACGCGATCGCCACCATCGGCGAGAACATGACGCTGCGCCGGGCGACATCGCTTGAGGTCGGCAAGGGCGTGGTATCGAGCTATGTGCACAATGCCGTCATCGACGGGGCCGGCAAAATCGGCGTGATCGTTGCGCTTGAGTCCACCGGTAAAACCGACGAGCTCGCTCAACTCGGACGGCAACTGGCGATGCATGTCGCGGCCGCCAATCCGCTCGCGCTCGATCCCGCAGGCCTTGATCCGCAGCTCGTCAAGCGGGAAAGGGACGTGCTGGCGGACAAATATCGCCAGCAGGGCAAGCCCGAAAACGTCATTGAAAAAATCGTCGAGTCCGGGCTCAAGACTTACTACAAGGAAGTCTGCCTGCTGGAGCAGGCCTTCGTCCATGACAGCGGCAAATCGGTCGCCCAGGCGGTCAAGGAAGCTGAGGGTAAAGTCGGCGCGCCGGTGAGGATTGCCGGATTTGTGCGCTATGCTCTCGGTGAGGGAATCGAGCGGCAGGAGACCGATTTTGCCGCGGAGGTCAAAGCCGCAAGCGGCACGAAGTAACCGTTGCGATTTTCCGCGCAACCGTGGCCTGCCGCGCGGAGGAGAAGGCAATTGTCTCATGGCTGAGCCGGTCTATCGTCGCGTCGTGATCAAACTGTCCGGCGAATATCTCGCCGGCAGCCAGCCCTTCGGCATCGACCAGCCGACCGTCGATCGGACCGCGGCTGATTTGATGGCGGCCCAGAAGCTCGGTGCCGAGATCGCCGTCGTCGTCGGCGGCGGCAATATCGTTCGCGGCGTGCAGGTTTCTTCCCGCGGCGTGTCCAGGCCGACCGGGGATACCATGGGCATGCTCGCGACAGTGATGAACTGCCTGGCGCTCGAGGCAGCCCTGGAACGGATGGGCGCGCGTGTTTGTACGCTGTCGGCCTTTGTGATGCCCGAGATTTGCGAGCTGTTCACCCGTGCTGCGGCGCACAATTATCTCGCTCAAGGGCGCATCGTGCTGCTGGGCGGCGGCACCGGCAATCCATTCTTCACGACCGATACGACAGCCGTGCTGCGGGCGGCGGAAATCGGCGCCGAGGCGGTGCTGAAAGCCACCAACGTCGATGGCGTCTACAGCGCCGATCCGAAGAAGAACCCCTCCGCCAAGCGGTTTGACCGTCTGACGCATGCGCAGGCGATTGAAGGTGGCTACAAGGTGATGGACGCGACCGCATTCGCGCTTGCCCGCGAGACGTCGCTGCCTATCATCGTGTTTTCCATAGCCGAGCCCGGTTCGATCGGCGCGATCCTGTGCGGAACCGGCCGCGGAACGGTCGTCGCCGGCTGAGAGGCCGGCCTGATCGATCGCTTCGGCAAGAGCATGATTTGCAGAGGAGGAAAGCGCCATGTCCACGGGCAAGTTCGACATCAACGAATTGAAGCGCCGTATGCACGGCGCGACCCAGGCGCTCAAGCATGAACTCGGCGGCCTGCGCACCGGACGCGCCTCCGCATCCATGCTCGAACCAGTGCAGGTCGATGCCTATGGCACGCACATGCCGCTGAACCAGCTTGCGACGATCAGCGTGCCGGAGCCGCGGCTGATCTCGGTGCAGGTCTGGGACAAGTCGATGGTCAAGGCCGTGGAGAAGGCCATTATCGATTCCAACCTCGGCCTGTCGCCGGCCACGGAAGGACAAGTGCTTCGTCTGCGGATCCCGGAACTCAATCAGGAGCGTCGCAAGGAGTTGGTCAAGGTTGCGCACAAATATGCCGAATCGGCGCGAGTGGCAGTCCGCCACGTACGGCGCGACGGCCTCGATGCCGCCAAGAAGCTCGAAAAGAACCACGAGATTTCCGAAGACGATCAGGAGCGCATGGCCAATGAGGTGCAGAAGGCGACAGACGGTGTGATCTCCGAAATCGATCAGATGCTTGCGACCAAGGAAAAGGAAATCCTCACGGTTTGAGGGATCGAGCGATGTCGAACGCCGCGGTGCCCGCCTCGCAACATCATGATCGGCCCGAAAGTCCAAGGCATGTTGCCGTCATCATGGACGGCAACGGTCGCTGGGCGGCGGCGCGGGGACTGCCGCGCGCGGAGGGTCATCGGCGGGGTGTCGAGGCGTTGCGTCGCATCGTCGAGGCAGCGCACGAACTTGGCATCCTCTATCTGACGATCTTCTCCTTCAGCTCGGAAAACTGGTCGCGGCCGGCGAGCGAAATCGGTGACCTCTTCGGCTTGCTGCGCCGATTCATCCGCAACGACCTCGCAACGCTGCATCGCGATGGGGTGAGAGTACGCATCATCGGTGAGCGGGCGGGTCTTGAGCCCGACATCTGCGCGCTCCTGAGCGAAGCGGAGGAATTGACACGCGAAAACGCGCGCATGAACCTGATTGTTGCCTTCAACTACGGATCGCGGCAGGAGATCGCGCGCGCGGCGAGCCGCCTTGCGCGCGAGGTAGCCGAGGGAAAGCGCGATCCAGCTTCGATCGATGCCGATACGCTCGGGCAGTACCTCGATGTATCAGACATTCCCGATCCGGACCTGATCATCCGCACCAGCGGCGAGCAGCGCCTTTCCAACTTCCTGATGTGGCAGGCCGCCTATAGCGAACTTGTTTTCGTGCCCATGCACTGGCCGGATTTCGACAGGACCGCGCTCGAAAACGCGATTGCCGAATATGCGAGGCGCGAGCGCCGGTTTGGCGGCCTGGCGGCGAAAACCGCATCGTGAGCGAGCAGGAAGCCGCAGCCACGGCAATAGCCGAGCAAACTTCGCGAAATCTTGTGGCTCGCGTCGCGGCGGCTGCGGTGCTTGTGCCGCTTGCGCTCGGGACTGCCTATGCCGGCGGATGGTGGTGGACCGCGCTTGTGACGCTGGCTGTAATCGGCCTTTACGTCGAATGGCTGAAGGTAGTGGGTCTGGCGCACGCAAGGCGCGTGCTTGCGACGGGTGTGATCGCGCTAGCGGCGATCGGCCTATCGATGGGGCTCAAAAGGCCGGAAGCGGCCCTGGCGGCGTGGGTTCTCGGGTTTGCCGGCGTTATCTTGCTCGCCTCGGAACGCCGCGGCTGGGCAGCCGGCGGGTTTCTTTATGCGTCGAGTGCCCAATTGGCCGCGATCGCGGTGCGCGCCGATCCCGTGAAGGGGTTTGACGCGCTGGTCTTTGTTCTGTTCGTCGCCTGGGCTTCCGATATCGGGGGTTACTTCGCCGGACGGGGCATCGGCGGACCAAAATTGTGGCCACGGGTCAGCCCAAACAAGACCTGGGCGGGCGCAATCGGCGGATTTTTCCTCAGTCTCGTGGTGGCCGCCACCTTTGTCGCCTTTGGCCGCGGCAAGGCGCTTCCGCTTCTATGTCTGGCGGCCATGTTGTCGGTTGCCGGGCAACTCGGCGATCTCCTTGAATCGGCGGTCAAGCGGCGTTTCGGGGTCAAGGACTCCAGCCACCTGATTCCCGGCCACGGCGGTTTGATGGACCGCCTCGACAGCCTGGTGGCGGCGCTTGTATTGGCCGCGATTTTCGGCCTTTTACGCTCTGGCGCGGATGGCGTCGGGCGCGCACTTATGGTTTGGTGAGGCCACTAATGAGTGGTTTGGTGACACAATGAGTGCTGTTCCATTGCGTAGCAACAAGGCGGCGATTTCGCCCGCTATGCGAAGCGTCACTGTTCTTGGAGCAACCGGATCCATCGGTGACAGCACGATGGATTTGCTGCGCGGTGCGCGCGAGCGCTATTGCGTCGAGGCTCTGACCGGAAACAGCAACGTGCAGGGCCTGGCGATGCTCGCCCGCGAATTCGATGCGCGCTTTGTCGCGGTCGCCGATCCCACGCGATTGGCCGAACTGAAGGAGGCTTTGGCCGGCACGCGGACCGAATGCGGCGCCGGTGAGAGCGCCGTCATCGAGGCCGCAGCGCGGCCGGCGGATTGGGTCATGGCCGCAGTCAGCGGGGCGGCCGGCTTGAAGCCTGCGCTGGCTGCGGTGGATCGCGGCGCAACGGTTGCGCTGGCAAACAAGGAATGCCTGGTTTGCGCCGGCGATTTTTTCATGCAGCGCGCGGCTCGCGCCGGTGCTTGCATCCTGCCTGCGGATTCAGAGCACAACGCGCTGTTCCAGGCGCTTGGTTCGGGCAACCGTGAGGAACTGGTCCGCGTCATCATCACCGCTTCCGGTGGACCGTTCCGCACCTGGGCGCCCGCCGATATCGAGCAGGCGACGCTGGCGCAGGCGCTCAAGCATCCGAACTGGAGCATGGGACAGAAGATCACGATCGATTCGGCCTCCATGATGAACAAGGGGCTCGAGGTGATCGAGGCCTCCTATCTCTTCGATTTGACCGCGGACGAAATCGACGTCCTCATACATCCGCAATCGATCGTGCACAGCATGGTCGAGTTCTCCGATCGCTCGGTCATTGCTCAACTCGGCAGTCCGGACATGCGCACGCCGATCGCGCACTGTCTGGGGTGGCCCGATCGGATCAAGGGACCGGCCGCAAGGCTCGATCTCGCGGCGATCGGCCAGCTCACCTTCGAGGCGCCGGATTTCAAGCGCTTCCCGGCGCTGCGGCTGGCCTATGCGGCACTGCGCACGGGTCGTGGCGCAACCACTGTATTCAATGCAGCGAACGAAGTGGCGGTAGCGGCGTTCATCGCCGGCAAGATCAGGTTTGGCGCAATTGCCCGGCTTGTGGAAGCAACGATCGAGGCCTGGACTCGCGCCGGGAACCTGGCGCTTCTCACCTCGGCCGATGACGCAATCGCCGTAGACCATGGCGCACGAAACAAAGCTGCCACCCTCTTGCCTCAAATTGCCTTAAAGGCATCCTAGAGGGTTGGGACAGAGCCTCGGGCTCTGAGTTAGGGGTATTGGATGTCCGAGCTTTTTCTTCACAGTTTCAATACGTTGAGCCACGGGCTCGTCGGCTACGCAATCCCCTTTCTGTTCGTCCTGACCATTGTCGTTTTCTTCCATGAGCTCGGCCATTTTTTGGTGGCGCGGTGGGCCGGGGTGAAAGTGTTGATCTTCTCGGTCGGGTTTGGACCGGAACTTGTAGGTTTCAACGACCGCCATGGCACGCGCTGGAAGATCTCGGCGGTCCCGCTGGGCGGCTATGTCAAGTTCTTTGGCGACGAGAGCGAGGCCTCCACCTCGTCACCCGAGACCCTCGCCAACATGAGTGAAGAGGAGCGGGCGGTCAGCTTCCACCACATGAAGGTGGGACCGCGTGCTGCCATCGTAGCCGCCGGCCCGATCGCGAATTTCTTGCTGGCGATCGTGATCTTTACGTGCCTGTTCACCTTCTTCGGCAAGCCGAGCACGACGGCACGCGTCGACAAGGTTGAAGCAAACAGCGCCGCGGCGGCCGCCGGCTTCCAGGTGGGCGACACGGTGCTT
>Ga0306920_100008577_pt1 | contig 13572 bp, 6 predicted proteins | sample flu12Cox44000170_FD_204666 | JGI IMG/M metagenome (GOLD analysis project Ga0306920, IMG submission 204666) | Lab enrichment of tropical soil microbial communities from Luquillo Experimental Forest, Puerto Rico - flux4day.12C.oxic.44.000.170 (v2)... | ecosystem: Environmental > Terrestrial >... | reverse complement strand
CCAAGAACTGAACCGAGAAGTCGCCATAGTTCCGTGCGTCGCACAGGGCACATCTGGCCTTCACTCCTCAAATCTGCCGACTCATTTCTGAAAAAAAGTGGCATGGTTCAAGGTTGGGTTAAACCGCCAAGTCCACCGCCAATTGGCGGTGGACTTGGCGGTGGGTAACTACTTGCTATCGCTCCGCTTGCGATAGAAATCCAGCTCCACCGCCATCTCATCCAACCCCGGGGGTTTCTGTTACCCAAGAACAGCGGGTTTTGAACCATGCCAAAAAATGACAAGTTTTTTCACCTTTCGTGAGGCGCGCGGCCGCAGAAAAACGCACTTCTGATTGAGCCGCAGACAGCCTTGGAATTGCGGTCGAACGACGGGCGCCATGCCGCTCCCGCCACACCCGAGGCGCATTTTTTCAAAGGGGCATCTCCCATGCTTCCGTACTTCCACTCCGCTTCGCGAGCGATCCGCCGATGGTTCACGCCGACCCGGCGTCGCCCGATTCGGAACGCAAGAGCCCGCACGCCGCTTCACCTGGAATCCCTGGAGGACCGAACGCTGCCTAGCGCCTCGGTGTCTGCGACCGTGGCCAACAACGTGCTCAGCATCGTCCTGACTGACGCAGCCGCCGACACCACAACCGTTTCGATTCACCGCAAATCGTCGGATAGCACGAATGACGACTACAAGAACCTCGAAATCGTCCTGGGCGGCACGGCCCAGAGCACGACCTATGACCTGACGTCCTTGACCAGCATCCAGCTTCAAGCCGGCGCCGGCACGGATACGTTGACAGTCGATCAGGGCAACGGCGACCTCAATGTGCCCGTCACCTTTCTGGCAGGGACCGGCAGCGACACCTACAGCGACACGGGCGCCAGCATGAGCGGCGTCCTATCAAGCCACAACAAGGTGCTTAGCATCGTCCTGACTGACGCAGCCGCCGACACGACAACCCTTTCGATTCACCGCAAGTCGTCGGATAACACGAGTGCCGACTACAATAACCTTGAAATAACTCTCAACGGCACGGCCCAGAGCACGACCTATGACCTGACCTCCTTGACCGGCATCCAGCTTCAAGCTGGCGACGGCACGGATACGTTGACAGTCGATCAGGGCAACGGCGACCTCAGCTTGCCCGTCACATTTCTGGCAGGGACCGGCAGCGACACCTACAGCGACACGGATGCCGACTTGAGCGGCGTCCAATCAAACGGAGACTTTGTGCTCGGCGATCAGCTCAATACTTCGCTCAGCAACCTGCAAACGTTGATCGACGACAATGTCTACAACCAGCCGCTCCCCGTCGTGGCCACCACCGGCAGCACCACCGGCAGCAACAAGCTGCAAGATGTGGGCCAGGCCGACATCATCGGGACCTTCAGCGCCACGCTTCAGAACGCCCTCGACAACACCAGCGATACGAACCCCAACGGCCTGGCGAGCACTGCCGGCCCGGCGGATATTCAGAAGGCGCTGTACGCCGCGCTGGGACCCAGCGGCGCGAACTTGCTGCAGGACAAACCCGGCGACACCGACAAAAAGACCGACATCAATGATGTCGTCGTGGTCGCCAACAACGGCACCTTCTCCTACCAGATGAGCCTGGCGAATCAGAACCATGCCTACGACACCGCCACCTTGCTGGATTTCGATCCGGGCTTGGCAGGGTTGCCGCTGACTCTCAGCGATCAGAGCCAGCAAAAGGTGCAAACTGAGTTCGGTTATAAGTATGATTTGAAATTCGATATCGCCAACAGCGCCGCCGCCAGCATCGATAACTCGACCACTTCCTCCCAACCGCTTCTCATCGACCTGAATGCCAGGCTGAACAGCGGCTACGAGGACAAGAACGCGACCTTCGGCTTGCTCAGTGCCGACATCACCGACAGCACCAGCTTCCCGACGACTCTGAACGCCCAGTATCACGTGACGTTCAGCGGCAGTGGTAACAGCAGCGCCGCCAGCGCTAAAGTGGACGGCGTAGCCTTCATTGACCCGCACATGGTTCTGAGCGTAATGCCCAATCAACTGGGCCCGGACTCGCTCACGGGGGGGCCCAACAGCACGGGCGATACCATCAATCTCAAGTTCTTCGCCGACATGACCACGACCTGGCATTTCGGCACCAGCACCGCGCCCGTGGCCCTGGGGCCCCTCACGGCGTTTGGCAGCAAGCCCACGGTGTCGTTCGCGATGTCGATGGACCCCAATTCGTTCTTCCTGAATTTCGTGAGGACCATCGTCAAGGATGACATTCTGCCCGAGTTCAAGTCGATTCAATCCCTTGTCGATGCACTTGATTACAAGGTCCCGGGGCTCGGTATTGGGCTTGACGACCTGCTGGACAACGCGGTGCTCGGAACCACCCAGGCGCTCACAGCCGTCGGCAACTTCCGCGGGTTTTTCGAGTCGATTCACAAGTTCCAGCTCCTGGCTCAGGACCTCGCCAGCTTCCCTGCGTTCACCGTCTTCCCCTTGCAACTGGTCGATCTGGGCAGCTTTTCCATTTCGCAGGACGCGCGCACCAAGAATTCCAACACAAGTACCGACACAAGGACAAACGCCTTTGTGACCATCCAGCCGAGCGACGTCACACCACCCCCCGCCACGGATCCCTACACGCTGCTACCCAAGGGGGACCCCCTCACGCAGCTGCGACGCCTGGCTAACGACATCGGCCACCTCATTGATGATCTCAATCCGGTCGACGACCCGTTTGGGAAACAGTTCCAGGTTGGCTTCCCAGTGAACTTCTTCGACATGATCCAGGAATCGGTGACCTACGGCCTGGGCGGCGGCCAGCCGGACTCGTTCAAGACCGTCACCTTCGATCTCTTGCAATTCCCCATGCTCGACTCCCCGGCCGGCGGCAGTGATCACACGGCCATCAACATCTTCAACATGCTGATGGGCCATCACGAGTCGCTCCTGACGTGGACCACCCCACCGGTCATCCTGAACGTCAACGGGACCTATAGGATCTCGCCTCCGACGCTCAATGGTGGCTTTGATTTGCGGCTCGTTCCGAATATCCAGTTCCTGGCCCATTTTGCCGGCGGTTTCGACACGCATGGCCTGGAAAGCGCCGATCCCAACCAGGGTTACTACTTGACCCGCGCCGATCCGGCGGAATCCGATCGCTCAGACATTACGACCCTGGTCGATCAAGTCACGAACGACCCCAACACCTTGCAAAGCACCTTCATGTCGCTGACGGTTTCGATCGGCCTCGATCCTGGTTTCCAACTCTCGAACATCCTGGCGAACACTGGTCTTGGTAACGTGTTGGATGCTCTGGGCGTGGATGTTACCTTTACCCTTGGTCTCACTTTCGGGGGCGACATCGTCTGGAAGCCGGATGATCCCGATGCCGCCGCCTTGACCGACGGATTGAAGACGGCCTTCGTCGATCCCTCGACGATCACGCCCCAACAGTTCGAGCAGCAGGTCATGCGCCCCAGCGAGCTCCTTAGCGAGTTGCAGGACTGCGGCTCGATCTGGGAGACCACGGGCGACCTCTTCTTCGGCTTCAATTTCTTCCTGGACATAACGATCTTTTACATCCCGATTATCAGCCAGGACTTCAACATCGTCTCCTTCAAGATCGCCGACTTCAACAGCCCGCCGTGCAACGCGCCACCGCCCCTGGCGCACCTGGGGGATCCCAACAACAACGTCAGCGGGCCCTATGCCGCTGCCCAAGCGAGTCCCAGCAAAGAGGTAGCCGGCACCCTCTATCTGAACACGGCGACTGCCCAGCCCGCGGATAGCACCGACACGTCTCAGGATGACACGATCGTGATCACGGCCCTCGCCAACAACGCCGACGGCACCGATAATCTCCTGGTCAGTTCGCAGGGCCGGACCCAGGAATTCGACAACGTCCATGCCATCTACGCCGACGGCGGCGGTGGCAAGGACAGCTTCATCGTCAAGGCCGGCGTCAGGGTCCCGGCCGAGATTCACGACGGCGACGGCAACGACCACCTGGAGTACGACGGCAGCGGCAGCGCTTCCCTGCACGCCGGCGACGGCACGAATACCCTCATCGGCGGCATGGGCAACAACACCCTTGTCTCCGGCAACGGCAACAGCCACCTGCAAGCTACAGGACCCGGCTCCCTCACCGCCGGCAACGGCGACAATACTATTGTGGGCGGCAGCGGCACCCAGACCATCACCGTCGGCAACGGCAACAACAGTATCCAATTCGGCTCGGGCAACAGCACGATCACCCTCGGCACCGGCGCCAATACCGTCAGCGGCAAGATCAAGGGAGGCCATGTCACGATCAGCGACCCCAGCAGCACGGACACCGACCACACCGGCAACGGCCTCGGGGACCGGTTGATTCTCAATGGCACCCCCAGCCCCGATAACGTCAGTTTCTCGGCCGGCACGCTGAACGGCTCCCCGGCGGTGCAAATCGATGACGGCACCGCCAGCTCTACCTGGAGCGTGACGGTTCGGAACATCAAGAACATTACTTTCCAGGGCGGCGGCAACAGCAGCGCCATTGGCCGCAACGGCGATAACATCACCGTTGGCGATCTTTCTTCTACCGGCGTCGCCACCGTCAACGTCAACCCCAATCTGGGCCAGACTCCCAATCGGCAAAAGGATGCCTTCACCGTCCTGGGCACCACTCACGCCGACAGCATCACAATCGATGCCTCGACCAGTAAAGGCGGCGTCAGCGGCGGTGTGGCAGTCACCGGCCTCGGGTATACCGTGAATTTCGCCGGCATGGAACCGGCCTATGACACATTGACCGTCAACGGCAATGGTGGTGACGACACGTTCACCGTGGGCAATGGCGGCTTCACTGCCACCACCACGACGGGAACGACAACATATCCGCGAGCGGAAAACAGCTTCAAATCGCTCACCGTCCAGGCTGCGGCCGGCAGCTCCAGCCAGGTTATCGTCAACGACGACGCCGATTTCACGCTGTCGGACACGGCCCTGACCCGCTCCACCGGCGGCACCATAACGCTCAATAACATCGCGAAGGCCAAGCTAACCGGTGGCGCCAGCGTCAACCATTTCCACGTCCTGAATTGGACCGGCACCGCTAATCTCGACGGCGTGGGCAACAGCGACGCCTATCAGGTCGATTTCAAGGGCGCCGGGTCCGGCGTCGTCAACGTAACCGACACCGGCAGTGGCCCGCCTGCCAGTAACTTGGATACGCTGACGGTCAACGGCACAGCCGGGAGCGATACCATTCTCATCGACTCTGCCCACGTGGCGCGGGGCACGGAGCAGGTCAACTACAGCGGCGTCGAGAGTGTCACCGTGAATGGTGCCCCGAACCTGACCGGAACGGCGGCCGACACCTTCAACGTGACCAGCACCAGCGTGCCCACGACGGTGAACACCGCCGCCGTCAGTGCAGGCGCCCCATCGAATGCGAATGTCGTCAACGTGGGCAGCAAGGCGCCCGCCGCAGGCGGCATCGTGGACAATATCCAGGGGCCGCTGGTGGTTGTCGGCTCCGGCCCTGACACCATGAACGTGGACGACACCGGCAGCACCGCCCCCAAGACCGGCACCCTGACGCCCACCACCCTGACCGGCCTGAACATGGGGACCGGCGGCATTACCTACAGCGGCCTGGCCACCCTGAACATCCAGCTGGGCTCGGGCGGCTCGACCATCCCCAATAGCCCGGTGGGGAACACCTTCACCATCAACGACATCAACCCCCTGACCCACACCAGCGTGGACGGCGGCGTGTCCAACAATGACACGGTCAACGCGACGTTCGCAGCCGACTTCAATGGCCGGCTCGACTTGACCGCTTTCGAGCACGGGTCGGTAAACGTCAACGGCAACTGGAACGGTACGCTGACCGACACGCAGCCCGGCCACCTGGAGACGGTGAACATTGTCAACGGCGCGATGACCCCGACCGGCGTACTCCAGGTGGGCAGCCTGGACACCATGACGATCGGGCCGGCCCACTTGAGCGTCGGCCAGGACATGGCCGGCCAGATCGTTGTCTCGGGCACACTCGGCAGCCTGCGCGTGGCCGGCGGTACCCCGGGCTCGATCACCGCAGGGCACATTGGCACAGTGTCCGTTTACGGCGGCTTCGGACCGGTGGTGCTCCAGATTACCGAGAACGGCATCCAACGGCGAGTCGAGGAAGCCACACCCGCCAACCCCTATCCGCTCCCCAATCCGAACGTCACGGCCGCGACCTCGCCCTATGCCACGGTCAATGCACCGGGCACACCGTCATACATCAACATCCAGTACATCTACGAGTCCGGTGCGCTGGCCAACCCGCAGTGGACCGCCCGCATCACCAACGGCGTCAGCACGGCCGCCGACCAGTACGACCTGAGCCTGGTCACCTACAACGACACGGCCAAGTTCAACCTGGCCCGGCTCGACGCCGCCGGCATCTCCGGCATCCGCAACGTCGCCGTCGAGGGAGACGTCTTGACGGCGGTGAGCAGTCAGGCGTTGGGCTTCTTCCCGGGCGACAACACCCCGGCGGGGATTCGCCTGCCTCAGGACAACCTGGCCGGCGTCGGCGTCCGCGACAACATCCACAACTCGTCGATCCAGGCCGCCAGCATCCGGGCAGTGGCGTTTGGCTCGTACACCAATTCGACCACCAAGGTTACTAAGACGGGGGCGGCATCCCTGGGCTCAGACGCTCAGGCGTTGTTGGTCACCGGCACGGCGATGGTGTATTCCAACGACACTTTCCGCGCGCCTTTCGCCGACCTGTCGAGCCAGCAAGTGCAAATGTTCCTCGTCACGAATCCACTCGGCGGCTCGTTCGACAACAACGGTATTCGGCTGACGGTGCAGAGCGTCACCAGCCCCAACGCTACCGGGAAGGCCAACATCGTCACGCAGAGCAACGTGGCCCGCGGCGCGGCCACTGCCCTGGTCAAGGTGGTGCCGACCTACGACAGCCAGAATAACCTCCTGAACCCGGTGGTGCAGTCGATCGACCTGCGCGGCGACGGCGGCTCGATCCAGACGCAGCAGCCGTTCTCCGCCACGTCTTCGATCACCAGCACCGGGCCCCTGGGCGACCTGACCGTGCTGTCCGCTCAAGGCATCAATAATGTCACCGCCCCGAGCATATTCGGGTCGATCTCCACCCCGGGGCTGATCACCGGCCTGGTGCAGACAACCGGCCAGCGGATCAATCCGATCACCTCGGTGGTCACGACGGTGCCCGCCGACTTCGGCCGCCTGTACGTCAACACGTCGGGCAAATCGCCGGTCGTGACCAGTTCGACCGTACAGGCCGGCGGGCTCAGCGGCAAATTGGTTAGCCGAGGCGACCTGATCAGCCAGGTCACGCTCAGCGGTACCGTGCTGACCGGGGTTATCGCCGCGCAGGGCAACCTGGGCAAGATCTTCACCCCTTCCTCCGGGCCGGCCACGCGCCTGGGCGGCGTCCTTGTGAACAACCCCTTCGACGGCCAGCTGGTGACCTTGGGCACCAGCTACGGCGACCTGAGATTCAACGGCGGCCTGAAGGCCGGTCGCATCGCCGTCAAGGGCGGGATTGCCGGCAACCTGGTAACCAACGGCATCGCTGCGAACGGCGCCGTCGTCTCGGGCGGGGAGATCGGCGACACGACCTGGGGGACACTGTTCACGGTCAACGGCACCAACAAGGGCTTCATTGCCGCGAAGGGGCCCGTTCGCTTCAAGGCCGCGCCCGGCGGCAATGTTTTCACGAACGCGACCGGCAGCAACGCCGCCACCATCGACGCCATCTTCACGAAGAACGGGCAGGCCCTGTCGTCCTTCGATGCCAGCGGACTCGATCTCGCCAACCTGAACTTGATCCTGGCGGATCTGGCCAGCCTGCACGTGGACAACACCGGCCACCTGGCCGGCCCGATGGCGTGACGGCCCGGAAGGAAATCAGTGTCGCATCAATTTTGCTAACGAAAACCCAGCTGAACCCGGCCTACCTCGTCTGATGAAGGCATTTGCTCGATTCCTTCGTGACGATGCACTGTCTTCCTTGGCCCAGCCACGCTGGTTTGTTCGCGGGCTTGCTCTTGAGTCTGCACACAGCGACGAGGTCGGCGAGCAGTACTTTCCTCGCTCGTCAAACTTGTTCGGCACATCACCGAGCATTGCGCAATGGCCGGAATCGCAATGGATTTTGGAATTGGCTTCATGGTGAATTTGTCAGGCAACTTCGCCTCGACATCGGAAACCGGGCGATCTTCCAGTTGGTTGGACTGAACGTTAACAGTCATTGTGAGACTCTCGCTGGATGGGAATGATTGCGGTGACGACGGTAATTTCGGGCAAGTTCCAACTAGGAAGAACGGGGAGACGAAGGAAGCCCTGTGAGCAAATAACTAAAGTAATTCCTACTTGCCGGCAGGCTGTCCTGCTTTCGGCACCGGGCCCGGGTCCTTGCTTGGATACTGGCTGTAATCCAGAAATAGAAAGGCGCAGCCGGCCAGGAGAGCCAGGAGGGAAATGGCCAGCATGCCGGTCCAGGCATCATTGGTTGCTTTGGTCTCTTCGGTATCTCTGGCCATGGTTGTACTCGTTGGCTTTGTGGTTCTTGTTCTGTTTACGTTTATGTTAGCGTTAGCGATATCACGGTCGTTCCAGCGAGCTGGCGACCTGGTCGCCCATGCGGACGGTCTTGCGCGTGGTGAACGTGTTCTGCATCAGCCGGCCGACTGCCTTGTGATTGTACACCTCAACCACGCGCAGGGTGCCCAGATATTCGGCTTTCGGGTTGAGGCGGTACACTTCAAGCGTGTTGTATTTCTTCAAGCCCTGGTCGCTGCCAATGGAAATCTCGACCAGACCATCCTTACCGACCTCCTGGATCTGGCCCTTGACAAAAACCGCGGGTGGATTGAGCCGGTTTGGGTCTGTCGGAGCAGTAACGATTCCGCTCTTACCGGATTCTTTTTCAGCAAGCAGTTTTCGGGCTTCCATGAGCTGATCCAGCAGGTTCTCGTTGCGGACTTGCAGGGCCTTGGCCAAGTTCTCGTTGGCAATGGCGCCGGCGCGGAGATTGCGATTGTCTTCCTCAATCTTAAGGATGGTCTTGTCGCGGGTCTGGATCGCAGCCTGCAAGCCCTTGCTTTCCTCCATAAGGCGTGCCACGCCCGCCTGGGCTATCTTGGCCGTCAAGTCCGCGGATTTGGCTCGTTCCTTTTCCTCCCTTAAATCATTTTCCCAATTGGCCTTTTCCGCGTCGAAGACGAGCTTGTCGTTCTTGCGGTTTTGCCGTTCCACCTCGAGATTGTTTTCGAGTTTCTTGTTCTTGTCGGTGCTGTCGGTGTAGGAACCTTGCGTGGTGTCTCGGTTCACCTTGACAACCTGCAGCTCGCGCACGGCCTCATCGTAGCGGTTTTTCCAGTTCGTGCGCGTGGCGAAGTCGATGGTCAGAAAGGCCCCGACCACCAGGGCAAACACCAGATTCAATACCACCAGGATCTTGCCGACAATGGTCATGATCAGTCCCCCACCGGTGTTCAGAAACCGGATTCCCCCCGCGCCTCTATTTTCCGGAAAAGAGGGGGCAGACTATGCCAACCGCCCCTTTCCATGTCAACGGCAATTTGCGGAACCAGACTTCCGGAGTCCCAAAGTCTGGTTTCTATTGTACACCGCGGGCTTTTTTTAGCTTGTCTATGGTGGCTTCCAGCTGTTGCCGGCGTTCCTGGAACGAACTCACTTCCTGCAAAGCCCCCACCCACAGGGGCAGCAGGTATTCCTTGCGAAATTTCGCCTCGTTCTGCGCCTTGGCTTCTCGTTCCAAAAGCTCGTACAATCCCGCCTTGCCTTCCACTACCTTACCTGCTTTATCCTTGCCATTCAATTTGAAAGTCAGCTTCTCTTCCTTGTCGATGAGCTCCTTGATGTCCTTGATGACAACGTCGATTTTCTCCTGGACGGCTTTCCAGTCGTCGGTGTATTTCCGGTAGGACTTGCTGAGGCCGGCAATGGGCTTGCCCAGCTTGGGCCGGCCGCTTACTTTCGGGTCCAGGTCAGGCGCGCCCGTCTTTTTGTCGATTGCGAAATCCCGGATTTCGATCTTGTCGCCAGGGTCGTTCTTGAGCCGGTCGATCTCCTTGACATACCAGCGATGGTTATCGGGAAAACGGGGCTGGGCGGCGGCCAGTTCGCCCTGGGAAATAAGAAGGCCCGGCATGGCCAGGGCGACCCCCATGTGGGCTTCCTTGACCGCTGCGTTTCGCTGATCGATCTCGGAAGGAATGCGATACTGGCCGGTGATATCCTTGCGTGGCTCCTTCCAGCCCCAGTCGACTTTCTGCAAGAAGATGGCGCCGGCGAAGGTCATGAACAGCACGCTGGCGGCCAGGTTGATGAGGACCAGTAGTTTGCCGAGACTATTGGGGCTCATGGCTGGGCTCCCTTCTTGATCAGGCTTTCCCAGTGCCGCAGCTCTTTTTCGCGGCGCAGGTTTTGCTCCTGAGCGTCGATGAGCTTCTTTTGGGCCTCGAAGTACTGGTCGTTCAATTTCTGCACTTCGGCTAGTTGCCGAAAGGTCTCCGCTCGGGCCTTCAGGAGCTTGGCGGTGACTTCCTTTTCCTGCTTTTCCCGATCGTCGACGATTTTTACGTGCTCCGCTTTTTGGCCTTCCAGGTCGGCCAGGCGTTTCTGGCTTTTGTCGATGGCGGCGACCAGGTCCTGGATTTTGGTAAGCTCGGCGCGGTAATTGTCCACGAAGCCGGGGTTTCTCTCGAACTTCTTGCCTTTATTCCGGAAGGGCGCGCCATCCCGGTCATTGCGGATGGATTCCAGAACGCGCTCGTAGTCGGCTATCAAGGTCGCGGTCAACCTCTGGACCGCATAGGCATATTCATAAAGACCCAAAACCACCTGGGCGCGCTCCGGGCCATTTGGCTGCAGAAGCTCTCGCTTGCTGTCCGGTTTGCGGGCGTGAGCCACCGCGGTCACCAGAAAAGCGATGGCATTGCGCTTTTCGATGGAGTCGCGGGTTTTGCCTTCCCATTCCGGGCCGAAATGGACCGAAGGATCGTATGTCGGGTTGAGCGTGGCATCCAGCCGTTTGTCCAGCAAATAATAGAGCCGTTTGAGTATGGTAAGCTCCGACTTGACGGTGTCGAAATCGGCCGCCTGTTCCAGAAGTCGATCGTTGACATCGGCGGGTCGATGTTTCTCCAGGGGTGTCAAGATGCTGACCAGGATTCGGCGCTGGGCGGCGTCCTTGACCTTCTCCTCCAGGTCACCGGCGGGAACCTGCTTGATCTTCTTGTCCAGGGCGTCGATCTGGTGGGGCGTATAAGCCAACGGCATGAGCAGTTTATCCAAAAGGTCGCGGCGTGCGTCTTCGGTTTTGGCTTCGGCGGCGATGGCCTCGGCGGCCTGAGCTATCTCTCCCTGCAAAGTATTCTTCAGCCGTTCCACTTCCTTCTCTAGGGTTTGCACCGGCTCGCCCACGTCGCCGTACCAGTCGTTCTTCCGGAACCAGTCGTTCAAAATTTCCGGAGTCAAATGCTGAGGCAGGATGGGGTTTGAGAGGGTCAGGGTAACAGGCTGAAAATCGCCGCTTCCTTGCTTGGTCTGGGGACGCTCGCTGAAGGCTTTCTTCAGCTGATCGGAATCCAAATTCTGACGTTGCATGGTCACGCGCGAGGCGGAAGGACCCTGCTCCTCTTCTTTCAAAGGCAGACCCATCAACCCAAGGTCGTGTTTGAAGACAGCATAAGACCAGGCTTGCCGTTTGGAATAATCCATGGCCAGAAGCACGGTAAAGCCCAGTGCGGCCACGATGTTCAGGACGATCAGGACCAGGGTCAGAATGGGGGTCTTGGCTTTGGGGCCATAATCCATGTCTACGGAATCTTCCGGCTCTCGCCGCTTGTTACCTTTTTTCGCCATGATGGGGAAACCCACAAGACATGGGGAAGTAAACCGCAACCTTCCTTTTTATTGTGATCGATCCAGGAACGATTGCCAAGACAAAAATTGCACAAAGTCCACATAACGAGAATTTCGCGACGTTTCAGGCTCATTTTACCTAATGTGACGGCGATGCGAATTTCGTTATTTCTGGTTATTTCGTCCGGCGCGATCGAATATTACGACCTAGAATTGGAACGGAAAAACACTGCGCCAAGGGTGCATCCTTTGGTGGTCAAGTTTACACTCCGCGGTCTTGTGGTTGGAATTCGGAGATTGGGATGCCGCTAACCTCTTCTGCACAAATGGTTGGCAATTACGATCTTTTGGAAAAGATCGCCGAGGGCGGCATGGGGACTGTTTACAAGGCCCGACATCAGGGAACCGGGCATCTGGCAGCTATCAAGATTGTGCCGGCGCACCTGACCAAAAATACGGTCTTACTCAAGCGCTTCGAGCAGGAGTACATCGCCGCCAAGACGCTCGATCATGCCAACATCGTTCGCGCCCTGGATTTTGGCCAGGAAGGCGGCAGTCCCTACCTGGTGATGGAATATGTCGATGGCGAATCGCTGGGCCAGCGCCTGGAGCGCGAGCATCACGTGCCGGAAGGCGAAGCCATTCGCATCATTGCACAGGTTGCTCAGGGATTGTATCGGGCCCACAAGAAGGGCCTGGTCCACCGTGATGTCAAGCCGGACAATGTCTTGCTCACCAGCACAGGCCAGGTCAAGCTGGCCGATCTGGGGCTCGTGAAAGAGATCGATACCGACCTGAACTTGACGCGGACCGGACGCGGCCTGGGCACCCCTCATTTCATGGCCCCGGAACAATTTCGTAATGCCAAGAACGCCGACATTCGCTGTGACATTTATTCCCTGGCAGCGACGCTGTACCAGATGGTCACCGGCGAATTACCCTTCAAATCATGCGGGCCCCTCGATGCCTGGATGAAAAAAATCCACAATGAATTGACGCCGCCGCGGCACCTCATGCCCAGTCTGTCTGAACGTGTCGACTGGGCGATTCGCCGTGCCATGAATCCCGACCCTAATTTTCGGCCCGCCAGCTGCCGCGAGTTTGTCGAGGACCTTACCGGTCACAGTACGCGCAAAATCACTCCCATCCCGGGAGGCGAGATCAGGGGCGAGCTGTGGTATCTCGTATACAAGGATGAAGAAGAAGTGGTTCACACGGTCAAGGGCACGACATCAGGCATTCGGCGCTCGTTGAAAGAAGGCTTGCTGGGGGACGCCGTCAATGTGCGCGCCTGCCGGAGCAAGGGAGGTCCCTTCGAGCTGTTGCGAACCCATCCGGAATTTCGCGATCTGGCCATGGAAACGGTGCCCACTGGCTCGGCCAAGTCCAAAACCTTGCCCGAGGTCACCACTCCGTTGCCACCGGAAAACTCAGAACTACTATCCGAACTGGTGTTCCAGAAAGCCACGGCGGCCCCGCCGCTGCCAAAGCGTGCGGCCGAACTTCCTCCCGCGCCAATTGCTCTTTCCTCAGAGCCGGCGCCGCCCGCTGCCCCCGAATGGGCCAGATGGTTGGTTCTCGCCCTGGTGGCCCTCGCCTCCGCACTGGCCAGTTACTTCCTGCTGCCGCGCTTTTAGGTAGGGTGGGTGGAGTCTTCGGAACCCACCCTTTGTCGGGTGG
>Ga0306920_100008573_pt1 | contig 13574 bp, 8 predicted proteins | sample flu12Cox44000170_FD_204666 | JGI IMG/M metagenome (GOLD analysis project Ga0306920, IMG submission 204666) | Lab enrichment of tropical soil microbial communities from Luquillo Experimental Forest, Puerto Rico - flux4day.12C.oxic.44.000.170 (v2)... | ecosystem: Environmental > Terrestrial >... | reverse complement strand
TCGTTGCCGTTTCTGCCGCAGCCCACAATGCGGGTTCTGCGAACCATCAGGAAGACTTATCCAGCCGCCTGGAGTAAGTACGGATTTGTGAACGCATTCAATCCGCTTAAAAAGTGGTACGACAGCGATTGTGTTGGAATCGATACGGGAATCACCATGCTCATGGCAGAGAACGCGAGAACCGGCTTTGTCTGGAACACTTTCATGAAGAGTCCGGAAGCGCGGCACGGCATGGAACGAGCGGGATTCAAAGCCTATTGAGGTCCTCGCGCCGGAGGTTCCCGAGACCTACAGGTACACCTACCCGCTAGACCCTCTGTTTTTTCCTGTGCCGCGAAAATTTTACGTTACCGCCTCGCCGCTGCCAGGCAACCCGCAATGCCGTCATTTAGTTATCGGAACTATGCTCGCGCACTACTTCTCTCCATCTCCAGGAACAAGATCAATGTTTTGAATCACATAGTGGGACGCAGCGCCGTGCTATCTGCTTGCGGCGGGTACTGACGACCAGTTCCTCGTTCTACCTTACGAGTGGAACCCAACGTGTACTAGGAAGGAGGGCAGCCGTGTCTGCCGCCAAGATTCGGCGGCACATGAGTTCCGGGGCGCCTCGCGCTTGGCGCGACGTTGTCCAGCATCGTTGTTGAACGGTATGAGACCTGATGCAGAACGAGCGAACTTTTGGAGTGGATGGAGAGAACGTTTCTCCGCGCTGCGACATGTACCGGCCGTTCTGGGAATGGTGTGGAGATCAGGTCCCTTAGTAGTCAGCTTGGGGCTCGTTTTCCGCCTACTGACATCTCTGCTACCCATCGCTCTGCTGTGGATTGCGAAGCTGATCATCGACAGCATTGTGCATGTCGTGACCGGTCATCAAGCGATACCATCGGGATTCTGGTGGCTAGTTGCAGCAGAGTTCGGGCTCGCAGTCTGTAGTAGCGTTCTCGGTCGCACCATCGACTACCTCGATGCGCTCCTGGGTGACAAGTACACCCGCTACGTCAGCATCGAGGTAATCAAGCATGCCGCTGAGCTGGATCTCGCCAACTACGAAGATCCGGTGTTTTACGATTGCCTCGAGCGGGCGCGGGTCCAAGCAACCGACCGCCTGGGAATGATCCAATCGATTGGCAGGCTGGCACAGCAAGCCATTACAGCGATCTCGTTATCCGTCTCGATCGTTCTGTTCTCCCCTTGGTTGCTCCTGCTGCTTTTGCTGGGAGTGCTGCCGGCATTCCTGGGAGAAAGCCACTTCGCGTTCCTTGGGTACGCAACGAACTTTCGGCAGACGCCAGTCCGGCGCCAACTGGATTACTTGCGAGTCTTGGGCGGAAGCAGAGAAGCCGCGAAGGAACTCAGGCTTTTCGGTCTCAGGAACTTTCTCGTCGAGCGATTCACTAAGTTGTCTGACCAGCTATATGAGGAGAATGTCGGATTAGCACGCCGACGCCTGGTTGCGGGTGCGTTCTTGTCGGTCGTTGGCACTGCTGGTTACTACTCCGCATATGTGTTCGTTGTATGGCGGACCATTACGGGAGCGCTGACGATAGGTCAGTTGACGTTTCTTTCTGGCGCGATCGTCCAAGCGAGCGGCAACATTCAACAAATTTTTTCCATACTGGCAAGTATCGCGGACCAGGCGCTTTTCCTCACCGACTTGATCACTTTCATGGAAATGCAGCCAACCATCCGTTCCAAGCCCAACTCCTTGCCGGCACCCAGGCCGATCAAACGCGGGTTTGAGTTCCGTAACGTCTCCTTCCGCTATCCGGACAACTCCCGGCTGGTATTGAATGGCCTGGATTTCCGGCTCAGGCCGGGCGAACGCATCGCGCTCGTGGGAGAAAACGGTGAGGGAAAAACCACCATCGTGAAGTTGATGACTCGCCTCTACGACCCCTCGGAAGGCGAGGTTCTGCTGGATGGCGTGGACCTTCGTGAGTACAGCCTGGAAGACCTTTACCGCGAGATAGGAGTCATCTTTCAGGACTTCATGCGCTATGAGATGACGGCGCGGGAAAACATAGCTGTAGGGCAGATCGAAGACTTGAATCGTCTGTGCTCTTTACAGAGGGCCGCACGTAAGAGCATGGCCGATGATGTGATCGAGCGGCTTCCTCGTGATTACGAACAGATGTTGGGAAGGCGCTTTGAAGGCGGCGTCGATCTCTCCGGTGGTGAGTGGCAGAAAATCGCGCTAGCGCGAGCATACCTCCGCAATGCGCAGGTGCTTATCCTCGACGAACCAACCGCCGGCCTCGATGCACGCAGCGAAACCGAGGTGTTCCGCCGCTTCACTGAACTTACTACCGGCAAGACTGCACTGTTTATTTCGCATCGGTTCTCGACGGTCCGTATGGCAGATCGAATTGTGGTCTTGCAAGACGGCAGGATTTCCGAAGACGGAAGTCACGATGAACTGGCCAGCCGAGGCGGACTCTACGCGGAAATGTTCGAAATGCAGGCGGTCCATTACCGCTGATGGTGGAAACTTCAATGCCACAAAGTACTCATCTTGGGATCGTTGGCAGCGAGACCCTCTACGTGCCTGAGCCTGCCTGCGATGCATCCGACCTCGAGCTTCTGAGTGAGAAAGCACGACAGCTCCCACACAGTTTTACCAATTTGCCCGACGTTTCTTCGTCGAGAACTCTAGTTGAACGTTGCAAGGCCCTGACGCCTGAATTCAAGCTCCTGCTCGGCAAGCTGGAATTGCCGATGGTAGGCTCATCAAATTCTGACGATGGCCGTTGGTTATATGAAAACGTTCGACTGCTGCACTCGGAGCATCAGTCTACTGTCGAAGCCCTCAAGCCGCTGCGGAAGATGCCGCATGTTCGTACGCGAAAAGGAGATATCATTCCCCGGGCACTGGCCCTGGCCGAGGGTTTTCTTGAAGCCTGCTCCTGTCAATTCAGCGAGCAAAAGTTCACCTTTTTTGTGACCATGCTGCAGCAAACCACGGACTTAGTTCTGGAATTGCGAGAGCTTTGGGCGTTTCCGTCCGCGCTAAAGCTCGTACTCCTGGAACGAATTGTAGCCGGAGAAAAGCAGTCACTCGGTGGTTTCGGGAGCGAATCAACGAACATAGGAAATTGCGTGCGCAGCCTGCGCGACATCGGCCATACCTCGTGGAAAGAAGTCATCGAACCCCTCATAGTCTTCGACTACGTTTTGCGTATGGACCCAGCAAATTGCTATGCACGAATGGATTTCGAGAGCCGCGACCGGTATCGCAACAAGCTGGCCGATATTGCGGAGCACTCCGGCAGAATGGAAATGGAAATTGCTCACGCGGCGCTGGATCTGGCTCAAACGGCTGCCGTGAAGACCTATTCCGATTCGCGAGTGGCTTTACGCGAGAGCCATTGTGGGTACTATCTCGTGGATGATGGGGTCCCGCTCCTGAACGCAAAGGTGGGTTTCAAGTATCCGCTCGCCAAAAAAGTCCAGACCAAGCTGCGCGAGTACCCGGACCAATGGTTTCTGCTGGGAATAGGAAGCCTGACCTACGCCATCATGTTCGCGACCGCGGTGCTGGCGGGTGACGTCACAAGCTCGTTCGGCCTGGTTCTGCTGTCCATGTTCGCGTTGTTGTTGCCGAGCTCGCAGAGTGCCGTGCAGTTCATGAATCATGTGACCACCACGCTGTTGCCAACGGAGACTCTACCAAAGCTTGACTTCAGTGAAGGCGTCCCCGCGGATTGCCTGACCATGGTCGCGGTACCAAGCCTGCTGATGAGTCCGGAACAGGTGCGCAGTCTGGTAGAGGACCTGGAAGTACGCTTCCTGGGGAACCACGATCCGAACATACATTTTGCGCTACTGACGGACCTTCGAGACTCACACGAACCCGTCGGGGAAGACAGCCCGTTAGTCGACCTCTGCGCTCAACTGATACGCGAATTGAATGATAAATATGCCGGCCAGCAGATGGGCTCGTTCTTCCTCTTTCACCGCCGTCGGGACTACAACGCACCGGAACGAGCGTGGATGGGATGGGAGCGCAAGCGCGGCAAGCTGCTCGACTTTAACAGGCTGCTGCGCGGTCAGTTCGATCGCTTCTCCGTTAAGGTCGGCGATCTTCGCATCCTGCCGCATGTTCGGTTCGTAATCACGCTCGATTCCGATACCGAACTCCCGCGCGGAGCAGCCCACCGGATGATCGGGGCCCTCGCACATCCCTTGAATGTCGCCATCATTGACTCGAAAAAGAACATCGTTACCGCAGGGTACGGCATCCTGCAACCACGCGTGGGAATCAGCGTGCAGAGTACCGCCCGCTCGCGACTGGCAGCCATCTACGCCGGCGAGACCGGCCTCGATATCTACACGCGGGCTGTATCGGACGCATACCAGGACCTTTACAGTGAGGGCATCTTCATCGGCAAGGGGATTTATGAAGTGGATACCGTCTATCGCGTCCTGGAGCGGCGGTTCCCTCGAAATATTCTACTGAGTCACGACTTGATCGAAGGCGCGTACACTAGGACGGGTTTGGTAAGCGACATTGAGATTATTGAAGATTACCCGTCACATTACAGCGCTTACAACCGCCGCAAACACCGTTGGTTGCGTGGAGACTGGCAGATCGCGGATTGGCTTTATGCACGCGTGCCCAATGAATCGGGGGCCCAGGTTCCCAATCCGATCTCGCTGATCTCGTCGTGGAAAATCTTCGACAACTTACGCCGCAGCCTGGTCGAGCCGGCGACGTTTCTGCTGTTCGTGTTTGGGTGGGTCTTACTCGGCGGAAGTCCTGCCCGCTGGACGATTGCCACATTGTGCATTCTGCTCGTGCCGCCGTGGTGGCAGTTTGTCCTGAACCTGGCGCGGGCCGTATGGGCTCGCAATCTGATTGCCGCGCGAGAGGCCTTCACTGCGCTCCATTCCGTGAACGTTAGCCTGTTTTTCACCCTGACCTTTCTGGCTCACCAGACCCTGCTTTCACTGGACGCCGTAACTCGTGCTTTGGTTCGCCGTTTCATAACACATCGCCGGCTCCTGGAGTGGGAAACCGCAGAAGAAGCTGAAATGGCCCAGCGGGGACGCGCACCAGTAGACCGCTATCTGGACTGGATGCCATTCCTGGCCATTGGATTGGGCGGTTTCATATGGCTCGTACGTCCGCGTGCACTTCCAGCCGCGCTGCCGGTGCTGCTGCTTTGGGCCTCAAGTAAGCTTCTGTCGAAGTGGTTGAACCAACCCTCGGCGGCGCTGCCAGAGAAGTCTGCCCGGAAAGACGTATTGTTTCTTCGCCGTGCGGCTCTCCGCACGTGGCGGTATTTCGCCGAGTTCAGCAGCGAAGAGCACAACTGGCTGATTCCCGATAATGTGCAGGAGCAACCTCCAGCCATTGCGGCCCGGATCTCTCCCACGAATCTCGGATTTCTTCTGAACGCCCGGCAGGTTGCTTGCAAGTTTGGATATCTCACGCTTCCGGAATTTGCCCAACAGACACTCCGCACTCTAGCTACCGCCGCGGAACTCCCGAAGTATCGTGGTCACCTCTTTAACTGGTATGACACGCGTACGCTTCAACCGCTTCCTCCGTTATTCATTTCTTCCGTTGATAGCGGCAATTTGCTAGCTTCACTATGGACCCTGCAGCAAGGATGCCTGGCGAGCCTGCAGGAGCCACTCTTGCAGCCTTGCCTCTTCGAAGGTCTCGTGGACCATCTCCTCCTTCTCGAGGAATTGGGGCTGCTCTCGCGAAAGCAGCTGGGCATCGAGGACGGCGAGACGGTTACAGACGAGTGGTTGGAATCTGTAATGAATCTTTTGGACGCGGCGTTCGACGATGCCCGCACTGCCGCAACCACTTGCAAGGATGCCTCCGATGCGCAACGGCTCGTAGAGGAGGCAAGCCGTCGGCTTCAGGCTATCCAGCAAACAGTTCGCTCTTATGCGCCATGGTTCTTGCCTGAATTCGCTGCTTTGCGGAAACATCCGGCCATCAATCTGCCGCTCACGGATAAGATCTCGGTGGACCTCTTGCCGGCCTACGTCGACCAGATTCAAGTGCGACTCAGGCAAGCGGCAAAATTACTGGTCTCGTCCGAGCACCGGCTGCAATGCGAACGACTCAGTAAGCTGCTTCCAGAAGCGGGCTTCAATGCAGCGCGACTGGTTGAGGACATTCGAAGCATTGCTTCGGAGACAGCCGAGTTCGCGGACGAGATGGACTTCGGACTTCTCCTGAATCGCCGGCGCAAGCTGATGTCGGTCGGCTTCGATGTGGAATCGGGACAACTTCATCCCGCTTGCTACGACCTGCTCGCGACAGAGTCTCGCACGGCGATTTTTGTTGCTATCGCCAAGGACGACATTCCCCAACAGAGTTGGTTTCTTCTCGGCCGGGCCCACACGCTCGACCGGGGGCGCCCTGTCCTGCTGTCATGGACGGGCACGCTATTCGAGTACTTGATGCCAACGCTGTGGATGCAGTCCTATCCGAATACGCTCTTGGAACGTACGCGGGTGGCAGCTGTCCGGTCACAACAAGGCTATGCCACGAGCAAAGGCATTCCGTGGGGCATTTCTGAGTCGGCCTGCTATCGATTTGACGAAGCCGGAAACTATCAATACCACGCCTTCGGTCTTCCCCAACTTGCGCTGAACAAGGCCGAAGTCAATACGGTGGTCGTTTCGCCGTACTCCACATTTCTTGCGCTATCGACGGATCCTTCAGCTGCAATCTGCAATCTGCGAAGAATGGCCGAGTTGGGATGGTTCGGGAGTTATGGATTCTACGAAGCGGCCGACTATGGCCTAGCCCGGCGCAGACTCTGGCATCCGCATCAATTGGTGAAATGCTGGATGGTTCACCATCAGGGAATGAGCCTGCTCGCGATAGCGAATTTTCTTAAGGAAAACGCTGTGCAGGAATGGTTCCATAGCGATCGACGCGTGCAGGCAACAGAATTGTTGCTTCAAGAGAAGCCAGTGGCCGTCGTTCGTCGAAGAGACTTACCACGTAGGGTTGCGGCGGCATGACAGAGCTCTGATAGAAGTGCGATCTGCCGGGAATGCCACGCACTCAACCATAGTGGCACATCAGTAGTTAGCCGCCTGAGGGCTAGCGTTGCTTCGTTTCCCCGACGCATCCTCGAAGTTCAGGGTAAGCCCCCAGCGACATAAAAACAGGCGAGGCATTCACTACGGCTGCGGGAGAAGTACACAACGTGAAGAATGCCAGTAGCAGCGCCCTGCAAAGGCTCTTGCCTTCTACATCGCGAAAAAGGGTGCCCGGCTGGAGGACCTCTCGGTTCCAGCCAAATAAACACGGCCCCCAAGTAACACGAAATTCGACTGCGCGCACTTACTTGAGACCGGTCTAGCGGCCCTGGGTTGAGAAACCACAAACTCGCGAAACCGAATCGGCTATTTGTAGGTCGCTGGACCCATCGAGTGTGAGCACGAAGAGTTTGGACACACCTACCCCTTACCCCTATCGCATTTGGGGCATTAGGTCGCGGCATTCCGTCTCGTGGGGCGGTTGGTATCGGCGGTTTCATAATGCACTCTGGATCAGCTTGATCGCCGCGTCAGGATCAGGCACTTCAACAATCAACTGGCTGTACCGCTCGTGATGCAAGTCAATGGTGACGGTTTTCCCTGGATCGTGAACATCCCAGAAGACTCGCCGGCAGTCCTGATAAAAGGTTCCCGCCGTGATGACTCCTGGCACGTTGTCGTGCGGCCTTCTCCAGTCGTTCGACCCCTCCGCTATTTGCCGATAGAGAGAACTTGCCTTCGGCTGTTTGTTCTCTTGTCGTCGGCTCTGTGTCGGCCCATGCTGACATAACCCTTCCAGCAACCGCTGAGTTGGGTGCGGTGAGCCGTCGAATGATCGCCCGGGGAGAGTTTGTCGCTGGTTGAGAAGCAGGCCGACATCCCTTCCCGGAACGGGGTTTGAGTCCGCAAATAACTTGACATAGGAGTTGATCGAAATGAACAAACTGCCTCTTCGGACACTACTGTGCGCCGTTGCGTTGTTGGTCGCCAGCAGTGGCGTAATGCAAGCCAGTGCAATCTCAGGCTCTATGCCCCTCGTCGTTTTCAGCGCGACGCAAAATGGAGCCAATCTGCAAAGCAGTACCATGGAGTCTGCCGTCCAGTCGCTTACCTCCGGTCCGGGTCTAGGCGACTTCTCGGTGATTCCCCTTATGACTCCCTTTGGTTCCGTGGCCCTTGATAACCTCACGGTTGCAAGCGGTGGCGGATTCTCATTTTCCAATGGAGCCTACGGCAGCTTCGTCGCTACGGGTGGCAGCATCCTCACCCAGACCAGTAACTTCCTCAACGTTAACCTGACCGGTATCTTTGACCCCGGTCTGGGAATTCCCGGTGTCTCTCCGTCATCGGCAATAGTGCACCTGAGTTTCAACCAGACTGGTCAGTCCCTTTCAGGCAGTTACACACTTGCCACAGTCCCCGAGCCAGGAGCACTGGGCCTCCTGGGCTCTGGACTTCTGGCATGCGCAACTAGACTTCGCCGCTCGAGGTCGGTCTAGTCGTACAAGCTTAATCCTCGTGCGACCACTGCGCCGGAGTTTCGCGTAACTCTCCGGCGCGTTTTTTGTAGAACGAGCTGTAGTCCCTGAAGGTCTGCCGCAACCTAATGCCCCAAACGTGAAAAGGGGTAAGGGTGAGGTTTGCCCAAAGCCACGACGTCCGCCCGACCCTCGTGTGCCCGTCAGCATGGATCGTTGAACCTCCGCTTACGATGCACGACGATCGTCCTGCGGCCCCGAAACGACTCGCGGCATGGCCAAAACGTCTAACGCCAGCCTTCCGTTAGTATCTGACCAATCGTCGATTAGTCGAAATTGACCGACAGTTCTTTTGGCCCTACCATCAAGCATCCTTCTGTCCTATCGTCATGGTTGGGTTGCACCGCTCAAGCAGCCGCAGTAGTGCTCTCTAGACCTCAATTCACAGACGGGCTCCTAGCGGACGCCGGTATCCATTTCCATGTTCACGTGAACGGTTTGATTTGCCGTGACAGTAAAGGGGACAGGCTTGGCGCGGACATGTTTGCGGACTCGGTTTTCGATATCGAGGAGATAGGAGCCAGGCGGCAGCTCAGCGCGGAAGTTTCCTTGAGTATCAGCGGTGATACTTGCGATTTGCTGTTTGCCATCGGCGGTGAGGACTGCAAGCGGGTACTCGAGATAGGTTTGCGGAGTCGCGGTTGGCACACTGCCGTCGGCGGGCTTTGCAGTTTCAAGAGAGATGATCTTCAAATGCCCCTGGAGGACGCCTGTAGCGGGAGCCTGAGCGGAGACGGCCGTGGAAAGCGCTATAGCAAAGGTTAAAGCGGTACTTAGAAGGCGGTGAAACACGGCCTTGCCCTATCGAAAAGACGAGCGGGAGAGCGATTGCTCCCGCTCTCCCGGATCAGGGTAGATGTATTGTTTATGGTAATGTGAGCTGCCATGCACTTCGGCCATGCGTTGCGGCATAGAGCTTCCGCGCCGAGGGCACGATCGTAAGACCGGTGACCTCGACCATCGGCAAGCCCGCGCCGGCGACTGCCCAAACGGCCGAACCGCTCGGAAGTCTAAGCACGCCCCAGTCGTTCGAAACGTAGAGATCACCATTCGTGTCCCTGGCGATGGAGGTCGCCGGGAAGTCCGGGAACGCGGTCGTTCCCGAGCCATCTAGGCTGACCCATGTCGCATCGCCGGCACCACCATTTGCGGTTGGATCATAGGTCACTTCAAAGACGTGACCCGGTGTCGATGGGGTCAGCGCGCTGTAACTGGAGTACGACAGCCAAGCGTGATTGGGGTTCGCGGGATCGATGGAGATGCCGCTGATGAAGCGGCCAGGACTTGCTGTCGCTGATGGCAGGTTGTCCAGACGAGCATAGGTAACGTTGTTGGCCGTCGAGTCGTCCGCGTTCTTTGAGATGAAGACGCGCCCTGTGGTCGTTGCTGCCCACATGGTTCCCGTATCGGTGGTTGTACGCGCAATGGCCGCCACGTTGCCGCCGGAGCGGGTAGTACCGCGGTAATCGGAGCCGTTGGATGCTGTCAGGCTTGTCTTGCCTGTCGGGCCAATGCGCACAAAATCACCGCAGGCGGGATTGGCGGCAGAGGTGGTGAACTCCGGGCAGTTGGTCTCCAGGAAGGTCTGGTCGCCAGCCCAATCCTGGGTCCGCCAGACACTGTTCGAGCCTTGGAAGATCGTTCCCGCTGCAGCGGGGTTCGGATCCGCGATGACCGGCGGGTAGAACTGCGAACTCTCCGAGCTGGAGAAGATCGGCCCTGAAGCAATGACCCAATACGCTGGGTCACCGTTTCGGAAATTCACGTCATTCGCCTTCCCAGTGAAGGTATTGAACCGCAGAGACGAGTTAGTGGCGCTGAGGCCGGATTGCCCTCCATCGCCGTAGATGATCTGCGGCCATACTACCGCTGAACCATAGGTCTCCCAAGTTCCGTTGTCCTGCGTGCCACCTTGTAAATGCTTGGGGTTATCTGGCGCGACCGATAGACTCTGGAACTGCAAAGTGGAGAGACCCTTGTTAAGGACGAACAGCTTGGACGGCACTCTAGACAGCAGTTGCTGACACAGAGCCCGGCCCCGACCCGTGAGTCCGCGATACGTTGTGCATTGGCCCGAGATATCGCTGAAGCTTCCGCTCGAACGTACTAGTCCGCCGTCGGAACCCTCAAAGAAGAGCCCGGGATTGGTAGGGCTAACGACGAGAGCATGCTGGTCTGGATGGATTCCCGTTGGAGCCACCGGATTGGGTTGGCAACAGCTTCCGGACGGCGTGGGGTTCGTCGTCCCGTCCCACGTCATGTCCGTAAACGAAACACCGGCGTCGGTCGAGTAAAGAACACCCCGGCCGTTGGTGGTGAAGCCATAGTTGTTGTAATCAAAGGACCCGCCGAGATACACGGTGTCGGGATAGCCTGCCGGCGTAACCACAAAGTTGTCGTACCAGCACTGGCTGGTGCAGATGCCCGCGTTCTGCGCGGTGGTCATGTTGGTAATTACGGGAAGACCGGAAGCGACGTCATCGCTGCGAGAGAACTGAGCCGTTTGTCCAGTGTTTCCGTCGTAGATGTACATGCGAGTTTTGCCGGTCGCGGGAAGCGGCGTCACGGCAAACTCTGTGCGATCGTTAGCGTTGGCGGCGTTGAGCGAAAGAACGATCTGGGTCCAAGTCGCGCCGTTGTCGTTCGAACGCCACACACCACCGTTGGTGTTTAGAGGAGGAGCACTGGTCTGCGGGAACGCAGCCGCATAGACGGTGTTCGGATCGCTCGGATCGACCTCAATGTGGTTCACGCCGCGGGTTGAACCGAAGCTCGCCTGAATGATGCCGGCGCTGTTTGCCAGCGTCGGATTCAAGCAAACCGTCGAAGCGTTCAATAACGTGAATGTCGCACCGCCATCCGTGGACTTCCAGATGCCGTACGGTGGTAGACCTGGAGCCAAACTGACGGCGCCACCGCTGCTTACAGCACTGACACCACGAACGCCGCGAGTCGAGCCAACGTACATGGTGCCGCCGTCAATCACAATAGAGGAAATGGAGCGGCCATTAAAAGCCGGACCACTGTAGGCAGGGGCTGTCATCGGGCCAAACGGAGGTCCGAAGACCGCACCGCAATTAACGGTCCCGGCACCCACTGAGGTAATGCTGGCCAGGTGTGTCCAGGTGTTGCCGCCGTCGGTGGACTTGTAGATTCCGAAGCCAGCCTCCGAATCGGCCGAAGCATTGGGTTCGCCGGTTCCCGCGTAGAGCGTGTTCGTCGCGGCATCATAGGTCAACGTTCCAATCGCGTTGGTCGCGAAGCTGTCGGATAGGAACGTCCAACTCGGGCCGTTCCCGGACAACGCGTTATCCCCACGCCAAACGCCGCCACCTGCGGCTGCAACCCAAAGTGTGCAGCCGTTGGTACTGCAGTTCGGCGAAATCGCCAGCGCAGTAATTCGACCGGATGTCGTGTATTGCGCTCCGCTGAATGTCAGGATGTTGGGAAAGATGGCGTTACTTGGCCCAGCCTGCGTCCACGCTCCTGGCTGGTTCTTTCCGTTGCCAACGCCTTTCGCTTTGATCGTTGCCCAACTCTGCTGTGCGTTGAGGGTTTGTTGAAGCGGGACGTAAGCTGACGGGTAAGAGCGATTCAGATATGCTTCGGTCTCGGCGGCGGTGGGATCTTCAGACGCACCGCTCTCGTCCGATCCTTCATTGCGAGAAGACACGCCGTATTCACCCTTGTACCGCTTGGCGAAGCGATTCGGGCTCGAAGGAAGGTGCGCGAGCTTCTGATCCGAAGACTTCTTTGCTCTGACGGACTTCGCCGGCTGCGCGGCTTTTGCTGTCTTAAACGACCCGGCTTGTTTCTCTGTGCTGGGCTGGGAAGTCTGAGCGCTGACGGTGGCAGAGGCCAGAACTGTGACTACCAAGCACCAAAGGAACAAGGAACGAGGCGACGCGCTACACACTCTCACCGCGGCGCCAGAGAAGGTTTTTAGTGATTTCATGCAGAGAGCTCCTGGGAGTGGACTGCCGGCTTGAAGGCCGGAATTTGCGCAAAATGGACAGGGTGCTGCGGCTTGAGGGAGAAATGGTACAGACCCCGACACCCCACTATGGTGTAGTACTGACGCGTAATTGTGTTCGGCTGGCACTTCCGTGTCAAGAAGAATCTGTGAAAAATAAGGAATTTGCACCCTAGCGGTTCCTTCTTCACCTGTCGCTCTAATTAACTCTCGGAGGGTTATCGGTTACACTCGCTCGGTTCGTCTGAACTCTGTGTAGCGCTGCGGGTAATACATCACCGCAGGTACGACCCGAACGTGCACGCTGAGAAGGACAGTAGCCAATCCTTACAAGGTCGCCGTGGCTCAACAGTGCGACTATTCCTGCAATAATGACTGTCCCGCAATGACATAGAGGAGACCAAACCCGTCTCGTCGCTTTTATAGGAGCCCGGCTCCTAATAAAACCAGCAACGCCCCGACGTAATCTTTCCGATGACCGCAGAACTTTGCACAATAGTTCCAAGCCTTTCCCCTGTACGCGGCGATAAAACGCTTGTGATATGCTGCGGTGTAAATGCCCAAATATGACAAGGGGTTGGAGTTGAGGTGTGCCACGATCGGGTCAGCTTATTCGATCGGCCGCGGGGCGGCGAGGCCCTCTCACTTCCACGTTGAACGCATCAAATCAGCAAACAGTCAGTGGTGGGAGAGATCCAGTATCTGCTTCAGTTGCACGGGCCGCGAAGGAGACCAAACTACACGAACATCTCCAAGAAATAATAGGGGTGCCCGAAGTATGCTCGTCCAAACCGAATTCCGCATATCCTGCTGCCATTCTGACTCTCAAGTACGAACTTGGTGCGTTACTCCACTGCACGCCTAAATGTGCATTGCGAGATGCAACACGGGTCAGGTGTGCCCAGACCTTCGGACTGACACACGGCCGCCTCGAGCAGCCTGGCAGGAGCAAGGCGATCTTCAATTATCTTCCCTTTGAGGAGCTCAGGAAGCCTAGTTACAGCGCGATGGACGTCCTGTGGGGCCCTGGACGACTGCCGGCATGG
>Ga0306920_100008572_pt1 | contig 13575 bp, 15 predicted proteins | sample flu12Cox44000170_FD_204666 | JGI IMG/M metagenome (GOLD analysis project Ga0306920, IMG submission 204666) | Lab enrichment of tropical soil microbial communities from Luquillo Experimental Forest, Puerto Rico - flux4day.12C.oxic.44.000.170 (v2)... | ecosystem: Environmental > Terrestrial >... | reverse complement strand
ACGGCAAAAGCAAAATGTTCTCCTCCTCGGTCCCACCGGCATTGGCAAGAGTTGGATTGGCTGCGCCTTGGCGCAGAAAGCCTGCCGTGATGGTTTCACGGCTCTGAATAAGAAGACCAGTGAACTCAGTTCTTCAATCGCAAGAGCTATGTCGCTTTCCTTCTTGCCCACGGCTTTAGCTAATTCCGTGAGCGTTGCGGAAACTGCACCTCGACCGCGTTCGGCATGTAAGCAAAGCCACATGATATTCCGAAGTAAGCTGTAAAAGCCAGGTAGAACCCGGCGATCATCATGAGAAACATCGCGTAGAAGATCTGCTCTGCCTTGGGGGAAAAGACCTTTCGGATCGTGAAGATGGCGCCTGCCGCTGCCATGAGCCCAATCACTGCATATTCGATGGCGATCACGACAAATCCAAGCGATCTGTATTATTGGAGCATCGTGTTGCCTCCTTCTTACGCGGCAGTGGCGGCTATATCATCCCACGCTGACTCGCAAGCCTTGGGGATAAAGCTCATCGCCCGCTCAGTTAAAGCAGCGATTGTGAGGCTGGGATTCACGCCCAGACTCGCGGAAATGACCGATCCATCGCAGACGTACATATTCTTATAGCCAAAGACCCGATTTCGGGAATCCACGACGCCATGTCCTGGCGCGCTACCTATGAGACAGCCGCCGATGATATGTGCTGTTGTGGGAACGTTGAAGAGGATTTCCGGTAACGCACTTAGCGTCGCCCCGCCCGTCAGGGATGCGCACTTTTGGGCGAAATCGTTGGCGGCAGGTATGAAGGTGGGGATTCTCGCCCCTCGACTGACTAGACACTTGTGAAATGGCCAATAAAGATGCAGCCGCCAGCCCATTTCGATGGAGCTATCCAATGCCTGCATGCAAAGCAGAATCACTGCTTCCGTTGCCCAACGGCATGGCCGCAAGATGCGCAGTGTCGTCACAGAAATAAGCGCGCGCGGTTCCCAATCCAAAGCGCGATGCGACCAGGACCGGGACGTCCTCCGGTCATGATGGTCGAAATCAGACTGATCGCGCCCGAGCCCTCGGAATAACGCACCGCCTGGATGTCGGTATGCTCGTCAACGCGAATGCCCGAACCGATCGTAATACCTTGGGATAGGTCTTCCCGCGAGCGCGGTGCACGCACTCCGATAAGCGACTCGGAATTGGTACGGACATATCTCCCGAGCTGATTGCTGATGGCTGGAAGCGATCCCTTGTCCTTGAGGTGGAAGAGCAATTCCATGGTGCCCAAAGCTGAGGCCGAGAAAACCACACCACGGCAAGTAAAGCGGCGAGAGCGTCGATTGAAAAACGCGAGTGAGTCTACCGTGCGCACTTCGTACCCATTGCCGCCATCAGCAATGCCTTCGAGAGGGCGAACATCGACTATTTTCGTTTCAGCGAAAACCTGGGCTCCGCGTTTTTCTCCGAGATAGAGATAGTTCTTATCGACTGTGTTCTTGGCACCGTGACGACAACCGAGCATGCAGCCACCACATTCAATGCAGGCAGTCCGCTGCGGTCCCTCACCATTGAAGAAAGGATCAGGCACGGTTTGGCCAACAAGTTCTTCCCTGGACGCCTGGAAGACACCGACACGCGTGGGGTAAAAGGTCCGCCCCACTCCAAGCTGAGCGGCGGTGCGCTGCAATAGGCGGTCAGCAGGCCCGAGGAACCTGTTTTCCACCACACCCAACATGTGCGACGCCGTCTCGTAGTACTGCGGCATTTCGCTCTTCCAGTTAGCCAGGCCCTGCCACGAACCGTTGTCCCACACCTTCTCGGGTGGAACCAGCAGCGTGCAACAATACGTAATCGATCCACCGCCAACGGCACAACCGTGCAATATGGTGACGTGGCGGAAGAACCGCATACTGAAGAAACCACGCAGACCCAGTGCCGGGCGCCAGAGCCAGTTACGCATGGACCAGTTCGTTCGAGGCAGACTCTCGGGCGTCCCGCGGCGGCCCATTTCCATTACGGCGACTCGGCAGCCCTTTTCCGCTAGACGAAGTGCGCTGACGCTGCAACCGAATCCAGATCCAACGATGATGAAGTCGAAGTCCCCTGCCGCGCTCGTTTGTCAGTGACGACGCTGTAAAAACAACTCACGACGCAACAACGTGCCGGAGCCGAGGACGCTGAGTCCAAAGTGAACGGAACCGATAACGCTTATGGGTAACAAGCGAGGCCATTATGACCAACCCTCCGGCGCTAATTGATCGGGGACCACCTAAATGAGGAACAATAAGCGAAACAATCTTACGTGCCGGTCTAGCTTGGTGTTTGCAGCATTGGTAATTGATCGCCGATACCCAAGCCAGCGATCATCGTCCGGAAGTCGGCTAATGAGATGGTCCGCCGCCAGGCTGCAAGAGGTTTGAAGTTGGGCGAAGGGACAGTTTGCGTGAATGTATCCGGGCTGTTAGTGGAGAATCGTTCTCCGGCCCTTGATGATGATCCGCGCGGGCTGGTCCTTAACTGTGGCCAACCCATGCGGGTCATCCGGCTGCATGTCTCGGCTCTCCACCCGCTCTCGCCGGAGTCGCCGCATGAAACCACCAATCCAGCTTCCCTCCCCGGGTAAGTTTTATCGCCCCCTGCCATGGTGCGTCCTTTCCGCCCCCCAACTAGCCGTTCGTCCCCAGGCTCAGCTCCAACTCGCCCCCTCGCCATCGGCAAACACCAACCAACTCATCCCGCCTTCACCCTCCCCAGCTCTTCTAAATTAGCTGTTCCTCAACCCTTATGCGCAGACCCAGCACCATGGAATTTCCGTTGACGCCTCGAAACGGCGGCTCCCTTCAAACGGCTGTATCGGACCCGTCCAGCACCCAACTAACCCGTGCACCCTTGCCTGTGCGGCGCATCCGATACAGCACTAACGTTTTTTTCTGGAGCACAGAGCGGTGAAGGACCTCAACTGCCTGCGGCCTCGAGCCGGTTACTTATTCATCGCGCAGTGCCTGCATTGGCTCAATTCTCGACGCCCGTCGCGCGGGAACATATGCAGCTATTATTGATGCGAGCACAAGAACAGAAATCCCGAGCGTGAGGATGGTCGGATCTGCTGCGCTCACACCAAAAAGCTGGTTCCGTATAACCCGCGCGCTGAGCAACGCACTTGGGCCACCAACGAGAAGGCCCATAACCGTCAGCCGCAACGCTCCGCGGATGATCATTCGGACAACTGACATTCGATCGGCGCCTAGCGCCATACGAATCCCGATTTCGTTTGTCCTGTGCACCACCGCATACGACAAGACACCGTAGAGGCCAATGGCACAAAGCAGCAGCGACAGCAGACCATACAGCAACATCAGACGGCTGAATAGTACATCCTGCGTCAAGTTCAAGCCGACCTCGTCGGCGAAGCTTCGAACGTAAGAGATGGTCAGATTGGGATTGAGCTCAGCCAGCGCGCGTCGCACTTGCTCTTCGTAGTTCGCTGGTGAGCCACTCACGCGTAACTGAATGCTCCCGAGATAATTTTGCCCTAACTGTTCGCTGTTCTCCGCCGTGTCCTCGTAGGTCTCGTTTTGGAGAAAAGCCAGAAAGAACGTAGGATAAGGCGCCGCGTGAGGATTGCCGTACTTCGCATTCTCTGCGATGCCGACGATCTCATAGTCCCCACTGCGAGCGGCTTCCAGTATCCCGAAGTGCTTGCCGATCGGGTCCTGCCCCGGGAAGTACAGGTTGGCGAACGCCTGGTCAATGACGGCGACATGCTGTGACTTAGGTGTGTCGTGATCGTCAATCGCCCTGCCGCGCAAGATTTTTGTTCCCACGGTCGCAAAATAATCTGTGCTGACGTGGTTTACGTCTGGCCACGATCCTCCTGCGAGCTGTGGAGCGCGCGCTACTCCCGGAATCGTGACTGGCTCCCCCGCGCCGTTGCCGTTCATCGGACTAAAGTCGGCGAAGCTTGCGGTCATCACGCCAGGAATGCTTTCCAGCCGGTGCTGCAGATTACGATAGAAACCTTCTAATTGTTCGGGTTTGTACTGATCGACAGGCTTGGCGAGACCGGCAATGAGTCGCCCATCAGTTTCAAAGCCGAAATGTTGCTGTTGAAGGTTGTGGACGCTCTTCAGGAGCAGGCCGGTCGCGACCAGCAGAACCAATGACAGTGCGGCCTGCGAAACGACCAGGACTCGTTGGGGAAGGGACCAACCGTCGCGAATGCTTCGTGTTGAACTACGCAGCGGGTCAGCAGGCTGCGTACGCGCGGCCAATTGTGCCGGCGCCACACTGAACACGAACGCCGTGAGCAGGGAAATGAGTAAGGCGAAGGCCAATACCGGCAGCGACAGCCCGGGATTGATTGGGATCGCGTTGGTACCACGAAATGCGAGCAGCAGGATCCCGCGTACCGTCAGGAACGAGATTCCCAATGCACCGGTGCCGCCAAGAAATGCCAGCACCAGCGCCTGAATGACGGTCTGTTGGATGAGGCGCGCACGCGAAGCTCCCAACGCCATCTGTACGGCTACTTGGCGTCGTTGCGATGCGGACTTTGCCATTAGCATATTGGCGACGTTTGCGCACGCGATTAGAAGCACCAGCCCGGAGAACGTCATTAGCAGCTTCAGCCGCCGTGCGTACGCTTGCCGCAAGACAGAAATCCCGCCGCTTGCGGGGATGACCTCGATGTGCTGCCGTGGCAGCGACTCACGCTGGCGCTCGAAAAGCGGCTGTTGCCGCACCCAGTTCTGCAACTCGTTTGTAAGCTTCGCCTGCACAGCTGGGGGCCTTACGCCCGGATGCAGGCGGCCCATCACCATCAGCCAGTGTGTGTTCCAGCGCTGCAGTAACGAGCCTTGCTGCAGGAACAGGGGCTCAAGGGAGAGCGGCAGCCACAATCCGGTTGCATTCTGACTCAACGCATCACCAAAAAATGCGCGCGGCATTACTCCGATGACGGTCACCGGATGGCCGTCCATGTACAGTGTTGTGCCGACAACTTGCGGGTCAGAGTGAAAGCTGTTCTGCCAAACGGGATAGCTCATCACCGCAACTGGCGCAGCACCCGGTTGGTCGTCGCCAGGCTCGAGCGTTCGTCCCTCCCATGCATGGACCCCGAGCGTGGAGAAGTAGTTACCTGAGACCAGCTCAGTGAAGAATTGGTCGGGCAGCAACTGGTTCGGACGACGTACGCTCATGATGTTGCCTTGCGAAGACTGGTACGCCGCCAGTTGCTCGAATTCAGGAGTGTGGTCTCGCAGCTCGCGATAGAGCGGATAAGAATACAGCCGGAATTTGCCTTGCAACGCGCCTGTCTCTCCGCGGGATTCCCCATCGCTCAAGCTGAAGAGCTCCTGCGGTTTAGTTACCGGTAGCGTCTGCAAAATGACGGCATGGATAAACGTAAATATCGCGGTATTTACGCCAATTCCCATCGCAAGCGTCAAGACCGCAACAGCGGCGAACCCAGGCGACCGACGCAACTGACGAATGGCATAACGAAGATCCAGTACGACGTTTTCCAGCAGGAGCGCAGCGTCGATCGCGACAATTCGTTCCCGAGTGGCTACCGGATTGCCGAACCGCAACCGCGCATCGCGGCGCGCCTCTTCCAGAGACATGCCCGAGGCGAGACTGTCCTCAATCCGCATCTCCATGTGGCAACGAAGCTCGGTCTCAATCTCTTGCTGCATGCGTGAGCGGCAAAAGAGATTCCATATGCGACGGATGCACGACATCGATCTACCTCATGCGTAGCCCAAGACGGCGCGGACACCTTTCACCAACACGTCGAACTCGGCTTCCGCCTCCTGCAATCGTTTGCGTCCGGTGGGTGTCAGCTTGTAGTACTTGGCTTTTCGGCCGGTCTCGGTCACAGCCCATTCGGAAGTAATCCAGCCGCTCTGCTGCATGCGGTGCAAGGCGGGGTACAACGAACCTTCTTCTACGCTCAACAGGTCATCCGAGCTTCGTTGGATCTGCAGCACGATGCCATATCCATGCAGCGCCCCTGCGCGTGAGAGCGTCTTCAAAACGAGCAGGTCGAGTGTTCCTTGTAGTTCGGCCTTTCGCATGCGGGACCCCTAGATGACTTAGTATATGACTGAAATGCATCGATGCCTAGGTATGTCGAGCAGGACGCGCTCCCGTATGTCGGCCGGGCAATCGCGTTCAACTCCGCAGCTTACGATCGGCTAACGCGGCTGGCGAGAATCGAGCTGCTGTGCCAAGACCGTGGCATCGGACAACTATGAGGGCGCAAGCCGAAACAGCCGAGGCTGAGGCAGAAACTGCCCAACCAATACGCGGGTGAAGTTTCCAGCCCAGAGATGGCGACTCTGGCACGACATCTGCCCTGCTGGACAAATCGGAATTTCACCTATCCGACGGTCATAAACCGTGACACGCTGCTGCCAACCCCAGCAAGGAGAGGGGAATGTATGTCAGTGACTTCGTGGCTGAAGAATCATCTCGTGACAACGGCGCTCGTTCTGGTGGCCGTTCTCGTGTTGTTGATCCACCTTGGGCACAATAGAGCGAATGCGCAAAAAGGTTTCGTACAGGACAACAATGGCGCGCAGGATGAGAAGCTCGCGATCCAGATCGGTTACGCTGTAGCTCTCCTCGAGCTGAACACTGCGGGAAGAGATGCTGATCTCGTCGGACTGGGCAGCATATCGTGAATGTAACCGGCGACGTAATGGCTGCCATAGCGCCGGCCCACAAACAGAGTTCCTGCCCAATGGGAATCCGTATACTCGCCAGGTACCGAATGGGCCATACTCCGGTGTGACTCAACCCAATAGCGCAACCTACTTGGGTGGCGGCCGTGATTTTGGCGGATTTCCCACGCCCGCCTCGCCGTTGCATATCATCTCGCGCAACCTGACGCCTGACGCCTCTGGCAAACCAGAAGGTCACACGCTCGTCGAGTTCATGACGATCATGCGTACCGGTGTGGACATGGACCAGCTGCATCCCAACTGTACCGGAGCACCGACCAGCAGTTGCACGCCGTTTCCCTTTGACGGCAGCAAATTGCTAGTCATGCGCTGGCCGGCATTCCGTCACATGACCGATCGCCAGCTTAGAGCGGTCTACGAATATCTCTCAGCCGTTCCTTGCATTCAGGGCGCCGACCCCAATGAACCATCCAACCGGTGTCAGTAGGTAAGGCGAAAAGAAGCGACCGCTGGGTGGTCCCCCGATTGCAGGCTGCCCATTTTGTTTATAGCGCCATAAGCGCTTCTTCAGACTGCCCCAAACGTGCACCCTTTTCCCTGCTCTTCGGCCAGAAGCGGAGGGTTCACATGCTTTTCGTTGCTAATCGTTATCTGCTGCGTCGCAAGAGTGGCGAAGTGTCCGTTCCTGTCCGTCGCCTTGACAACCAGAGGTGGCTCCCGTTGGAGAATGCAGTTGTATCCAACGCATCCTGAAAGCCAACGTTGGACGGTGCGCCGGGGAAGGCGATCGGTATATCCGAACGGGTGACGCCGTATGTGGCCGAATCAACTCGGTTGCCATCGACGAAAACGTCTACGCCTGCCATTCCCGGTAGAGCACACGACCAGCCATCGACAATCACGGTGCCGCTCACGACGTCACCATTAGCGGGAGCATCGGGGCAACCCATGGGAGGCAATGTGCCGGGGCTCGTCTGCTGACTATGCAGGGAGTAGATTGGGGCGTGGCTTTCGCTGAGCGGGCCGACCAGAATATCGGTATCGAATGCCAGCACCGAACCGGGTTCCCACGTGAAAGGACACATGGGAGTAAACTGCAGCGTCGAATAGGTCGAATAGGCGGTGAAACCCTTGCTGTTGGGGAACTGCGGCGGAGGGTAGAGGGCAATGCAGGTGTTCGTGTTATCAACGTAAGCCCCCCACTGCTCCCCAGTTGCGAGCATATCGCAGCAGCTATAGGCCATCACATGTTGCGAGAGGCCGCCGTTGGTCCAGGGTGCGCTGCCGCCTCGGGCTGGCGGCAGGGCAAGCAAGTGCCAAGGTTGTGCTGGGCTACTATTACCAAGCTGTTCCGATAACTCGACGCAGTTGCTCATCTCGGCCAGCGCATTCGCTGGTTGTGGGGGAGCGTCCTAGCCGGCGCAGTCCGTGGGCACAGGTGCGGTGGTGTCGTCTGGTTGTTTGGAGTGTTCTAGTCAGTACCTTGAGTTTTCATAAAAGGAAAACCAATAGACGCGGTTGTGGACATGTGTTCACAACTTAGGTGCTATTTGGGAGTAAGATTCTGCCACTCGTGATGCTGGGGGCACCGGATCACTTTCGGGGGTGCACGATGCGAACGCATATGCAAGGAATCGGGGTAGGTCTGGCAACTTCTGTCTTTTTGCTGACCGGCGCGATCGCTCAACAGGGCGGCGCGAGCGGCGGCAAGGTGAGTCAGCCCAAGACGGCGATACGCACAACCCCAAATACACTCCCATCCAATCCGCCACAAACGATTTTTTACGCCGGCAAGGTTGTCCTCGATACCGGTATGCCGCCCTCGACGCCGGTTGCCGTACTTCGTGTATGCAACGGCGTGAGCCGACGAGAAGGAACGACATCGAGCGATGGTTCGTTCTCGTTCTTGATTGGTGATCGCACGAATGACCCGGTGCCCGACGCTTCGGAGGACACCCGTGGGTTTACCCCCGACGTCTTGACATCAAGAAGCAACACCGCGGGTTCGGGGCAGCGCAACTTCGATCCAGTTATGAATGATTGCGAATTGCGGGCGGATCTTCCTGGTTATTCGTCTTCCTCCCTCCGGCTCGATCGCTCGATGAACAACACCAATGTGGGAGTCATTGTGCTGCATAACCGCACAAAAAAGGCCGAGGGTACGGTCAGCGTGGCCAGCCTAGCGGTTCCCGGGAAAGCCCGCAAAGAATTCGAGAAGGGCAGCGAACTACTGGAGAAGGGCAGCCTGACCGAAGCCGAGAAATCATTGCGGAAGGCGATCGACCTATATCCGAAATTCGCCGAAGCGTGGATGCGGCTCGGCGACCTGGAGCAGCGTCGCAAGAACATGGAGGGCGCTTCAGCAGACTACCAGGAGGCAATTAACGCCGACCCAAATTTCACGCTCCCGTATATTCGGATGGCGTCCCTCTCGGCCCAGGCCCAAAACTGGACGGAGACTCTCCGGCTTACGGAAAGGCTGATATCTATTGATCCGGTGAGCTATTCGTTGGCCTATTACTTCAACGCAATAGCCAATATCAGTCTCAATCGCCTGGCGCAGGCCGAAAGCAGCGCGCTGAAGGCCGAAAACCTCGACCAGCAGCATTCTGAGCCACGCGTCGAACTGCTGCTGGCGACGATCTGCAACGCGAAAGGGGCATACGCCTCGGCCGCCGATCACTACCGGGCCTACCTTAAGCTGGTGCCTGCCGGCCCGCTCAATGAGCGCGTGAAGACTGATCTCGCAAAAACGGAAGAGATGGCCAACTCGCATCCTACCGCGACTCCACCCGTGAACAAGTAACAGATCGGTTTGTTTTCTCGATTCAGCCGGCCTGCGTACCGAGAGTCGTTCCCGTTACGTAACTCATCTTGTCCCTGCCCTGTCATTTCTGCACATAATCGAAACGGGCGTCTACTATGATGATGCGCCGTGCACTCGCAGTGTGCGACGAGTCGTTAACCGCGCGAGGCGCGAGTCCACGAGCAGCGGTTGGGTACTGCGACGAAATGGGACAGACCGAATATACAAGCGATTTGCGGGCTGCGACACGACAGGTGACCGAAGAGTTTGGAAGGCATTACGGCAACCCAATCGGCGTCTACCGTGCTCCGGGGCGGGTGAACCTGATCGGCGAACATACCGACTATAACGATGGTTTCGTCATGCCCGCAGCGCTGGCATTTTACACCTACGTTGCTTTGGGCCCGCGCAGCGACCGCCAGCTGAGTGTTTATTCGGTCGACTATGAGGAGAAATGGAGCATTGATCTCGACAAACTCGTGCCCTGTCCCAGCGGCCATTGGGGGGATTATGTCCGCGGAGTTGCAGGCGTTATGTGCTCGCAAGGAATTCCCATCCGGGGCGCAAACCTCGTGATCAAGGGCGAAGTTCCCATAGGGGCGGGTCTAAGTTCATCGGCTGCAATTGAAGTCGCTACTGCCTTGGCGCTGCTGGCCGCGTCCGGGGCAAACGTTGATCGTCGTCAGGTCGCGTTGGCGTGCCAGCGTTCCGAACACGAGTACGCTGGAACCAAGTGCGGCATCATGGACCAGTTCGTCTCCTGTTTTGGACGGTGCGATCATGCTTTGCTGCTGGATTGCCGCAGCCTCGAATACGAGTTATTGAGGATCGACAACAGGATTCGCATCGTGATCTGCAACACTATGGTGAAGCATGACCTTGCGACGGGCGAGTACAACCATCGGCGGGCCGACTGCGAGGCAGGTGTACGTTGTCTGCAGCAGTTTCTGCCCGACGTCCGGGCGTTGCGAGACGTGAGCCTGGCACAACTGGAGCGATGCGGCGCCGAGTTGCCGGCCGTCACCTTCCGGCGCTGTCGCCATGTGATCAGCGAGAATTCCCGCGTGCTCGCAGCAGCCAACGCGCTGAGGGAGAGTGACCTCACACGATTCGGAGCACTGATGGGTGAGTCGCATCGCAGCTTGCGCGACGATTATGAAGTGAGCTGCGTTGAACTTGATCTGATGGTGGAACTCGCCCGGCAATCTCGCGGTGTGTACGGCGCCCGCATGACCGGCGGCGGCTTCGGCGGTTGCACGGTGAACCTTGTGGATGCGGACGTTGTCGAAGAGTTCAAAACCGCGGTTGCGCGGGAATATGAAAAAAAGACGGGACTGCACCCCGAGATTTACGTTTGTATGGCCGCGGATGGTGCGGGCGAAGTGACCAATTCAACGACATGATAGACCTCACAGGGATCAGGGAAGTTCCGCACCGGCGATTCAATCCACTAACCCATGACTGGGTATTGGTTTCTCCCCACCGCAACCAGCGGCCGTGGCAGGGCCACACTGAGCGACAGCCGGAGGAGCGGGAGCTTCGTTACGATCCGCACTGCTATCTGTGCCCGGGGAACGAGCGCGCCGGGGGCGCACGAAACCCGCTGTATGATGCGACATTCGTTTTCGACAATGACTTTGCTGCACTAAAGCCGGACATCCCAAATGTAAAAGTCGGTGACGGAGGTAAGCGCTTGCTCGCCGCCGAGGCGGAGCCTGGAGTCTGCCGGGTCGTGTGTTTTTCACCTCGTCATGATCTGACCCTGGCACAAATGGAGGTGCCAGCGATTCGCGCAGTGGTGGACCTCTGGGCCGACCAATACCGCGAGTTGGGAGCGATACCCGAGATTAACCATGTGGAGATCTTTGAGAACCGCGGCGAGATGATGGGATGCAGCAATCCGCATCCCCATGGGCAGATCTGGGCCAATCATACGATTCCCAATGAACCGCGCAAAGAACAAGCGTCGCTAGCCGAGTACCGCCAGCGGAACCAAAGGTGTCTGCTCTGCGACTATGTTGAACTCGAACGCGCCGCGGGCGAGCGTATTGTCTGTGAAAATGAACACTTCACAGCGGTTGTGCCCTTCTGGGCTGTATGGCCGTTTGAGTTGCTGCTGTGTAGTAGGAGTCACATCGCTGATCTCATGGGTCTCAACAATTCCGCGCGCTATGCCTTGGCCGATATCCTGAGGCGCATTACCACTCGCTATGACAATTTGTTTGAGACTTCCTTTCCCTACTCGATGGGGTTCCATCAGCAGCCCACGGACGGGGTCGAACACTCGGAGTGGCATCTGCACGCTCATTTCTTACCACCCCTGCTGCGGTCAGCAACGGTGCGGAAATTCATGGTGGGATACGAAATGCTCGCCTCACCGCAGCGCGACATAACGCCTGAATCGGCGGCCGGACGGTTGCGCAGTCTTTCAGAGCAACATTACCGGAACGGCAAAGGTCAAGCCGGAGACTAGCCCTCTGTCTCAATACTCGGAGATCTCCAACTCTGGGTCTTGCCCTTTTCCCGCGTCGGGTCACCTCCGCGGTCTCAATGTTGTCCTTGCTGAGGACAGGGATGCCATGCCATGGTCCGCGAGGGCCCTTGGCCTTTCGTTCCGCGTCCATCCGGTCAGCGATGGCCATCGCATCCGGATTGATCTCTATCACCGCGTTTAGAGCAGGACCGTGGCGGTCGATAGCATCGACGCGCGAGAGATAGATCTCCACCAACTGCTTGGAACTGCGCCTGCCTGACTGCAGCTCCTGCTGCAGTTGGCGAGGCTTACCTCGTCCGGTTCGAAGGTCAGGACAAGCTCACTCGGAGCCGACGGAGCGCCAGATTGCGACGACAGCAACTCCGCTAGTAAGGCCCCACCGGCGAGTGCGGCCGCGCCAGCCTTAAGGAAGTCCCAGCGGCCCGCTGGGGCAGCGGTCTCTTGATCGCTTCTCGAAACGAGATTTGGCGCAGCGGACGAAGGTCTAGCAGAGATGGGATATGAGTTGCCAACGCGGCGCGACTGATCGGCACAGGTACCTACGACGACGATGGCGGTTTAGAATGCCGGACTATGTATCGGCTCACGATCAAAACCCACTGCAAGCGCGAGATTCTTGATATCACTGACCACGTGCAAGCCTTGCTGCGCGAACTATATGCCGGCCAATCGGGAATATGCCACCTCGTTGTCCTTCATACGACAGCCGCGCTCACCACGGCCGACCTCGACCCCGGTACCGACGCAGACATGCTGGATGCATTCGAGCGAATGATCCCCAAGCTCAACTATCGCCATCCGCACGATCCCGCTCACCTGCACGATCACATCCTGTCAGCGCTCATCGGCACGTCTGCTCGGTTAATTGCAGAGAGAGGAGAGCTCACTCTAGGCACCTGGCAGCGCTTGATCCTGGTGGAACTCGATGGTCCCCGCCAGCGCGAAATCTGCGTCGGTTTTGTATCGGCGGCCTAAAGAACCTGCTCCGTGTGACCACTCTGGAGGAACCCGAAATTCCTTGGTTTCTGTGTGCTGCAGAAGTGCACGGATATGGAGGTCATATGACCTAAGTAATTCGTGAACGAGCTGTGCAATCGATGAGGGTAGGGCCCCTCGAGATCGGCTTTCAGGAGCAGATCTCAAACCACCTCCAAGCTGCTGCGGTCAAAAGCCGTGGTGGTGAGCATTGAAGGCAAAGCACGAGGAAAACTTGTGCAGGTGAGCGTCCGAGAGACGAACGAAAGTGAACCTTGGATGACGGGTCGTTAAGAAATCAAGTGCCGTCGAAACCAGAGGCGAGAAACTCTTCTGGGACAAATCTGCTGGGTGCCTGGTGACCGAGCAGGTGGCGACCGGCGTAGAGAAGGCGTGAAGCGGATGCAGGCGATTGCACGGAACTGCAGGAACCAGTCTCCGATGTTAAGGGAGAAGTCCAAGCAGCCAAAACTGCGCGGCGAGAATACCGATGCGGAGCACTGGGGCGGACCGACTCGTAGGAGCGACGAAGGCCTGTAATGGGGCTGGAGCAAAGGGGTCGGGTCAGGCGGTCGCAGGACCGAAACAACTGGAAACAGGATGATCTCGATGCATGCGACAAACAAACAAACCATTCA
>Ga0306920_100008571_pt1 | contig 13575 bp, 9 predicted proteins | sample flu12Cox44000170_FD_204666 | JGI IMG/M metagenome (GOLD analysis project Ga0306920, IMG submission 204666) | Lab enrichment of tropical soil microbial communities from Luquillo Experimental Forest, Puerto Rico - flux4day.12C.oxic.44.000.170 (v2)... | ecosystem: Environmental > Terrestrial >... | reverse complement strand
ATGCTCCGGATTCTCCATGACCAGCGACTCCGTCAATTCGAGCTTGAGCGTGCCGCGCGCCACGGAAGAGCGCGACAGCACGGTGCGGACGTCGTGGATCAAATCATGCCGAAGCAACTGCCGCGAGGAGACATTGACGCTGGCGAAGATCGGTTCGCGCGAACGCATCGCACGCTGCCAGATCGAAAGCTGCTTGGCGGTCTGGTCGAGAACGAACATGCCGAGATCGACGATCAGGCCGATCTCCTCGGCAATCGAGATGAATTCCGCCGGCGACATGCGCCCGAGCTTCGGATGATCCCAGCGCGCCAGCGCCTCGAATCCGGCGATCGAGCGATCTTCCAGCCGCACGATCGGCTGGTACAAGATCGTGATTTCCTCGCGCTCGATGGCACGGCGCAATTCGGACTCCAGCGTCAGACGGTCGGTTTTCCGCGCGCGCATCGCGGGCTTGTAGACGTCGATGCGGTCGCCGCCGATCCGCTTGGAGTGATACATCGCCAGTTCGGCATCCTTGATGATTTCTTCGGAGAGCTGAACGAGCGGATCGGAGAGCGCGAGCCCGATCGACGCCGTCAGGAAAATCTCGCGGTCGTTGAAGGCGATCGGCGCACGGATGGTCTTGCGGATGGTTTCGGCGAAAGCCGTGATGCGCCCCGGGTCCTGTTCCGACATCAGGATCAACCCGAACTGGTCGCCGGCAAGGCGTGCCAGCGTATCCTGCGGTTTGAGGATGCGGGTCAGCCGCCGCGCCAGTGTCAGCAGGATCGAATCCCCCACCGCGATGCCGACGGAATCGTTGACCTGCTTGAAGCGGTCGAGGTCGATCACCATCAGCGTCGGCCGCAGGTTCGGCACCGTCCTGCTGAAATTGGCTACCGCATTCAGCCGGTCGATGAAGAGCTTTCGGTTCGGCAGGCCGGTGAGGTTGTCATGCACGGAGTCGTGAAGCATGCGCTCCTCGGCGTTCCTGGTCTCGGTGACGTCGGTGAGCGTGCCGACCACACGCGAGACCTCGCCATCGGAACCGACCACCGGGCGCGCCTTCAGCGCGAACCACATGAAATGTCCGTCCGGGGTGCGCAGACGGAAATCCTGCACCAGCCGTCCGCGGCGCTGGTCGAGCACGCTGTCGAGCGCTGCGCGGAAACGATCCTGGTCGAGCGGATGCAGCACCTCCAGCCATTTCGCGGCCGGGCCTTCCAGCGCGCCGCGTTTGAGGCCGAGAAGGCTTTCGGTCTCGGGGCTGGTGAAAACCTTGTCGGCGGAGACGTCCCAGTCCCAGATCAGGTCGCCCGAGCCGGTCAGGGCCAAGGCGCGGCGCTCGACATCGGAAACGATGCCGGTGGTGGCCCCGCCGCCGGCGAAGGCGTGCTGCATCACCGTGAATCCGATCAGCATCACGATCAGCACCAGGCCGCCGAGCAATGCAGGACCGACGATGTCGTTGGTGACGCCGCCCGCTACTGTCATGCCGGCCGCGATGACCCAGACCACAAGCAGGAACCAGGTCGGTATCAAAAGCACCGCGCGGTCGAAACCATGGGTGGAGAGATAGACGATCAGCGCAAAGCCGGCGAAGGCGATCAAGACCAGCGACATCCGCGCGATGCCCGAGGCGACGGCGGGATCAAACAGCGCGAGCGCAACCAGCGAGCCAAGAAAAACCAGCCAACCGATCGTGATGTGCGAATAGCGCACGTGCCAGCGGCTGAGATTGAGATAGGCGAACAGGAATACCAGGAGGGTTGCGGCCAGGATCGCCTCGCCGCCCGCGCGCCAGACCCGCTCGGCGTTGTTCGACATGTCGAGCACCTTGCCCCAGAAGCCGAAATCGACGCCGATATAGATCAGCACCGCCCAGGCCAGCGCTGCGGCTGCGGGGAACATGATGCTGCCCTTGACCACGAACAGGATCGTCAAGACCAGCGCCAAAAGTCCGGAGATGCCGATCACGATGCCCTGATAAAGCGTGAAGGAGTTGACCTTGTCCTTGTAGGCGTCGGGCTCCCAGAGATAGAGCTGCGGCAGCTTGTCGGTGCGCAACTCCGCGACATAGGTCACGACGGAGCCGGGATCGAGCGTGATGCGGAAAATGTCGGCGGTGGCGCTCTCCTGCCGTTCCGGGCGGTCGCCGATCGAAGGCGTGATGGTTGCGATGCGCGACAGGCCGAGATCGGGCCACAGCAATCCCGAAGAAACGATACGGTAGTGCGGCGCAACGATCAGACGATCGAGCTGGTCGTCGGTGTTGTTGGCCAGCGCGAAAACCACCCAGTTCTGACCGCCTTCGCGGGCGCGGACTTCGATGCGGCGGACGATGCCGTCGGTGCCAGGTGCGGTCGAGACCTGGATGCGATCGGTGTCGCTGCGCTGATGATCGAGCACCGCGGTCAGATCGATCGCCGACACGTCGCCACGGACGCTGACAGCGTCGATGGCACGCGCCGGCGTTGCCGCAAGAACGATGAGGCCCAGCAGGAATGCCGCCGACTTGAAGTTCCTGCGCCACAGGCGGCGCATTCGAACCAGGGACCTCAAATCGAAAAGCGGCACTCTGGTCATGTTTTTGCTAGTGCCCAGTCCGAAGTTCGCGAAGCGTGAATGCGGCGACGTCGGGCGAACTTCGGAAAGCGGGTACGAGCCGCTGCCAAGCACCTGATCAGACGCAATTTTCAATTCTCCGCAATCAGCATTATTGCCGCCCAAGGCCTTTCGCCCGGCGGTGCCGGATAGATGCCACAAACGCGAAGGAATTCAAAGACTTTCCGGCCGACGATCCTTCACGAGCGTTAAGCGGTCAACACAATTTTGCCAATATGTTCGCCGCTCTCCATCCGCCTATGCGCATCGGCAGCCTTTGCAAGCGGAAAAGTGCTGTCCATCACAGGTTTTATGCGCCCCTGGCGCACCAGCGGCATCACCTTGGCCTCGATGGCGCTCACCATCACCGCCTTGTCCGCATTGCTTCGGGGCCTAAGCGTCGAGCCGGTATGGTGCAGCCTTTTCACCATCAGCTTGGCAAAATTGACGGTCGCCTTGGGTCCGCCGAGCAGCGCAATCTGGACGATGCGTCCATCCGTCGCGGCGGTGTCGTAATTGCGTTCGACGTAATCGCCGCCAACCATGTCGAGAATGACGTTGGGACCTGTCCCCGACGTCATCTTCTTCGCAGCTGCAACGAAGTCTTCGCTTCTGTAATTGATGGCGTGATCGGCCCCGAGCTCGAGGCAGGCCTCGGCCTTTTCCTTTGATCCGACGGTGACGATCACTTTCGAGCCGAACGCTTTGGCAAGCTGGATCGCCATGGTGCCGATACCGGACGAGCCGCCATGGATCAGAAGGGTCTCACCGGGCGCGAGCCGGCCGCGCTCGAACACATTGTGCCAGACCGTCATCAGCGTCTCCGGCGTGGCACCGGCCTCGAGCATGGTCAGCGACGAAGGCACCGCGATGGCCTGCGCGTCCTGGGCGATGCAATATTGCGCGTAGCCGCCGCCGGCCACCAGCGACATCACTCTGTCGCCGAGCTTGTGCTTCCTGGCTCCCTCGCCGAGCGCGACCACTTCGCCCGCGACTTCAAGGCCGGGCAGGTCGCTCGCGCCGGGTGGTGGCGGGTAGGAACCGGAACGCTGGGCTACGTCGGGCCGATTGACGCCCGCGGCTTCGACCTTGATCAGGATCTCGTTTTGTCCCACTGCAGGCACGCTGCGGCTTTCCGGCAGGAGCACTTCCGGACCGCCGGGCTTGCTGATCGCGATCACGGTCATTTGCGAGGGGACTTTTTCCATGATTTCTCCTTGGCCAGACGCTAAGCTTTTTTGAAAAGGTAAGGCATCTGATTGGGTAGTGTAGTGGATTTGACATTCGCTACCCCACTGATCGCGATCTCGAAAGCGAATGTCAAATCCCAAACCCCACTACAAACGTATGTTTGCTGGGGTCCGTTGATTCCAACATTCGCAAAACTGCTTGCCGAGACGGGATGGGAATGTTGGAATCGGACCACCAGCGGCGTATGTCCTGGCAACCAGTCGGTGCCTTGGTTGACGAGGGAGCAGGGTACATGGCGACCGAGGACGACGACAGGCCGAGAAAGAAAGTCACCCACGAGATCGGGCAGGATCTCTCGCTGCTTTCGGTCGAGGAACTCAACGAGCGGATTGCGCTGTTGACCTCCGAGATCGAGCGGTTGCAGGCCGCAGCAACGAAAAAGCGCGCCTCGAAGGAGGCCGCCAACAGTTTTTTCAAGTCGTAGAGCGACGATTTCTGTCGTTCCTGCAAAAGCAGGGACATACGCCGCGACTTCTCTCAAGGCACACCGCTGGACGCTTTCGCTTCAATCACGAAGATCTGTGGTTATGGGTCCTCGCGTGCGCGGGGACACCCTGGGTGACGCCTCGCCAAACCGCGCCGCTCGGCCAGTGGCCGACATGGCAAACAATTCCTGAAAAGAATCGTTCGTTTACGATCGATTAAGCTTTCTCAGGTATGACTTGGGCCGTCCTCTTTGGACACCGAGTGGCTCCTGTCCACTCTGTTTGACGCCTCCCTGTTATCAACTTCAAAAGCCGCCGGAAACGGCGGCTCTTTTTTTGCGCCATCGCCGTTTTGGTCCCAATCGCGCCGAGATGTGCCGCCGAAAAGCGGCACCAAAGTCATCAAATTGCCGGGACCCTTTAGTTCTTCGAAAATTCGCGGGCGCCGTCCGGCGATTTTCGGGAAACAGGACGCTGGAAACCATAAAAATGGTTGCGGCTGGACTCTCGCGCGCGAGCGCGCAATGATTTGTTCATCATAAACCGCGGTCTCCGGCCGGCGGGATATGTGGGGTAGGTATACAGTGGCGTGAGGCGTTAGCGATGTCGGACCGTTCGCAAGGCGAAGCCCCGCTCGTTCAATTCAGCGAAAGACTGACGAATTCGGCAGCGTTCGGAAACCTGTTCCGGGAGGGCATGGACCTGGTCGAGGAGACCGCGGCCTACCTCGACGGGGCCGGCCGCACGGAGGCCAAGGCGCTCGACCGCGCCGTCAGCCTCACTTACGCCACCGAAAGCATGCGCCTGACCACCCGCTTGATGCAGCTCGCCTCCTGGCTCCTGCTTCACCGCGCGGTGAAGGAAGGCGAGATGACCCTGACCCAGGCCAATCGCGAAAAGACCAAGGTCAAGCTCTCGGCCGCCGATCCCGGGCCGCACGAGACCATCGAAAGACTGCCGCCGCACCTGCAGGATCTGATTGCGCGATCGATGTCGCTGCAGGCAAGGGTGCGCCGCCTCGACGCCACCATCCACGCCCCGCCCGCCGAGCGCCCTCCGATCGGTAACCCGCTGGTGCCGCAGCTCAACCGGCTGAAGGCGGCCTTCGAGCACTAATCCAGTCCTTTTCCGTTTCCGTCGTCCGGAATGGTCCGAAGGACCAGACCTCAGATGCGCAATTGCGCATCGGGAAATCTCGGGATTCCCCGATGTGCAACCGCACATCACAGTTCACGCTTCGGGTGCCACGCAATGACAACGAGCGCTACCCAAACAAAAATGCCCCCAGCGACAGGCCAGGGGCATTTGGTTTGACGTCTCGAAGAACGAGCCGGCGTTCGTCGCCTCACTCTTTCTTGAGGAAGCCCGAAAACTTCTTCTGGAATCGAGAAACACGGCCACCGCGGTCGAGGATCTGCTGGGCGCCGCCGATCCAGGCGGGATGCGACTTCGGATCGATGTCGAGGTGTAGTTTGTCGCCTTGCTTGCCCCAGGTGGAACGGGTCTGGTATTCGGTTCCATCGGTCATGACGACCGTAATCGTATGATAATTCGGGTGAATTTCGGCTTTCATGACAGGTCCTTCGGCGCGCCGGCGCTCTCATTTCGGCGATGGAGATGACGGATTTGGCCGGGTCTATAGCCCAGGCGGGCGATCAAAACAAGCTGAGCTTGGCCCCTGTCAGGTCCGATCTGGATTTGCCAGCTTCGGCGATGGGTCCTATCTGGGGGTATCAAAGCGAGCGGTTTAAAGGTCTCAATGAGCGCAGTGGAACGGCTTGAAGACCGTGGTGAGGAAACAACGCCGCGGCACGCATTGGCGGGTGCTGCTTCCGTCGAAACGGCGTCGGTCATCGAAGAGGCGCTGACGACGTCGCCGGTCAGGCGCAGCGCGCGGCTTCGCCCGTTGCTCGCACTCGCGCCCTATGTGGCGCGTTACCGCGGTCGCGCCACGCTTGCCTTCATCGCGCTGACGATTGCGGCGGTAACTACCCTGATCGTGCCGGTCGCGGTACGACGAATGATCGACTTCGGCTTCACGCCGGAGGGGATTGCGAAGATCAACAGCTATTTCAGCGTCATGATCGCCGTCGTGGCGGTGCTCGCGATCGCCAGCGCCTCGCGATACTACCTGGTGATGACGATCGGAGAACGCATCGTCGCCGACGTGCGGCGCGACGTGTTCGCCCATCTGATGTCGCTGTCGCCGGCATTCTTCGATTCCTCGCGCAGCGGCGAACTGATCTCGCGCCTGACCGCCGACACCACCCAGATCAAATCCGCCGCCGGCGCTTCGGTCTCGATCGCGCTGCGAAATTTCATGCTGTTTGTCGGCGCCACGACGATGATGGTGATCACGAGCCCGAGACTTTCCGGCCTGGTGCTGCTGGCGATTCCCCTGATCGTGCTGCCGCTGGTCGCGTTCGGGCGATGGGTGCGGCGGCTGTCGCGCAACGCACAGGACACGCTGGCGGACGCCAGCGCCTATGCCGCCGAACTGGTCGGTGCGATCCGCACCGTGCAGGCCTATACCGGGGAGCGGCTGGCGAATGCGCGCTTTGGGCGCGAAGTCGAACAGGCCTATGAGGCTGCCCGCAATTCGACCCGTGCGCGCGCCGTGCTCACTGCCATCATCATCTTCATCGTCTTCACCAGCGTCGTCGTGATTCTCTGGATCGGATCGAATGACGTGCTGACCGGGGCAATCAGCGCCGGCAGGCTCGGCCAGTTCGTGCTCTATGCGGCCTTTGCCGCGGCCGCGCTCGGCCAACTCAGCGAAGTCTGGGGCGAAGTCTCGGCCGCTTCGGGTGCGGCGGAGCGTTTGTTCGAGATCCTTCACGTGAAATCGGCGATATCGGCGCCGGCCTCGCCCCGCGCGCTAGCCGAACCTGCGCGCGGCGATGTCGGTCTCGACAAGGTCAGCTTCGCCTATCCGACGCGCCCCGGCACGCTTGCCGTGGACGGCGTCTCCTTCGCGGTGCGCGCGGGCGAGAAAGTCGCGATCGTCGGTCCTTCGGGGGCCGGCAAGAGCACGCTGTTTCATCTCTTGCTGCGCTTCTACGACCCGGCTTCCGGCACGATCTCGTTCGACGGCGTGCCGATCCGCGAAGCCGATCCCGCCAAGGTGCGCGAGCACATCGCGCTGGTGCCGCAGGAGCCGGTGGTGTTTGCCGCCAGCGCCCGCGAGAACATCCGCTTCGGCCGGCCCGGGGCGAGCGACGCCGAAGTCGAGCGCGCCGCCGATCTCGCGCACGCCAGCGAATTCCTCCGCCGCTTGCCCGGCGGCTTCGAGGCGCAACTCGGCGAGCGCGGCGTGACGCTCTCGGGAGGCCAGCGCCAGCGCATCGCGATTGCACGCGCCATCCTGCGCGATGCGCCACTGTTGCTGCTCGACGAGGCAACCTCCTCGCTCGATGCGGAGTCGGAAACACTGGTGCAGACCGCGCTCGAGGAATTGATGCGTCACCGCACCACGCTCGTGATCGCGCATCGTCTTGCCACCGTGCTGTCCTGCGACCGCATTATGGTGATGGATCAAGGCCGCATCGTCGAGCAGGGCACCCACACCTCCCTGGTTGCGGCAGGCGGGCTCTATGCGCGGCTGGCGCGGCTCCAGTTCGAGGGGGCGTGAGCCTCGGCATCCCTTGCCCTTGTGGGGTCCGAGGCGAGCGAAGCTCGCTCTCGAGGGCGCCGCGCACGTTCGCCCATATCAAGTTTTTTCACGAGCCATCCTCGCTGACGCAGGCCGATGCCGAAGCAGACGGCATCGCACTAAGGAACCTCACCAGGGCTTATAGCTGATGCCGATCTGAGCAATGTCCGCTGTTGCCGAGTACCTGGCGGTGAAGCCGGTGATCGGCACGCCATTGGTATGGGTGATCACCACATCCTTGTTTTCGAAATTCAGGTGCATGTACTGGCCGCGCAGGATCCAGTTCGGCGCGAGAGCGTATTCGACGCCGGCTCCGGTAGCGATACCTGCGTGGAAGCTGCCGTCGGGTGCCGTGGAGCCCGTTCCCTGAGCGCTGCCATAATTTGCGTTAATATGTCCGAAGACTGGGCCTGCGGTGACATAGGCCAACGTGCGGCCTGAGGTCAGGCCGAACCGCGCACGAATGCTGCCGAAGTCGTCGAGTTTAGACGAACTCACGAAAGTGGAGACGGAGCCGTGGTTGGTCGAATCACTGTCGCTCAAGCCCGTCCAGTTGAAATCGCCTTCGATGCCCGCGAGAGCAGAGGGGGCGAACTGCCAATTATATCCCGCATGCAGGCCGCCGACCGCGGCAGTGGATTTCAGCGTATCTCCATTCACATTAGGGGCTAAGCCGTCCATGTCCGTAACGGGCAGCGAGGCCATTCCGCCGCCGACGCTGCCACCGACGTAAAAGCCGGTCCAGTTGAAGGGAGCATCGACCGGAAGCCCCGCGGAGACCCAAGGTTTGTAACTGACGCCGACCCGGGCGATGTCTGCTTCCGCTGACGATCTGGTCCGGAAGGTCGGAAGCGGTACACCGCCAGAGACGTCCGTTGCATCCTTGTTTCCAAAATTAAGGTGCAAATACTCGCCGCGCAGGATCCAGTTCGGGGTGAGGGCGTATTCCACGCCGGCCCCAACGGCGGTACCCCAATGGTAGCGGCTGTCGCTACTCTGTTCAGCCACCGAATTTGCGGTTAGGGGCGGGGCGAAGTCCACCTCGGATGCTTTGATATGCCCATAGGCCGGACCCGCCGTGACATAGACCAAGGTGCGATCGGAGGTCAGGCCGAAGCGCGCACGAATCGTGCCGAAATTATCGAGCTTGGACGAAGTTGTCCGGCACTCGCTGCCTCCGGCAAGCAAGCAGGCTGTCGTGGTGTTGCTGAAGCCCGCCCAGTTGAAATCGCCCTCAACGCCCACCATGACGGAAGGACTGGCTTGCCAGTTATACCCCGCATGCACGCCGGCGACGGCCGCGCTGGACTTCATCGACGGGCCGCTCGTGAAAAAGTCGCCGTTAATGGCATCGACGTCGGTGACAGGCAATGACGCAACTCCGCCGCCGACGGTGCCACCGACGTAAAAGCCGCTCCAACCGGGTGGGGTGGCCTTGACGAGGGGTGCTGCATCGACGGCAGGACCGGACCAAGGCCGGTAGCTCACGCCAACGCGAGCGATGTCAGCCGAGGCCGAAGACCTCGAGGCGAAAGTATTGCCGGCGATTGGTTGAGCATTAAAGAGCGTGCCGGTGAGCGCTGTGTCCTTGCTTTCGAAATTCAGGTGCATGTATTCGCCGCGCAGGAACCAGTTCGGGGTGAGCGCGTATTCCACGCCCGCTCCTGTCGCGAGCCCCCAGTGGAAGCCGCTGTCGTGGCTTTGGGCGACCGGCAAACCTGTGACCTGATTATTCTCGCTAAACGATGCGTTGATTCGTCCCAAGGCGGGACCTGCCGTGACATAAACCAGGGTACGATCGAAGGTCAGGCCGAAGCGGGCGCGAAGCGTACCGAAATCATCGAGCTTCGACGACGTCCTAAACAGGTCGTTGGTTACTACCGCGCAGGTGGAGAGACAGGTCGTCACGCTGTCCTTGAAGCCGGCCCAGTTGAAATCACCCTCAACGCCAAAAAGGAATGACCGGTTGATTTGCCAATTATATCCGGCGTGGAGGCCAGCGACCGCGGCGGCAGACTTGAGCGCCGCTCCATCCACCGGCCCTTCTGCATCGATGGTTTCCAGGGCTACGGTGGGTAGTACCGCCACTCCGCCACCGACCGTGCCGCCGAAGTAAAAGCCGGTCCAGGAAAATGGCGCCGGGGCCATGACCGGCGCCTTGTAAGCCGGTGCCGGCGCAAGATCGGCCGCCACTGCCGCGCCCGCGAGCACGGTCGATAAGGCGGTACCGCCCACCAGTATTGTCTTCAGCGACATGATCCTTGCCCCCTAACGATCCGATTGCCCCTTGAATCGTTGGACCGATTTCCGATTCAATCCCGGCGCGGACGATAACCACGGTGGAACTGGTTGGCTTGGACTAGGCGGCACAACAGTAGGACTGGGTGACACTCACGCCAAAAAAGCGACGGCATGTTGTAAATCCGCCACCGTTCGAGCACGGGCTATATCGGTCGATTTGTATGGCTCGGCGGATTGCCTGGTCGGGATGAACGCCAGCAAGCGCAGCCCGGATGAGCGCAGCGGATTTCCCTGATTCCCGACTACCCCGCACGTCGCTGCGCTCATGCGGTCTACTTACTGGCCCTCGCTTCGCGTCGGCCTTCCCTCCCCGCGCGCTCCGCGGGGGAGGGATAAGAAGCGCAGAGAGGAACAAGAACTCGTTACCGATCTGTTGGGCATTTCGGCGAAAGCATCGGAACGTTCGCCCAGATCCAGTTTTTCCACGAGCCATCCTTGCTGACGCAGGCCGACGCCGAAGCGGACGGCATGTGTACGGCTTCGGTGGCATAATGCCGATCGACCCACACGGCCGATAAAAATCCTGCAATGATGACGACCGAGACCGTCGCCGAGCCCATCGCAAATTCGGTTCGCGTCATCGGACCTCCCAGCGGCTACTCGGCTCTCCACGCCATCTTCTTCACCGGACGGCCCGAAATGGGATTGACGTCCTCGCCATTGTGAACAAAGCCGTTGCGCTCGTAGAAGCGGATCGCGCGCGTATTGTCGGTATTGACGAGCAGCGTGATCGAGGCGGGCGAAAGCCGCTTGGCCTCGTTGACCAGCATCGTCGCAAGCTCCGAGCCCCAATGATCCGGCGCGACCACGAGCTGGTCGAGATAGCCTTGTTGGTCGATGGTGACAAATCCGAGCAGTCCATGTTCCTGCTCCGCGACGATGATCGCCGCATTCGGCACCAGTTCGTTGCGCCAGCGCTCGCGCCACCACGGCACGCGGGCGGCGAAATCGATTCCGGGATAGGCCCGCTGCCAGGTTGTCAGCCACAGCGCGATCGCGGCGTCTTCGTCTTTGGGCCGATAGCGGCGGAGGGTAAAAGAGGAGGTCATTCGGAAGCGGCGTCATTGCGAGCCAACGGGTCCGCGCGAAGCGCGGCCCGATGACAGGCTCTGCGATGCAATCCAGAAGCAACTGGAGCAGGCAAGCCGGACTGCTTCGTCGCTGGCGCGCCTCGCAATGACGGCCACAAGCGTGCTGCGTTCGCCGTCGCCATCACCACACTTACCGTTCCGTCAGCTTCAACTCGATACGGCGGTTGCGCCTGTAGGCCTCTTCGGTGACGCCGATATCGAGCGGCTGGAATTCGGCGAAGCCGGCAGCGACCAGCCGTTGCGCGGGCACGCCCAGCGTAATCAGATATTGCACCACCGAGATCGCGCGCGCCGAAGACAATTCCCAGTTCGATTTGAACAGTGGACTGTTGATCGGCCGCACGTCGGTATGGCCGTCGACCCGCAGCACCCAGGCGATTTCGCCCGGGATCTGCTTGTCGAGATCGATCAGCGCGGACGCAACCTTGTCGAGCTCGGCGCGGCCTTCAGGCAAAAGCTGCGCCTGCCCGGTGTCGAAAAATACTTCGGACTGGAACACGAAACGGTCTCCGACGATTCGGACGTCCGGCCGGTTGCCGAGAATGGCGCGAAGGCGTCCGAAGAATTCGGAGCGGTAACGCGACAATTCCTGGACGCGCTGCGCCAGTGCGACGTTGAGCCGCTGACCGAGATCGGCGATCCGGGTCTGCGATTCCCGGTCGCGTTTCTCGGAAGCATCCAACGCCTCCTCGAGCGCGGCGAGCTGACGGCGCAACGCGGAGATCTGCTGGTTCAACACCTCGATCTGCGCCAGCGCACGCGAGGTCACCTGCTTTTCGGATTCCAGCGCCTTGTTGAGCTCGCCGGCGCGCCCCGCGGCGTCGTTGCCTGCTCCCGCAAGACCTTCATAAAGTCCCTTGACGCGGTCGCGCTCGGATTCGGCCGAAGCCAAACCTGCCCGCACCTGGGTTAGCGTGTCTTCCAGATTGATCTTGCCGAGCTTCTCCAACGAAAGCAGATCGTTCAACTCCGCGATCTTGGCATTGAGTTGCATGAGCGCCTTGTCCTTGCCGCTGACCTCCTGCGACAGGAAGAACTGCACCACCAGGAATACCGAGAGCAGGAACACGATCGACAGCACCAGCGTCGATAAAGCATCGACAAAGCCTGGCCAGTAGTTGAAACCGGATTCGCGTCGCGCACGTGCCAGGGCCATTTGATGTTCTCCGACAAAGCATTTTCCAGTTCGGGGGCTTCATCCTTCGAGACGCCGCTGCGCGCCTTCTCAGGATGAGGTCTGGACCCTCATGGTGAGGAGCGCGGCAACGCCGCGCGTCTCGAACCATATGGCCACCGAAACGTACAGCTCGGACACGATCCCTAACTCTTCTCGGGCTGCCGCGCGAGCCGCTCCAAAAGCCGCTTGATCTCACGGTTCTGCTCGCCCTGTCCGTCGGCCCATTCCCGGATCATCTGCTGCTCCGTGCGCATGTGGGTGACGAGGCCCTGAATGGCTTCGGCCAGATTGGCCATCGCTGCCGTGGTGCCGCGGCTTGCGCCGCCCTCTTCCAGCGACTGCCGCAACCGGTCGACCGAAGCCTGCAATTCGCCGCCCGTTCCCGCCTCTCCGGCGTAGCTGCGTACCGTGGAAGCCAGCCAATCTTCGAGATCGGTGTAGAAGCGGTTTTGCGCCTGGCTCGATTGCAGGTCGAGAAAGCCGAGGATCAACGAACCGGCCAGACCAAACAGCGAGGACGAAAAGGAAATGCCCATGCCGCCGAGCGGCGCGGCAAGACCTTCCTTGAGCGTATCGAACAGCGCGCCCGCGTCGCCGCCGACCTTGAGCCCGTCGATCACCTTGCCGACCGAGCCCACGGTCTCGATCAGGCCCCAGAAGGTGCCGAGCAGGCCGAGGAATACCAGAAGGCCGGTCATGTAGCGGGAGATGTCGCGCGCTTCGTCGAGACGCGTGGCGATGGAATCGAGCAGGTGCCGCATGGTCTGCTGCGAGATGATCATCCGCCCGCTGCGCTCGCCACCCAGGATCGCCGCCATCGGCGCCAGCAGTGTCGGATGGCGGTCGATCGCAAGCCCGGGATCGGCGATGCGGAAATTGTTGACCCAGGCGACTTCCGGATAGAGCCGGATCACCTGGCGAAACGACAGAATGATGCCGATCAGGAGAACCGCGCCGATCAGCGCGTTGAGACCGGGGTTGGCGAAAAAGGCCGCGATGATCTGCTTGTAGAGGACGATCGTGATCAACGCGCACAGCACGAGGAACACCAGCATCCGCACCAGGAAAATCCGGGGAAAGGAAAGCTTCGTCAAT
>Ga0306920_100008569_pt1 | contig 13577 bp, 18 predicted proteins | sample flu12Cox44000170_FD_204666 | JGI IMG/M metagenome (GOLD analysis project Ga0306920, IMG submission 204666) | Lab enrichment of tropical soil microbial communities from Luquillo Experimental Forest, Puerto Rico - flux4day.12C.oxic.44.000.170 (v2)... | ecosystem: Environmental > Terrestrial >... | reverse complement strand
GCTTCATCATATGTCTGTCGAGCGTGAATTTCGCTGCCGCCGCGTCGAACGGCTCGCCATCGTGAAATTTGACGCCAGGTCTCAGCTTTATGGTGGCGGTCTTGCCGTCGGCGGAGGTCTCGTGGGAGAGGGCGAGCTGCGGTACGATCTTGAGGTCTTCATCGATGTCGAACAGCTTGTCGCACAGACCGGCGAGGACGATGCGGCCGACGTAGGATCCGGCTGTCGTGGGATCAAGGTTGTCGGGATCTTCGGCGAGTCCGATCCTGAGCGTGGTTTGAGCCAATGCAGGGGCGGCGGACACCACGATGCCCAGGACGATGCCGGCAAGAACCTTCGTGAACCGCATCGCTCTCACTTCCTCCTCACTACCAGCTCGCCCCGAACGGTCTCATACCACAGGAGGTTCGAGCAATGGGGTGGAGGGTATCATGCCGGAGTTTCTTGCGTGATTGAGCTTACCTAGCTGCTTCTGCTCGGGTCGGTCGGGGCGGCCTGCCGCCCAGCTCAGCTATCGAAGTCGCGTGAGCGGCGGGTGAAGCGGGGTCACCTCGAGGAGATCATTCCCGCTTGGAAGTCGAGTAGTGATTCACAACGGTGACCTATTCACTGGCCCGGAAGCGGAGCTGGTCAAGGCAGCAAAGCGTGCGGCCATCGCCGCAGGCATGGGGGTGTAAATCAATTTGTGGAGACCGTTGTCGGCCGAACTCGGCTGATTCCAAGGTGTGGTGCAGCCGGAGCTTCTGGCCGCCAGCGGTAAAATCCGGGGCACTGACGAGTTGTGCCATACAACCAAGCTCCGTGCTGGCCCTGCATGGTGGCCCCTACTGGTCAGCTGCGGAACGCTTGCGTGCTTCTATTAGGCTCCCGAGGCCCGCCGTTTCGCCGTAGTGCTGCTCAATGAAGTTGGGATGAGCATCAGCCCCATCATGAAATTAATCTGGCCTTCCCGCGTGCCTCGCGCGGCTTTCGCGATCAAAACAAGGAAACTGACATGGAAGACAAGAGATACCGCTTGCCTCCTGTGTACGCATACTTGACCTTCTGGTTGAGCGTGGCCGCTGGCGTTGCAACATTTTTTCGGGTGAATGGGCCTTGGTATGTCACCTTTCCCGCTGCGTTAGCCGTTTTTATGGGAACGAACCTCCTCACGAGCATCATCGGAGCCCTTTATTGGCGAATGCCCGGAAGCGAGACGCTACACACGAGGAAAGGCCTTGTCTCAGTCTTCCTTTGGGGCTTGTTTGGAGCCGCATGTGCTCTTACAGCACGATCAGGCAGCCGTCACGAACGGCGCAAGTATCGTCAAATCGCGCATCACGCACCCCTTAGGTTATCTCGCCTTGATCCACCCGCGACCGCTGCACCTATAGCACGTCTTCTGCCGAAGCCCGCCATGCTGGGGCACGATGCCGGTGCCTTTGCAGGTCGTGCACTCCGTGTTCGCGGCGGGGTGCAGCCCATGAACGCTGGCGGCCCTGGCGGCCTCCAGCTGCAGCTGAGAGACGTGGGCATAGATTATCGCGAAGCCTTGCTCGCCGAGCATCACGCCATAGGGCAGGCGCAGCCGGTCGTCAGTAGGCCGGCAGCAAGAAATAGTCTCATTCGTCTCCCTTGATTGTTGCAGGGGTTAGAAAGCTCCGGCGGCCTAATGCGTATCGCGCGAGGCGCCCGCAAAAAAAGGGGCCAGCGCGTGTGCGCCAGCCCCTTGGGTGTCTGCTGAGCTCAGGGGGAGATCATGAGAGCCATCCGAATTGTGCTGCTTATAGCCAACGGAGTTTGGCTGCCGTTCTTTGTCGTTGGAGGCGCTTCGCGCGTGTATCTATTCGCCACATACCCAACCACGCACGACCAAACCTTCGCCGCGGTTTTGCTCGCTGTGGCCATTCCCACTGTTGTGTGCACCTTCATCTTGGCCGGCAACATCGCCTACATCTGGCGCTCTCGGCCGCACGCACACAATGAAAAAGGGGCCAACGCATCGCACGCGCCAGCCCCTCATGGGTAGTGCTGCTGAGTTACAACCGCCAGGGTCGGAACCATCGACGCGCAGGCTCACGTCGTCGGCGGCAATCGCCGGCGTTATACGCGAGCGCAGATTGCGCCGGCGAAGGCATCGCGCGCCAACGGCCACGCTGGCACTGGCGGCACCGGCGACAGCGAGGCCCATGCCGGGCTCGTGCACCAGGTGCTCACCGGAGAAAACTTTCACAGTGCGCTGACCGCGCTCGCCTGGCGCCATATTAGCGCCGGCATGCCTGCAGGCCAGATTGTCGAGCACTTGCGCGGCATCATGCTCAGCATCCCCGGGCGGAAGGACGGCCTCGAATTCGTCGTTGTCGCGTCGTTAACAGCACACCTAGCGTTGTCGCAAGTCGCCACTGTCACCCGTTACAAATGCCTGATTTTCCTTGTTACTTGTTGCAACCCTGTGCAACAAGAATTTGGGTTGATATTTCGCCTAAGTGATTGATTTTATTTGGTAGCGGAGGCCGGACTTGAACCGGCGACCTTCGGATTATGATTCCGACATTTTACATTGATTTTATTTGCAAATCCGACGCTATGTCGCATCCGTGTCGCGCTCAGGCAAGAAGTGCACGCTCGGCGGCATCCAGCTCTTCGCTGTCGTCTCCTCTCGGGAATAGATGTCCATACGTGTCCATAGTCATTACGATAGAGGCATGGCCCATCCGCTCCTGCACAGATTTGGGCGGCAGACTTAGACCGCCATCTGCCGGCCGATTGATGAGCCAGCTGGCAAAGAAATGACGCAATGCGTGCATGCCCGTGTACTTGGCGGTCACCCTCGGCTTGCCCTGATTGTCAAGCACGGGGTATCCCTTGTCGTCCAGGACAGGCCTGGTGACGCCCGCCGCGATCATCGTGGGAATGAGTCCCCTATTGATGATGTTGGTCAGTGACTCGGCCTTGCCGACGCCGTTGGGAAACACGAGGTCGTCGTCACCCTTTGGGCATGCCAGCTTCCATTCGCGGAGCGTATTCACAACTAACTGAGGGACGGGAATGGTGCGCCGGCCAGCGTCAGACTTCGGGGACCCCAACTTGTTGTATCGGTCCGCCCTCTGGCGGACCTGGATCTGCCTGTTCGCGAACTCAACGTCGGGCCAACGCTTCCGCGCAGCTCGCTGGCGCGAAGCCCGGTGAATACGGTCGTGATGAAGAGAGGTCTCCATCGACCCTTAGCGGCTGCAATGAAAGCCTTGATCTCCTCCCTCGTTGGGATGTCGACGCCTACAATGAGCTTGGCTTTATGTCGCCGCTCGGCCTGCCGCTCCTTGCCCCGGCGGCGGCTTCCGCGGAGATCGCGGACCACGTTGCGAGCGACGAGGCCGCGCTCTTGAGCATCGGCGAGGAGTGCCCCCAAGCTCCCGCGCGCGCGTTTGATCATCGCCGGAGATCTGCCAGCGGCGCGCAGCTTATCCTCGAAGGTGCGGACCAAAGGTGCAGTGAGTCTGGACAGCAGCGTGCGGCCGAGTATTGGCTCTATGTGCAGTTTGAGGTGCTGATTGTACTGATCGATCGAAGTTTGCTCCAGTTCCGCCGCCACTGAACCTGCAATCCAGAGCTCACCCGCCTTGGCAACGGTTACGCTCAAGGAGTCGGCGACGTGGGTGCCCTCGCGCACTTGGATAGTTGTCCGGGCCGCGTACTCTTCAGCAGCCTTTTTTCTTGCGAAAGTCTGCTGTCGGCGCGCGCCATTGCTGTCGGTATAGGCGACAATCCATGCCTCTTGATCTCGCGCTTGCGTGTGGTCCAACGCCGCTTTCTAACTGACATCGGTAGGGAACCCCCCGCATCAACCGAACGGCACGCTTCCGCGACAGTTTATAGGAGCCGTCGAGCCACGCGCGCAGGTGATCCGCGACAGTCGCGCCTTCGATGGCTCTGGGCAGAGTTCCCGCATCGGGTGCAGCGAGCAGTCTCGCTGGCTCGCTCTGCAAGTCTTTGCGCGAGCCCTTCAAGGTGACGGTGTGCCTCTTGCGGCGCCCTGCAGCGTCGCCGTCCTCGAACCTGATCCGCCAGCTTTGCCTGCCCCGCCGTTGAATGCTTCCCCTACTCACATCAGCTCGTCTCTCGCCGGATACCTGAAGGAAGTGATCGCCAGTGAGGCTCACCCGCGGTCAGCCTCACGCCTTTCCTGCCACTTTTTGCTATACTTCCACAACCTAGTCGCCGTCGCGCCGAGCATTCTTCGTAGCTGGACCGAATTGAGTACGTCCTCAATTCCTTGTTCGCCTGCATCTAGCATGTCTCTGACAAGCGACTTTGCGGACTTGAAGGCATTTGCGACGGCGAGATCAGCATCTTCAATTTCCTCTTCCGGACGTGCGCCTTCAAGAAGGAGCTTTGCTGCGAGTACAGCGCTTTCATACTGCGTCGGGTCGTCGGCCCAATCGTCTAACCAAGGAGAGCGCGGCACGTGCCGGAGCTTGTTCCGATCATCCAACATCAGGCCCGTAGAAGTAGCCGCTGAGCTCATCGCGTGACCGAGAATTATCAGCATCCCGGCTAACCGCTCGCCAAACTCAAGGCTCAAGACCTCACTGAGCAAGTCGGTTCGATCAAAGCTTTTCTCGAGTCTGAGCTCGGCCTCCTGACTTTGGCTTCGGCCGCTTCCATCCGCGGCGGCATCGAGCTTGCGTTTCATTTGCGGCGTTACCCGCAGGCTCAGCTGGACCCGTTCGCCGGGCTCAGGTTCCCGTCGTGGTCGACCAGCCCGCAACTTCGGCGTCGACTTGGGCGGTCGCTTTGAGGCCTTCACATCCACTCTCCCGTGCAGTATCGGATGCGCCTGAACCATGATTGTTGATCCGTAAAGAATTCGCTTGCGGATGTCCAGCAAGGATGCAACGATACTTTACGCGTAAAGAAATATGGAGATTGACAGAATCGGAAGGACGCTCCGAGTTCCCCTGCCCCGCCTTCGAACAGATGACGCCGCTCCGGCCGCCTCGACGCGCGTTGATCAGTCCGGGCAGCAAGAAGGGGCGGCAAAATGAGCAAACGCTCCCCAGGCATCAGCTTGCGCTTCACGGCTCGAGTTCCGACAAGTGCGGGTGCAGCTGGAGGACTAACTCGACGCGCTCCGCAAACTGGACCCGCCGAAGCGGGAGCCCCTGATCAAGCAGGCCGAAGCTGGAGTGGAGGTTTCCGCGGTGCGCGCGTTGGCGGCCGAAGCCGCTCCTAGCACGGAGCCAACGAAGGCGGCGGGCGAGGAAAATTGCCACATCGCGGTGGCCGTCAATGGCAGCGGGGCATCAGCGACACATACGTCGGCATGCTGCCCCGACTGCGGCGCGCCGTCGAACTGGCGCGAGCTGATCGCTAACCGTACACGCGACATCGCGCCAACCGTCGGAGAGGCGACGTGATCCACCGGAACGATCAGATCGGAAAGAATGGCTCCGAGGCGATGTCGGCCGCCAACGGTGGCAAAATTCAGACAGCGGATGGCGCAAAAATAATGCGTTCTTGCCAGAGATGCGAGGGCCGACAGGACACCGTGAACCGCGCCCTACGCGAGCTTGGTCCGCCACATCCAGCGCGATCGTCGTTTGGACGGTTGCCCTTCCCATGGGTGAAAGACTGGCGAACGGTTCCGTACCCCCGGGAGGGTGTCCTCGCCCGCTACGGTCTTGGCCGACATGGATGGGCAGTCAATCAGGCTCCCCTTCCTGCAAGCGAGCCACCGTTTCAACCGGCTTGATCACAGACAAGGCGGCAATGTTCTCCGCACTCTCCTCGTCGGACTATAGGGCCTACGCTTGGCCGGAAGACGAGTTCGTCCGGTTCAACGCTTACATGGCGAGCACCGCGCCGTTGTACGAGCCGCCGCCGATCAACAAAGAGGCCCGCAGGGCCCACTTCGTCACCCAGATCCCAGACTGGCTCGCCAACCGCAAGCAGCGATCCTACGCCTACATGTCCCCAGAGCTGGGCGCTCAGATGCCGGGGCCGGCGAAGCCGTCTTACTGCATCAATGGGTTGATCGCCGTGCCAGAATGGAAGTCGCCCCGTCTTGTGCGCATGGCGTGGCCGCGCATACTGACCGCGGCGCCCAGTTCGCGCCTCTCTAACTCAATCCGTAAATCAATCGGCCCGATCCCTCACAGGCTCGGCCCGGGTCGCGCTTGTTGCTCTGTTGCGTGTGTCTCGCCCCTGGTTTCGCAGACCAGGAAACCGCAACCGAGGAACGATAGAACGTCGCTTCCTGATACTGCGATTGCGCGGTTGAAGGCAAGAGGCCAGTTCCTCGCTTACGAGGAAACTGGAGATGCGCCAAGCGCCCCACGCACCGCGCCCCTCCGCTGACGAGCGATGGTCAGACGAGCGCGCTTATGTGCTATCGCTCACAGCACCGCAGCTCGCACGTTTAATAGGCGGTGATCCCCTCGCTCGGGATGGTCGCGGCCGCGTGGGCGCACAAGGACCGGGCCCCGGTCATAGTCCCAAAGATCGATCAATGATCGTCCGGATCGACCCCACGACTCCCGACGGCCTCTCGGTATCTACGTTTTCACCCAGGGACGATTGGCGCGGTTGCAAGGACTACGTGCGCGAGAGATTGGGCCTCGCACCCTGGGGGCCTGGGATGATCCGGAGTGCGCACCCACCTCGCTGTGCCGCAAAGGAGGTTTCAGGCGTGTCACGAGCGCGGTGGTTGTGGGAGCATAGCTTTCCGGTACCTGGGACTGCCGCAGAGCGCTACCTGGCCTCTCGGGCGATCGTGGCGACTGACGCCATCAGATACTTGCCTGCGAAGCCGCCGCAGCATCCCCATCCCGCAATGATCGTGCCCTTCGCGATGCCTGAAGAGCCGGAACCCGGTCGGCTTGTCGTACGGCCGGCAACCCTCACGGCAGTCCACCTCACGCTGCTGCGTGCCGATGGGTCAGGAAAGGCTCTATGTCAACCGAACAAGAAACGCATCGGCCGCGGTACTTGGACGCCCATGGTCGTTGCCCCGCCCAATGACGGATTGGGCCTTGTTATTACCGAGGGTGTGGAGGATGCGCTCTCGCTCCATCAGGCGACAGGGCTCGGCGCATGGGCGGCGGGTGGCGTCACATTCATGCCGGCACTTGCTGATGCCGTTCCCGCCTACATCGAGGTCGTGACGATCGCCTCGCATCCTGAACTAGAGGCCCGGCGACGTGCGGAAGAACTCGCGGTCCGTCTGGTACGGCGCGGGATCGATGCCGAGATCCAGCTGATCGACCAATCACGGGCACACGTTGGGGCCGCAGCATGACCAAGCCCCAGAACAATGGCCCCAAGAAGCGGGACGCCAACGATGTTCTCAGCGAGGATGGGGTTGACGAACTGCGGCGGCAGTTCGATGTCAATCGTACCGTCGTGCCGTCGGAGACGGCTTCGCGCACCCTGAAAGCCGGTACAACGATCCCGCCCCGCGAGTACTCGCCACCCATCCTCTCAGTCCCTACTGCGCGTGCTGCAAATGTTGCGCAGCGTATTCACGGTGGCGACCGATCCCAACCCCGTGCGCCCGCGAATGCAGAGTATGCGGCTGCCATCGATGCGAGCGTCGCGAAGCCGCAAGCAGTTCGCTCCGACGCGAACGTCCCGCCGCAGTCGCCTCGTCGCCGGCGGTTAATCAATCCCTTGGCATTGACTGACTTCTACGCACACATGCCGTCGGGCCAGTACATTTTCGTTCCTGGGCGCGACCTGTGGCCGGCTCGAAGTGTCGACGCACGCATTAGGTCTGTCGTGGAACGCAATCGGGAGGGCGCTCCTACAACAATCAAGGCTAGCACCTGGATCTCAGTGAACCGACCGGTCGAGCAGATGACCTGGGTGCCGGGCAGGCGCGAGTTGATCGAAAACTGCCTTGTTACAGAGGGTGGGTTTATTTATCAGCCGGGTCGCAGGGTATTCAATCTCTATCGATCACCGGCTGTCTCGAAGGCAACCGACTGGCGTCATATCATCAATTGGTTGGCGCATCGGGTCCAGCGACCCGGTGAAAAAATCAACCACGCATTGGTTCTTGGAGGCGCGCCAGGTATCGGCAAGGACACTTTGCTCCATCCCGTGGTGCAGGCGGTTGGCTCCTGGAACGTGAACGAGGTGTCACCCTCCCAGCTCATGGGCTCGTTCAACGGCTATGTGAAATCGGTGATCCTCCGCGTGTCAGAGGCCCACGACCTCGGAGAGTTCGACCGCTACGCGCTTTATGAACGCACCAAGACGCTGCTGGCGGCTCCGCCCGAAATGCTGCGCGTGAATGAAAAGCACCTCCGCGAGTACACCGTGCCAAACGTCGTTGGCGTCATCTATACAACCAACCATCGGACCGACTCCCTTTACCTGCCAGTTGATGACCGACGCCATTACGTTGCATGGTCGGAGGTCGCAAAAGAGGATTTCGATCAAGAGTATTGGCGCGCACTATGGGCGTGGTACGCTGATGGAGGATCCGGGCACGTAGCCGCTTATCTTGCCTCGCATGATTTGGGGGACTTCAGCGCAACCGCGCCACCGCCAAAGACGCCCGCTTTTTGGTCTATGGCCCATGCCGACCGGTCATCCGACGAGGCGGAACTAGCGGACGTCATTGACGCGCTTAACAACCCGGTCGCTTTCTGCCTTAGCCACATCGTGACTAAGGCGGAAGCCATGCCGAAAGTCGCGCTCGCAGAGGGTCTCAAGGATCGCAAACATAGGCGCGCCATTCCACACCGGCTGGAGAGAGCTGGCTACATTACGGTCGACAGCGACACACGGGACGGACACTGGGTAATCGACAACAGTAGGCAGCGCATTTACGCGCTGAAGGATCTGGGACCAGGAGACCGTAAGACTGCGGCGGAAATGCTTCGCAACTTCGGTGGCTCGCTGCTCAAGTTGGCCGATTGGGCAACGACAAATAACTTAACTTAACTTAGATCGCAACACAGGCCGATGACTGCAAATGGTGTAATCGGTGAAATCGGTGATCCGCCATTTCCCCTTCCTGGCGACACTGCTCTACATATGCGCATAAAGGTTCGCAAAAGCGCGCGAAAGGAAGTGAGAGCTGTATCGCTCAAAAACGGGAAATGGGGCATCACCGATTTCACCGATGTCACCGACCGGTCGAAGACCCTCGGTGTCTTTTCTCAAGGGAAGCTGATGAATACCAAGGAAATGCGCGTGGTGCGGCGGGTGACGGGACGACGCGGTTCTCTGTCTTTGTATCGCTTGCGGCACGGGTTCGCCGAGGTCCTGAAGGTTGCTGACGGAGACACTGACGTGATCGAGGTTCACCGGCACGAGCTGAACGAGCTCAGACCGCTGCTCAATTACATGGATGAGGTACAGGGCGAGATCGACGCACTCAACGAGACGGCCAGTAGGTCCAAGCAAGGGGCTGCGCGCGGCTCATCGTCATATTGAAGCGAATACGATCCGAACGTCAGAAGGCCAGCAAGGACATACGGATCACGCCCGATAAGAAAGCAGTTATCGGGCGCAACTCGTAATGGGGCGGGGGAATGACCGATCTCGTCACCACCAAGGCAGCATGCTTGCCATCGGCCGAGCGGCGCAAGCTCATGGCCAACCATAGACGTTCCGGCACGGCGGGCGAGCTTCGTCCTGGTATCTCCGAGGGCGTGCAGTGACGGAACTCGTACCCTTCAGAACCGGCCTAACGCTAGGGCAATACGATGTCGTCCGGCTGATCGAGCGCTGGCGCGAGGGCCGCAGCCCGCAAACACTGCGAGCATACACGAGCGATCTGCAACATTTCGCCAAGTGGATGATGATGCCTTCTGCCGGGTCGGCCATCGACGGCCTGCTGAGGATGGGCCAAGGCGAGGCCAACGAGCTCGTGCGAGCCTATCGCTCCGCCATGGTCGATAAAGGCGTCGCTCCAGCCACCATAAACCGGCGCTTGTCTGCGCTGCGCTCGCTCGTCGCGCTAGCCAAGGAGTTCGGTTATGTAGCCTTCGATCTGTCGACCAAAAACGTACGCTCTGAGGCCTACCGCGACACAAGAGGCCCAGAGCGCGACGTCATGGCTGCCCTCCTTGATTATGCGAAGGCTCAGCCGCACCCGGCAAAGGCGACGCGCGATGTCGCGCTGTTCCTACTGCTCGGCTATGGCCGGGCGCTGCGTCGTGGTGAGGTTGTGGGCCTCGATCTGGAGCATTTCGACGCTCGCGGCAGCCGCTTGAGCGTGCTGCGGAAGGGCCGGCGAGAGCACCAATGGCTGTCGCTCGATCTGCTCGTAACGCGCAAACTTCAAGCTTGGATAGCTCTACGCGGCAGAGAACCGGGACCGCTTTTCCTTCAAATGGGCAAGGGTGGACGCGTGCTGGCCGGCCGGCGTCTGGCCGGAGATGGCGTCCACAAGGTCCTGCAGGCAATGGGGGCAAAGCTTGGCACCGTGATCCGTCCGCACGGGCTGCGGCACGCCGCGATCACAGCTGCACTCGACGAGACGAATGGGAATGTCCGGGCCGCCCGCGAATTCTCGGGCCACGCCTCGATCGAGGTGCTGCTGCGCTACGACGACAACCGAAGGGACATGGGCGGCGAGGTCGCCAGCAGGGTGATCCGCCGCGTCGCAGAGCTATTCAATGACGAGGGGTGACGGTTTGACGTCACGAACGGTGGCTTGCCGGCCGTCTCCGTCCGCATCAAGGTGAGCGATCCCATGAGCAGCCCGAGGGGCTACCTTTCTTCGATATCAAGGATCCTGAAGCACTTCGCGCGTCTGGGAGACGTGGCAGGCATCCGTTCTTACGTGCGCAGCGACGCCTTCATTGCTGCCTTCAAGGGCTTGGATCCCGAGCGGCGCCAAACCGCGATGCTGTTATTCGCCGAGGCGCATGTAACATGTGAGGCGAGGGCCAAAATGCCTCTAGCAGCACCCGTTGCACTGAATGCCCGCATATCTGAGAATCTGGCGAACTGGCGCGACCTGACGATGCTTTCGAAACTTGCGGATGCCTACTCGCGCACCAGAGATCACGAGGAGGCGGCACGGCTCCTTGGGGTTACAGTTGGTGCGGCTCGGCAAGCCAAACGGCGGTACTTGGATCTGCCCGCAACCGATACGCGCCCGAAAAGCCCGTAGAAGCGCGCTGGCTGGCGTTCTCATCCGGAGGTCCTTCCCCTAGCATCCTCTTCGAGAGGGTTGCTGTCACGCGGTCCTAGACAGATTGTGGCCCAGCTGAGGTTGGGTCGGGCGCTCTCCAGCGAATGACCATGCCCGGAGCCGAGGGTCAGCCCATAGATTCGCGCGAGCATCGCAGGAGTTGACGTCGACTTGGCGCCGCGAGGCCGGCCGTGCCTGAGGCCCCCTGGCCCGCAGCGCGCCTGAGACCCGCGGGACCGCGCCACTGGACAATTCCTTGCGGTGGCCGGAAGGAGTGCGCGGCCGTCGAGGCGCCTCGTCGCATCCCTCGTTGTCTCACTCGCTTGGTAGAACATCACCGAGGCGAGGGTGGAGGGTGTCATGCGCGTCGGCTTCATTGCGTGGATTGCCGCTCTCGCACGGTGCATCCCACTCCTCATGGCATTGTGGATGCCCGGTCTCGCCTCGGCCCAGGGCACTCCCGAGGCGCCCACAGGAGCGCCTGGTCTCGGGCCACAAAACTGCTACTGGCGGGGTACGACGGCGGACATCATCATCTCAGCCTGCACGGTGCAGCTCCGCAAGGGCAGGCCCCCGAGGAGGCGGCGTTCGCGGCAACAACGCTCAGGATCGAGCCCCGGGGCTCTGCGCGTCGGACAGCCCATCCGCATCCGCTGGACGACGCCACGAGGCCTCAAGTCGCAGGTCGTGCGGGACAGCCAGGGTCGTCAGACGCCCTGGCTCTCGCGCAACCTCATGGTCGGCGACTTCGATATCTTCTAGGCGATGCGCGAGAGGGCCCGCCCGTATCTGCCTCGGACCATCGTCCAGGTGCATCACCTCAATCAAGTCAGCTTCACCTCCGAAGCGGACTAATAGCCAGCGGTGCTTTTGACCCGAAGGAGAAGTCAACAGTCCTTACATAGTGCATTGCGTCTATTAGTAGGCTCGCGCGCTCAACGTTTACGGATTTGCTCACCACGACCCGCATTTGGACGCGAGAGGTTGGTTACAAGACCAGGTCGCACGGGGTCTGGTGTCGAAACCATCACGATAGGAGTAGCCGTTGTTTCCTGAAGTAGCGCTTTTACGAACGTGGTTGGGACTGAGAGCAGTACGTCCGGGCGTCGCGATATCAGTTCGCGACGAGGTCTAACATGGCGGGATGCTGACCGCCCTGCCCATAGTATCGCCGCGAGGTCAGGCATTCTCGGCGCGTTGTTGTGCAATGCGCTCGGTCACGTCGCGCGCGACGGCAATGGCACCGCGCCGCCGGCTTGTCCCCTGACGAGGGCAAATGTATTTCGACGTAGAGTCTGCGCCCAGTCTGGTGCGTCGCACGGGTTAGGGTCGGGTGACCTTGCGATCTCGATTTGCCGTGCGGCGTTTACCCTCTGAGCGTCACCTGAGCTGCTTCCCCAGAACATGCGCCAGCTGCCGTATGGATCGGGGTTTGTACCGATTCTAGACACAATCAAAATCTGCTGGAATTGCGTAGCTCCTTACGCGCGAGTTGGCGCTTTACAGTGAGCACCAACCGCGTTGGCAGTCGTCTTGTTTGTGGGCACGCCGTATGCCCCTGCGTCTGAGGGCTCCAAGCAATTCAACGGTGTCGTCGCGACGCCCCACTCTCCTGACATCGCGCCTGCTTTTGACCGCCAAGTGGTCAGGATCCATTTCGTGCCAGCGGGTGGCTGGAGAGGGAGTTGTTACAAGCCCGCCTGCACATGCCATCTCACATGAAAAACCACTGAAACATCAAGTATGCCGCTAACACGGAGTAGTCTTATGCGTACGCAAAGAGCGCGATTGAGCAGACCTAAGCATGAATACGCAAAGGCTGCTAACCACTTCGATATCCAAGCCTCCTTCAACCAACTCATGGATGAAATCGGCTTAGACCCGCGGGACACCGGCGGAGCCATAAAGTTTGTCGGAGCAGATCCAATCTTCGACAGCCGCTTTCGCATTGGGGCCAGCATTTCGATACCCATAATGGCCGCAGCAGCCGGCGCAGCAATTGTCTGGAGAAATCGGACAGGGCGCGGCCAGGATCTTTCGATCGATCTCAGGAAGGCAATTCACGGAGTCAACCCGGTCTACAAATTTAAGCCGACCATCAACGGCTTCGCGTACCAGAGCCCAGCCTTCAGCCCAATCGTCTCCGCAGGCTTTGTATTTGACCTTTTTTTGACGAGAGACGGCCGGTGGGTGCTACCAACTGGTGGCTATCCTCACATGATAAATGAGTGGTGCTCCTTGCTCCGCTGCACGCCCGACAAGGCAAGCATCGCAACCGCGATCCTCAAATGGGATGGCAAGGACCTGGATGATTTGGCGGCCGAGCGCAACATGGTCTTCGCTCTGTGCCGCTCCAAGGAGGAATGGGCCCTGCACCCTCAGGGCGAGCTCCTGGCGTCGAAGCCACTGGTCGAGATTGAAAAGATTGCAGACAGCGAGCCTGAGC